>Ga0194129_10005062_pt1 | contig 17075 bp, 19 predicted proteins | sample TA2KigCa35mmetaG_FD_150862 | JGI IMG/M metagenome (GOLD analysis project Ga0194129, IMG submission 150862) | Freshwater microbial communities from Lake Tanganyika, Tanzania - TA2015038 Kigoma Deep Cast 35m | ecosystem: Environmental > Aquatic > Freshwater > Lake | place: Tanzania: Lake...
GATTTATCAAATCTTATAACTTGATCCTCTATAAGTCTCTGCAATTTAAGAAAAAATATATCGCACCAGCCACTTAAAAAGCTCACTTAAAGGAAGCAGGTATTAAAGGGAAGGGCAGTTAAGCCCTTCGCGCTTTATCAACTCAAAGAGAGTTAAGAGGCTTTAAGAAAAGGCGTCTTCTCTCCCGGGTACCAGTTTTTGCTCATTTGACGATATTTCTTTGTTTCTTTTTCCATGATTTGTTCATAACGGCGGCTATGTTGACTGAGAACGCGATTAACGAAATTGTAGTAGTGCTTATAGAGATGACACCCTATGAAGGAAGTAAACCATTGGCTTGGGCAATTGGAACCTACGGTAAATTTTTTATTAAACTTTGTGATTTCTGAGGTCATTAAATTATACCACTCATTAGCTTCAGAGGCATGAATGAAGTTTCCGACAAAAATGGGTTTACTAACACCATTGGTAAAGCCTGCTTCCCAACCGGTTCCAAGGTCTTTGAGATAAGCGGTGTAGTTGTTTTTCCCATTTTTGTATGTCTTAACTTTCATGATTGCTCCTTAGTGTTATGAAAATAGTTCACAGAGGCTTTAAGTCTCACAACCATTATCGGTTAAATGGGCTCTAAAGTGAGTGGAGAGTCCCTCACAATTGCCGGCAATCGATTGGTGCTCGGTCCCAAAGGTATCCCAAAGGTATGGCTTTACTTTTGGTAGGAAAGCGCCAAAAGTAAAGCCATACCTTTGGGAGGGGAGTATGATTCAAGCGTGTTCGCATTGGGTTGTTACGGCGGAAAATGTCGACGGACAGAAGAACTTTTTTGAAGGGTTGTTTGGAGTAGCTCCTTATTTTTATAATTCGGAATTTTGTGAGTTTGTTCTTCCTAATAAATTTCGAATTGCTTTTTTTAAACCTACCGGTAAGGCCTCTCAGTTTTTCTCTTTACCCAAAGAGCGCTCGCAGGTTGCTTTTGGTGTTACTGCTCGAAATGTCGAAGCGACATATCAAAAGGCCTTGAAAATGAATCTGCAAGTCAGTGGACCACCCAAGGATCATCCGTGGGGAGAGAAAAGCTTTCTCGTTATTGATCCGGAGGGGAACAGGTGGGAAATCACCCAGTCCCCATCCAGTGATGGAATGTTGATCAATAAATAGAATTAATCTCTCTTAGTTGAGTTTTCCAGCTTTATTATTGAGAGACCAGTCGTAATCGAGATAGCCGATCGATGTTTCCTCTACGATCTTAGATTGAATCGATTTTGTCAGGTAAGATTTGATAAAGTCCTTTACGCTGCCTTTATCTCTTTTAAAGTCATCGGAGAACCAATCAAATATTTTCGAAAGATAGAGGCGGTTTTCCTTTTCATTGTACCGATTTCTGAAAGGGTCTGACAAAAATTGCTCCCCTTGGTTATCGAGTTGCGAGGACAGTGCGGTCCCCGTGTAGGCTTCTGAACGCAGAAAAGGGCAACTTACGGCTCCGCACACCAAAGCAAAATGGACTCTGGCATCTTTAAAAAGAGGTCTTAGGTTTTCGTGCTCAATTTCGTCGAGAGTTACTGACTTTCCCATAGCTGTGAATGTATTTTTTTGGCCTTTGACTTCATATTCAGAGATCTTCCACTGCTTGGAGTTACGATTAAATAGATTTCCTCCCACCATTCCACCAATATCGCGGATGGAATTGACAGGATAAAAGTCTGAAATGAGTTTTAACGTGAAAGCATTATAGGCATTGATGAGATAAGCCATTTGCTCGGGCTTTGTAAAACCTAGATACTGCTCCCGACTCACCGATTCGATCTGTTTTAAGTAGTTTCCTAGTTTGACTGAGTCCACATTAAGAGCCTCGTAATTGACCACGCCTGCTTTAACATGAGCTTTCAATATCTCTGTGAAGAGCTTGTGGCTTGGGTCATACTCTGCAAAAAGGTGAGTAGAGAATAAAATCGAGAAAAAAGTAAACTTAAGAATATTCATAACGTTTAGGGCTCCTTTTTTTGGGTTTTTGTTTAGAATTAATATTTTATCATGTCGGCTTCGGGCATAAAGATCGAGAGAGTTGCCGGGTTGAGTTTAATATTGCCTGGTCGGCTTAACTTGTTAAGGTTGGTTTCAGTTGCCTTAATCAAGGACGATTCAATCTCCTTATCCGCCTTTGTAAGTACTTGTTGAAATTTTTCAAGAGCGGAATCTTTTTGCCCATCATGAGCGAAGATTCTTCCTAAGTAGTAATGGCCTAATAAACTGTAGTGGTAGTGTTCAAGTATTTCTAACTCTTTGAAGCTTTTAATGGCTTCTTCTTTAAGGCCTGCCTTTAAGGCCATGATTGCGCGGACAAAGTGGAACGCAGAGTGGTCTGGAACTAAATCGATCGCTTTTTGGAGAATTTCAAAAGCACCTCTAGGATTGAGATCGGAATCAAAAGCGATTTTTGCTTCTATATACCATTGCTCGGCTTGGGCTAGTTTAGGGTAGGCGATATCAAAAGTGCTATTTTCTAAGATCTCAAAGCTGTCGGCGGAAAAAGTGTTCGGGTTAAAAGTGGTAATGGACGGAACTTGAACGTAATTGGAAAGGGATACAGGCGCCAAGCCGGTAGCTACATATAACGATTCATTGTGAGTGTCTACCACCATGCTGGAGAGGGTCATGTGAGTGGCTACTGTGTTTCCAAAACTACTCATTTGTCCATTAACTCGATCCCACTTGTCGGAAAGAATTTTTATCGCTTCCTGTGGCTCAAGCACTCCTCTTTTTTCTTTTGCTAATTCTTGTACTCTATCGGCTCTTGTGTGGGTGTCTTCATTTATAGTTGCATTCAGGTCGAGGTTGGCATGATGCATTTCGGCGGAAACAAAGTGATTGGTTTGAACCAGGAGGTCTTTCTGAGTCTCTGTTACGGCAACACGCTTGTTTGTTAATTCCACGATTCCCATTCTATTTTCCTTGGTGCTGACTAAGGTGTAGGCCCATCCGGCTGCAGTACGGTGCTGTTTAAATATTTCGACGGCTTCATCAAAGTTCTTCGCTTTTTTTAAGACGTATTGACCTAATATAAAAGCCGGAAATCCGTCTTCAGAGACCTCGAGGGTTGGAATCGTGTGAATACCCAGATAGAGCCCTGACTCGTTCATTCCGACCACTCCGGCTACGTGAACTCCTGCCGAGGTCAATGCCAAATATTTTTGATTTCCATCGGTAGGTTGGTAATAGATTACAGTTGGGTAACGATCGAAAGTCCCATTAAGCGGGTAATCGGTATTTCTACCGATAATAAGATCTCCGGTTGTAGTGTAACTTCCTCGGGCCGCAAAGTCGGTACAGGTTTGACCAAAAATATTCCGCTCGATTTCATCGTCTTCGTTTTGTCTGCTCTTCTGCTTCCCGAGAATCACTTGAAGTGACTCAGGTCCGAAAGCCGCATGGATGACTGAGTCCAAAGCGAGTTCGGCTCCTTCCGAAAGGCCATAGGCTTCGGCAAGAAAGAGATCGGTATCTCCGCCTAGAGCATCGATTCCGTACTTCATGATGCTGTCAGTTTCAGTTCGGTAGAGAAATTTGATAATGAGGTCAGTAAGAATAGGTATTTGCGGGAAACTATTGCGGACCGCTTTCTCCACCATTTGGGCTAGTTGAGGGATCGCTCCTTGAGCAATTTCATTCTGGAGTAATTTTCCATGTTGGTATCCCATTTCAAAATCGTCACCCTGCAAGGAGAGAACATAAAGATTTTGTCTTCTAAATAGTTTGCCTCTGTGAAAAGCTTTGGTTCCATCAGCTAATGAAACTACCGGTTGAGCGTATAGGTCAGCATACCTTTCTTTGACTTTATTTGGAGTACGATAGGCATAGAGCGAGGTTGAAAGAATAAGTAGGATGAAACAAATTGCGCAACGCTTCATGGGGTCTCCACTTAAAAATGCCTTAACTGTGAACTTATCGACACAAACGTTGGAGGGCTAAAATTAGAGAAAGATGTCCTCTAAAGTAAGTAGGGGATATGCACCGAAAGGTTGGGTATGCCCTACGTTAGAGCCCTTTGTGTTGTTTTTCTGCTTGAGTTTGGATTATCCCTTTTTTTTAGCCGATCGGGTTTTTCCGTAATTACTACTGACGAAGAGTGCTCAAAACCTTTGGCAAAACTCGCGTCTAATCCTTCAAAAAACACAGCCACTCCGTTACGTCCTCAAGGTAATGAGGTGCAGGAAAAATATTTTAAGGTTATCGATCAAGTTGCAAATAATCTGCAAGGAAAGGAAGAGTTTAATTCTCCAATGAACTGGAGACGAATTACGGCTGGGATGGGGTTACCGGGTTTGGATCTTCCTAAAGATGTGGGAGGCAGTGAGATAAGCGCCCGGGAGATGGTTAACATCTTCGATTATGCCGGTCGCTATTCACTCAATCTTAGAGATATTGCCGGTGGGGGCCACTCAAGAACTCTCATCGATTCGACCAACCCAGAACAACGCGAAATTATGCGCCAGGTGGCTGCGGGTAAAGCCTATATGGCGATCGCTATTACGGAGCCCGACCATGGATCAGATATCGCAGGCATGAAAAGTATTTCAAAGAAAGTCGAAGGCGGATATCGACTGACCGGAGAAAAGAAATACAATGCCCGTTTAGAAAATGGAACTCACGTCGTTATTTTTACTCAAGCTGATTCAAGCACTCCGAAACAAGTCAAGTTAAACGCTTTTGTGTTGCCGCTTGATTATCCCGGTTTGGAGTTTGAAAAACTTGAGGCTGCGGGACTTAAAGGAAATTCTTTCGGAGGGGTTTCTTTTGATAATCTTTTTGTTCCCGAAAAATATCGAATAGGAAATGAGGGGCAGGGAAGAGAAATATTTAGTAAGCATTTCACTTATTGGCGAATCATGCAGACTGCGGCTGCTATCGGAACCGCCAATCGGGCTTTAGAGATGACAGCAGATCGATTAATTACTAGAAAAGTCTATGACAAACCTTTGGCGGCGATGACGCATTTAACTCAACCTTTAGGGAAGCTGACTTATGAGTTGAAAATGGTCATGAAAGATCTCGAAAGAGCTGCACAGCTTTATGATGAAGGTAAAATTGACGAAGCTGACGAGATTGCGACCGCTGCAAAATCTTGGGGAGTGGAAAAGGCACACGAAGCAGCTCAATTTGCCGTAAAAACACATGGGGCAAAGGGCTATAGCAATGAGCTCGATTTATTTGAACGAATGACCGATCTTTCTGGAATGACTATTGCTGACGGAGCTTCTGATGTCTTGATGAGTAGTTATGTGAGATACATTTACGGAAAACCTTTTTGGGACATTCCGTTTGGAAAAAAAAAGAAACGCTAATTATAAAAGATGCGAAAATTATCTTTACTACTTTTAGTTGGAATTTTCTTTTCAGAGCCTTTATTGCCTATCTCCTGCCCGAGAACCCTTTCCCAACTCGTTTTATTTTTTCCAAATGATGTTTCTAATATCTACGATCAGTTGCAGGTAAAAGACGAAAAAGGGAAAACACAATTAGCTCTGCAAAGTGATTTTGACTCAAAAATCAGAGAAGGTGGTGGAGGCGCTTGTGCTTCCGCTACTGCTTTTAATTTTTTACAAGGCTTTAGAGTAATGACACATCAAAAACCATTAAATCCTCGTGTCATTCTCAATGGAGCCTTTAGAGCAATACCGGAGCTTCTTGACGGTCGCGTCACCAATGAACAAATGACTCAGCTTTTACACCATTTTGAAAAGTATCTTCCTGGATATCAAATCGAAGTTTCCGCTGTTCGTTCGCCTCAGTCCCAGCCATCAGCCGTAGAACAAATCGGTGCTGTCGTGGAGTCTTTTCCATCTAAGATCTTTCAAGTAGAACCCAACGAAATGAAGATGGTGGTCTATCAAGTTCATGACAAAGATGGAAAATTATTGGGGCGTCATTTTGTTGTGCTAAAACGGCAAGGGGAGGGCAATCAGCTTGTGGTGATTGATCCCAACTTCCCGCATAAAGAATTTAAATACCAACTGACCGAGTTGAGAGATCCCAAAACAGCTGATCAAGTTCTGACTCGTCTCTCTCGACCCGATGGGGTTGTTCAAGGTTCCGGTTGGATCTTTACTATGGACACTCTTTTTTCCGCAAAACTTAAGTCCCGAAAAATCTCAAATTAAACTCTGTCGGTCAACGCCTTGGGATTTAAGAAGGTTTTTCTTTGGTGTACTCTCTTACCGAAATATTTTCGACCGTTACTCGCTCTACTGTAACGATGTATTTTTTAGTAGCTTCGGGTAGGTGTCCCCACATTTTTAGGGCGATGTAAATACTTAACATAGCAAACGGCACTAGAAATACCGGCCAAAAGAGCCAGCTATAGCCTGTTAAATATCCTAAAGAGACCGATTGGAGTCCTGTTCCTAAATACACAAAGCCATCGGTTATTCCCGACGCTGTGGCCGTGAGCTTTCTGCCTCCAAAGTCGGCTGCTGCAGTTCCCGACATTAGTGAGTGAATCGAGATGGAAAGTAGACAAATGGCCACGGCACAAATACCCACTGTTAAGGGAGAACTAAAAAGGGTGAAACAAAGTACGAGGGAGAGAACTAAGATGAGTGCTCCCGAAATAGCTACAGGTGGGCTTCTTCTTGACTGAAAAATATGGTCCGAAGCATAACCAATCGCAAATCCCCCTATAATTCCCGAAACACAGAGGAGCAAACCCCAATGGTGTAAGAAAAATTCAGCCCCCGGCTGTTTTACTTCTTTAGCAAAAATAAAGTACCACTGCATGACGCCATTGCGGATAACTCCAGTAGTAAATTCGACGACTGCAATCATCATCAGAACTGGATTCTTAAACACTAACTTCAGTGTCTCCATCATGGTGTATTCCCGATCCATCTCTCCTGAAGAGGCATCGTGTGTATCAAAGTCTTCAAATTTCGCCTGAGAGGGGGTGTCCTTAATCAACCAAGTATCCAGTAAGGTCCAAGCTAAGAGAATGGTAGCTGGAATAAAGAAAACCAACCAAGTTGCGTCGGTCTGTTTTCCTTCCAATGCAAAAATTTGACGGAAGTAGGTTTGAAAAGGTGTTGGGTTGGTGATGCCTGATTTTGAAGCCTCTGCAATAGCTTGTCCCCAATCGAAAGCGAAGTAGACTCCAAAAGAGATCAGTGTCCCAAAAATAGCTCCGAATATGCCTCTCTCACGAACGTGGAACCAATAGGCTTTGACTTTAATGATAGACACGGCACCGTAGCTTTGGAAAAACATATTAAGAGAATAGAGCAGGGCGAAAGTGATTGTAATATCAAAAGGCCAACGCCGATTAAGAAGTAAATAGGTCACAACTCCCATGATGATATTGGCGATTGAAGATCCAAGCGTAGCAATAATAATTCCGCGCTTACCCCCGATTTTATCGACCAAGGGGCCGTTAATAAGAAAAGAAAGACCGTAAGTGATTGTGCCAGCCCCAAAAATAATTCCAAAACTTTCTTTGTTCATTAAAGGGCCAAGAGCATTTTTTGTGACGTTCAGATTGTAACGAGCCATGTATAAAAAGGCATAACTCATTCCAAGCGGGAACCAGTTTACAAAACGTCGAAACATAAATTGCCGACTGTGTTCTAAAGGGTTGTAACGAAAGTAAAGACCCACTACGAGGAAGAGGGTAATTCCGACTAAAGCGATGGCCATGATTAACTCCTTTAAAATCTCCCGAGGGGAGTCACGCCCTCCATCTACTATCGCGAGGTTTCGGGTCTTGTAAACGGAAGAATCGAAAAATACAACATGGCCATAAGATGTTGTAATTACGAAAAAAATGGCTTGTTTGTTGAGATCGTAACAGGGATTAATTCTTTCTTACTTATAATCCGATAAGGAAGAAAACCATATTAAGGGCTTGTTCTATGAGAAAAGTGATTGTGTTTTTGGTAGTTGCGGGGCTGTGGGTGACCTGCGCCAATGCCGAGGATGTTATTTATCTTAAAAGTGGAGAGGTCCTTCAAGGCCAAATCTTGGCTCAGGACACAACTAACGAAATGATTCAATTTCGTTTTCAAGACGGTAGAGAGTTTTTAATTAGAACTTCTGATATTCAAAATATGATGTCTCAATCCAACCCATTGGGACAACAACCTCAGAACTATGCACAACAGCCCTATTTCGCTTCTCCGCCCAACTACAGTCCCAATCCGTATTACCCTTTTCAGGAAAATGGAATGCCCCAAGGGCAAAGTGCCCCCCCAGGTTTTGGACAAACTGCTCCTCCCTACTACGGACAATTTGTGCCCCATATCCGGAATGCGCCCCAGAATACGCAGACTAGAGGGGTGAGTAGTGTCGGGAAGGTTCGAGAAAAAACCCAAGGAAACACGGATTTCTTGAACTTGATTCGACTAGGGCTTAGAGGTGGGATTAATTCGGCAAATGTTAAAACAAGTGACAACTCAAAAACAAACGGCCTAACCGGTGTCTCAGTAGCCGCTGTAGTCGAAATACCGGTTTACCGAAGAGTTTCCTTTCAGACGGAAATTGGGTTTAGTCAATATGGATATTCAGGGACTCTTTCCGGTAATGATATTAAATTGAATTACGATGTGGTTGAGGCCCAGCTTTTGGGAAAATTGAAGGTTTTTCATCGTAACAATAAACTCAATGTTTCCCTTCTTGGGGGCTTAGCTCCCGGGGTTCGTCTTTCTGCAAAAGTTTCATCTGGAAATCTAGGGCTTAATGTGAATACATTTACTAGAACTCTGTCTGCTTCGGGAGTTGTAGGTGGAAACTTTTCTTATCGTCTGGGTAAAAACACCGAACTTGGCGTCGATATTCGCTATTTGATCGGGTTAACTAATTTGAGTTCCCAAGACGTGACCTCACGAAATGCCACTACGTTTGTAGGAGCATCTCTCATCTTTTAATACCTCAACGAAAGAGGAGTTTCCCCCTAAATAAAAAGTGGGAAATTCACAAACGATTAATTGTGCTTTAAAATCAGTCGTAGTACTTGCGTGAATATTTATTTTTTGGCTTTCTTTATCGGAGTTGCCTTGATGGTCACAGAAATTATCGATAGCTGTCTCATGTCTTCTCTAAGCTGGTTTATACCGTGATGAAGTCGAACGATAAGTGGTTCGCGCAGAGGGCGTGGAGCGTGAGCGCCAACAAAGTGCTCACCCCACAGACCGGCCCGGGCGGCTCGGTGACCTGTCTTGCCAAGAGCATCCATCGCCCGAAGTCCGCGGCAGACATTGCTGCGATCATTCGATCGTTTCCGGCAACGACTCCGATCGCCTGCGTGTGCGGCGGGCACGAGTCATCGAATGCGGCGTTGGTCGCCGATGGCAACGCGGTCGTGCTTGACCTAATCGCATTTAAGTCCATTGAGTTCCATCGCGCTGAAGGCGAGCGGCTGGTCACTGTTGGGGCGGGCGTGGTCTTCCGGGAGCTGGTTGAAGCCGTTCGCGGCCACGGAGGTGCTCTTCCGGTCGGTACTGGACCTGGCGTCGGCGTGGCGGGATACGTGACCAACGGTGGTCTGAGTAGCTATTTCTCTCGACGGCTCGGTCTGCTCGGACAGCGTGCTGTGAAAATGACCGTAGTGACTGCCACGGGCGAGGTGCGCACGATCACCCCTGCCGACGAGCTCTTCAACGCCATGCTGGGCGCAGGAAGTGCGCTGGCCGTCGTCGTCGACATTACGCTGCGGCTTGCCGACGCGTCCGCCATCAAGGGTGCCGAGCAGCGCGTATTCGGGTTCGAGAACCGGGAGCAGGCCGTTCGGTTCTCACGTGAATCGATGCGCTTTATGCGCGAGCGGATCATTCCTAACGAATCCGTGTCGCTGGAGGTTGTGGTTACGGGGACCAAGGCGATAGTGGTCACAACTGTTTTCTATGACACTTTCGAAGGGGATCCTGTCGTTTTCGTGAAGCCGCTCGAGGAACTTGCGGGTTCGATGAGACTTGCGGAGGTCGCTCGGGCACATTGGAGCTCGTGGTACGAGGCCGCCGCTGCGTTGTGGCCCGTGATCGCTGGACAGAAGGGCAGCCCGCTCGCCACACTCTACCATTGCGCGGGAACCACCGGCGCGCCGAGTGACGGTGTCATCGACTTCGTGAGCGACACCCTAGTTGGCAAGGCACCTCTTGACGAAGCACCCCTTTCGATCGTGGAGATCCGCTCGCTCGGCGGTGCAGCCCAGTCCGGCCTTCCCCTACCGAGCGGCAACTGCCGACACGCTTTCTTCGTCGACCTGGTCACGCTCTACGACGCTCAGTCGCAAGACGCCGATGAACGAAGGGCCATCGTCGACCAAACGAACGCCGTGGTGGATCAGGCCCGGAAGGTCCTCGGGCTCGGCGTGGATTTTAGCGGCACGCACTCCCAGCCGGACGATGTCGGCTGTAGCGCAAGGGCGTCTGACATCTTCGGATCGGCGGAGATGGCGACGAGGGTTCAAGCCATCAAGCGCTGTGTGGACCCCAACAACCGATTTCGGTTTCATCCGTTCGCCAAGTTTATTGGCTAGTCGGTCGGGAATTTATCGTAGTTTATACCTGGCCCTTTTTATTAATATCTATTGAAGCATCTTCGCTACCTATCAGGTTATAGCTAAGCTCTAGCCAGGGCTTCGGGTCTAGTACCCCTTAACTCAGTCTGAGCCTTGGCATAGACAAGAACTGGGCTTTAATGCTAGAGTGTGAGCCAAAGGTATAAATAAAGTGAAAAGCGTGATGATTCGAAAGACGAAGAAAAAAGTTAATTCCGCCCTTTTTGATAAGGTCATCTCACGGCTTCGCAGTTCCAGGCTAAAGGTGACACCGGCTCGTAAAGCATTGCTTGGATTTCTCTGCGATCACCATGGGCCTTATCGCATAGAAGAGATTCACAAAAAGACCGGTACCGATCTTGTGACGGTCTATCGAAATCTTGCTTCCTTCGAGGCGGCCGGCCTCATTACCAAAGTGGACTTTAGAGATAATGCGGTACGCTACGAGTTGCAAGATCCTGATGCCCACCACCACCACGTTGTTTGCAAATCCTGCGATAAAGTAGATGAAGTCGATATGTGCACCTTTGAACTTATGGACAAGAAACTTACGAAAATGGGCTACAAGGAAGTCGAACACTCGTTAAGTTTCTTTGCTATTTGCCCTAGTTGCCAGATGTCAGCTTCCGTAATCTAGTTGCCGTTTTTCATTACTTTAGAGTCTTGCCGTTCTTTTATTTTCTGACAAGGGTTTGATTTGTGATTATTATATAAATGCAAATAATTTGCATTTATATAATTTTGTGGCAGTATTTCTCTATGAACCAGCAGGGGGTGGCTAAGCTTTTAATGAGAACTGACGGAGACTCCGAGAGCTGCCTGGCGTTCTGGAAGGCGATATTGAATCTTTCAGACATAAACGTAGTGTTTCATCGAATCAGTATTTTTCAGGTTTGTGATGAGTGTTGCAAGCCTGGAAAAAACTTTGTGGGGGTGACCTACAAACAGGGTGAAAGTCGAGCCGTCATTCACCATACGTGTAAATTGACGGAGGAAGACATTCTGCACGAACTTTTGCACGTAAAATTTCCGAATTGGTCGGAAGAACGGGTGGTTCGGGCTACAGACGAGCTGCTTAAAACAAAACTTTTAAAGCCAAGGAGGCAAGTTTATGGAAATAGAGTTTTACAATGTGAAAACCAGAGTGAAGGTCCGTATTCCTGAGAGTCAGGTTAAAAAGACTATCTTCAAGAGGAAAAAGAAAGATGGAACTGAGCAGCTTCGTTACGCGCTACGAGCTGAAATTGATGGAATGAAGCTCACAAAGTTTATTTCGCAGAAAGATTGGGAATTGCTCAACGCTCCTATCGTTGATTGAAGAGTGCAAATATCGTAGGTTCGGATAGAGTTTTTCTACACAGATTAAACGCAAAATAGTTGCAATTAAACAAAAATGGGATTACTTATCTCCCAACAGCAGAAGGAGGCACGAAATGGCCGGTAACCGCACCATTGTGACGTTAGAATGTACGGAGTCCCGAAAAGTTGGGGCAACGCCGTCACGTTACACGACTACGAAGAACCGATCGAAACACCCCGAGCGGTTGGAAATGATGCGCTATAACCGCTACTTGCGTCGCCATACCCTGCACAAAGAAATAAAGTGAGGGATTCATGTCCAAAGTTTGTGAGCTAACAGGAAAATCAAGATATAAGGCAAATAAAGTCAGTCATTCTAACATAAAGACCCGACGATTTAAGTATCCCAACATTTTAAAGAAGAAATGGAAGTTGTCCGAGCTGGGCCGCTCTTTTACGATTACTCTTTCTACCAGTGCGCTTCGAACGATTGCTGCAAGAGGAGGATTAGTGCCTGCCATCTTGATGGAAAAAGAGGAAAATCTTTCGGAACGATTACTTTCTGTTAAAAGGGAGCTGCTGCGTAAACGTGGAAAAACTGAGAATCGAACTATAAGGGAGATGTCCACTGAAATTTAATTTCTAAAGGGTAGACCGGGGCAAGATTGCCGCCGAAAAAAATGACATCAATAAAAAAAGTTCGTCCGGCTAGCGAGCCGAAACCTCGCTGAGTTACAGTTGAAATGGCGAATTTATTAAATGGTGTTAAAACTAAAGTACGAATTAGTACAACCACAGGAGGAGCCCTTTAAGGGCTATTATGGCTAAAAAAAGTAAAATAATTGCTAATCAAAAGCGCATTGCGATTGTGGCTCAATATCGAGAGCTGCGCACAGCTCTTAAAGAAACGATTCGCAACCCGAAACTGCCGGAAGTAGAGCGGCAGGCTGCTCGTCTGAAGCTGGAAAGCCTTCCCAAGAATTCTAATCCAATTCGTGTTCGCAACCGTTGCGTCGTCACGGGCCGGCCCAGAGCGGTCTTGAAAAAGTTTCGATTATCGCGAACTTCTTTTCGCGAACTTGCTCTCAAAGGAGAGATCCCCGGGGTTATTAAGGCAAGCTGGTAGTTAAGAGCGTGAACAGGCTTTTTAAGGCTTGGTGTTGTTTTACGTCATATTGTGGTCTCAAACGTAGAGACTTCTTTTGTAATATGTGCAAAATTTCACCCTTGCGATGATTCACCGCAGATAATCAAACGTTGACAAGTTGATAAATGCAATTATATTGCGTTTAAAAAAATGCTGATTCGGAGGCGGTTAAGCGCAATGCATATTTCGGAAGGGATCTTACCAGTGACACATAGTGCTGGATGGTTTGCATTGGCAGCTCCTTTTGTTTGGGCTAGTGCTCGAAAAATCAGGTGTGCTCAAGAGGAAAACTCAGAAAAAGTCTTCGTTGGAATGGTGACAGCTCTTTGTTTCTCAGTGACCCTACTGCCACTTCCAGTGCCGGTCGTTGGGGCTACCTCCCATATTTGTGGAACTCCATTCTTCTCCATTCTTCGTGGTCCTGTTTTTATGGCACTTCCGGCGGCTGTAATTCTTTTGATACAGGCACTTTTTTTTAGTCACGGAGGACTAACAAGTCTTGGTGCCAATATCTTCACTTTGGGTGTCATTGGGCCTTTCGCGGCCTTTTACTTATTTAGGTGCTTAAGGCAGTTTGGATTTTCTGAGTGGGTTTCCGTTTTGGCAAGTTGCTGTGTCGCAGACATACTAGTTTACGTCGCTGACGCTTTTATTCTTGGCGCAGCATTAGGAACTTCCGTCTCTCCTATTGCCGTTTCGAAAGCGATTCTTCTTGGCTTCGCTCCAGTTCAACTACCACTCGCACTTTTGGAAGGCTTTGTAAGTGCTGTGCTTTATCGGGAGATAAAGAAACGAAACCCTTCTTTTTTGGGGCCTCAGAAAGTATCTGCTCGTCCCCCTGTTTCGTTTGGTGTTCTTCTCAGCTTGGTATTGAGTGTGCTCACCATCTCGGCTTGTTGGGGAAGAAATAGCTTCGCAGCCGATTATGTTGGAATAGATGACTCGGTGATGGCTCAGATAGCGCGGTCTCATGGTAAAAACGCGGGCCCAGTTTTCGAGTGGGGAAGCACAGAGGTGACACTGTTCGTTTTTTCACTGGGAAATTTCCTCGCGGGTTTTTGGACTGGGAAGGGTTGGTCCCGACTTTTCGATCATGGAGAGCGTAATGCATCTTAGGCCGGAAAATGCACTCTTTGCCGGTTGCCGCCGAATCCCCTTTTCGCCGCGAATGCGTTTTCTTCTACTTTTGGGTGTCCTTGTTGTGAATTCGGCAGTTTTTCAGTTCGAACTTTGTGTAGGGCTTATCGTCCTTGGTGTCACCCTATGCGCACTCGACAGAATTCAAGCCATTCGCATCAAACTATTGCTTGCAGCCTTGGGTAGCGGGGGACTCATTTTCTTTTTAGGGCATAGTCTAACCATTTTGGGATCGAGCACTCGAGCTGCTTTCGGGCGCTTTTGTCTAGGTGCGATTTGGACGATCTGGTTTGGTGCTACCGTGACCTGGCCGGAACTAAAGCTCGTTTTGCGTCAGCTACGGTTGCCAAGCTTTATCTTGGAACTTGTCGATTCGAGTCTCTTTCAAGCGATGGTTGTTTGGAATGAATTGGAGCGAGCTCTTCGTGCCCTCATCTTGCGAGGAGGAAACCCGTATCGCCTCTCAACTGTCTCTTCGCTAACCGGGGCAGTAATTAACCGTGGATTTGAGAGAGGAGTTCAGTTGGAGAGCCTTCAAGCACTTAGATCCACACCGAGTGGCGTAAGCTTAGGAGCCGAAAAAGTCTCGCCTACTATCAATAATCTCGAATTCACAGATTGTTCGATCCATGGAGATGCGGATCGTGAAATTTTGTCAAACATTTCTTTCTCTCTCAAAGTGGGCGAATGGATAGCCCTTGCGGGTAAGAGCGGCTCCGGAAAAAGTACCCTTCTCTCGGCTTGTGCAGGGCTTTACCCAGTCAACAAGGGTTCAGTCACCAGGCTCGGAAGTAAGATTGAAGGCGAGCGGATCAGGGCGCGCGTTGACACACGCGTTGGTTTCCTTCTACAAAATCCTGATGACCAGTTTTTTGGAACGACACCTTTTGAAGATATCGCTTGGGGGCTCAGGCAACAGGGGTGCGTAGAGAAAGAGGTTGAGAGCAAAACGAAGGAAGTTTTAAATCGCCTTGAACTTTTCCATCTTGCCCACCGCCCTCTCCACAACTTGAGTTTCGGAGAGAAAAAACGAGTGGCATTTGCCGCGATTTTGAGCTGCAAACCGAAGCTAATTCTTTGCGATGAACCCACTCTCGGTCTCGATCCGATATCTAGCAACGATTTGGTTCGTTTTTTTGAGCAGAGCACCCAAGATACTTCTATTTCAGTAATTTGGGCAACGCACGATCTGAATCAGCTTCCTGCGGCAATTTCCAGAGTGTTATTTCTAAGCTCGGGAAGGCTGTCTTTTGATGGGAAGCTAAAGGATCTTTGGATGACTCCAGAGGGTTCTCTTTGGCGTACCGCCAGTTCTGCGACTTGGAGGGAGATATAAGTGTTTACGATAGGTGCCAGTTCGCTTCCTAAGCCTGATCCGGAACGTATTTCCGCCATCAAAAGATGGGTCTGCTCACATCTTAAGTTGGATGATTCAACTGCCGTATTTGTCACCCAACTTGAATGTAAGGAGTCGGGCTGCCCGCCGGTTGAGACTGTAATCGCAATCATGAAGGGGGGCGAAGAACCCATGAAAAGAAAGATTCACAAGAGTATAAACGAAATTTTTGAGGCGGATCTTCTTGAGTTATTCTCTCAAGAGGACAAGCACCTCCATTAAAGAAAGAGAGTCTCTATGTCAGAAAATAAAGTTCCTGTTACAGTCCTAACTGGATTTCTCGGTGCAGGGAAAACGACACTTTTGAATTATATTTTGACCAAGAACCACGGAAAACGAATCGCAGTTATTGAGAATGAGTTTGGTCAAATTGGTATCGACAACGATCTTGTTGTGAACGCGGATGAAGAGATCTTCGAAATGAATAATGGCTGCATCTGCTGCACCGTTCGAGGAGATCTCATTCGAATTCTAGGTAATCTAATGAAACGTCGAGATAAGTTTGACTACATCATGATTGAAACAACCGGCCTTGCCGATCCTGCTCCTGTCGCCCAAACGTTTTTCGTTGATGACGAAATGAAGGCAAAGCTTGCTCTAGATGGCATTGTTACGGTGGTCGACGCCAAGCACGTGTTGCAACATATTGGTTCTAGTAAAGAGTGCCAGGAACAACTCGCGTTCGCGGACGTAGTTCTGCTCAATAAAATCGATCTAGTTTCGGAAAACGAACTCCTTTCACTCGAAGCTAAGATTCACCAGATGAATTCAATGGCAAAAGTCTATCGTTCCCAGAATGCAGTAGTACCGCTCGAAACCGTTTTGAACGTGGGTGGATTTAACTTAGAAAGAGCGCTCGACATTAAACCGACCTTCCTAAAGCCCGAGCTCCCTTTTGAATGGGCTGGTAGTTTCGATCTTCGAGAGGGCAAATACGAAATACATCTCGAAGAGGGCCCCGATCCAGAGATTGATTTGGTTCTTCTTGAGATTTCGGGAACGTCCGTTACTGCTCTTGAAGAGGTGCGTGAGAAAGTTGTGCTGGAGTTTTCAAACAAGCGACCAACCGTTATAGAGCCGGGCGAGCAGTTCGGAGTCGGTCTTTCCAAGCAACGGCTAATTTTGAGCGGGAAGGGCAAGAAAAAATTCCGAGTGGTGGTGCCCAAAGCTGGCACTTACGCTCTTTTCACTCAACATCAGCCCGTCGAGTTTAATTTAAAGGTTCAATGGGGCAATAGTGAGGTAAAACCTATTGAAGAAACACTTTATAATTTGGAGCATGAACACGATAGTGAAGTGACCTCCGTCTCTATTGCGCTTGATGGTGAGATAGATCCGAACAAGATTAACGAATGGTTCGGCCGTCTTCTTCGGGAGAAGGGGGTAGATATTTTTCGTATGAAGGGAATTATGAGCATCAAGGGAGAGGAAAATAAGTTTGTCTTCCAGGGGGTTCACATGCTCTTCGACGGCAAGCCCGACAAGCCATGGGGTACCGACAAAAGAATGAACCAGTTGGTTTTTATTGGAAGAAATCTCAATGAAAAGAATTAAAT
>Ga0194129_10005065_pt1 | contig 17069 bp, 16 predicted proteins | sample TA2KigCa35mmetaG_FD_150862 | JGI IMG/M metagenome (GOLD analysis project Ga0194129, IMG submission 150862) | Freshwater microbial communities from Lake Tanganyika, Tanzania - TA2015038 Kigoma Deep Cast 35m | ecosystem: Environmental > Aquatic > Freshwater > Lake | place: Tanzania: Lake...
CATCAAGGCCGGTCAGTACGCCTACAAGGGTCGCCGTCTCAAGAAGCGCGATTACCGCGCGCTCTGGATTCAGCGCATCAACGCGGCAGCGCGGCAGTTTGGTCTGTCGTATAGCCGCATGATGAATGGCCTGAAGATCGCCAACATCGAAATCGACCGCAAGATGCTCGCCGACATCGCCGTGCACGACGCAGCGGCGTTTGCGGCGATCGCCACGAAAGTCAAGGCAGCGCTCGGCATCGCCTGAGGATCGGTCGTGGGCGATCTCGCGACCCTGGTCCGCCAAGCACTCGACGAAGTGGCGGCGAGCACGACGCTCGCCGCCCTCGACGAGGCGCGCGTGCGTTGGCTCGGCAAGAAGGGCCTGTTCACCGAGCAACTGAAAGCGCTCGCGGCCTTGCCGGCTGCTGAACGACCGGCGGCTGGGGCGCGCATCAACGAAGCGAAGCAAACGCTGCAAAGCGCGATCGATGCGGCCACCGAAAAACTCGCCGCGGCCGCCATCGAGGCGGAGCTTGCGGCGGGGCGGATCGATGTCAGCCTGCCGGGTCGCGGCGAGGCGCGGGGTGCAGTACATCCGGTCACGCGGGCGCGGCTGCGCATCGAGAGCATCTTTCGAAACTCCGGCTTCGAGGTGGCCTCGGGTCCGGAGATCGAAGACGACTTCCACAATTTCGAAGCGCTCAATATTCCGGCTGATCATCCAGCGCGGGCGATGCACGACACGTTCTATTTTCCGGACGGTCGGCTGCTGCGTACGCACACTTCGCCGGTGCAGATCCGGGAGCTGCGCAAGGGCCGGCTGCCACTCGCCATGATCATGCCGGGGCGTGTTTATCGTTGTGATTACGACATGACGCACTCGCCGATGTTTCATCAGGTCGAGGGCTTGGTGGTCGACGAGAACGTGAGCTTTGCGCACCTGAAGGCCACGCTGCAGGGCTTTCTGCAGGCGTTTTTCGAGAAAGAGCTGCGCATGCGCCTGCGGCCCTCGTATTTTCCGTTCACCGAACCGTCGGCTGAAGTCGACATGTCTTGCGTGTTCTGTGACGGCGCGGGTTGCCGTGTGTGCAAGCACACCGGTTGGCTCGAAATTGCCGGCTGCGGCATGGTGCACCCCAATGTTTTCAAGGCCGCCGGAGTCGACGGCGAGCGCTGGACGGGGTACGCCTTCGGCATGGGTATCGAGCGTTTGGCCATGCTGCGCTACGGCGTCAATGATCTGCGTCTGTTCTTTGACAGTGACCTCCGATTCCTGTCGCAGTTCGGTGCGGCATGAAGATTTCTTTGGAGTGGCTCGCCGAGTGGGTGCAGAGCGGTCTTGACGCGCGCGAGCTCGGCCAGCGTCTGACGATGGCGGGTTTCGAGCTTGAGTCGATCACGCCTGCCGCGCCACCCTTCGCCGGCGTCATCGTTGCCGAAATTCTCGAAGCGACCCGTCATCCGCAAGCGGACAAGCTGCAGGTCTGCAAAGTGGCGCTCGGTAGCGATGCAGCCGCGCGCGCTGCGCCGTTGCAGATCGTTTGCGGCGCCGCCAACGCTCGCGCGGGCTTGCGTACGGCGCTGGCGCAGGTGGGGGCGGTGTTGCCCGGCGGTCTCAACATCAAGTCCGCCAAGCTGCGCGGCGTCGAGTCAGCGGGCATGCTGTGCTCGGCCAAAGAATTAGGTCTCGCGGAAACCGCGGACGGCATCGTCGAATTTCCGGCCGATGCACCGGTGGGTCTTGCGGTGCGCGACTATCTCAAGCTCGACGACGAAGTGCTCGAGTTGGCGATCACCCCCAACAGGGGCGATGCGATGTCGGTTCGCGGTATCGCGCGTGAAGTGGCGGCGTTGACCGGTGCAGCATTCAATCCTGTCGATTGCGCAGCCGTTGCCGATACACTTGGCGATGCCGCCCTGGCGGCGCGCGCTCACGCCGAGCTCGCGGCGCCCGCGGCCTGTCCACGTTTTCATGGTCGCGTGATCGTCGATGTCGATAACACGCGAGCTTCGCCGGTCTGGTTGCGCGAGCGGCTACGCCGCGCGGGTCTGCGCAGCATCAGCCCGGTGGTTGATATCACCAACTACATCGTGCTCGAACTCGGGCAGCCGATGCACGCCTATGACCTCGACAAAATCGAAGGCCAGGTGCGTGTGCGTCGCGCGCAGACCGGCGAACGCTGTGACCTGCTCGATGGGCGCAGTGTCGAGCTTACGCCCGATGTGCTGGTGATCGCCGATGCGCGCGGTCCTGTTGCGATGGCAGGCGTGATGGGCGGCGAGCGCACTGCGGTATCCGCCGCGACGCATCGCGTACTTTTCGAGGTGGCCTGGTTTGCGCCTGCGGCGATCGCGGGCCGCGGACGTCGCTATGGCCTCACAACCGATGCCAGTCAGCGGTTCGAGCGCGGCGTCGACCCGCAAGTCGGGGCGCAGGCTATCGAGCGCGCGAGCGCGATGCTGTTGCAGATTGCCGGCGGCAAGGCAGGTGCTACGGTGACGACGGAAGTTCCGACTTCGCTGCCGGCGCGCGCGAAGGTCACGCTGCGCGTCGCGCAGGTCGAGCGGCTGTTGGGCGTCAATCTCTCGGTCATCGAGATCACAGGGTTGCTCACTCGGCTCGGCATGAGTGTCACCGACACTGGCGCGAGCGCGGCGACCCTCGAGGTGCTGCCGCCCGCGCATCGCTTCGATATCGCCATCGAGCGTGACCTCATCGAGGAAGTCGCCAGACTCATCGGGTACGAGCGTATCCCGACTGCGCCGGCACGCGCCGCTCAAAGAATTATGCCGCAGCCCTCGGCCCGGCTCGAAGAGCAGCGACTCCTCGACGTGTTGGCCGCGCGCGGTTACTACGAGGGCGTGCACTTCGCCTTCGTCGATCCGGTTTTGCAAGAAACGCTGTTCCCGGGCGTCGCTGCGTACCGACTCGCCAATCCGATCGCCAGCGATCTGGCCATCATGCGCGTGTCGCTGTGGCCGGGTCTGATCAAGGCCGCGCTCGAAAACCAGCGCCGTCAGCAAACGCGTGTGCGGCTGTTCGAGCACGGCGTGGTCTTCCCAGTGGGCGAGCCCGAGATCGATCGTATCGCGGTGATTGCCATGGGCACGCGTTGGCCTGAACAATGGGGTGGCGGCCGCGAAGCGAGCGAGTTCCATGATTTGCGCGCCGATCTTGACGCCCTGTTGTCGCTGTCGGGCGATGCTGGCGCGTTTACCTTCGTGCCGGCAGCGCACTCGGCTCTGCACCCTGGGCGCAGCGCGCAGATCTTGCGCGCCGGGCAGCCGGTGGGCTGGATTGGCGAGTTACATCCGCGGCTGGTGCGCGAACTCGGGTTCGTCACAGCGCCGACTCTCTTTGAACTCGACATCGCCCGGGCGCTTGACGTGGGTTACGCGCCCTATGTCGAGGTGTCACGCTTTCCGCAGGTGCGCCGCGATCTCGCTTTCGTTGTCGATGAGAGCATCAGCTTCGATGCCATTCGGGAACGGGTCACCATGGCGGCGTCAAGTCTTTTGAAGCAACTTTTGTTGTTCGATGTTTACCGTGGCCCGGGAATCGGATCGGGAAGAAAAAGCATCGCTTTAGGCTTGATTTTGCAGGAGAAAGACCGCACCCTCACAGACGAGGATACTGATCGCGTCATCGCGGCAGTGAGAGCGTCGCTGGGTGAGGGGCTCGGCGCGCAGTTTCGGGAATAATCAAAAGCAAGAGCTGTCGGGGCGGGATCAATGGCGTTGACCAAGGCAGAAATGGCGGAGGCGCTGTTCGATCAGCTCGGCCTCAACAAGCGCGAAGCGCGCGAGTTGGTCGATCTGTTTTTCGAAGAAGTGCGCGCAGCCCTGTCCTCGGGCGCACAGGTCAAGCTTTCGGGCTTTGGCAATTTCGACTTGCGCGATAAAAACCAGCGTCCTGGTCGCAACCCGAAAACTGGCGAAGAGATTCCCATCACCGCACGGCGTGTGGTTACATTTCGGCCGGGCCAGAAATTGAAGGCTCGCGTAGAAGCCTATGTTGGAAGCCAAGAATAACGACGAGCTCCCGGCGATCCCGGGAAAGCGCTACTTCGCCATCGGCGAGGTTGCAGAGCTCTGTGGCGTCAAGCCGCATGTGCTGCGCTATTGGGAGCAGGAGTTCCCGCAGCTCAAGCCCGTCAAGCGGCGCGGCAATCGGCGCTACTACCAGCGGCAAGACGTCATCGTCATCCGCCAAATTCGTGCGCTGCTTTACGAGCAGGGCTTCACCATCGGCGGCGCGCGCAACAAGCTGCAGGGCGAAGAAGCCCGCAGCGACGTCAGCCAGAGCCAGCAGATCGTGCGGCAGTTGCGGCTGGAGCTCGAGGACATTTTGCGGCTGCTGCGCCGCTGACTTCTGCGGCGCTCTACGGAGCAGGGTATTATCTGACTATCGGTCGGGACGTGGCGCAGCCTGGTAGCGCACTTGCATGGGGTGCAAGGGGTCCCGAGTTCAAATCTCGGCGTCCCGACCAATACTTGCGATCATCCCAATCAAGGCCCGTGTCCACTATGGACGTGCCGGATTTGAAGCGCCGCCGAGGGCGGTAAATTCAGTCGTGGCTTTTCTTGGCGTGGCTTTTGTTGCCGCGCTCGATCTCGTGCACCCGGTACATGGCCCGGGATCTTGCGATCCGTGCGCACTCGGCATCATTCGGTTCAGCCAGGGGATACACCCGACCAATCTCTTTGCAGGCCGCGAGCGCCGCATCGTTCACGCGGCGTTCGAGTTCACTGCGGCCGGCGCCGCTGCGAAGGTCGAGGTCGTCGTAGCTGATCCGATAGCTCAGAGTCATTTCGTTCAGGGTGGCACCGACCGGGGTTCGGCTGACCGTGCGCGTGATGATGCGCCGTCCGGTGACGACGATCTCCTCGATTTCGGCCTCGGCATCTTGTGCCGCCATGCTTGGCTCGCAGCAACCCGGGGCCGTCGCGGTCGCGAGCAATAATAACAATTCGAGGGGTGCGCTCATGGGTTCGCTCCGTGGTTCGCTGCGTTGCAGTGTCGGTGAAGCGGACCTTGGCTGTCGGCGCGGCGGCGCACGCCGTTCCGGCGCAGCGGCCGACGCGCACAAACCCTTCACAAAAAAGCCGGTATTATTCTGCCCCCAGTTTTAGTGGCACTTTTCGGAGTATTGTTTGAGTCTGCCGGTTGTCGAGTCGAATCTGCTGATCGGCCTGTGGAACCTCCTGCTCGCCCTCGTGACGCTCGGAATTCTTTGGAACGCGCGCGATCGCGCGGTCTATTGCTGGAGCCTCAGCGGCGCACTCGGCGGCCTTTACCTCTGCCTGAGTGCACCCTGGACGGGCGCTGCGTTCTATCTGTCGACCCCCGGCCAGTGGTTATTGTCGGGCTTAGTGGTCGGCGGCGCGCTGCTCAAAGTCGTGGCGATCGGTGTCCTTACGAATCACGATTGGCCCGAAAAAGTTTATTGGCGATCGGCGGCCGCGCTTGGCGGAGTCATTTTGGCCGCGCCACTTTTGCTCCCGGAACGTCGCTGGGTTTCCTTGTTGACGCTGGCGTTGACGATCGTCCTCATGGTGCTGTTCGTGATGCGAGCGTTTGCCTTCGGCCGGCGGCTGCAACTGAACAACGCCAAGTTTTTCGCGGTAATGATTGGTCTGCAGGCCGGGTTGGCGTTTTTTGTCACGCTGGTGTTTTTGCTTGTTGGTGATGATCCATTAGTGCCTAGTCGGGAGCCGCAAACTTTCGGCGGGATGCTGCTTTTCTTGACTTTGGGTTTGCTCAACAACGCGCTGTTCATAGCGCTCGTGTTCGACGTCAACGTGCTGCGGGCCAACTCGGTTCAGCAGCAATTGCTGCAAGCGACGGCAGAGCAGTCGAAACAAGCCGAGCGGGAACGCATGCTGGCCGACATGCACGATGGCTTGGGGTCGCAACTCGCCACCGCGCGGCTCAAGGTCGAGCGCGGCCAAATCACGCAGGCGGAAGTCGCCGAGTTGCTGCGCGAGTGCATGGCGGACTTGTACTTGATGGTCGACACCTTGCGTCACAAGGGGACGAGTCTCGCCGAGGCACTCGTTGACTACCGGTTTCGGACCGAGCGTCGGGTCACCGAGCGGGGCCTGGTGCTCGACTGGCAGGTTGATCTCGATCCTGCGCCCGCCATGCCGGCGACCACACTGCTGCAGGTGTTGCGCATCGTGCAGGAGTCCCTGAACAACGCCCTGAAGTACTCCCGCGCCGCGCGGATCACCATTGGCGCGCGCTATTCGCGAGCGGGCTATGAAGTATGGGTGGAGGACAACGGCGTTGGTCTGCCGGATCCGCCGAGCGAGGGTCGAGGCCTTGCCAATATGCGCCGTCGGGCACGGGATCTCGGTGCAAGCTTGCGCGTCGAGCGTGGCGCCCTGGGTGTGGGCACGCTGGTCGCACTTTCTTTGCCGCTGACCACGGGCGTTGCCCCCGCCTGAGCGGCTCGCGGGCATAATTGGCGGCTGGGAACACTGCTCGATGCCTGCCAAAACCCTATTCGAAAAACTCTGGTCTTCGCACCTCGTTCGCGAATTGGGCGATGGGGTGGGGCTGATCGCCATTGATCGGATTTTCCTGCACGAGAGGACCGGGTCGGTGGCACTGAAGAGTCTCGCCGAGTCGGGTCGAGCGCTCGCCGATCCGGCGCGGGTGTTCTGCACGATGGATCATATCGTTGACACCTTCCCCGGCCGGGGCGATGAGACCCGCATGCCGGGCGGCAAGGCATTCATTACCGAGACCCGCGAGGCAGCGCGGCGTGCCGGCATACGGCTGTTCGATGTTCGCGATCCCTTGCAGGGCATCGTGCATGTCATCTCGCCCGAGCTCGGCATCGTGTTGCCGGGCGCGACCGTGGTGTGTCCCGACAGTCATACCTGCACGCAGGGGGCGCTCGGGGCGTTCGCGTGGGGTATCGGCTCGACCGAGGCCGAGCATGCACTCGCCACGGGTACCCTGCGCGTCAGCAAGCCGCGGACCATGCGGGTGCGTTTCGAGGGTCGTTTGCCGAGCGGCACCACGGCCAAAGATATGGCGCTGGCGTTGATTGCCGCGCATGGCTCGGTGGGCGGCAACGGTTACGCGGTCGAGTTTGCAGGCCCGGCGGTCAACGAACTCGACATCGAGGCGAGACTCACACTCTGCAATATGGCGACCGAATTCTCCGCAGTCACAGGTTTCATTGCCCCGGATGACAAGACCTTTGCCTATTTGCGTGATCGCCGGTTTGCGCCGACGGGCGCAGCCTGGCAAGCCGCGCTGGCGCACTGGCAAACCCTGGTTTCCGACGAAGACGCAATCTTTGACCGCGAGATCGTGATCGATGTAAGCGCACTCGCGCCGATGGTGACCTGGGGCACGAGCCCCGAGCACGCTATGCCGATCGATGCGCCAGTGCCAAACTTGGCGCAGAGCGGCACCAGCAAGGAGGCGCATGCGCGCGCGCTTGCCTACATGGGGCTGGAGGTCGGGACGCCGTTGCGCTCCTTGGCGATTTCCTCGGCGTTCATCGGTTCATGCACCAACAGTCGGCTGTCTGATTTGCGTCGCGCGGCGGCTATCTTGCAAGGTCGGCGCGTGGCGACAGGGGTGCGCGCCATCTGCGTACCGGGTTCGATGTCGGTCAAGCGAGCCGCTGAAGCCGAGGGCCTCGATGAGATCTTTCGTCAGGCGGGTTTCGAGTGGCGCGAATCGGGTTGCTCTATGTGTTTCTTTGCCGGCGGCGAGAGCTTTGGAGCACGTGAGCGGGTGATTTCTTCGACCAACCGCAACTTCGAGAGTCGCCAAGGCCCGGAGACGCGATCGCATCTGGCAAGCCCGGAGACGGTGGCGGCGAGTGCCATTCTCGGGCGTATCGGCAGCGCCGCCGAATTACCTTTACTTGGCGGAGGGCGCGGCTGATGGAACCCGTGCGTCTGCTGACCGCGGTTGCGGCGCCGCTCCTCCGTGCCAACATCGATACCGACATCATCATTCCCTCGCGGGAGATGAAGTCGGTTGCGAAAACGGGCCTCGCTGCGGGCTTGTTCGCAGGCTGGCGCTACACGGCGATCGGCGGTCGCGAACCGAATCCCGAGTTCGTGCTCAATCAGCCCGCGTACGCCGACACCCGCATCTTGCTGGGGGGTGAAAATTTTGGTTGCGGCTCGAGTCGCGAGCACGCGGTCTGGGCGCTGCATGAGTACGGCATCAGAGCGGTGATCGCGCCGTCGTTCGCGCCGATATTCTTTGGCAACTGCGTACGCAACGGTATCGTGCCCGTGGTGCTGCCCGCGGCGCAGATTGCGACGCTGGCCGCCGTCGTGCAAGCGGCGCCGCAAACCCACCGTATCACGGTCGACCTCGAGCGTTGCGAGCTACGGGCCGCGGCGCTGCCGCCGCAGGCGTTTCGTCTCGAAGGCGAGGCGCGCGACATGTTGCTCGAAGGGCTGGACGCCATCGATCTCACCCTGAAAAATCGTGCGGAGATCGAAGATTTTCGCGCGCGTGACCAACAGTTGCGCCCCTGGATTTACCTGGAAACCAACACCCAATGACTGGCCAAAACATCCTGATCAGCGAAGTAGGTCCGCGCGATGGCTTGCAAAGCATCAAGTCGATCATGCCGCTGGCCGCCAAAAAGGCGTGGCTTGAGGCCGAGGCGGCCGCCGGCGTGACCGAGATCGAGGTCGGCAGTTTCGTGCCCGCCAAGTTGTTGCCGCAACTCGCCGACACCGCCGAGCTCGTGCGTCATGCGCGAACGATTCCGGGCCTGACCGTGGCGGTACTCGTGCCCAACCTCAAGGGGGCCGAAGCAGCAGTTGCCGCGGGAGCGCACAAGATCACGATCCCGCTGTCGGCCTCCGAGACTCACAGCCTGAAAAACGTGCGCCGCACGCACGCGGAAATGCTCGATGAGGTGCGCGGTATCGTCGCTTTGCTGCGCGGCTTGCCGGTGGCCGAGCGCCCCAAATTCGAGGGCGGTTTGTCGACTGCTTTCGGCTGCACCATCGAGGGCGTGGTCCCGGCCGACAAAGTGGTCGCACTCGCCGCAGCCTTGATGCATGCCGGTTGCGATGAAGTCGGGCTCTCGGACACCACGGGCTACGCCAATCCGGCGCAGGTCAAAGATTTGGTGCGTCGGGTACGCGCGGCCGTGGGCGAGCATGCCTTGTCGGGCCTGCATCTGCACAACACGCGCGGGCTCGGTCTGGCCAACGTGCTCGCCGGCCTCGAGGTTGGCATCAGCACGTTCGACAGTTCGCTCGCCGGACTCGGCGGCTGTCCGTTCGCCCCGGGTGCGTCGGGGAACATCGTGACCGAGGACTTGGTCTTCATGCTCGAGGCCATGGGCCTGCAGACCGGCATCAAGCTCGAAAAACTGCTCGCAGTTCGGCGCATCTTGCGCGACGCACTGCCCGGCGAAGAGCTGTATGGTTTTACGCCCGATGCGGGTCTGCCGCTCGGCTTCATTCAGGAGTCTGCGTGATGTCTGCTGTGTCCGAGCCTGCAACGCTGCCGCTGCACGGCATCAAAATTATCGAGTTCACGCATATGGTGATGGGGCCAGCGGTCGGTGCGGTGCTCGTCGAGCTTGGCGCCGAAGTCGTGCGCATCGAACCGATTGGCGGCGACTCGACCCGTCATCTGCTTGGTTCCGGTGCGGGCTACTTCCCGATGTACAACCGCAACAAGCGCAGCATCTGTCTCGATCTCAAAGCGGCCGACGGACTCGCGCTTGCGCGTCGACTGTGTGTCGCGGCCGATGTGGTGGTCGAAAATTTCCGCACCGGCACGATGGATAAATTGGGCCTCGGTTACGAGGCGCTCGCCGCGGCGAATCCGCGTCTGATTTACTGCTCCGAGAAGGGCTTTCTGTCGGGTCCCTATGAAAAACGCGCGGCGCTCGATGAAGTGACGCAAATGATGGGCGGGCTCGCCTACATGACCGGCCCGCCGGGACGGCCGCTGCGCGCCGGCACCTCCGTCATCGATGTAACGGGCGGCATGTTCGGCGCGATCGCCGTGCTGGCCGCACTGCAGCAGCGTCAGGTTACTGGTCGTGGACAAAAGGTCAGCAGTGCGCTGTTCGAGACCACGGTATATCTCGTTGGCCAGCACATGGCGCAGATGGCGGTGACCGGTCAGCCTGCCAAGCCCATGCCCGTGCGAATCTCGGCTTGGGCGATCTATGACGTTTTCGAGACGCGCGATGGCGAGCACGTATTCGTCGGTATCGTCTCCGACGGCCTCTGGCAGAAATTCTGCGAGGCGTTTTCTTTGGCCGCATTGGCAGCCGATGAAAGCCTGAAGACCAATTCACAGCGCGTGTTGCAGCGTGAGACCTTGTTGCCGCAAGTCCGCGAGCTCTTCAAGACCTACAGCAAGGCCGAGCTCGTGCCGATTCTCGAGCGTACCGGTCTGCCGTTTGCACCGATCGGCAAGCCCGAAGACATGTTTTCGGATCCGCACCTCACGGCCAGTGGCGGTCTTGGCGCGACGACACTGCCCGATGGGCGCGAGACGCGCTTGCCCATCCTGCCCATCGAAATGGACGGGCGGCGACCTTCGCAGGGTGGCAAGCTGGCGAAGCCCGGCGAGCATACCGATGAGGTGCTGCGCGCGCTCGGGATGACGCCAGCGGCAATCGACGAATTGCGCCAGCGTCACGTCGTGGCTTGAACTGCGAGGCACCCATGGCCAGCGAATCTTTGGACTTGATCGGTATCGAGGACGAACTGCAGGACGAAGAGCGACTGGTGCGCGACTCGGTCGCGCGCTTCGTCGATGCCGAGGTGCTGCCGATCATCGGCCGCCACTTCGCCGAGCACACGTTCCCGCGGGATTTGATCTCGCCGCTGGCCAGACTGGGCCTGCTGGGCTCGTCCATCGACGGCTATGGCTGCGCAGGTCTCAACGCCGTGTGCTATGGCCTGATTTGTCGCGAGCTCGAGCGCGGCGATTCCGCGATGCGCAGCTTCGTGTCGGTACAGAGCTCACTCGTGATGTATCCGATCCATGCCTATGGCAGTGAAGAGCAGCGCGCGCGCTGGTTGCCGGCACTCGCCAAAGCCGAGGCGATTGGCTGCTTCGGGCTCACCGAGGCACATGGCGGCTCAGATCCCCTCAACATGAATACGACCGCGCGCCGTCGCGGTGGTGATTGGGTGCTCAACGGCTCGAAAATGTGGATCACCAACGCGCCCTTGGCCGATGTGGCCGTGGTCTGGGCGCTGACCGAGGAGGGCGTGCGCGGGTTCCTGCTCGAAAAGGGCATGCCCGGGTTCGCGGTGCAGGAGATCGAGCGCAAGTTTTCTTTGCGCGCTTCGGCGACAGGTGCGCTTTTCTTTGACGATGTAGTGATCCCCGACGCCTGCATGTTGCCGGGCTCTGCGGTCGGCCTGAAGGCGCCACTGTCGTGTTTGACGCAGGCGCGCTTCGGCATTTCCTGGGGTGTGCTTGGGGCGGCCCAGGCCTGTGTGGATGAAGCGCTGCGCCACACCAAAGAACGGGTGCTCTTCGGTCGCCCGCTCGCTGCCACGCAGGCGGTGCAGATCCGGCTCGCCGAAATGGCGCGCAAGATCGCGGTCGGTGAGTCGCTTGCGCTGCATCTCGCGCGCCGCAAAGACAAAGGCATTTTGACCCCGGTACAGGTGTCGCTCGCAAAATGGAATAACTGTCGCAGCGCCATCGAGGTGGCGCGTGAGGCTCGCGATCTTTTGGGTGGTGCGGGGATCCTCGCCGAGTACGCACCCATTCGCCACGCGCTCAACCTCGAGAGCGTGATTACCTATGAAGGCACCGAGACGGTTCATCAGTTGTCGCTCGGTCGCGCCTTGACTGGGCTCAACGCCTTCTAGAGTCGGGCCAGCACTCGTCATCGAGCTGCTGGTCGGGTTCAGCGTCGCGCTCGCCGTCGGCGTGTTGATCGGTATCGAGCGTGAGCGGCGCAAACGCGACCCCGCGGTCGGCAGTGCAGGGGGCTTGCGCACGCATGTGATCGCGGCGCTCGCCGGTGCCATCGCGGTGCAGTTTCCCGGGGTTGCGGTTCTGGTCGCGGGCGCCGTGTTCGTCGGCGCGCTGGTCGTCGTCGCTTATTGGCGCAGTCACAGCGCAGATCCCGGGCTCACCAGCGAGATCACGCTGTTCACGACGTATTTGCTGGGAGCGATGGCGCCGCGGTTACCTGAGCTCGCCGCGGCGATCGGCGTGGTGATGGCCTTGCTGCTCGCGCTGCGCAGTTTTCTGCGTGGCCTTGTCAGCAAAGCGCTGAGTGATCGCGAGGTACTCGATTTGCTGCTGCTCGCGGCCGCGGCGCTCGTCATCTGGCCCTTGATGCCCGATCGCAGCATCGATCGCTACGGTGTCATCAATCCGCAAGCCATTTGGGAACTGACCTTGCTGGTGTTGCTGCTGAACGCGGTGGGTTACGTCGCACTACGACGCTTCGGTCCGACTCGCGGCCTGCCGCTGGCCGGATTCTTTGGTGGTTTCGTGTCGAGCGCGGCCACCATCGCCGCGATGGGTACGCGCAGTCGTACCGAGCCGACGATCCGCCGGCATGCGCTCGCCGCCGCGCTGCTCTCCTCGGTGGCGACACCGCTGCAGTTGCTGATCATGCTCGGCGTGATCAATCGCGAACTTTTCTTTGTATGGTTGCTGCCGGCCTCGGTGAAGGCGCTGGTGGCCGCCGGGTCTGCAGGGTGTTGGCTGCACGGCGCGGGCTCGCCAAGCGATCACGTGCGGCAGACTTTCGAGGGTCGCGCCTTTCAGCCTCTGCAGGCGTTCGTCTTCAGCATCACTGTCACCTCGCTGCTATGGGCGGCGGCTTGGCTCGCTGCGCAATTCGGTAGTCTTGGCGCTGCTTGGGGCGTGATGCTCGGCGGCTTTGCCGATGCGCATTCGGCCATCGCGAGTGCAGCCACCTTGGTGCGTGCCGCCGAACTTGATGCGGCGACTGGCGTGCTCGCCATATTCGGCCACTGGCCAGCAATACTTTGATGAAACTTTTGGTGGCCTGCGCGACCGGCGGCCGCAGCTACGCGGCGGCGCTCGCCGTACCGCTGATCGCCATGTTGCTGGTGGCTGCCGCGCTGTTGCTCAGCCCGTCATGGCTGACGGCAGCGCCATGAGCTGCGCACCACGGGTACGGCGTGGCACCTTGGTCTGAAATCGGCCGGGCTTGATCACGAGCACATCACACTCGAGCGCATCGAGCACCGCCTCGGCGGTATTGCCGATCAGCAGGCGCTCGAATCCCGCGCGTGAGAGGGCGCCCATCACCACGATGCTGGCTTTGGCGTGCTTTGCGGACTACGGGATGGCTTCGCGAGCCGAGCCTTCGACCACGGCGAGCTGATGCGAGGGTAGCGGCTGGCGGGCGACTTCCGCCGCCAGCGCCTTGCGGGCCCGACGCAGTAGTGCGGCGGTGCGGGCGGTATCGATGATGACCGGTGTAGCGGTCCATCCGGCGGTGACGAGGGTGCTGGGCGCCATGCAATGCACGATCCGCAACTTGCCTTTGAGGCGGGTGGTGAGTGCGCCGCTGGCCTGCAGCAATGCGGTATCGAGACGTGCGGGCTTGGCGTGCTCGTGAAAAGGGTCGAGCGCCGTCATGACGATGGGCCGATGGTAGGGCTTGGCGAGCTTTACGAGTAGCACGGGGCAGGGCGCCTGCCGCAGCAGCTCCCAATCGGTGTAGGCGAGCATCCACCCTGCGCGATGTCGCCCGGCGTGACGCTCGGCGACGATGAGATCCGCCTGCATGCGCAACGCGCGCCGGATCACGGCTTCGGCAGGCGGATAATCCCACTCGGCCGAACAACTGACCTCGATGTCGTGCTTGCGCAGCGTCTTGGCGATGGCTTGCAGCCGTTTCAGCGCCTTGCGCAGGCGTTCGGTTTCGTAGTCCTTGAGGCTGATGCGCCGTGCCTCCAGGGCCTCGACGAGCACCGTATCGGCAATGGCGTGGAAAAGTTCGAGGGTGGCGCCCTCGGCCATGGCGAGCTGCGCTGCTTTGCGCACTGCCGGAAAGCTGCGCGCATCGATATCCTTGATGGCAACCAGAATTTTTCTGAGCTGTTGCATGGCGGCTCCAGAGGCTGGGGTTGATATAGGTACAAGTGTGGATGATCGATGTCGAGAGCGCATCCGTACGTTTGCGTATCATTGGCTGATCGATAGGGGGTTGCCGATGTCTGCACAACCGAATATCCAGGCCGACGCAGTAGCCGCTGACGTCGCGCGGGTCTTTGCCGCCTTTGAGGCCGATGAGCTGGTACTCGAGCTCGACGAGCGCCGCGCACAATCGAGCGACGTTTACTCGCGTGGCCCGACCGCGGCTGCAGTGCTGCGACCGCGCAGCAAATCGCGCTGCGCGCAAATGGTGGCGGCAGCGACTCAGGCGGGTTACGCCGTCATCGGTCGTGGCGGCGGGCTCTCCTACACTGGCGGCTATCTGCCGGTGCACGAGCAAGCGGTGATTCTCGATACCTCGCGTCTCGATCGTATCGTCGAGGTGAATGCCGAAGATATGTACATCACCGTCGAGGCGGGGGTGACCTGGAAGCGTATCTACGACACGCTCGCGCCACTCGGTTTGCGCTTGCCATTCTTTGGCACGTTCTCGGGCGCGCAGGCAACGGTCGGTGGCGGCTTGTCGAACGGCGCGCTATTTTTGGGCACGGCGCGTCACGGTACCGCTGCCGATCAGGTGCTCGGTCTCGAGGTGGTGCTGGCCGATGGCAGCGTGCTGGCCACCGGGCAGAGCGCTTTCAAAAACGTCGACAAACCTTTTTATCGGACCTGTGGCCCCGATCTCACTGGGTTGTTCACCCATGAGTCGGGAGCCTTCGGCATCAAGGTCGCCGCCAGCTTCAAGCTGATGCGCATGCCTGCCTGCAGCGGCCATGCATCGTTCGTCTTCGACAGCATGGAGTCGGCCGGTGCTGCCTTGTCGGCGGTGGCGCGAACGGGTGCCGCCGAAGAGGCCTACGTATTCGACCCCGAGTCGACGCGCAAAAACTTGCGTTCGGAAGGCCTGATTGACGACGCGGGCATGCTGCTCAAAGTCGTGCGTCATGAAGCCGGCTGGTTCAAAGGAATTGTCGAGGGCATCAAACTCGTGACCGCGGGCAGAAAATTTTTGCCCGAGCAGGCGTATTCTTTGCACCTGACCTGTGCCGCGCGCAGCGCGGTGGCGCTCGCCGCCGACCTCGACGCCTGTCGTCAAGCCTGTGCCGCCCACGGCGGTCGCGAAGTTCCGAACTCCATTCCGAAGGCGATCCGCGCCAATCTGTTTCCGCCGCCCGATGGCGTGCTCGGGACCGAGGGTGAACGTTGGGCGGCCCTGAATGCCAAAGTTGCCCACTCCGATGCCACCAAAATCATGGCAGCGAGTGCGCGCGTCATCGATCCTTACCGCGAGCGGATGCGCGAACATGGTGTTTGGATGACCCACCTGCTGATTGCGATCGGCACGACGGCCTTCAGTTTCGAGCCCGTGCTGCGCTGGCATGACGAGTGGTTGCCTATTCATGGGCGCGCGCTTTCGCCTGCAGTCCGCGCGCGCTTGCGCGAACCTGCGCCGAATCCTGCGGCGCGGGCGTTGGTGGACGAAATTCGGCAGCAGTTGGTCGCGCTCTTTGCAGAGCTTGGTGCGGCGTCGAATCAACTTGGCAAAACTTATCCCTATTTCGATTCGCTGCGGCCGGACGCGGCGAGATTCGTCAGTGCGCTCAAAAACACCATCGATCCTTCAGGGATGATGAATCCGGGTGCACTCGGCTTGCCGCCGCCGCAACGAACTCGCTGAACCTTCCGCAGCGCGGTCCGACCCGATATCCTTCGCGGCCCTGTCGGCCGTGTGGCCGGCCTTGCCGACCGAGTCCTCCATGACGCCCGAAGCGAACGTTCGTACCAGTGAGGCTTTGCGCAATGTGCGCTACGAGATTCGTGGTGGTCTTGCCCGCCGCGCGCTCGAACTCTCGCGCAAGGGCTACGAGATCATCTCGCTGAACATCGGCAACCCCGCGCTGTTCGGATTTCGTACGCCCGAGACCATGCGTCTTGCCATGATCGAAAATTTTCCCGAGAGCGAGGGCTACTGTCACCAGAAGGGCATCTTTCCGGCGCGCGAAGCGGTGGTGATGCAGCAGCAGGGGCGGGGTGTGCAGGGCGTCTCGGCGGAAGAGGTTTTCATTGGCAACGGAGTCTCGGAGCTGATCGATCTCGCGTTGCGCGCCATGCTGAACGATGGCGATGAGGTGTTGGTACCGAGCCCCGACTACCCATTGTGGACCGCGGCCGTGAACCTCAATCGCGGGCGGGCGGTGCACTACCCCTGTCGTCCGGAAAACGATTTCGTGCCCGATCCGGAAGAGATCGCGGCGCTGGTGACGCCGCGCACCCGGGCGATCGTCGTGATCAATCCCAATAATCCGACCGGTGCCGTGTATCCCCGCGCGGTACTCGAGCGCATTGTCGACCTTGCCGAGCGACGCGGACTCGTGTTGTTGTGCGACGAGATCTACGACCAGATTACCTATGATGGTGCCGAGTTCGTGCCGCTGGCGACGCTCGTCGAAGATACCGTCTGCGTCACCATGTCGGGCCTTTCAAAGATTTATCGGGCCTGTGGCTATCGGGTCGGTTGGGCGGTCATCTCGGGCAAACTACGCGCTGCGCAAGATTTCATCAACGCGATGGAGTTGCTGGCCTCGTTGCGGCTGTGCAGCAACGTGCCCGGGCAGTGGGCCGTGCAGACGGCGCTCGGGGGTTATCAAAGTATTCGTGAACTCTGCGCCCCCGGTGGGCGCTTGTACGAGTCGCGACGCGCCATCGTCGAAGCCACCCGCGACAACCCGGCGTTTACCGCACGTGTGCCGCAGGGCGCGCTCTATGGCTTCATCGGCGTGAGCGAGGAGATTCCCGGCTTTGACGATCAGGCGTTTGCGCTCGAGCTGCTCGAGCAAAAGCACGTGTTGGTGGCGCCCGGCGTGAGCTTCAACGTGCCGTACACCAACCACTTCCGCATTACCAATCTGCCCGACGCCGCGACGCTGCGCACCGTGTTCGCGCGCATGGGCGAGTTGCTAGA
>Ga0194129_10005067_pt1 | contig 17065 bp, 13 predicted proteins | sample TA2KigCa35mmetaG_FD_150862 | JGI IMG/M metagenome (GOLD analysis project Ga0194129, IMG submission 150862) | Freshwater microbial communities from Lake Tanganyika, Tanzania - TA2015038 Kigoma Deep Cast 35m | ecosystem: Environmental > Aquatic > Freshwater > Lake | place: Tanzania: Lake...
CGGCACCGACGACGGCACCGACGACGGCACCGACGACGGCACCGACGACGGCACCGACGACGGCACCGACGACGGCACCGACGACGGCACCGACGACGTACTCGCAGCGGCGCAGCGGGTGACCCGTCTTTCCTCACCCCAGCGCGCTGCGCGCGAGGCGGACCCGCTCGACGAGCCGACCGATGAACAGCCGCAGCTGGGCGTCGGGCTCCTGCCGGCGGTTGCGATCGAGGGCCGAGAGCATTCGCTCCTGCGCGTGCTGTTCGAGCAGGTCGCGGGCCTTGGCGGCGAGGCCGGCGGTGTTGGCCCGCAGCACGTCGAGCAGGAATTCGCAGGCCTCGTCGGTTCCGACGACGGCGATAGAGCGCAGCGCGGCGTCGCGCACGTCGGGGGACTCGTAGGAGTTGAAGATCCGCACGAGGTTGTCGAGCGCGGGCGGAAAGTTCACGCGCCGCAGCACGGCGACGCCGGCGTCCCGCACGCGCCCGGCGTCGCTGAGGGCGCGCTCGATCAAGGCGAAGACCTCGCGCTGCTTCAGCTGCGCGCTCTTCTCGACGACGAGGGCGCGGGTGGCCTCGTCGCCGGCCTCGAACATCGCCAGCAGCGGCCGCACGGCAGCGGCGTGCTGCAGCTCGCCGAGCTGGTCGACGATCGCCGCCGGGATGCGCTGCGGGTCGCCGCGAACGACGAGGTGGTCATCCCACGCCAGCGCGATGAGGAGCGCCTTGCGGCGCTGGACCTCCCAGACCGTCTTGTGGTCGCCGACGAGCCGGCCGATCGCGTCGGGGATGTCGGCGCCCGACTCGTGCTCGAGCAGGTCGCGGACCCAGATCTCCTGCACCGGCAGCCGTCGACGGAAGTACTCGGGGAACGGCGGCGGCTCCCCCGCCTCCTTGCGCGCCGCCGTTGCCAGCTCTTTGGCGAGCGCCGCGTAGCGGGCCTTCTTCTTATCCCCCAACTCGAGCGCGGCGAGGCGCTCGTAGCACTCGGCGACGCGGCGATCGTCGTGGACCCGGTTGAAGCACCCGCTCGCCGCCAGCAGCGCGTTCTCGATCAGCTCGGCGGGTTGCCCGCGCTGCGCCGCCGCCTCCGCGACCCGCACCCAGGCTTTCGCGGCCTCGATCAAGAAGTGTTCTGCATAGATGAAGCCGACACGACGGGCGTATTCACCAGCTTCGCGGTAGAGTTCCGCAACGCTGTGCAACTCGCCGAGTTCCTCGGATGCCGCGATGAATTCGTGGTAATACTGGACAATGAAGAAACGATCGCCCTTCGCCTTCAGGATGCGGATGCAATTGAGGTAGCCCTCGGCGAACGGCTCGTAGGTGCCCTCGAGCCGGCCCACCTGTACGAGGCACAGGTAGCAGCGAAAAGCGCCGTCGCGGTCGCCGGCCTGCTCGCGGCGGTCGGCCTCCTCCTCGAGCAGGCGGGTGGCGAGGGCGAGCACCGACCGGGCCCGCTCGCGCCCGGCGACCTTGACGGCCAGGCGACCGGCGTTCACAGCGGCGAGCCCGGCGAGGTAGGGGTCGTACGTCGCCTCCTTTTGGCGCACGAGGTGCTCGAACAGCGCCAGGGCCCCGGCGGTGTCGCCGCTCTCTTCGGCGGCGCGGGCGGCGTGGGCGAGGAGTCCGGCCTCGCGATACCGCTGGCTCGCCTCGCGGTGGCGGCGTCCCAATTGCAGCACGCGGCCAAGGTCACGCCCCGTACCGCGGGCCCGGTACAGTTCGAGGGCCGGAGGGACGTTCAGCAGGTACTCGTGGATGCGCGCCGCGGCCAGCTGTCGACCCTGCCGCGCGTACAGCGCCGCGAGCTCGCGACACCAGTCGCCGTAGTCGGCCTCGTCGACGTGGGTCTGCTCGAGCAGCTCGCGCCAGGCGGCCGCCGCCTCGGCGGTGGCGCCGAGGCTCCGCGCCCGCAGGACCGGGTCGGCGACGTTGCTCACGGGCCGGCTATAGCGCACGCCGGCGTTGCGTTCGACCCCGCTCCGTCGGGCATGCCGGACGGAGCGCCGGACGGAGCGGGCTGCGGCGTCGCCGGCCGCCGGCGGCGGTGCTAGCGTAGAACGCTCCGCTCAGGAGGTATCGTTGACGTCGACGGTCGAGCTGCGCCCCGGCGGACCCGACGCCGCCCCGTCCTCCGATCCGCTGGTGGGGCGCGTGCTGCTGCACTACCGCGTCGTCGAGCCCATCGGGCAGGGCGGCATGAGCGTCGTCTACCGCGGCCGCGACGAGCACCTCGGCCGCGACGTCGCCATCAAGGTCCTTCACCCGTTCCTCGCCGAGAAGCCCGAGTGCCGGACCCGACTGGTCCGGGAGGCCCGGGCGGTGGCGCGCCTCGAGCATCCGAACATCGTCAAGGTCTTCGACTCGTCCGGCGAGGGCGCCGCGCACGACAGCGCGGCCCACGAAGGCGGCGGGCGGGCGGGCGAGGGTTTTCTCGTCGCCGAGCTGGTGCGTGGAGCCACGCTCAAGCGCTTCGCCGAGCGCCACGCGCTGTGGAAGTGCCCCGAGTTGGGCGCGCTCGTGGTCTGGCAGCTGCTGCACGCGCTGCAGCATGCGCACGAGGAGGGCGTGGTCCACCGTGACCTCAAGCCCGAGAACGTCATGGTGCGCGACGACGGCGTGCTGAAGCTGATGGACTTCGGCATCGCCCAGGTGGCCGATCAGGGCGGGCTGACCATCACGGGCACGCTGCTCGGTTCGCCGGCGCACATGGCGCCGGAGTGCATCGACGGCCAGCCCGCCGACGAGCGCAGTGATCTGTTCGCGATGGGCACGGTGCTTTACTGGATCACGACGGGCGCGCTGCCGTTCGACGCGCCGACGCCCCACGCGCTGCTCAAGCAGATCGTCGACGGCCGCGCGACGCCATCGCAGCAGCAGTCGCCCGTGGTCAGCGATGACCTCGCCCGCGTGATCGGCCGAAGCCTCGCCACCCGCCCCGCCGACCGCTTCGGCTCGGCCCGCGCCTTCGCCGACGCCCTCGCCGAGGTGCTCGAAAGGAGCGGCGTCGCCGTCGACGACCACGCCGTCGCCGCCGCCCTCGCCGCGCCCGAGCATGCCCTGCCCCGCCTGAGCGCGCGGGTGCGCACCGCGTTCCTCACGCGGGCGGCGACGCTGCTCGCCGACGGCGCCACCGCGCGCGCGCTGGCCGCGCTCAACCGGGTGCTCGCCGACGATCCCGCCGACGCTGACGCCCGCGCCCTGCTCGACCGCGTGCAGGCCACCGACGACCCCGCCCCCGCCACCGACCGCGCCCCGGTGGCGTCGCTGGCCAGCGTGCCCGACGAGGTGACCGACCTGGCGACGCTGCCGCCCGACGGCGCGCCCGGCACCAACGCGACGACGCCGGCGACAAAGACGGCCGCGACGACGATGACGACGACGACCACGAGGGCCCAGCCGGGCACTCCGTCCACGCTGCCGACGCTGGTGCCCGGCCCGGCCCCCGGCCTGCGCTGGCAACGCGCGCTGGTCGTCGCTGCGGCCGTCGGGCTGGTCGTGCTCTCGGTGGTCGTCGCCCGCCAGTCCAGCGGGCGGGCCAGCGAGCGGGCAAGCGGGCAGACCAGCGCGCCCGCCGACGACGACGCCGCGCAGCGTGAGCCCGGCGACACCGCCACCACCGAGGACGCCGTCGACGCCGAGCCCGGCGGCTCCGGCGCGCCGCCGCCGTCCCCCGCGGCCCCCGGCAGCCCCGTGAAGCGGCCGCGCCGCCAGGCGCCGACGCTGGTGCCGCGCGAGCTGCGTCCGTTCATCACGGCGCCGAAGGGGACGGCGTCGATCCCCGGGTCGGCGGCGCTGTCGACGACAGGGAGGCGCCGCGTGACGTTTCGCATCAGCCCCTGGGCCGACGTGCTGGTCGACGGCGTCGTCGTGGCGCGCAACCAGCAGGTGTTCCCCACCGAGCTGTCCACCGGAGCGCACACGGTGCTGTTCCGGAACCCGCGGGCGAAGGACCATGAGTTGAAGCTCGACGTAGCCCCCGGCGGCCCCGACCCCGTCGTCACCGTGCGCCTCGAACCGCGTCCGGCGCTGCTGTCGGTGCACTCGAGCCAGCCCGACGCCCTCGTCGATGTGGGCGGCGCCGGCGGCGTGCCCGCGGCCGACACGCTGGGGCGGCCGTTGCTGGTCGCGCTCGAGCAGTCGCGCCAGGAGCGCGAGGTGTTCGTCTACAAGGCCGGCTTCCTGGCCTACCGCCGACGCCACACGTTCCTCGCCGGCGACACGCTGCGCCTCGACGTCGTGCTAGAACCCGACCCCGGTGAACCCGCGCCGACGCCCCGCTGATCACGCCGCGCGCTGCGCGGCGGCGTCCGTCGTGTTCGTGGTCGTCACGACGGCCGCCGTCGCACCCACCCGGGCCCAGACGCTGGCCGCCACGGCGACCACGAGCACGCTGGCGACGAACGCCACGGATGCCACAAGCGCCACGAACGCAACGAGCGCCACCGCGCCCGTTGCGTCGACGACGGAGACGAGCGCGGCGGCGGCGCTGCCGCCCGACCAGCGCTTCAAGCGCGGACGCAGCCTGTTCGAGTACCGCGACTGCCCTGGCGCCATCGCCGTGCTCAGCGAGCTCGCGGTGCCCGGCCAGCTCGACGACGAACGCGAGCAGCTCGAGGTGCACCGCATGCTCGGCGTGTGCTTCGCGTTGCTCGATCAACGCCGCGAGGCGGCGCGCGAGTTCTCGAGCCTGTTGTCGATCGACCCCGATCACGAGCTCGATCCTTTCGAGGTTCCGCCCCCCGTCGTCGACATCTTCGACGCGCAGAAGGCGGCGATGAAGATCCGGCTGGCCGAGATCCGCCGGGCGCGCGAGCGCGCCCGCGAAGACGGCCTCGGCGACGAAGGCGGCGTGCTGGTCGAGCGGGTGACGACGGTGCAATCCACGCCGTGGGCGTCGTTGTTCCTGCCGTTCGGGCTGGCGCAGCTCGCCCAGGGCGAGCCGGTGAAGGCGGCGGTGCTCGGCGCGGCGCAGGGCGTCGGCCTGCTGGTGAACGTCGTCGGCTTCTGGGGCAGCCTAGCCGTGCAGCAGGGCGCGAAGGACGGCTTCTCCGCCGACGAGGCATCGATCGAGAACCCACTTTGGTACGCCCATCTGGTCGGGCTCGGCGTGCTCGGCGTCAGCTATGGCGTGGGCGTTGCCGACGCGCTTTGGAACCGCGAGGATCAAGCGGTGCTCGCCGACAAGCAGACGAAGCGACCGCTGACGTCCGCCGAGCTGAAGAAGCTCCGCCGCATCGAGCGTGCGCCTTCGCCCACCAACGACGACGCCGGGGCCCCATCCACCGCGCCGGCGCCCCAGGCGTCGCCGTCACCACCGGGGTCAGCCTCGGGATCGTCGCCGTCGTCGCCCTGATCCGCCCGCGCGTTTCCGCGGCGCCGTCTTTCGGGTAGCACTCCGCCATGGCGCACCTGCTGTGGCTCGCGGTGGACGGGACCGAGACCCGCGTGCCGTTGTTCAAGAACCTGACGACCATCGGGTCCGACCCCGACAGCGATGTCGTGATCGCCGGGCTCGCCCCGTCGGCGGCGGTGATCACCCGTGACGGCGCGCAGCACACCATCGCGTCGTCGGACAAGCGCGCCGAGATCCTCGTGTCGGGCCGCCCGGTACGCAAGCAGCTGCTCGTCGACGGCGAGGACATCGTGGTGGGCCCCGCCCGGCTGCGCTTCGTAGCCGACGACAGCGGGCGCCCGGCCCCGGCCCCGGCGGCCGCACGCGCCGCCGGCGACGTCGCTGCGTGGCGCAGGCTCGTGGCGTTCAGCAAGAAGCTCGGCGAGGCCCGCGAGATCCCGGCGCTGCTGCAGACGCTGATGGACGAGGTCGTCGCGCTCACCGGCGCCGACAAGGGCTTCCTCGTGCTCGTCGAGGACGACGGCGATGGCCGCCGCGTCGCCCGCGTGCGCATGGCGCGCAACCTGATGGGCGAGAACCTCGACGAGGCGGTGGCGCAGCTGTCCGACAGCATCGTGCGCCGGGTCGTAGAGCGCGGCGAGCCGGTGGTCGTCTCCGACGCGCTGACGTCGACGGAGTTTAACTCGAGCCTGTCGGTGGTGTCGCTCAAGCTGACCAGCGTGATGTGCGTGCCCCTGGTCAAGGTCGGCGCCGACGCCTCGGTGATCGGCGCCATCTACGTCGGCAACGACAGCGTGCGCGGGCAGTTCGACGAGGCGAGCCTCGAGGTGTTGACGCTCTTTTCGACGCAGGCGTCGCTGCTGCTGCAGGACGCGCTGGCCATCGACGCGCTCACCGTCGAGAGGGCGACGCTGAAGGGCGAGCTCGAGAAGAGCCGCTACGGCGAGCTGATCGGCGCTTGCGACGGCATGCGCGAGGTCTTCAAGAAGATCGAGAAGGTGGCGCGCAGCGACGTCTCGGTGCTCGTCACCGGCGAGACCGGCACCGGCAAGGAGCTCATCGCCCGCGAGATCCACAAGCGAGGCGGGCGCGCCCGCGGTCCGCTGGTGGTCATCAACTGCGGCGCCATCCCCGAGAACCTGCTCGAGAGCGAGCTGTTCGGCCACGTGAAGGGCGCCTTCACCGGCGCGGTGGCGACGAAGGCCGGCCGCTTCCTGGCGGCCCACGGCGGCACGCTGTTCCTCGACGAGGTCGGCGAGATGCCGCTTCACCTGCAGGTCAAGATCCTGCGCGCGCTGCAGGAGCGGCAGGTGCAGAAGGTCGGCGACAACAAGACCGAGGCCGTCGACATCCGCATCGTCGCCGCCACGCACCGGAACCTCGAGCAGATGGTGCGCGACGGGACCTTTCGCGAGGACCTGTACTACCGGCTGAACGTCGTGCAGCTGCACCTGCCGCCGCTGCGCGAGCGCGGCGAGGACGTCGTGGTGCTCGCGAACTTCCTGCTGCAGAAGTACTGCACCGAGCAGGGCATCAAGAACCTCAAGGGCTTCTCGCCCCGCACCCAGACGGCCCTGCGCCGCTACGCGTGGCCGGGCAACGTGCGCCAGCTCGAGAACCGCCTGAAGCGCGCCGTGGTGCTCTGCGAGGGCCCGCTGGTCACGCCCGAGGACCTCGACCTGCAGACCGAAGACCTCGAAGACATCCTGCCGCTGGCCGACGCCGTCGAGCGCTTCCGTCGCCGCTACATCGACGAGGCGCTCGAGCGAAACGGCGGCAACCGCGCCAAGACCGCCCGCGAGCTTGGCGTCGACCCGCGCACGGTGTTCCGCCACCTCGAGGCCGCCCGCGACGGCCCCCCCGACGCGGGAGACCCGGCGTGACGTCCGTGTCGCGGTGCCGGCTGGTCGCCGCGCCCGACCCCGCCGTCGGGCCCGAGCGCCGCCGCGTCCGGCCGCGGCGCGGAACGAAGTCGCCGCCGATCGCGGCGGTGGCATCGGCGTTGCTTTTCCTGCCGGCGGGCCTGACCGGGTGCTTCAACCCGACGCACATCGGCGAGGCAACGGCGAAGGAGAACCACGTGCCCGTCGTCGAGGCGCTGCCGCCCCCCACGTTCGAGCCGCTGCCGGCCCCCGTCGGCCGCGACTGCCTGCCGCTGAAGCTGCAACTCGTGGGGATCGACGACGCCGACGGCGACACCCTGACGGTGCGCTTCGACCTCGTGGTCGAGCGCGACGAGCGCGCGTCGCGCGTGCTGCTGCGCGAGTCGCCGCCGATCCCCCCGCTGGCCGACGACACCTACCCGCTCACCGACCTGACCTCGCTGGTGCTCGGGCAGGACGTCCTTGGCGCCAAGCTCGGCGACCTCGAGGCGCAGAAGGGCCGCACCCAGCTGGTCGAGCTGCGCGTCTCCGACAACGGCTTCGTCTCCGACGAAAACGGCGACCCCATCCCCGACGACGGCGGCAGCGTCGTGTTCCTGTCCTGGCTCGTCGCGCTGCAAGACTGCGCGCCGGTGACGCCGTGACGCCCGCGGCGCCCCGGCGCCCGGCGCGCGCGCCGCTCGCGGCGACCGTCACCTCGGTCGCCGCCGTCGCCGCCATCGCCCTCGCCGGCACCGGCTGTGTACAGCCCGACGCCCTGTCCTCGACCTGCCTCGACGACGGCGGCTGCGACGCCGGCGACGTCTGCGCCTTCGGCCTGTGCGTGGGTCCCGACGACGCTCGGCTTGCCACGATGGATCTGGACGTCGAGCCGCTGGCGAGCACCGGGGTGCCTGCGCAGACGGTCCTCGGCGTCGACGCCCGCGCCGCCCGCGGGGTGCGCGTCGACGTCGCGCTGCGACCGGCGACGACGCTGCGCGGCACGGCCTCTCTGGACGACGGCGGCGGCATCGGCGGCGTCGTCACCGCGACGCCGGCGGTGGCCATCGCCGGGCGGCTCAGGCTGCCCAGCACCGACAGCAGCGACGGCACGTGGTCGCTGCCGCTCGTCGACGGCGCGGCCTATCGCGTCGCCGTGGTGCCCGTCGACGCTGCCGTGGCCCCGGCGGTGACCGCCGGCGACGTCACCGCCGGCGTCGACGACGGCGTCGCCCTGACGTCGTGCCACCTGCCGCGCGGCGCTGACGACGCGACGACCTGCCCCATCGTCGTCATCGGCCGCGTCGTCGCCGGCGCCGGCGCCGCGGCGCGCGGGGTGGCCGCGCTCGAGGTGCGCGTCGTCGACACCGTCGGTCGGCGCGTCTCGACGCTGGCGCGCACCACCGACGACGGCGCGTTCGCCGTGGGGCTGCCGGCGCCCCTTGCGGGTGGCGCGCTCGAGGTGCGGCCGAGCGCCGACAACGCGCTGCAGCCCTCGCTGCGTCGCCCGCTGGAGCGGGTCGCCGCCAGCCTCGACCTCGGCGTGATCACCCAGGGCGAGCGCGCCAACACGGTGGCGGTCGCCGGCGCCGTCGTCAGCGCCAGCGGCGCGCCGGCGAGCGGCGCGCAGGTGGCGATGCACGGGCTCGTCGGCGCCGGCGAGTTCTACGCGCGCGGCGTCACTGACGACGACGGCGCCTTCACCCTCGCCGTGCGCCCCGGCCGCTACATGCTGGTCGCCGTCGGCGCCGTCGATGGTGACGACGGCCTCTTTACCGGCGAGCTGGTCGTCGACGCCGCGTTGGCCGACCTGACGGTGACGCTGCCGCCGCGGCTCGACGTCGCGTTGACCATCGTCGACGCCGCCCGTGACGTCGTCGCCGCCGCCAGCGTCGAGCTGCAGCGCATCGGCGACGCGGTGGGCGTGGTCGAGCGCCCGCTGTCGGGCGCCCAGCCCGCCTTCGTGTCGGCCACCGACGACGAAGGCCGGGCGGCGCTGCGCGTGCCAGCCGGGCGCTACCGCGTGACCATCCGTCCGCCGGCGGGCGTGGGCGTGCCGGTGTACTCGGCGGTGCTCGTCGTCGAGGACGCGGTGGAGCGTCGCCTCGCCCTGCCCGACGCCCTGGTGCTCGCCGGCGCCGTGCAGGACCCCGCCGGCGGCCCCACCAGCGGCGCCGTCGTGCGCGTGTTCTCGCCGCTCGTCGACGAGCTCGGCCGCGCGCTCTACCTTGGCGAGGCCGTGACCGCCGCCGACGGCACCTTCACCGTCGCGGTGCCCGACCTCGGCCGTTGACGTCGACGACCGTGGCGCGCCACGGCACGGCCGGAGGCAGCAGCCGTCACGCGGACGAGGGTCCCCGGGACGGCGCGTGCAGGCCGCGCAGCACGTCCCGCGCGAACGACGGGCCGGCGTAGACGAAGCCGGTGTAGGCCTGCAGCAGCGACGCACCGGCCTGCAGCTTCGCGCGCGCGTCGTCGGCGTCGAAGATGCCGCCGACGCCGACGAAGACCAGCTTGTCGCCGACGTCGGCCTTGAGCAGTCGCAGCAAGGCCGTGCTGCGCGCAAACAGCGGGCGCCCCGACACGCCGCCGGGCCCCTCGGGCACCGGGCCCTGCAGCCCCGCGCGGGCGATGGTGGTGTTGCTGACGATCAGCCCGTCGACGCCACGGTCGGCGCACAGCCGGGCAACGGCGACGGCGTCGTCGTCGGCGAGGTCGGGGGCGACCTTGACGAGCAACGGCACGCGCTTGCCGCGCGCGGCGTTGTGCGCCTGCAGCGGGTCGAGGATGCGCGCGAGCTCGTCGGTCTTCTGCAGGTCGCGCAGCCCCGGCGTGTTGGGCGACGACACGTTGACGACGACGTAGTCGGCGACGTCGGCGGTGACGCCGAAGCTGAAGGCGTAGTCGGCGGGCGCGTCGGCGGGCGCGGTGACCTTCGACTTGCCGAGGTTGACGCCGACGGGCACGTGCACGCGCCCGGCGGCGCGCCACGCCGAAAGCGCCCGCGCGCACGCCTCGGCGCCGTGGTTGTTGAAGCCCAGACGATTGAGCAGCGCCTGATCAGCAGGCAGACGGAACAAGCGCGGCTTGTCGTTGCCGGGCTGCGGGTGGCGCGTGACGGTGCCGACCTCGACGAAGCCGAAGCCCAGCGCCTGCCACGCCGGCACCGCCTCGGCGTCCTTGTCGAAGCCGGCGGCCAGGCCGAGCGGATTGGGAAACGTCACGCCAAACACGGTGCGGGCAAGCTGCGGGTCGCGGCACATGTCGCCGTGCTGGTCGACGTCACAGACATCCGACCAGGCGCGCAGGCCGGCCATCGCCAGCCGGTGCACGCGCTCGGCGTCCATCGAGAACAGTGCCTTGCGCAAGGCGACGTAGGGACCGGCCATGGCGGGGCGCAGTAGCATGGTTGTCATGGCCGCGCGCGTCGGAGCAGGACCCCCCCTTCCCCCTGCGGGGGCCACGCCGGCGCCGGGCACGGCGGCTACGTCGTCGACGCCCGGTCCGTCGGTGCCCGCCGGCGTACCGGTGGACGCACGGCGCGACATGCTGAAGGAGCTGATCGCCGCGCAGCTCGCCCACCAGGTCGCCGATGTGCAGAGCGTGCTGAAGGAGATCGTCACCCGCGGCGAGGCGCAGACGGACCGGCAGGGCAAGGCCGTCGATCGCGCCACCGACCGGCTGGCCGACAAGCTCGTCGACCGTCGGCTCGCCGACACCGTCGAGCGGGGGGCGCGCGCCGACGCAACCCGCCCCGCGACGGCGACCGCCCCGCCCCTGGCCACACCGACCACCACCGCGCCGCCATCGCCGGAACAGGTGCAGCGCGCGCTGCAGAACCTGCAGGCGCAGAACGGGCTGCCCATCACCGGCCGCTTCGACGACGCCACTGCGACCTTGCTGCGCAACCTCGGCGCCGTGCCGCCCGCGCCCGCAACGACGTCGACCACGAAGCCCGTCGAGCCACGCAAGCCCGTCGACCCGGCGCAGCAGGCCGCCGGCCGCCAGCGCAGCACCGGCGTCGAACAGCAGCTGCGCTCGCGCCTGCAGCAGCAGCACGGCCGTGACGCGCGGCAGACCCCCGCCGACAGCAAGCCCGTGGACCGCGCCCTCGATCCGGCGCGCCTGCTCGCGTCGCTGTTCGGCGCCGGCTTCAACGGCGCCGGCGCCGAGCAGGCGTTGGCGTCGTTCCAGGCCGCCCACAAGCTGCCACCGTCGGGCCGGCTCGACCCGCGCACCGTCGACGCGCTGGTGGCCGCCGACCGGCTGCCGGCGGCCAGCGGCGAGGCCCACGTCGACGTCGACGCCCGCAAGGCGGCGGCGGGCACGACGGCGGCCATGTCGACGGCGCTCGCCGCGGAACGCGGTCGCGCGGCGGCGGCGAGGGCGACGACGAAGGCGACCACCGATGCCCACGGCGCCGACGCTGCCGCCGTTCGCGCGCCGGCCTCGAGCCCCAGCGATGCTCGCGAGCGCGCCCGCGTCGAGAGCCTGCTCGCCCAGGCCGCCGCCCGCGAGCGCGGCGTGCAGGAGACCCACGGCGAACCCACCGCCGTCCTTGGCCACGGCCAGACGCATGGCGCCGCCGCCGGCTTGTCGGGCGCGGGCGGCGCGCAGGGCGGCGTCGGCGACCACGGCGACGAGGGCGCGCTGTCCACCGACGACGGCAGCCGCGGCGACGAGTCGAGCAACGCCAACGCCCACGCCGGCGACGACGACCACGAAGACGCCGAGCGCGGCGAGGCCAGCGCCGCGCTCGGCGTGGACGCCTTCGACGACGACGACGGCGTCCCCGACGGGCACCACCGCGTGCCGCCGCTGGGTGCGCAGGTGCGGGCCGCCCTCGGCGCCGTCTTCCGCATCGACGACAGCAGCGTGCCCGTGCACTACACGTGGGACGTGTCGCTGTTCCGCCCCGGCGTCTACGCCGACGGCCAGCCCGCCGAGGTGATCTGGCACCTCGTCGTCGACCGCGCCCACGCCTTCGACCCGGTGTGGCAGCGCGCCGTCGACGCCATCGGCGCGCGGCTGCTGTACCTCGACCCCGACGCCGAGCCGCTGTTTCTGGACGACGTGCTCGCGGCGCTGCGGCAGGCGCGCGTGCGGTGACGAGCCACGCGCCGTCAGCCTTCGCGCGTGCCGCCGTGAGCACCACTGTCCGCAGCGTCGTCGCCGCCCGGGCGCGGCACCGGGTGGGGCGGCGGCGGCGCACGCTCGTCGGGGATCGCGGCAGCGCCGGCGTCGCGCAGGCGGCGGTAGCCCGCGGCGGCGAGGATCATCATGATCGCGAGCGCCGCGATCTGCACGGTGTCGTCTCTCATCGCGCCTCCTTGCCCGCCGCCGCCAGCCGCGCGGCGCGACGCGCGTGGGCCGCCGTCGAGCGCCGGCGATCCTCGTCGCTCACCAGCACCAACGGCGGCACGGGGCGCGGACGCCCGTAGTCGTCGAGGGCCACGAACGTCGCGTACGCCTTCATCGCCTTGCGCACCTCGCCGGTCAGCGGGTGCTCGCTCCAGATGGAGACGCCGCACTCCATCGAGGTCTTGAAGGTCGCGTTGACCTGGCCTCGCAAGATGACGATGTGACCCAGCTTGATGGGCAGCAAAAATTGGACGGCGTCGATGCTGGCGGTGACCACCACGCTGCGGCAATGACGCTGCGCGGCCACCGCGGCGCACACGTCGATCCAGGCCATGATCTGCCCCCCAAACACGTTGCCGAGCGAGTTGGCGAACTCGGGCAGCACGTGGTGGGTCATCTCGACGTGCGAGCGGGCCGTCGTGTGCAGCAGGGCGTCGTTCAGGATGTCGCTCATCGAAGCTCGCTCCGTGACTATCGGGAGGATATTCAGCGGCGCACGAAACCCACGGTGATCGGGGTGCTTGTGCACCAGAGGTCGCCTCACTTCGGCAGCGGCGGCGGCATCCCCGGCAGCGGCGGCGGGCCACCGGTGGACAGGAAGAACTGCTGCAACGCCGGCACCTGCGCCGCCGGCAGCCACGACGGCTGACCGCTGGTCCATGCCAACGTGTCGCCGCGGATCTGGCCCGTCTGCACGAACTGCCGGAAGACTTCGACGGCGAGCGGGCCAACGTTTTGGCCATTGATGCCGACGTACCACTGGGCCGCCTGCGGCAGCGGCGGCGGTGGCGGCGGCGCCATCACCGCCGGGCTCTGCTGCTGCTGGTGCATCATCTGGCTGGCGAGGGCGACGCCCATGCCCATGTTCATGCCAACGCCAGCGCCACCGTCACCGCCCATGTTGCCCATCGAGTTGCCCATCTGGAACTGCTGGAACGCCGCCAGGTTCGGCGCCGGACCGAGCGAGCTGCTGCCGAGCGCGCCCATCGAGGCACGCTGGTCCATCGCCTTCTGCACGCTCTCGGGCACGTTGATGTTCACGACCTGCACGCTGGTCAGGTCGAGGCCATACTCGTCGTCGATCTGCGTCCTGACCTTCGCCTTGATCTCGTCAGCGAGCCTGCCGTAGTTGCCGATCAGGTCGAGGGCGGCGATCTTCGACTGCCCGATGACCTCGGCGATGGCCTGCTGCATCAGGCTGCGCATCACCTGCCCGAGCGCTTCGGTGTCATAGTGACCGTCGGTCCCGACCAGCTGGGTGAGCAGCGCCTTGGCGTCGGTGCAGCGCACCGAGTAGGTCCCGAACGCGCCGACGCGAACGACGCCGAAGTCGGGGTCGCGCATCATGAGCGGCTGCGGCGTGCCCCACTTGAGCCCGGCGATCACCTTCGTCGACACGAAGTAGACCTCGGACTTGAATGGCGAGTTGAAGCCGTGCTTCCAGCCCTTCAGCGTCGACAGGAGCGGGATGTTCGCCGTGGTCAGCTGGTACATACCCTCGGTGAACACGTCGGCGACGCGGCCCTGGTCGACGAAGACCACGGTCTGGCCGGGGCGCACCGTCAGCTGCGCGCCGTTCTTGATCTCGTTCTGCCAGCGCGGAAACCGCCACACGAGCGTCTGCCCGTTGGTGTCGTCGACCCACTCGACGATGTCCACCAACTCGCCTTTCAGCTTGTCGAAGAATCCCATCGTATCCTTCCCGCCGACGACCCGTCGAAGGCAGCGGTTGTGGAGATAGCGCGTTCGCCGACCCCACCGCCAGCGGCGCCAGGCACGCGTCGCCGACGACGTCGGCTCCCTCAGCGTCGTCGGCCCGTCCGGGGACTCGTCAACGACGCAGGAACGGCGCCGGGTCGCGCGGGCGTCCGTTCTCGCGCAGCTCGAAGTACAGCTTGGGCCCGTTGACGCTTTCGGTGTCGCCGACCTCGGCGATGGTCGCGCCGCGCTCGAGCTCGTCGCCGGTCGCCACCGACGTCCGCGCGAGGTGCGCGTACAGCGTGTGGTGGCCCTCGCCGTGGTCGACGATCACGACGCGGCCGAAGCCGCGCAGGAAGCCGGTATGAACGACCCGGCCGGCGGCGACGGCGTACACCGGCGTCCCCATCGCGCCACGCAGCTCGAGCCCCTGGCTCACGACCTCGGCGCGCGTCTCGGGGTCGATGATCGACCCGAAGCGCCGGATGACGACGCCCTCGGCCACCGGCCACAGCAGGCCGTCGCGCAGGATGCCGGCGCGGCCAGAGCTTGCGGGGCGCGCCGGCATCGTCATCCGGGTCATGAGCTGCTGCAGCGCGCCGTGCCTCCGCACCAGCTCGGTCGCCGCCGTCCGCAGCAGGGAACGCTCGCCGCGGACCCGCTCGAGGGTGCGCGCGCGCTCGTCACGCGTCGCCGACAACAGCGCTTGCTGCTCGACGACCAAAGCCTGGATGCGGCCCGCTTCGACGACGCGCTCGCGCAGCGCCGCCCGCGTGCGGGCGGCGCTGTCTTCGATCCGCCGCAAATCGCCCACCAGCTTGCCGTCGACCCCGGCGAGCTGCGCGAGCAGCCGCCGGCGCAGCGCCAGCTCGGTGAAGCCCTCGGCGCCGAGCAGCGCCCGCGCCGCGCCACCCTCGCCCTCGACGGCGAGCTGGCGCAGGCGACGCTGCAGCCGCGCCCGCAGCGCCGCGAGCTCGGCCTCATCACGGCCGGCCGTGCGCTCCAGCGTCGCGATCTCGCTGGTCAGCTCGGCCAGCCGCCGCGACGCCATCCGCACCGCGTCATCGAGCAGCGCGAGGCTCTCGTCGAGCTCACCCAGGCCATCGACGAGCGACCGCTCGCGCACGTCGAGGTCGGAGAGCGCCGCCTGCTTCGCCTTCAGCTCGGCCCGCAGCGCGACGAGGTCCACCGGGCGTGCCGCCGCGCCGGAGGGGGGCGACGCAGGAGTCACCGCAGCAGCAGCTGCCGCTGCCGCCGCCGGCACCTCGCCGGCGGCCAGCAGCGACGTCGCCGCGCCGCACGCGACCAGGGCCATCGCCGGACCGGGCGGCAGCCCTCGCATCACGCGGTCCGCAGGAAGCGCACGACGGACAACGACGCACCGAGCGCGCCGAGTCCGGCGCCGGCAACGACAACCAGCGCGAGCATCCACGGCGGCGGCGCCTGCACGTGGAACGCCCCGAGGGCTCCGGACAGGGCCACCCGCGCCACCTGGGCCAGCGACGACGACGCCGCCGCCAGCGCGGCCAGCGCGCAGACGGCGCCGAGCACGCCCTGCACGACGCCCGAGAGCAGCAACGGCAAGGCGACGAAGGCGTCGGACGCGCCGACGAGCTTCTGGATCGCGATCTCGTCGCGCCGCACCAGCACCGTCAGGCGCACCGCGTTGCTGACGACGACGACCACGACGAGCGCGATGAGCACGGCGAGGAAGAGGCCGGCGCCGTTCAACAGGCGCATCAGCGCGTCGACGCGTCGCAGCTCTCCGGTGGGGTGCATGACCTCAGCGACGCCAGCGATGGCGCCGAGCCGCTGTACGAGCACGTCGCGCTCCTCGTCGCCCTCGAGCGAGAACAGCGGCACCACCTGGACGACCCACGGCATCTGCAGGCCGGCGGTGCCACGCAGCGCGTCGGCGCTGCCGAGGCCCCGGCGCGCCCGGTCGAGCGCCTCCTCGGGGGTGAGGAGCCGCGCGCCGCCGACGCTGGGCAACAGCGCGATGCGCGCCCGCACCTCTTCGGCGGCGGCAGCGCCCTGCTCGCCGATGCGGTCGTCGAGGAAGGCGACGGCGGCCACTGACTCGCCGACGGTGCGGGCGACGCTGCGGAAGTTCCACAGCAGCATCCCGAACGCGGTGAGCGAGAACAGCCCGAGCGCCGTCATCAGCACGGCGAAGAAGAACGGCAGCCCGCCCGAACGGACGCTGCGCCAGCCGTGTCGCAGGACGCTGAAGGGGAGCGCCAGCATCATGCGGCCCCGCGGCTGAGCGGCACCACGGCGGCGTCCGGCCTGTCGCCCTCGCCGGCACCGTCGCGAAAGACGACGCCGGCTGCCGGGGCGTCGTGGACGACGCGGCCGCCGTCGAGGGTCACCACGCGGCGCCGGGCGCCAGCGAGCAAGGCGGGGTCATGGGTGGCGACGACGACGGTGGTGCCGCGCACGTGGGCGGTGGCGAGCAGCTCGACGACGGCGCGCGCGCGTTCGGCGTCGAGGTTGCCGGTGGGCTCGTCGCACAGGAGGAGCACGGGATCGACGACAAGAGCGCGGGCGATGGCGACGCGCTGCTGCTCGCCCCCCGACAGCGCCGCGGCGGCGTGGTGGGTCTTGTGGGCGAGCCCGACGCCGGTGAGCACGGCGAACGATCGCCGCACGATCTCGTCGCGGGGGCGGCCCTGCACCTCGAGCGCGAGGGCGACGTTGTCGAGCACGCTCAGCTCAGGCAGCAGCTTGAAGTCCTGAAAGACGACGCCGACGGAGCGTCGGACGCGCGCGGCGTCGCGTCGGGG
>Ga0194129_10005070_pt1 | contig 17055 bp, 14 predicted proteins | sample TA2KigCa35mmetaG_FD_150862 | JGI IMG/M metagenome (GOLD analysis project Ga0194129, IMG submission 150862) | Freshwater microbial communities from Lake Tanganyika, Tanzania - TA2015038 Kigoma Deep Cast 35m | ecosystem: Environmental > Aquatic > Freshwater > Lake | place: Tanzania: Lake...
TCCATGTCGGGGAGGTCCTCTGGGGCGCACAGCGGGCGGGCGGGCGCCTCGCCGCCCTCGCCGGTCGCGGCCTGTGTGGCGCAGAAGCCCTCGGGGGGGGGCGCGCAGGCGCCCTCGTAGCACGCCTCGCCGTCGGCGCAGTCGTAGTAGGCTACGCAGGACTTGCGGCAGGCGCCAGCGCGGCAGACCTCCTCAGAGGAGCACTGCGTGTTGAGGACGCAGGGGGTGTTGCAGCCGCTGAGGACGCTGAGGACGCTGAGGACGCTGAGGGCGTTGAGGGCGTTGAGGGCGCTGAGGGCACGCGGGGCGGGGCGGCGGGGGCGCATCAGCCCGGCCCCTGCCCGAGGGCGCGCGCGCCAAAGAGCGGCGCGCGCGTCTCTGCGCCGCCCTCCGCGCCGCCCTCCGCGCCGCCCTCCGCGCCGCCCTCCGCGCCGCCCTCCGCGCCCCTCTCCTCTGCGCCCTCGCGCCCGTTGTCCTTGAACGTGGGCTGCACGCGCGGCGAGCCCTTGGCGAGGCGCACCGACTTGAGCGGCAGCGCTGTCACCACCCCCTTCACCCGCTGCACCGCCTCGTAGCTCGCCTCCATCTGGATCGGTTCGTCAAAGCGCATGACGACCTTGTAGGTGGAGTAGGTGCCGCGGGCGTGGGAGGCGCGAATCTGGCGCGGGTGCACCTCGGGCACAAAGCGCGAGAAGCACTCGAGCAGCTCCTCGGCGATGCCCTCGCGCGGGTGAGCGTAGATATTGAGCTCCACCGCGCAGGGGAACGCCGCCGCCGAGGCGCGCCCCTGCTTGCCGCTGCGGTCGCGCTCGCGCCTGAGTCGCCCCAGCTCCGCCGCCACCTCCTCCTTGGTCTTGCCGGGGGTGAGGAGATGGAGGTTGACGCTCGGCACGCGCCGCGGGAACACCGCGAGGTCAGCGGCGAGGTCGTGGATGCACAGGCGCGCGGCGCCAAAGCCCATGAGGGCGCTCACGGCGTAGAGGGCGAGGGCGGCGAGGGCGAGGACGTTGAGGGCGGAGCCGTCAAAGGCGACGGCGCCCACGATGAGGAGGACGGGCGTGTGCTTCACCAAGAACCGCCGCAGGAGCTGGTTCTCGCGCGCCTGTAGCCCCGAGCGCTTGCGAATCTCCACGCCCACCAGCATCTTGCCCAGACTTCGGCCGGCAAAGGCCTCGGACGAGAAGTACGAGAAGTACAGGACCACCACGGGCAGCTGCGCCATGGCGCCGTTGAGCCGAAACCCGTACACCTTGAGGGAGGACTCGAACAGGGCGCTGAGCGCCAGCACCAGCAGCGCCCCGCTCCCCGCCACGAGGGCGACGTCGAGGAAGGCGGCGAGCAGGCGCAGCGGCATCACGGCGCGGTGCTCCGCGGCGCGCTCCTCGCCCTCCTGCGCGCTGAGGAGCGCCCCCTCGCCGCCCTCGCCGCCCTCGCCGCCCTTGGAGGTGTCCTTGGAGGCGTCCTTGGAGGCGTCCTTGGAGGCGTCCTTGGAGGCGTCCTCGGCGCCCGTCGGCTCGCCTCGGTAGCGCTTGGGGCCCGCTGGCGCCGCTCCTCTGTTGTTTGCTTTTCTCATAGCCTCTCCTCGGGGTCTGCCGCGCGCCTCTGGCGAGCGTTGAGCGGCCCCTAGTCTAACAACGCCGCACGCGCTTTGAAATATGTTAGATGTGAGCCCGAACGCTCCTCGGGCGACGCACACAAGCGACGCACACGAGCCCCACAGAAAGCGAGTCCCCAGCATGCCCCTGCGCCCCCCGCTCTCCCTAGATAGCCTCGACGCGCACCCGCTCGTCGAGGGCTTCAGCGCCCTCCGCGTCCGCGCCCACGCCGCTGAGGGCGGCGCGGGGGTGTGGACGCTCGAGCTGCACCACGGCAAGGCCAACGAGGTGGGGCGCGCCGAGCTCGACGAGCTCGAGCGCCTCGCCGCGCGCCTCGCCGCCCCCGACGGGCCCGTGGCGCTCGTCACCTTCTCGCGCCGCCGCAGCGCGCGGGGCACGCCGCTCTTTATCTCGGGGGCCAACGTCACCGAGCGCGAGGGCTGGGGCGACGAGGAGGTGCGCGCCCACGTGCGCCGCCAGCGCGCCATCCTCGCGGCGCTCCGCCGGGCGCCGGTGTTTCATGTGTGCGTGGTGAGCGGCGTGGCGCTCGGCTGGGGCACGGAGCTGCTGATCGCCGCCGACTACAAGCTGTGCACGCCGGAGGCGGTGTTTGGGCTGCCCGAGACAGGCCTGGGGATTCTGCCGGGGGCGGGGGGGACGAGCGAGCTGTGGGCGCTGATCGGGCCGGCGCAGGCGCTGCGCCTCGGCATGACAGGGGAGCGCGTGGGGGCGGAGGAGGCGACGCGGATGGGCCTCACGCAGGAGCTGCTGCCCGACCTCGACGCCGCCCTCGCCCGCGCCGTCGCCCTCTGCGCGGGCGTGGCGCGCTGCTCCCCCACCGCCCTCGCCGCCTTCAAGGGCGCGCTGCTGGGCAGCGTAGGCGCGCCCGCCGAGGAGCGCGCGGAGCGCGAGGCGCTCGCCTATGAGCGGTGCGTCAGCGCCGGGCAGGCGGCGATCGGGCGCGCGAGTTTCGCGCAGATCCGCGACGGGGCGGCGCCGGCGTGGGGGCCGCGGCGCTGAGGGGCGGGCGCGGGTTTTTGTTGCGCAGCGGCGCGCGCCCTTGGCTATGATCCCCGCGTCTCACCCGCGAGCGCCTCCGCGCCCTCGACGCCGCCCCCCGCGAGGTCCACAGTGTCTCAGATCGTCCAGCTCACCCTCTCTAGCGCCCCCGACGCCACCGTGCGCCTTGTGGCGGAGACCAGCGGCGCGCGCGCCGCCGCGCAGGCGAGCGCCCCCGTGAGCGCCCTCGCGCTCTCGGAGCAGGCGCGCGGCGCGGGCGCCACGCCAGCGGCGCTGCGCGCGGTGGGGCTGTCGCTCGGGGAGGTCTTGTTCGCTGGGGAGGTGGGGGAGCTGCTGCGGGCGCTCATGGCGAGCGCGCCGGCCGGCGAGGCGCCGCAGGAGCCCGCCCTCCCCGCGCTCACCTTGGCGCTCTCCGCCGAGGGCGCCCTCGCCGACCTCCCCTGGGAGCTGGCGCTCGAGCCGCGCGGCGGGGCGGGGTGGGTGGCGCGCGGGCGGGAGCTGCTGCGCGTGGCGGGGGCGCCGGCGCGGGGGGAGCGGCTGCTCAACGAGGGGCTGGTGCTCGCCGCGGGGGAGGCGTTCCGCGTGAGCGCCCTCAAGGCGGCCACCGCGCAGCTCCGCCGCCGCTTCCACACCCGCATCGAGGCCGTGGAGACGCAGGCGGCGCTCGCGGCGGCGGTGGGGCGCGGGCGCCCGCTGCTCTGTCACGTCTACGCCCTCGACCGCCTCGGGCGCGTGGCGCTCGACGGCGAGCCCGCGCCCCTCGGCGCCTCCCCCGTCGCCGCGCGCGCCTACCTCCTCAACCTCTCGCCGGCGAGCCGCCCGAGCGCGCCGCGGGAGGCGCGCGAGGCGGGGGCGGAGGTGGTCTTTGGGCGGCAGCGCGAGCTGTCGGTGAAGGCGAGCGCGGGCGCCGACCGCGCGCTCTACCAGGCGCTCGGCGCGGGCTTCGCGCCCCTCGCTGCCCTCGCCTGGGCGCGCGAGGCGCTGCGGGAGGAGGGGGAGGCGGCGGCGGCGGCGCTCACGCTCACGGCGGCGCCGCCGGCGGCGGGCGGGGGCTGGGGGGGGTCGCCGGCGCTGGCGCCCTTCCCGCCGCCCGCGCTGAGCGCGCACACCGCGCACGCCGCGGCCGCGGCGCCGCAGGCGGAGCCGCTGGGGGGGGGCGAGGGTCTACAGCTCGCGCAGCGCCCCCCCGCCGCCGCGCCGCTCTCGCCCCCCTCGCGCGTGCCGGAGTTCGTGCACGCCACGATTCGGCTCATCCAGCAGACGCAGCGCGGGGCGGGCGACGCCGAGCGGCTCGACCTCGCGCTCCGGACGGGGGTGATGAGGCAGCTCAGCGCGCTCGCCAAGCGGCGCGGGGTGCCCGAGCCGGTGGGGGCGGCGCTGACGCGCAGCGAGGTGCTCACGGAGCAGCTCATCGCCGCCGCGCGCTTCCCCGACGCGCCCCTCGCGCTCCCGCCGCGCTGGCTCAGCGCCGCCGAGGGGCTAGCGCGGGCGGTGGGGGCGCGCCCCGAGGTGCTCGCGCAGGCGGCACAGGCGCTGGTGGTGAGTCCGGCGCTGTGGGTGTGGGGCGGGGACGCGCGGTCGCGCCTGCGGGTGGCGCGCGGGCTCTGCGAGCTCGTCTTCTCCGCTTACCCGCTGGAGGTCTACGGCGGGCGCCCCCTGCACCCCACGCTCCTCTCCGACGCGGCGAGCGAGGCGAGCGCGGCAAACGGCGGGCTGTGGGAGGCGGCGCAGCTGTCGTGGGCGCAGGGCGCGCTCGCGCCTTTCGACCTCAGCGCCGCGCGCCCGGCGGCGCGGAGCGGGGTGGTGGCGTTCCACCCCGCCGCCGAGTCTTGGCAGCTCTACAGCCGCGTGTGGCTCGTGGTGGACCAGGCGCACCGCGCCGACCCCGACGACCGCTACCGCGTGTCACGCGCGCTGCGCGAGGGCGTGGCGCGCGGCTACAGCGATTCGGGGCGCCCGGCGCAGCTCCACCTGCCACAGGACCTGCGCGTCCTCTACCTGAGCGACGAGCCCCCCGAGGGGCGGGGCGGCGAGGTGTCGCTTGAGCTGCGCGCGGAGCCGAGCGGGCTCGCCGACTCGTGGACGCGTGACGCGCGCGCGCGCCTGCTCGCCCTCGGCCTCAGCCCCGAGGACGCCGAGGGGCGCCTGCAGTCACCGAGCGCGTTGTCGCTGTCGCAGGCGCTGTCGCTGGCCGCGAGTCTGCGCCTAGTGGGCAACGCGCAGGGGCTCGACGCCCTGCTCTACGCCGCCCTCGCCGGCGGCGCCGTGGCGCACGCGGAGGAGGCGGCGCAGCTCTACTTGGCGCCCGCGCTCCGCCAGGCGCGCCCGGAGCTCGCCGCGTGCGTGCGGGAGTTCGCGGGGCGCGCCGAGGGGTTTCAGGAGCGCTGGGCGCGCACGCTGCGCGCGGAGCTGGGCGGGGAGCCGCCGGAGCCGCCGGTGGTGGCGCTGCGGGTCGACTGACCGCGCGGCGAGCGGGCGCTCACTCCCCCGCCCCGCCCGCCAGCCGCACCTCCACCGCCGCCCCCCCCTCGCGCCCCTCATAGAGCGCAAACACCTCCTCGCCCACGATCCGCAGCGCCGCCGCCCGCCCCCCGTAGAGGGCGGAGATGCCCGTGTCGATGGCGAAGAGCGCCCCGCCGCAGCGCGCGTGGACCCGCCCGTCCGCCTGCGTCGTGTGCCCCATCACCATGCGGCGCGCCCCGAGCGCGGCGAGGGCGCGGGCGGCCTCGGCGCAGGCGTGGGGCTCGGGGCGGAGCCAGTAGCCGCGGTACCAGAGGGGGCCGCCCTCGCCCAAGATGGGCGCGCGCGGGTCGCTGAGGAGCGCGGCGGTGACGCGGCGCGAGAGCTCGGGGGCGGGGGCGGCGAGCGCCTCGGCGACGCCGCCGTGCACAAAGACGGTGTCGCCCACCTGCGCCACCGCGTCCTTGGTGAGCAGCCAGCGCGCCCACTCGCCCTGCGCGCCCCCCGCGCCCCCCGCGCCCCCCACGCCGAGCGAGAGGGCGCGGCGGCGCGCCTCTACGCCGCCGAAGCTCGCCACGTCGCCCTCCGACACGTAGCGCCAGTCGCCGAGCAGGTTCATCGCCTCGTGGTTGCCGAGCAGCACCACCAGCCTGCTCCCCGCCGCCGCCGCCTGCCCCTCAAGGTCTCGGATCCACCTCAGGAGCGGCTCGCCGTCGGGGCCGCGGTCGGTGAGGTCGCCGGTCTGGACCACCACGCCCCCCTTGAGCGCCCACCGCCCCTGCGCGTCGGTGACGCCGGCGAGCCGAAATGCGCGCTGGGCGGCGGGGAGGTCGGCGTGGAGGTCGCCGATGGCGATGAGGGGGGCGGGGGCGGGGCGCGCGCTCGCGTCGCTGAGGCTGAGGGCGGCGCTGAGGCTGAGGGCGGCGCTGAGGCTGAGGGCGGCGCTGAGGCTGAGGGCGGGGCGGGGGGCGGGGCGCACGCTCGGCGCTCCTTTCGGCGCGCGGGGCGCGAGGTGCTAGGTGCGACAATTCACCGCACAGGGGGCTCTGTTCTAAAATACGCGTATTGTATATGGTTCTCTTGACTGTAGAGACTTTCTCTAAGAAGCACATCAGGAATACAGACCCATGACGCGCCCCGCCCCCCGCCCCGCTCCCCGCCCCGCCCTCAGCCTCCAGCTGGCCCTCAGCGGCCTCGCCCTCGCCGCCTGCGACGCCCCCGCCGCCGAGTCCGCCGACCCCTGCGTCGCCACGCGCGATGAGGCGCGCGGCGCCATCCTGATCTCGTGCCCCGACGCGCCGCCGGTGGAGCTCTATGATGGGGCGGACGGGCGCGATGGGGCGACGGGCGACAAGGGCGCGGACGGCGAGGACGGCGAGGACGGCCTCAACGGCGCCAACGGACTCGACGGGCGCGACGGGCGCGACACCTTGGGCGGGGCGGAGGGGCACGGCGCCGTGGATGACCTCGACGGCGATGGGGTGACGGCGGCGGATGGGGACTGCGATGACCGCAACAACACGATCTATCCGGGGGCGCGCGAGCGCGGGCTCGATGGGGTGGACAGCGACTGTGACGGCGAGGAGCGGCCCGCGCTCGGCGGCAACGCGCTCACCCCTGAGCTGCTCGCGGAGCTCGACCTCGACGGCAACGGCGAGCTCTCGCTCGGCGAGTTTGAGGCGCGCTGCGCCCTCTCCGCGCAGCTCACCACGCGCGCCCAGCCCGGCGTGGTGCAGACGCACGCCGCCTGCTCGGGGGTCAACGCCTGCCGCGGCATGGTGCTGCAGTCGTGGGGCGAGGTCTACGAGCACGACTGCCGCGGCGTCAACGTCTGCTCGGGGTGGAGCTGCGTGGAGGCGGCGCCCGACCAGGCGCGCGGCGGCGAGGAGCTGTTCGCGCAGGGGGAGTGCGCCAACTGCCACGGCGGCGGCGACGCCTTTGGGGTGTATGTGCCCGTGGGGCAGGACGAGGCGGCGGCGGTGAGCGCGTTCGCGGCACGCCCGCCGGAGGAGCTGCTCGCCGCCATCGCCTTTGGCATGTCGCGGGTGACGACGTCGGGCATCGCGGAGGCCAACATGCCGGGGCAGTACACGCGCTTCTCGCGCGCCGAGATGCTCACGCTCGCCGCCTACGTCCAGTCGCTCACGCTCTCGCCCTCCCCCCTCGAGGCGCCATCGCGTGACTGAGCGGCGCGCCCTCGGCGTCGGGCTCCGCCCGGAGCTCTATGAGCCGCTGCGGGCGCGCCTCTCGCGCGGCGGCGCGCGCCCGCTCGTGGGATTCGTGGAGGCGCTCGCCGAGAACTTCCTCGGCGCGCCGCGCGCGCTCCGCCGCCTCGACGCGCTCGCCGCGCTCGCGCCCGTGGCGCTGCACTGCGTGTCGCTCAACCTCTGCGGCGCCGACCCGCTCGACGGCGCGCGCCTCGCCGCCCTCGCAGCGCTGGCGCGCCGGGTGCGCGCGCCCTACGTGAGCGACCACCTCTGCTGGACGTCGCTGGGGGCGCTGCACCACCACGACCTCCTGCCCCCGCCCTGCGAGGCGGCGCTGGCGCCCTACGTGGCGGCGCGGGCGCGGGCGGCGCAGGGGGCGCTCGGGGTGCCCTTTGGGCTCGAGAACGTCTCGTCGTACCTGCGCTGGCCGCCGCGGGAGGGGGGCGAGGCGCTCTCGGAGGCGGCGTTCTACGCGCGCGTGGTGGAGGGGGCGGGCGCGCACTATATGCTCGACCTCAACAACCTGTACGTGTCGAGTCACAACCTCGGCTTTGACCCCGAGGAGGTCCTCGCGGTGGTGGACTGGGGGCGCGTGCTGCAGGTCCACGTCGCCGGGCACCAGCGGCACCCGAGCGGGCTGCTCCACGACACCCACGACCGCCCCGTCTGCGACGAGGTGTGGGCGCTCTACCGAGCGGCGTGGCGGCGCGGGGGGCCGTTCCCCACGCTCCTGGAGTGGGACGCGGACCTGCCGCCGTTCGAGGCGCTTGAGGACACGCTCGCGCGCGCCGTTGAGGCGCGGGGGGGATGGTGAGCGCGCGCGAGGGGGACCCCGCGCCCCCGCCGTGGCTCGCGGGGCGGCTCGCGGCGCTCTCCGCCCCCCTCGGCGCGCCGCCGGCGCCCGCGGCGGGGCGCCTCGCGCCTCCCCAGGGCTGGCGCGAGGGCTGCGACTCCCTCCTCGCCGCGCAGCCCGGCCTGCGCCTCTACTACGAGCAGCGCTGGATGCGCCTGCTGAGCGCCGCGCAGGAGCGCGCGCCGCGCCTCGCGCGGGTCATGGGGGCGTGGCGCTTTAACCACCTCGCCCTCGCCCACCTGCGCGCCGCCCCCCCGCCCGCCGGCGGGGACCTCGACGAGGCGAGCGCGGGGCTGGGGGCCGTGGCGCGGGCGGCGCTGCGCCGGGGGCTCTGGGCGGAGCGGGGGCTAGCGGGCGAGGGGCCGAGTCTGTCGGCGCTGCTCGAGCGCCTCCCCACCGCCCACGTCCTCGCCCCCGCCGCCCCCGACCTCGCCCCCGACCTCGCCCCCGACCTCGCCCTCGCGGCGCTGCGGGGCGCGGGGGCGCCCACGCGGCTCATCGAGCAGGCGCTCAGCGTGGACGAGGCGGCGCATCGCGCCCTCGCCGCGCCCCCCCCCGCCCCCTGGGCCCCCGACGCCGCCCTCCTCGCCCGCGCCCCCCACCTGCGCCTGCGCTGGGCGCCGGGGGTGAGTCTGGTGCGAGAGGAGTGGGCGCTCGTGGAGTGGCTCGACGCGGCGGAGGGGAGCGGGGTGAGCGCCAACGCGCCGGCGGGGGGGCGCGCGCTCAGCGAGGCGCCGGCGCGCCCCCCCGCCCTCGGCGGGCAGCGCTACTGGGCGCTCTCCCCCGCCCCCGAGGGGCTGCGGCGCACCACGCTCGACCCCCTCTGCGCTGAGCTCCTCGCCCGCTGGCGCCGCGGGGAGGGCTGGGGGGAGGCGCTCGTGGCGATGGAGGCGCGCCTCTCGCCTGACGCGCGGGGGCGCTGGGAGCGCGGGCTGCCCGAGTGGGTGGCCTGCGGCGCGCGGCTGGGGTGGTGGGTGGGGGTTGAGGGGGGCTGAGGGGGGGTCTTGGTTCGGAGGGGCTTGGCTCCTCGCCCGCCCCGCCCCACTCTCCCCCCCGACCCGCTCTGTGACCCCGTCAAGTACCGCCGGCGCGTGGCCGCCGCCTTCGCGCACTGCCGCCTGCGCCTCACCGACGAGCGAGACATCGAGCGCGTGGCGGGCTTCTTTCAGCGGTCGCGCGAGGATGTGGTGCAGCGGCTGGCGCAGGCGGGGTTCAGGTACCTCCTCAAGCTGGGGGGGCTGGCGGCGGGGGCGCGGGGGGGGGCGGTAAGGGGGGGCGAGCGCCCTCCTCAGCTCTCGCTCGCGCCCGCGCCCCCGCCCCCACCCCCGCCCGCGCTGTCGCCCGCGTCCGCGTCCTCAGCGCTCTCCTGCTCTAGCGCCCTAAACGCCTCTTCGGCGTTGAAGCGGAGACGCGCGCGGAGCGCGTCGCGGGGGCGGGCGCGTGCAGGGGCGACCTCTGGGGCGACCTCCGGGGCGACCTCCGGGGCGACCTCCGGGGCGGGGCGCGCCTCGGGCTCCGGCAGGCGGGCGGCGAGGTCGTCGAGGGCCGCTAGCACCTCCTCGCGCGACACGCACATCAGCGCGTAGCGCACGTCGCCGCCCCCCTCCCGCGCCACGGCCTCGCGGCGCGCGGCGACGCCGTTGAGGGTGAGGGCGGTCTGCGCCACGATCACCCGCAGCCCCTCCGCGCGCCCGCCCCCCGCGCCCGCTTGAGCCGCCGCGCCCTCCCCGTATGTGGTGAGGACCCAGCTGGTCATCTGAGCGCGGAGCGAGCGCGCGAGGTCGTCTCGCCCCCGCGCCAGCGCCGCCGCGCGCGCAGCGGCGCCGCTGGCGCCCACAGAGGCGCTGCCCACCCCGCAGCCGAGGGGGGCGCGGAGCGCCCAGGTGGGCGGCCCCCCCTCCTCGCCCGGCGCGGGGGCGCGGGCGCCGCAGGCGGCGAGCAGGAGGGCGGCGAGCAGGGGGGCGGCGGGCGGGGGGGCGTGAGGCGGCGTCATGGAGAATCTCCTCGCGCGTGGGTGGGGCGCGGCGACCCGCGCCGAAAAGGCTTATCCTTGGGGGGGCGCTCTGATACAACAGCGCCACTCTACCGCAGCGCGCGGCGCGGCGCTCCCTCAATCTCTCCTCACGTCTCGCGTCTCGCGTCTCGCGTCTCGCGTCTCGCGTCTCGCGTCTCGCTCTCTCTGCCCCAGGACACCGCCGATGGCACACCCCAGCACCCCCCACCTCCCCCTCACGCTCCTCAGCGACGACGAGCGCGCCTTCGCCGACATGATCTACCAGTACGCCAAGGAGAAGTTCGGGCCCCTCGTCTCCAAGATGGACGAGGAGAGCAAGCTCGACCCCTGCGTGCTCCCGAGCCTGTTCAAGGACCTCGGCGTGATGGGCGTGGAGATCCCCGAGGAGCACGGCGGCGCGGGGGCGAGCTTTATGATGGCCACCCTCGCCGTGGAGTCGCTCGCCCGCGTAGACCCGAGCGTGGCGGTGGTGGTGGACGTGCAGAACACCCTCGTCAACAACGCGCTCGTGCGCTGGTGCAACGACGAGCAGAAGGCGCGCGTCCTGCCCAAGATGGCCAGCGAGTGGGTGGGCTCCTACGCCCTCAGCGAGCCGAGCTCCGGCTCCGACGCCTTCGCGCTCAAGTGCCGCGCGGACCGCGTGGAGGGCGGCTGGCGGCTCAACGGCACCAAGCTGTGGATCACCAACGGCGGCGAGAGCACCCTCTTTATCGTGATGGCCAACACGGATTTCTCCAAGGGCTACAAGGGCATCACCTCGTTCTTGGTGCAGCGCGGCGCGCCGGGCTTCACCGTGGGCAAGAAGGAGGACAAGCTCGGCATCCGCGCCTCGTCCACCACGGAGCTCATCTTTGAGGACTGCTTTGTGCCTGACGCCGACGTGCTCGGCGAGGTGGGCAAGGGCTACAAGATCGCCATCGAGACGCTCAACGAGGGGCGCATCGGCATCGGCGCGCAGATGCTCGGGCTGGCGCAGGGCGCCTTTGACTACGCGATGGCGTTTATGCTCGAGCGCAAGCAGTTCGGGCGCCCCATCGCGGAGTTCCAGGGGCTGTCGTTCCAGTACGCGCAGGTGGCCACGGAGCTCGAGGCGGCGCGCCTGATGGTGTACAACGCCGCGCGCCTCAAGGACCTCGGGCGCCCCTTCGTGAAGGAGGCGGCGATGGCCAAGCTCTACGCGTCGCAGGTGGCGGAGAGCGCCGCGTCGATGTGCCTAGAGTTCATCGGCGGCGTGGGCTTCACCAAGGAGTACCCCCTCGAGAAGCTCTACCGCGACGCCAAGATCGGCAAGATCTACGAGGGCACCTCCAACATGCAGCTCGACACCATCGCCAAGCTGCTGCGCGCCGAGTACACCCGCTGATGCGCGCAGCCCGCCTCGCGCCGCTGGCGCTCTTGGGGGGGCTCTGGGGCTGCGTGATCAAGGAGGGCCTCCCCGCCCTCGACGACCAGGGCGCCCCGGGGGGGCTCGCCGCGCGGCCCGATGCGGCGGGCGGCGACCTCGACGGCGATGGGCGCTCGGTGGAGGAGGGCGACTGCGACGACGCGGCGTTCACGGTGCACCCGGGGCGCCCAGAGGTGTGCGGGGACGGGGTGGACCAGGACTGCGACGGCGCCGACCTCCCCTGCGCGGCGGTGGACGCCGACGGGGACGGGTACGCGCCGGCGGAGGGCGACTGCGATGACGCCGACCCCGCCGCCTCGCCCGCGCGCCTCGAGACCTGCGGGGACGGGGTGGACCAGGACTGCAACGGCGCGGACCTCGCCTGCGACGCCCTCGACATGGACGGCGACGGCGTGTCGGCGGCGGACGGGGACTGCGACGAGGGGAGCGCGCGCGTGTTCCCGGGGGCGGACGACCGCTGCGGCGACGGGGTGGACCAGGACTGCGACGGCGCCGACGCCCCCTGCGCGCCGCCGCCGCCGCCGCCCCCCCCGCCCTCGCCGGAGGACGGCGACGGCGACGGCGCGTCGGCGGCGGCGGGCGACTGCGATGACGCGGAGCCCGCGGTCTCGCCGCGGGCGGCGGAGGGCTGCGGGGGGGCGGCGGCGGGGCGCGATGACGACTGCGACGGGTACCCCGACGAGGGCTGTCCGGGGGACCCCCGCACCCCCACCGCCGCCTTCGCCGCCGGCCCCTCGCTGCTCGGCAGCGCCCTCGCCGACCCGGCGGCGTGCGCGCGCGACCCGAGCGTGGACGAAAACTGCGACGAGGTGCCGCAGCGCGAGGTGCGCCTGAGCGCGTTCGCGATCGACGTGCACGAGGTGACGCAGGGGCAGTACGCGCGCTGCGTGCAGACCGGCCGCTGCACGCCGCCGACGCGGGTGGCGGGGGTGGAGAGCAGCGCGCGCTTCGGCGACCCCGCCTACGCTGACTACCCCGTCACCTGGGTGCGGCAGGCGCAGGCGGAGGCGTACTGCGCGTGGCTCGGCGGGCGCCTGCCCACGGAGGCAGAGTGGGAGCGGGCGGCGCGCGGGGGCGCCCCCCTCGAGGAGCGCCTCTACCTGCGCGCGGGGGAGGCGCCGTCATGCCCGGGGGTGAACGTGGCGTCGTGCGTGGGCGACCTCGCCCCCGTGATGTCGTCCCCCGCCGATCGCACGGCGCAGGGGGTGCACGACCTCCTCGGCAACGCCCATGAGCTGGTGGCGGGCTGGTACGACCCCACCTACTACGCCCGCGCCCCGGCGCAGGACCCCCCGCCGGTGGGGGAGGCGGCGGAGCGCGATCAGGTGCCCGTGCGCGGCGGGGGGCACCGGGCGGCGGCGGCGTTCAGCGCCATCACCTATCGCGGTTTTCGGCTGCTCATGCGTCAGCGCGGCGCGCTGCCGGACGTGGGCTTCCGCTGCGCCTTTGGCCGCTGACGCCCCGGCGCCGCCGCGCGCCCCCCTCCCGCTCCTCGCGCTGCGCCTCCCCTCGCCGCTCACGCCCCTCGACCTGCGCGGGCTGTGGGGGGAGGCGGGGCCGGCGCTGTGGGTGAAGCGCGATGACCTGATCCACCCGGACGTGTCGGGCAACAAGTGGCGGAAGCTGGCGGGGCTGTTTGAGGAGGAGGGGGCGCGTCACGAGGTGCGGGAGGGGGCGGGGGCGAGGCGGGCGGGCGGGGGCGGTGAGCGCCCGCCGCACCTCGTCACCTTTGGGGGCGCCCACTCCAACCACCTCGTGGCGGCGAGCGCGGCGGCGCGGGCGGCGGGGTGGGGGCTCACGTGCGTGGTCCGCGGCGACGAGCTCGCCGCGCGCCCCCTCAGCCCCGCCCTCGCCCGCTGCGCCGCCCTCGGCGCGCGCCTCGCCTTCGTCCCCCGCGCCCGCTTCGCCGCCCTGCGCGCCGAGGGCTGGGCGCCCACCCCCGAGGAGCTCGCCGCCTGGGCGCCGGCGGGGGGGGGCGCGCGCGTGCTCCCCGAGGGGGGCGCGGGCGCCCACGTGGCCGCTGGCTGCGCGGGGCTGTGGGGGGAGCTGGCGGCGCAGTGGGCGGCGCTGGCGGCGGGGTGGGGGGGGGCGCCCCCCGACGAGCTGTGGCTGGCGGCGGGGACGGGCGCCACGGCGCGGGGGCTGGTGCAGGCGATGCCGCCGGGGCACCCCACGCGGGTGGTGGCGGTGAGCGCGGCGCGCGGCGCGGCGCGGGAGGCGGCGGCGCTCCTGGGGGCGGCGGCGGCGCGGGGGGTGGCGGCGGAGTGGGTGGACGAGGCGCGCTTTGGGGGCTTCGCCCGCGGGCTGGCCGCCGCGGGAGCGCTGGCGGCGCGGGTGGAGGGGCTGGCGGGGGTGCGGGTGGACCCCGTCTACAACGCCAAGCTCCTCGCGGAGCTCTGGTCGCGCGCGCCGCGCTTGGAGGGGCGGCGGGTGGTGTGGGTGCACACGGGGGGGTGGGCGGGCGGCGGCTGAGGGCGCGCCAAAATCACATGACCGCCGCGCGCGCTTGGTGTAGGCTCGACCTCGCCGCCCCCGCGCGCGCCGCCCGCGCGCCCTGCCCAGGAGAGCGCCCATGCGCACCGCTGCCCCCCTCGCCCTCGCCTTGCCCTTCTCCCTCTCCCTCTCCCTCGCCCTCGCCCTCGCCCTCGCCCTGCCCCTCGCCCTGCCCCTCGCCCCCGCCCACGCCGAGGGGCAGGGCGGCGGCGCGCTCGGCGGGAGGGGCGGGAGCGGCCCCGAGCCCGCCGCCCTCGCGCTCCTCGCCTCCAGCGCCGCCGTGGGCGCGGCGGTGGCGCGCCGCCGCGCGCGCCGCGCCTCGCAGCCGCCGCGCGACGAGCGCTGAGAGGGGTCGCGCGCGCCCATGAGCGACCTCATCTACGACTGGAACGCCCCCGCCGACGCCCTCGTGCCCGTCGTGGAGGTGGACGACGAGACGCTCCGCGACGGCCTCCAGAGCCCCTCGGTGCGCGAGCCGTCCCTCGGCCAGAAGATCGAGCTCCTTGAGGCGATGATCTCGCTCGGCGTCAAGCGCGGCGACATCGGGCTGCCCATGTCGGCGCAGCTCGAGGACATCGAGGGGCTCCTCAAGCACATCGCCGACCACCGCCGTCCCTTCGCCCCCGGCCTCGCCGTCCGCACCGTGGTGAGCGACCTGCGGCACGTGGCGGACCTCCAGCAGCGCTTTGGGATTCCTATCAAGGCGGAGGCGTTTTTGGGCTGCTCGCGCATCCGCCTCGCCGTGGAGGGCTGGGACATGGGCAAGGTGCTGCGGCTGGCGGAGGAGGCGATCCGCTTCGCTAAGGCGCAGGGGATTCCGATGATGTTCGTCACCGAGGACACCACGCGCGCTCACCCCGATGACCTCGAGGCGGTGTACGGGCTCGCCCTCGACGGCGGCGTGGAGGAGGTGTGCGTGGCCGACACGGTGGGGCACTCCACCCCCGGGGGCGCGCGGGCGGTGGTGGGGGCGGTGCGCGACCTGATTCGCCGCAAGGGGCGCCCCGAGGTGCTCCTCAACTGGCACGGGCACTCCGACCGCGGGCTCGCCGTGGCCAACTCCCTCGCCGCCGCCGAGGCGGGCGCCGACGTGCTCCACGCGGCAGGACTCGGAATCGGCGAGCGGAGCGGCAACACGCCCATGGACCAGCTGCTCGTCAACCTCAAGCTCCTCGGGCGCTGGCCCCACGACCTGCGCGGCCTCAGCCGCTACGTGTCGCTCGTGAGCGCGGCGGTGGAGGTGCCGGTGCCGCGCAACTACCCCGTCTTTGGCGACGACGCCTTCCGCACCGCCACCGGCGTGCACGCCGCCGCGCTCCTCAAGGCGCGCCGCGAGGGCAACCGCGCCCTTGAGGACGTGGTGTACTCCGGCGTCCCGGCGCACCTCTTTGGGCTCGAGCAGGAGGTGGAGCTCGGGCGCATGAGCGGCAAGAGCAACGCCCTCTACTGGCTCCGTAAGCGGGGGCTGCCGGAGGGGGAGGCGCTCGTGGACGACCTCGTGCGCGCGGCGCAGCGGAGTCCGGTGGTCCTCTCGGGTGAGCAGATTCTCGCCGTGGTGCGCGCGCACCACCCTGAGTGAGTCCTGAGGGACGGAAGGAGCGGCCCGTGAAGGAGCAGCCCGCGAAGGAGCGGCCCGCGAAGGAGCGGCCCGTGGAGGAGCCTCTGGCGAGGGGCGCGGTGGTGCGGGGGGCGGAGGGGCTCGCCGCGGCCGTGGCGGCGCTGCGCGCCGGTGAGTGCGTGGGCATGCCCACGGAGACGGTGTACGGGCTCGCCGCCGACGCCCTCGACGAGCGGGCGGTGGCGCGGGTGTTTGAGGCCAAGGGGCGCCCGCACTTTGACCCGCTGATCGTGCACGTCGCCCCCGAGCACGACCCGCGGCGGTGGGTGGCGCTCACGCCCACGGCGGAGCGGCTGATCGAGGCGCTGTGGCCTGGCCCCCTCACGCTGCTCGTGCCCAAGCGCGACGTGATCTCCGACCTGGTCACCTCTGGGCACCCCACCGTGGCGCTCCGCTGCCCGGCGCACCCGGCGGCGCAGGCGCTGCTCCGCGCCTTCGGCGGCCCGCTCGTGGCGCCGAGCGCCAACCCCTTCGGGCGCATCAGCCCCACCACCGCCGAGGCGGTGCGGGCGGGGCTCGGCGCGCGGGTGGCGCTGGTGCTCGACGGGGGGGCCTGCGCGGTGGGGCTCGAGTCCACCATCGTGGACGCTACGGCGCCGTGGCCGTCGCTGCCCGTCCTGCGGCTCGGCGGCGTGCCCCCAGAGGCGCTCGAGGCGCTCGGCGCGCGCCTGAGCTACCCCACGCCGCTCATCGGGCAGGCGCCCGGGACGCTCAAGAACCACTACGCGCCCCGCAAGCCGCTCTACTTGGTGGAGGGGGCGCTCCCCGCGCGCGTGGCGGGGGCGGCGGCGGAGGCGGCGTACCTCGCGTGGGGCGCGCTGCCGGAGGGGGCGCGCGGCGAGGTCCTCGCGCCCTCCGGCGGCAGCGTGGAGGGCGCCGCGCGGCTGTTCGCGGCGATGCGCGCCCTCGACGACTCGCCGGCCCCGCACATCATCGCCGAGCTGCCCCCCCCGGGCGGCCTCGGCCTCGCCATCGCCGACCGCCTCCGCCGCGCCGCCTCGGGGTTCGCGCGGTGGGGCGGGGGGGGGGGGGCGCCCCCCGAGGGCTGAGGCGCGCCGGCCGCCCGCCTCGCCCGCGCCGCCGCGCTCAGCCCGCGCTCAGCCCTCGCCCGCCAGCGCCGCCGCCAGCGCCCCGAGGCCCTCTAGCCCCCCCGCCTGCGGCCCCAGCTCCGGGAGGCGCAGCACGCCCGCCCCCTCTCCGCCCAGCCCCTCCGCCGCGCGCCGCCGCCGCCCGCCCCTCCGCCGCCAGCGCCGCGACCCAGCGGTCGCCCTCGCCCTCGCCCTCGCCCTCGCCCTCGCCCTCGCCCTCGCCTACCCCGGCGTCGCGGTTGAGCACAAAGCCGCCAAAGGGCAGACCGCGGGCGCTCACCTGCTCGCGGAAGTAGCGCGCC
>Ga0194129_10005073_pt1 | contig 17052 bp, 16 predicted proteins | sample TA2KigCa35mmetaG_FD_150862 | JGI IMG/M metagenome (GOLD analysis project Ga0194129, IMG submission 150862) | Freshwater microbial communities from Lake Tanganyika, Tanzania - TA2015038 Kigoma Deep Cast 35m | ecosystem: Environmental > Aquatic > Freshwater > Lake | place: Tanzania: Lake...
TGTCATAATTTATTTTGTATTATACAATATATTATTTATTACTGAACCAATTAAAATATTTTTATTATACACATTTTACACCATATATCGATACAAAATTTATACACATATTGCACACATAATTTATATATTTTTATCATACAATTTTATCATATCATTTATATACACACTAACATGTTTCATAAAATAAACCTACCTAAACTCATACAAAATCAAATTAAATCTTTTTCATTTATTGTATTTATTTTGACATTTGCACTAATATTCCAAAATAGTAATTACAACATAATTCCCCTAAATATTATTGTATTATTAGGAAGTATTCTACTATTTCATTATTATCCGAATTATTATCACATTGTACACTCGAGAGAACCAAAACTCACGCCTTTATTGGCGTCAGTTGATTTCATACTTCATTATCTACCTTTAATTTATATATTCGTGTTCAAGGTCTTTAATAAAACAGAAATCAACTATCCATTATGTTTCACGATAACAATATTATATGTTCTTTTATTTCATTCGGAAATATTAGACATATATTTCAATTATAATCAGTATTTCTCCTAAATCTCTCGAACACCAACATTCTAAAGTTATCTATCCGAGAGATTTCAAGCAAAAAACACAACCCCAGCACCAACTGCACCAGAATTGCTCAATCATCAGCGTTCCATTTCCACCGTAGGTGAATTCTCAACGCCGTATGTTGAGAGATTTTGTGCTAAACAATAATAACAAACAAAACACTAAATTAAATACACATGTTAAATCTCTCGAACACCAACATTCTAAAGTTATCTATCCGAGAGATTTCAAGCAAAAAACACAACCCCAGCACCAACTGCACCAGAATTGCTCAATCATCAGCGTTCCATTTCCACCGTAGGTGAATTCTTAACGCCGTATGTTGAGAGATTTTGTGCTAAACAATAATAACAAACAAAACACTAAACTAAATACACATGTTAAATCTCTCGAACACCAACATTCTAAAGTTATCTATCCGAGAGATTTATTACATAACAATCATTAACAAATATGTGAGATTGATGAAGAACACTCCATCTATATATACTACGATTTTATTTCTCACAAAATACTTAATAGAGATTAAAATTGAATACATTATATAAACTATTCCTGTCATTTACTTAATTTACTGCCATCCATGGACGACCCACAATCACTATCCAATATTGCATCCAAAAAACGCGTCATCAAAGTAAAAACCAAACAACCAACCACCCCATCTGAAACTATTGTCCCATCACTCAAACCACTTATCAAATGGAGCGGTGGGAAAGGCGACGAAATCAAAGAGATTTTACCGTACTTACCATCATCATATTCAACTTATATCGAACCGTTCATTGGCGGAGGTGCATTATACTTTCACCTAGCACCTCAAAAAGCCATCATCAGTGATGTTCATACTGAACTAATCGATTTATATCAAAGCATCTCCAACGGTCATGCTGACGAAATCTACCAATTTATGACACAAACACCAAATGATGAACCTACATACTATAAAGTACGCGACGAAATGAGTGTTGAAACACCTCTCGACAACGCAAAACGATTTTATTATCAACGTAAAACCTGCTTCAGAGGAATGCTTCGTTATAACAAACACGGTAAATTCAATATTCCATTCGGACGCTATAAAACCATCAACTTCGAAGACCTGAAAAATTCACACTACAAATCTCTCCTTTCGCGAACCACCGTTCTCTGTTCAGGGTTTGACACTGTATTTCGTGATTATAATCACGAAGATAATTTCATGTTTTTAGACCCACCATACGACAGCGAATTCACTGACTATGGTTACTGCAAATTCGGTAAAACTGAACACGAAACACTCGCAAAACTCTTCAAAGAAACCAAAATCAAATGTCTCATGGTTATCGGTAAAACCAAATTCATCGAAGAACTATACACCGGATACATCGTTGGCGAATACGCCAAAAATTACCGGTTCAAACTATACAATGGACGTGTCGGTGATGAAATTAATACTAAACATCTTGTAATAAAAAATTATTGAAGTTGCTTTCAATTCGTTTATTCAGACGCCCCTGTCGTAAGCAACCTCAATTGCTCCTGTGTTATTCCTGTCTTCCTGAACCTCTCTTGCAACAACTCGATGGTCCTCGTTTGCCTTTTTTTTTCGATTTCTTCAGTTGAAATACCGTATTGCTCCATCAAATATCCCTTCGTATTGAAAACCGGAATTCCATTCGCCTCCAAATACTTGTATTTTGACATTTTGCTGTCCTTGCAATCATACTCATCCTTCAAAATTGCATAGGTCACGGCATACCCCGGGTACGCATGCTCAATTGATGCTTTGTAAAGCTGGTATTCTTTGCACAGCGACTCAGAACTTTCCGTGTTGTTGAACGACTTACCTTTCGAATTGTAGGCACGAATTACCTTATTCTCGTCATCCTTGCAGAAAATGTCGACCTTGTGGTTTTTTCTTGCTCCCTTCTTTTCTTCATCATGCAGCAAAAGAACTGCATGCCCATTTTCAACCATCGCGTATCGTCCAGTCTCTCGAATTACCTCGAAAATCAACTTCTCCCATACATTCCCTTCCTGGATTTTTGCTCCTTGAAACACACCAACCAATTCTTGAAACATCGCGTACTGTTCGGCCGCCATACTTTATAAAATCACTTGTCGAGAGTCTGTTAGTTTCTTTACTATTTAAAAATATTTCAATTTTTTTTAAATTCAAACGTTGAAGCTTCTTCACACTATTTTTTTTTACATCAGCGCAATTAGTTTACACCCTTGAAGATGTAAAATGGGCAACTTTAACTATCGTTCTTTATTCCATTTCCTCCTTTTATTTGTTATATAGGCAAACCTTGTTGATTTTTTTGAATACAACTTAAAGTTGTCCTACTTTAAATCCTCAAGGGTGTAATTGCTGTATTTATAATATATTTAATTAATATTACATTTTATGGATGCTCAAGGATACACTAAGAAGATTGTAGAATTATGCACAAAATATCATATATCACCAACATGCAATAACCAATTAACGAGCCATGCAACTGGAATAGGCGACATCTTATTTCGCACACTTTGCATGAAAAATAAGATAATCACAGACCCTTTCAACATTAATTTAACGTATTTTACAACTCCATATTATGACACTAATCCTATACAGCAATTAGAATTTAGACTTGAATTAATAATGGATTTAGTTAAATTTAATGATGTAAGTATGAATATGTTCCACTTTTTTTTTAGTACAAATAAATACATAAATCAATACATACCATATAATTCTATACATGACTACAAATTATATCTAAATGATAATAGTAATAATATTGATAATAGTGACTATATAATTTTTCATACGAAATGTCGTCATAATTCTACAGAAGATTATAGATTTCTTAAACTAAAAATTGAGGATTTTTGTGTAAATTTCAAATCAAAATATAAAATTTATATTATGGGGGAAAGAACATTTTCTACAAATGACGAGACAAAATGGCACGGAATTACAACTGTTTATAATGAATTATTAAAATTAAAACAAAACAACGATGTAAACGATATTACAATTGAAAATATATACAATAATCTAAATTATAGTAACTATAAAAGTGACATAAATTTAATTCAAAATGCAAAATGTAATATTTGTTTTGGACAGGGCGGACAATTATGCACATCTTTGATTTTTGGCAATTTTACCATATTTTACTATAAAATAGATAATGTAGATTTGAATGACGAATATTTATCACGCAATAATCATTTTCATTGTAAGACTATCACTTCTTGTTTAAATATGATACAAAACACATGTTAGGTGTATCGAATATATTATTTATCTTTTGTATATGCGCCATCCAATAGTCGTTCATACGGATAAATCTCACGTAATATTTCGGCCGAATAATTGTAAATCAATACTATCCATAATAGTGGCGCAATTTTTCTACTCACATAACTATCTAATCGTAAAATATACGCAATCATCCATCCCAGCAAAAATGCAGTAATGTCACCAAAATGATTTTCCTTTGTTTCTAAAACTCGTCCATTTGGCGCAATGCCTTTCTCCACCCTCTCTATTATATAATGTATCCCGTTAGCAATTATGAAGTTTATTCCTAACGGAATATTACTGTATTGTATCATCATATAAGACAACATACCACCTAACAAATATCCTACCGTGTCATAATCTACGTATTTTATTCCCATTTTTTTCTCGTATAATTATGTAAATATACTAACTAACTATAAATGGAAATGAATCTCAATACAGGTGACCTTATTTTATGCGATGACCTTGAATACAAAGATTGGGGATTATTAAGCTGGTTCATCAAGTTTATGACGCGAAGCGATTTTTCTCATATCGGAATGATTGTAAAGGACCCCGATTTCACAGAACCACCCATGAAAGGAACATATATATGGATGTCAGGCACATCAAATGTACCTGATTCAGAAGACAATAAAGTCAAATTCGGCGTACAATTTGTACCTTACCATGAATATGTTAATACATACGGCGGCAAATTATATATTCGTAAATTACATTGTTGGAAATATTATGAACTCTTTACCACCGAGAGACTAAAGAAAATACATCATGTAGTTTATGATAAACCATACGATATTGTTTTAACAGACTGGATTGAAGCATACTGTAAAAAAGACCCACACCCACAGAAAACATCTAGGTTTGTATGCAGCGCACTTATCGGTTATATTTATACGCAACTATCGCTTCTCCGCGACGATACGGATTGGAGTATTCTTTATCCTGGCTACTTCTCAAGCGAAAATCCGACTTTACAACTTCAGCATGAGGCATACCTTACACCCGAAGAACTTATTCATATTAACGAAAACTCATCTAGATGACGCTTTTTTTGATAATGCAGGTTTAATAGCTGTATTCACGGAAATAATAACCGGATTTTGTGAACTTTGTTGTATATTCGCGGATTGCTGTTCGAGAGAGTTCACTTTTTGATTTCTCGCATAATTATTCTTGAAATACTGTATCGTTGTTCCATATTCCAAGTAATACTTACTTCGCTGACCAATGACATTACGGTCCTTTTCAAGTGTATCATAATCAATAATATCTGTGGATGTTTTTGGTTTAATACGTGCTGAGCTTGCACTTACTTCATCGGATTTTGCCGACATTTCTATATCTTCACCTGGAAAATGAGTTTCAAAATCCGAGAGAATTGCGTCTATTGACTTTTGTGCGGCCTTGCGTAATCTCTCTGAACTATCTAAATTAGACTGCTCTCGCTTGTAGTCCGTGATGAGTAACGCGCGGAATGCAGCCGTCGCGGCATTCGCAGTACCTGTACCACCCTGTTCGAGAGATTGAGACAATGCCCCCGCATAACTACGCGACATCTCCACAATCATATCCAATAATGTAAATACATAACCTATGTTATTTCTCTCGAACGATGAAACATAAACCAACACTTTCTGCTGAATTTTATTGATTTCAAACCGTTTCTTGCATGATATATTGCCGTTGGCCAACATAATGCCACCAATAGCGTTCGTTTCTTTACGCATAACATCTCGTTCAAAATCGGCTGTATTAACAACTGGATTAGTTGGAAGATTGTTCTTAGTATCTAATAATATTACTACATTCGTATCCTTATGACGAAAATGAAAGTCTGTCTTTTCACTCAGAACCGAACCAACATGGGTTATTTGCCATACCGAATTAAGGTGCTGGTCGTTATAATCCAACAACTTTGGATACAACTCTTCTTCATAGTTCTTTCCCTTTGATTTATCATCATACAAGCTATAATACCACTTATTCTTTGCTTCAAGCTCCGCAATTTTCTTATTGAGATGTTCGGTCTTCGCAGCAACTTGACGTTCTGTATCAGATTGGAATGTTGAGAGAATTTTATCAATACGCTGTCGTTCAGCAGCAAGCTGTTGCTTATATTCTGCAAGTTTTGTTTCTCCTTTTTTATACTCATCTTCACGGGCTTCAAACACTCGCTTCGAGAGATTTTCTACCTGCTGCTTCAACTGATTGTATTCGTATTCCTTACTCCAAGATACATCGGCAATGGCCGTGACATGTCTTTTGTGATAATGGTCGAGAGATTTATCATAAATAAAGCAACCCAACTCAATTATATGTTGTTGTGTTGATTCGTCATATTCTGCGAATGCAGCGGCACCACCAGCAGTCGACATCATTACATATATTCACACATTAGATTTATGTGTTTTATTTGTCAATTATAACCTCCTTTGCCATCAATTTAATCACCTTGGCAATATTCTTTTCGTCGCCGTCTAACACCGCGCGTGACATATTTATATACTGTGCATTTTCTTTTGTAGAACTATTCTCGCATCTAGGATTCTGTTTTGCCCATTCATTTACTAGTACAATATTCTTATGTTCTACTACTCTTACTGCATTTGTAATTTTGGTATTCTGCGGGTCTTCGCGCTGCCATTTATCATCATCCTTCACATAGAGTGTCTCTCGTTTTGCATCACTACAATGAATTGGACGTTTGCATACATCCGTTTCTCTCAAGCTATCAATAAAAAGTTTGGACATTCCTTCAACATAACCTAAACGCCCAAAATCATCCAAATCGCTTACTTTCAAATGGATTGAACTCGCGAAATCGGTAAGGTTCATCGCATCTTTACACTTCTCATTCAAGAAAAATTGTAAATTGAATGTGTTATTATTTGTATTATGACTATTAGTTGCTGTAGTGTAATTGTTACTATTCGTATAATTTGATGGTGGAGCTGCCGCTGCACATACCGCCGCCGCAGCCGATGACGCAAACGATTGCTGCTGGTTACATATCATTTCTATGATTTTATGCTGAAAATCTTGGTTGTTTTTCAATAAGTCCAACATCATTGCCTTCAATTCTTGATCCGTCGTTGTACCCACATGCGCTGGCACAGATGCCAGTGTAGGTGATACAACCACTGGCGCAACACCCTGGCACGTTTTTCTGTGCTTCCATAATCCACTCTTACTATGATACTTCTGATTACACTTATCACAGTATTTATATATCCGTTCATCAAAAATAAAGGCATGATTAACCGTTGTCACATTTGAAATGCTTGTTGTGGGTAAAGTTACAGAATTAACATTGGTATGGTGTGGGGTAATTGGTTCGCTCGCAGGTAATACTACATGATGTGAACACGCTTTTACCCTAGTCGCGTGCTTTTTGGATAAAGTGTGCCGACGGTAGTCCTTTTTGTTATCAGAAACAAAGCGACATAAATCGCATCGATATAAGTAATTGTTACTGTAGTTCGCTATATAGCTCATCATGTTTCCTAAAATACCCCTCGAAAATAGGGCGCAGGGCCGAACGCGGGAATGCAAAAAAAATTACAGTAAGGAAAAAATACACCTAACTATCAAAACGAGAGCATTATGGTGTAAATTGCATTTTTAACGTTTTTATCATTTTAAAACCTACCCGTTTGGCGAAAAAGGACATTTTTAAAAATGTCCAAAATCCATTTTTCGATGGTCATTTTTAAACAAGTTTTCTTCACTATATTCCATTTTTCATTAATATCCATCTCTCAATGCCTTCCCTACCGGAAATCTCGGCTTCCCTTCTTCTGTGAGCTCCTGATATACAACCGTAAGGCTTTTACCAATATACTGTTTCCCATCATTGAACCATTCACGTCTTTGCTCCATCGTTCCACGCGGACGAACCGTGAATTCTTTGCCTTCGGCCGTCTCACACAACCAAATGACTGCACCTGCATCACGGCCTTCGCCCTGCGTATAATCAATGATACGATACTCATCCTCCAAAAACTCCTTGTATTTTTGAAGGTCATTGCTTCGGTAGTTCGCACGATATTCACCCGCTGCGTTTCGCAACATGATGCCTTCGTAACCAGACTCTACAAACTCTGCAAACAACCTCCTGAAATCCTCCAATCCCGCAACATTTTCAGTTCGGACAAGAACGACAACCGCCGCTGCTTCCGTATCGCTTCGAAGCATCCGTCCCGCTGTCGCTGTAAGTGTATCGTTAGCGACACACCCACATCGCTTAACCGCGGAAGTGAGCTTACCCATTCTCTCGGAGTATGGCATATCATGATGTGAATGGTCATAGATATCATAGACATGATACTTTACCTTTTTTAAACGTTCAGTATCAGAGACTGTGATTTTCTTCTTTTTAATAAGACCGGCGAGTTCTTCAAACGGCATTTGGTTGGTATATAACTCCCCATCTATCACGATATTTGGATGTTGCGAGAGATAAGGACGTAATGCTGCCTCGATATGCGGAAGTCCAGTAAAGATTGCGCCGGTACGTGATTGCAGTGCTATAGTTGCATCATTACCACTACGTATCATATACGACACACAACGTAACCCGTCCAACTTTGGTTGAACGAAACACGGAAATTTGATAACCTTTTTCTTTTTATATGTAGACCCCACCACCAACGCATCTGCTGGATTAAATGTTTGCGCGAGCATTGGAAGAAATGGTCTCCCGATGGCAGCTGGACTATCATCATCATCATCATCATGATAGTAGTCATTCCCAGAAATATCACCATAACCTTCTCCACAATCGGCAGGCTTTGTTTCAGTATATCCTTCCTTCTCCTTCTTATCGGTCCATTTGCGTCGCGTTTCTGAAATACATTGGTCGAGCGGAGTAGTCTCGTTGGAACGCCCTATATTTTTACCGGCATGACAATCGCGATACGCCAGCTGTTGCTTTCCATTGATATATCCATGCGTAATACGCGATGCAACCGCGGTAGATTGTGAATTCACAAGAACTACGGCAGCCCATACCTTTATTTTTCCATTTTTGTCATGAGCGTACAGTTTTGGAAATGATTGAGTGACAGTGTAATCACTATAAGTCATGTTTACAACGATATATCGAATGCAACGTCATATACCTATTTACACAATTCATTATAATGATTTCAATTTTATAAATATGTACAAACCCAAGAAAATACAAAATAACTGAAATTATCGTTGTTCAATAGAATTTTAAGTATTGGCATAGTATTTATAAATTCCTCCAATTATCCAAGCAGTATTTATCACGATAGACTGATATTGTTTTGAACTAATACAGACAATTAATAGTCCACTCGCACCAAGCGTATTCAATGCAAAATCTACTGTTTTTTCAAATTGAACGATGTACGGACACAAAACTAATATACTTCCCGCCCATCCAATACCTTCTAATATAAATTTTATAAATTTATTTCTAGACGGTTCAGTATAAACTGGCCTAGGTTCTACAATAGGAATAGGAACTATTTTATTTGATGGAGTGATATTAGACATATATGATAATTATTATAGCTTAAGATTTAAATAACAATAATAATAATCAATAAACATCATTATTATTTACACACTTATATCACTCCTCAAAACATGCTGGGTCAATTCTAGCAACAATCGAACGCAATATTTGATTTTCTTTTGTTAGTTTGTTATTATTTTGAATAAGCGAGAGAATTAGATAGGTCATTCTTTCAAGTGTAATATCATGCTGTTCCTCCGGGCTTACTTCATCCGGCGGAGTTTCAATAATCGAAATGGTTCGCGTTGGATGATTATACACAGTTGTTCCATTCGCATTTACACTCGTACTAATTCCAGTCAAAGGACCTCCACCAGGAGCAGGCTCGTCACTTGTCACTATTATACGACCCTTACAGTACTCATTTGCAGCTGCAGTAACCGCGCGAACCACTTCTTGTGTCTCCTCCGAACGCTTGACATATTTAATATTAAATGATGCATTGTGCTCTTCATTTCCAATATTTGATGTATTATTTTTTATAATAGTATTAGAAGCCGCTGCAGCAGCTGCAGCCGACGCCGTTTCTGCTAGTGCCTTTCTACTCTTTTCTTCCTGTTGTGATTTAAGTATTGAAATAAGTCGCGCTTGCTTCCGTTGCTCCAACTGCTCTAGATCCTCTTTTGTAAAATTTGCAGTCGGCTTAAAACTAGTCAGCGGTATTGTGAAAAATGGACTTTTTGTAATATCATCGATTAAGGTTGCAGATGCAGTCGCTCCTCCCCCCACTCCTCCTCCAACTGGTACCGACGTTGCAGTTACTCCTCCACCACCACCACCTCCACCACCACCTCCACAACGTTTTGTATGATTATTCAACCCACCCGGATATTTATATGTTTTTCCACATGTTGTACATGAATACATTGTTTATTCATGTATATTCAATTCATTCTATATTCATTTTGTAACTGGCATAAGCTGTGCCACTAATACCTGTATTGTTTCTTGTTGTTTCTGTAGCAATATCATCATCTCTCGATTTTGACGTAATAACTCCGAAAAGTCTGATATCGACGGTGATATTTCATCTTTACGATGAATACTACATTCACCACGACCCCCTCCACCACATTTGAAAACATGCGCATTATACCAACCTTCCTGCTTATACACCTTATTACAAATATCACAAACATATTCTGGTTCTTTTGCACATTCAACACATATCAAAAGAACAAACAATACATAATACGCTTGTAAATGTTCATTATCATTTTGTTGGGCTGGTTGGATAATATTTTCCATACCAAAGCATTATTACATGTTATACCGCATTTTATTCTTATATTCATTATGACGAAAGGATACGACATAAAAATATATTAAGAGAGAATATAATTACATAATGGAGCATCCATATAGGGTTCATTCCTCCATTGGTTTCGGTTTTTTACAATTATTATTTATTTCTTCCATTGCATACCCAAGCCCGCAACCACGAGTTTATTATAATATTGCAGTATTGCGTGTCATGGCTACTGTCTATTTTACAATATTTCAAGATAAACCATTGTATCTCAAACTGGAATGTTTTACAATTTTAATTGAAATCATAAGTGATACATTATATGTTCGATACATCATCAGAGATTATACGTATATATTCGGGGTTCTAGATATCTGCAGTAATTTTCTTTTTTTCATATTTGTAGTAATATCACTAAAAAATGGAAATGATACAGAAAAAGAAACAAAGGAAATCAGAGAAAAAATAGATGATGTCCGTAAAACATGCATAAGTTGTTGTTTTGGATTGAGCCTTTCAGAAAAAACGCACGAAGACTATGTTCGACAAGTTGAAAAACCGGACCACCGTACAAGACCCCTCCAAATGAAGAACCACTTATATAAATCAATACCAACCGATGATTATCGAAAAAATACAACCAACAGCCATAATCACGCCACCCAAGATGACAAAGCACCGGCATATACATTTGGCGGACGTCAAGCATTTAAACCCAGTTTTTATAGTTCATCATGGGGTCGCGAATACATAAATGCAAGTGTTGAACGAGAGTTTGACAAGATTGATAAACAATATACTGAATTAGGTGATATAGGAATGATTTCCGGCGCAGACGGAACTACGCAATATATACGATTTGACGAAGACAATTATGGGTCGACGGCAAGCGACATCGGTATTAGTAATTATGCTAGCATATTCGTAACACCCTACTTTACCAAAGATGGAACACAAATCACAGGATGTACGAATATTGATAAAATAGGAGTATGTTTATTCATATATAACATAATTCAGTTCATATATAAATTGATGATATATTCAAGTATCATTGTAAGTTGCAGAGAACATAATATGATACTGAATAATTCAACCACATTTCAGATTGAAGATTGGTTATGCTGATTGAGAAAGTACTTAAAATACCAATGTTTTATACTTGTAAAATAAATATGCAGATAGAGCAAAGAGTGTTCCTCCCCAAGTAGTATCGACAAGCGCGGTGACCGGGCTCCAATTACGCAAAATCGCAAGGGTCGTCGTTTCGTAAACGCCATAAACCAGAATACCCAGGAAAAAAGCCGACTTTACTCCATCCTCAAGACGCATCGTTTGAATTGCCGCCGCCGCAGACGTTGCATTCGGAACGATAATATGACGAAGAACGAAATAATATAACCCAACAACAATTAAAATATAACATATGGCCGCGCTTGGTATATATACTTTCATATTAGTACCTTGAACAAGCATAACCTGACGCGCAAAGAAATCCTTCGCAAAATACAAGAATACGAAGTCCAAAGCCAAGATGATAACGGCCAGAACGAGTAAATCCGTGAGAGACATAGTTCGTATATATAATAGATTATTATTTATTCGAAACATGAGAAATAGAACCAGAAACTGCGTTAGTTTCAATACCTTTATCCATAAAATAATCAGTGATATACGTTTTATCTAATAAATCATCTAAATATTGATATGTATCCGTATAAGTATTACGGTCTTTATATACCTCATGCATGTGATTTGCGTGGTGCGCATGGTTCGAATGATGCGATGTAACTTTATCCAATAATTTAAATTTCATTATTGTCTTTGTTATATACATATACATAAATATGACACGCAAAACGATACAAAAGAAGCGCTTACCGGAAAGACAATCATCTAAAATAAAAACGAGAAAAACACAACAACAACGAGGACAACCACAAAAATTACAACTAAAGAAAGAAACTATCTCTAAAATTAAACCCAATGTATTTTACAAGCCAAAAATTACCGACAGTGTAAAAAGTCACCGTTTTATTTCAAGTATGATATTTGACGGAGATAAAGTGATAACACAAACACAAAAAGATAACGAACCAGTGGAACGGTATGAATATACAAGGGAAGATTTGGAGAGAGAAATACCAACTGGTAAAGAACTGGTTGATAAATATTTAGATGGAGTAATACCAGAAGAAATTCAACACAACGAACATATAATGCCGGTTCTTACAAATGTTTTGATAAACCCACACGATTTAGGACTAATGCCACCAAAGGTTAATACAGAAAGAAATGATAATCGGGTTCAACCGAGAGAATATCGATTGCAACAATTACTAAAACAACATAAACGAAAACAATCCCTACGGCGACTACATAATAGAAGTAAAGACAATGAACGTTTACAATTAATTATAAACGAGGAAGATGACAAGTACAACGATTATGGCGACAACAACCGACCGAAAACACGAAAGCGACACAAAGTAAATCAACACAATCTATTTGATTTGAACTGAAATTTGCGTGTATTCATGTTATTTTATTTTTTGATACTTATTATATAACACGCAACTAGTAAAGCGTCGTATATAATAAGTATGTCTAACAATAATTGGAAAAGAATAGGCGGGTTCTCCCGAACAGGAACACAAAATTATGTTAGAACAAATGACGCAGCGATGGGCGGTACAACATTTGGAGGTTCAACAGATATATCATATAATACAGGAAATACAATACATCGTATTGGCAATAATGCAGGTGTTATATTTATAAATGGAGACATCGATATGTCAGGCGGTGCGGGGGTTGCTGCACCAATTAATCGTGTTCGAAATGTGCGCGACCCTCTGGAAAATCAAGATGTTGCTACAAAATATTACGTGGATAGAACGGTTGCAGCCATAACGAAACAATTAGATATAAGTATGGGACCGATGGGGCCAGTTGGACCACCTGGTATTGGTATTCAAGGCGATAATGGGGTTGATGGTGAAACAGGACCAACCGGTTCAACCGGACCTCGTGGCCCCAAAGGTGATACGGCAGGTGTTTTTGGCCCTACTGGTGCTAATGGTGCTATAGGACCCACTGGTTCAAGCGGCACAGCTGGAGCAACCGGTGCCATCGGACCGATGGGTTCAAAGGGGGAACGAGGTTTACAAGGCGCGCAAGGAATTCAAGGGTCAAATGGTACAATATTATGGCTAAATCCTGACGGTGATAGCATAACAAATGAACTTATTACCGATTCGTATATGCTTTCTAGTGTACCGATACAATCAAAATTGATTACAGTGGGACCAATTTCTGCAAGTGCAACATATGGTAATAGAAATAAAACAATACCAGTAAGTCGTTTTTGGAATACAGCATTAAAAGTATCGAGTTTAGCGGTCGTTCCAAGCGGCGTGTGGATTTTAAATTTATATGCTGCAGTTCCATCTAACTCGGATGCTAATCAAATCTCGTTATATGCTGCAGTCTTCATGATTACTGGAACTTCAAACCAGCCATCACCAGATAGTTTGATTATTGAAACCAAAGAAGGGGGCGATCCTGGTTATTATCCACCGCGTGCAGCGTATTTACCAGACCACATTAAATACATCGGACGAAGCTGGGAAACAAGCAATCCGCCAATAAATGTAGAAAATAAACTTGATAATACAACCGGAAAAGAAGTTACAAGTACAGCGAAGTTGCTATACAAATTAGAAATGCCAGTTGATTTTGTTGCTCTAAAAAATGCAAACGGAACTTCTAATAACGTATATGTCCAATTGCAAATTTATGTAAGGAATACACTAAGGGCAAATCAAACCGCAAATGTAATATTATATTATCAAACAAACCTAGCAACAACCGAAACAACATATTCTTATTTACAGACAACATTTGGTGCGATAGGAGACATTGGACCACAAGGACCGACCGGTCAGAAAGGGGAGGAGGGAAAAGCAGGAACGCAAGGAGAACGTGGTCCAATTGGTCCACCAGGTCTCGAAGGACCAACCGGTAATACAGGACCATTTGGTCCGCGCGGTCTGCAAGGAGCTCCTGGACCAGCTGGACCTGCCGGACAATCCAACTCTTTTGGTCCACAGTATTCAGTACAATATAGGTCAAATACAGCACTAAACGACACAGACCCAAGCGGAAGTTTCGGGGGAACAAATAATTTTCGTTATGTTGCAAATGGATATACTACTAATATATCTGATGCAAGTATGGGTACCGTCGTTATGAATGACCTGGCGTGCCGTTCGATACATTCATCGTTTTATGTAGAAAACCCATCAATCACAGGAAGTACACGTCCTCGGACATTCATAAAAGGTGGAGAAAATCAAGGAGGGGGAGGCTATGTTGTCCTTGCTTCTGGTAAAAATACATCAGGTGATGGTGGAATAACAAACTCGCCTTTAACTATCCAAGATATTACCCACGGAATTAAACTTATTCATAACATAGATGCTAATCCACCTAATGTAACGGTGAATTTACACAATAATAATGATAAAGTAACTTCGACCGTGGGTATGAAATTCAATGTAACGAACGGAGATATTACAGCAGCGCAAGACCGGTTTTGTATTATAAATTCGAGTGGGGCAGTTGGAATAGGTGGTATGACACCTAGCGAATTGAATGCGTTGCCCCAGAATAGTCTAAATCGAAAGCTTCATGTTGCCGGAAACGTGATGGTCGGACGAAATCCTGTCGCCACTCCAAATATCGACCCATCATCCGCGATGATTATGTTAAATCGACCAACAGATGCGCCAACAACAACGGAACATCCAGGTTTTTATCATCGAGAAGTTAGCGGAAGTACATCAACTACACTTGGATTACAAGATTCATCAGGCGGATTAGGAATAACATCCCCAAATTTTATAACATTTCAAACAGGAACGCCAACACAAAATAGTTCAATTGTAATTAATCCACTTGGAAATATATCCTTATTAGGACGTACAAATCTACATGGAGTAGTTTGTATTGGTAAAAAATTCGACGATACTTTAACTCATGCATCGGTGAAATCAACATTAGATATAAGTGGTACAACACACATAAGTAGCGCATCAATCACTTTTTTAGATAATCCAAGATTAAAATTAATATCAAATGCAATAAATGTTAATAGCGCTATTCCAACTACATCGCAAAGTGCGAATGAAATTCGTGGCGTGAATGAACAAAATAATTCTGGGTTTCTTCGTTTATCTGCTCATCATCCTGAAAAAAGTTGTATCGATTTAACTGGAGACAACAATTTATCATCAAATTATAATAATTCAATTCGTTTTATCACTAACACTGGAGAGCGGATGATTATTAATTCAAGTGGAAATGTAGGTATTGGTACATCAACGCCATCGGTAAGATTAGAAGTATCAGGAGCAGCCAAGTTGACTGGAGATTTGAATATGAGTTCATCAGGACGAATTATTAATTTGGTTAATCCATTATCAGACCAAGATGCTGCCACCAAAAAATATGTGGTTGATACCATAGCTGCAAGTGCGCCAGCCATTAATTCAAGTGGAAATGTAGGTATTGGTACAACAACACCATCGGTAAGATTAGACGTATCAGGAGCAGCCAAGATAACTGGAGATTTGAATATGAGTTCATCCGGGCGGATTATTAATTTGGTTAATCCATTATCAGACCAAGATGCTGCCACCAAAAAATATGTGGTTGATACCATAGCTACAACCACAGCCAATAATGCGAGTACGGCGTATGTTCACGCTGCAATCGCAACGGCGAATGTGGCTTCTTGGTATACGAATTACGGCAAGAGGTGGGTATCGCATCGGGACCTCACTTATGCGCAGAGCAATATTACAATAATTGATACTCCAAACCTTTTCCAAGACCTCAGGAGACCAATAATATTGAAGTATGTCATGCATTTTCAGAATGGACCAAACTTTTCGAATTATAACACGAACGCTTCCTATGATATATATTTAAGATTGGCCAGACACGTGACCGCAGGAGCGTTTACATATTATTCTAAAGGGAAAGAACAGGATGGTACCGTTTATTTGACAGGGGAGACAGACCAAAACGTTGGATGGTTTTTATTTAATACAGGTAAAATACCTGCTATAACCAGCAACCCGAGTTCATCTCAGCGGTTAGTTTATGGAGAAATATCATTTTTGTCCGATATGCAATATGCTGCAAATTCATCGTACAACACTTATCATCGAACAATGCGTTTGAAACACAATTGTGTTCAATATGGTATTCAAGGCGCTTTCAATAGTTTTGAAAGCATGGGGCAATTGTGGGGTCCTCAAGCTTTAGATTATAATGATTCATACCCAGGCGAAAACAATTGGTTCGGATTCGAAT
>Ga0194129_10005075_pt1 | contig 17050 bp, 18 predicted proteins | sample TA2KigCa35mmetaG_FD_150862 | JGI IMG/M metagenome (GOLD analysis project Ga0194129, IMG submission 150862) | Freshwater microbial communities from Lake Tanganyika, Tanzania - TA2015038 Kigoma Deep Cast 35m | ecosystem: Environmental > Aquatic > Freshwater > Lake | place: Tanzania: Lake...
ATACAACTGTCTCTGTTGCTGATGGAATATTACCTGCTGTAAATATAACTGAACCACCACCAGATGCACCAACGCCTGTAATTGTATAATGCGTTGTAATAGTTTTTGTAGTTTCTATTCCAGTTGAGGATCTAATAATTACTTGTAAATCTGATTCAGCAAATATTTTAAAGGTATAGCTAAATGTTGTGGTTGATCCATCACCAGAATAACTATTTTTAACTGTGGTTGATGATATTGTCATAGTTAAAAACCTTTAAATAATACAGATGGTTTAGTCAATAAAAACTCTTGTCCAGTATCTTTTTTCATTTTTCTTTCCATTTTTCTAAGATAACCAGGTGATAGTGTTTCCATAATTTGATAACCGATTGCATAATCAAATGCTGTTTTTAAATAAAATAAATTTAAAAAAGGAATATTACCAACAACAGATTTATATGCTTGTCTTAATGCTGGATCTTTTTCTCCTCTAATTCCATATTTAATTGCCTGTACAGCATTAAGTGCTTCAGTAGCAAATGGTCCAGCAACTGTTGCCATAACTTCAGCTCCTGTTCTTGTTTTAGAAAATAAGAAATCACCATATATACCTAATCCACCACCTTGTAACATTGCTGCATAAAATGTATCTAATTTAGTAGGATCTTTTGGAGATTTACCTCTCAATAAATCTTTTGCTGTCATTGATATATAACCAAATATTCCAGCACCTACTACTAGACTTGCCATACCAAATACACCTTTTGCATATTGTCCATCTTTAATAAAAGACATTTCTCTTCCAAATGCTTTTTGTAAAATAGCCAAAGGAAATGCTTTAAATTGAAAAAAGAATCTCATAGCCTCACCCATTCCAGTTCCTGCCATTTTTCCTTGTTTCATAAAAGCTCTTGTTCTAGCATCAGGTTCAATAACTGCATAAGTAGATCTATCTAAAAACATTCCTGATACTTTTGCTTTTAACGTATCTCTGTATAAATCAATTTGTCTTTGTGTTGCTTTTTTCATATTCATTAAATCTAATATTTGTTCTTTAGATAAATTATCTATATTTCTAACAGAGAAAAATTCTTTACCATCTCCAGCTTTTTCAACATCTAATTTTCTAATTGTATTCCATAATTTTTCATCAATACCAAAATGACTTATTAATCTTTTAAATTCTGGTTCTAGATTTGCAAAAACAATATTTCTTTGTTTTGCAACAAAGTTACTCATACCAAGCATAGCTCCTTCTTTTAAAGTATTAGTCCACCAGTTAAGTAAATTTAATTTAAAAAATGTTCTTTGTATTTTTGTAAAATTTCTACTTAAATTATCTCCAACAGAATATCTTGCGGCTAAATCATAAATAAGATTATCAGCCATAAATCCTAATTGTTCTGCTATTTCTCTTTTTTTTGCTGTGTTTTTAATTTTAGCTAAGTTACCCATTGCCTCAGCAACTCCACCTAAATAAGTTCTACCTTGATATGATAATTCTTTTGCATATAAATGAATATCAGCCATAGCAGAAACAACTGCTCCTCCAAGTTTAGCCATTGATAATATAGATCTAGTAATAGCAGACCATTTAGCAGCACTAAAATTTGAAATAGTATTTACAGATCCATCTATTTCTGCAAATTGATAATTATATATATCTTCATTTTTACCAATTTGATCTACATATTTTAATTTATTTTGTTTTGTTAATTGTTTGGCAATAGAACTTTTTATTAATTGAAAATTTTGTTTTGGTTTAGTTCCAAGAGTTGTAATCATTCCAATATTTCTTCCTGCATTATTTAATCCAAAAAAGAATGATTCTCTTAAATTACCAGAGCCAAATTTAGAATTATAATCAAACCAATCGTCAGATGTATTAAAGTGTAATACTCTTTTAGCAGCAAGTTTAGTTGTAACATCTCTAGATCCAAAAACACCAAACGATCCTTCTGCAAGAACATGATTGTTTTTTACTAACGAGTTCCATACAAAAGCTAAAAATTCATCTTTATTATCAACTCCATCAAATGTTCTTTCTGCTAATTTTGGTTTTATATATTCTTTCCAAGCATTAAAATTTCTATCAACACCACCAGTATATTCTGCAACATTTTTATTATCTTTTAATTTTAAAACATCCGCAGCATTTCTAATTTGCATTGGATCATGCGTTTGTCTTACAATCCAACCAGGTAATTTATCTATATTAGCACCAAGGTTATTTAATTTCTTTCTAACAGATTCAGAAAAATCAGACATAATTTTAGCAAGATCAATTATTTCTTTTACTGTTTCTGTTACCTTTTTTCCTTCACCAAGTTGCCAAATAGTTCTTGATACTCTTCTGTCTATATCTTCATTTGCAGTAGCAAAAAATTCAACTAAATTATTTTGTCTTAGTTTTTCTTGAAAAGCACTAACTAACATTCTGTATTCAGAAAGTTGAGCAAGAGCAACAGAAGCACGAGATCCTACTTTTTGTAAATCACTACCAACTAATATAGCTGTTAATCCTTCAGCAGGATTATCTGGAAACTCTCTCAAAACATATTCAACTGTATTTCTAATTCTAATTTCATCTTCTAAAGCATTTCTTTGTTTTATTTTTTTTGCTATTTGTTGTTCTTTTAAAATTTTATTAGCAACTTGTTCTGATAATTCATTATCTAAATTATCTAATCTAACTTCTTTTTGAGCATCTTTAATACTTTGAATAATATCTTCTGCTTTTGCAGATGAAATTGATGATTGTTTTAATGTTTTTTCAAGTCTATCTATACATCTATCTTTTGCCATAACTACCTTCCATTAACGCAATTAATACTATCTTTAATTGCATCTTTTAATTCTTTTTCTTTAGCAACAACTTCTTGACTTTCGGTTCTTGCTTGTTTTAATTCTGCACTTTCTTCAATTTCTAAATCTTTTTGTCTTTCTTTTATAATATTTAACTCATCTTCTATTGATCTATTTTCTAAATCTAAATTTCTTTGATCAATATCTTTTTGTCTTAATACATCCTCTACTTTAATTATGTCTAATTCATCTTCTTTTTTAAAAACTCTTGTTCCTTTATTATCTTCAGTAACAACTCTTTCTGTTGTGCCAATATTTTCATCTACAATTCTTGTAGTATTAACTCTTTCATTAACTGATACAGCATCATTAATTTGAGCTTCTCTAAGTTTAGGATCTAGATCGGCAATAGGTTTAACATTAACAGGATTATCTTCTATTAAATCTGCTAAAGCTCTAGCTAATAATAATCTTCTAGTTTCTGGATCTGTTTCAGCAAGTTCTTTCATAATTCTAGATGTTTCTGGATAATATTCTTTATATAAATTAACAGCTACATCTTCACCATCTGTAATACCTGCTGCATTTCTAGCAGCCTCAACTCTATCCTCAAATGCTCTACGAGTTCTAAAATCTTTTAATGCACCTGCTCCAATATGTAATCCACCTCCAATAATAGAACCAAAGGTAACATTTAAAAAACTATCCATTAATCCATAATCAGCTTGTTCTGCTGTTGCTGTTGTTAATACTATTGGCTCAACTGCCGCAGCACCGACTGCTCCTTCAACAACACCTCTAATACCTCTTGCTTTTGTTAATCCTTGTCGTGCAACTAAAGATGCAAATCTAGCTTCACCAACAACAGGTATAAATGCTGATGCTATATTAATAGGATCTGCAAGACTAACAGTTAATGATGTAGCAAGTTTTGCACCACCAGTATAAAAACCAGAATTAAAAGGATTAAAAGAACCTTCTGGACCACGAGCAATAATACTTTGTCTTTCTCTTTCTAAAGTTTTTCTATTAACTAAAATATCAACTGTAGATTGTTTTTCATCTTGATCAAAAAATAAATCTAAATTAGAATATTTTTTATTTAATTCATCTCTTGATATTAATGGTTCATTAGTATCTTCATTTCTATTTCCTTCTAATTCAAAAAAACGAATAGCAGATGGAAGTGGATTAAAATTCCAAGCATCCTTTGCAACTGCACCTAATGTTTCACCTAATGTTGATTTATATAAATCATATCCATTGGTTTTTGCATTTTCATTAATATCTAAACCAAAGCTAATATTAGCCATATTATCTACTAAATAAACTTATTAATGGTTCACTCTTTAATATTTTTTTTCTTTGATCTGCAGTAATTTTTTTAAAATCAATATTTTCATTTGTTGTTGGTAATTTAAAAGAAGAATCATCAAAATTCATTTTAATTAATTCGCCTTTTTTATTTTCAATTAAACCAATAGATCCATCAGATAATGTTACAGCTAATACAATACCATTGCCATCTGCTGTATTTACCCACATACCATTTTTTTGTATTTGAACTTTTATTGCTTTATTTAATTCATCGTCAGTAATTTTTTCATTTCCTGATTTAAAAGGTGCAATATCTAATTTATCAATATAAAATTCTTTTATTATATTTGCTTTTCTTTCAATATGTTGTCTTTGTGAATCTGAAAGACGATCATTGTTATAAATTTTAGGAATAAAATAAGTATCTTTTAAATCAAAATTATTAGTAATATAACCAGTTGCTTCACTAACAGCTTTTGATGAATCTTTACCTGCAAAGATTTTATTAGCAGCAATATAAGTAACAACTTCTTGTATATCAGATATTTCTTTTAATGCTTTTTCTGTATTAAATGGATTTGATTTTACTATAATTTCTTGAAATTTAGATAATTCTGTAGCAACATCTTTTCTTAATTCATCTTTACTAATTTTATCGCTGTCTTTTAAGAATTGATCTAATCTTTTTCTTTCTTCTTTAGAATCAACGCTTGTTGCTTGAATGGCAAAATTTTGATCATTCAAATAAGAAACAAGTTTAGCAGTAATTGGTAATTCATTTTCACTTAATTGAGTTAATAATCTTCCATAATTATCACCATATTGATTTTCTAAAACTTGAAGATAAGCAATTTTTTCTTGTGGTTTTTTACTATTATATTCTTGAACTGTAGCAACAGCATTTGCTTTTGGAAGAACTTTTATATTATCAGAATATATGCCAATAGATTCTTGTGCATCAACAACACTAGAAATATATTTTTTAAACTTTCTGTCTTTAATTGTTGGATCTTGTTCTTGTTGATAATCATTAAAATTATTTTTAACAACAGGATTATATCCTATAACTAAACTAGCTGGATCTTCTTTAGCTAATTTTGCTTTTTGACTAGCAGTATTAACTAAATCTTGTTTTAATTTTAAATCAAATGCAGCAGATTCTGGTCTAATTTCAAAAGATTCAATGATTTTAGTTTCATCACCAAGTTTAGAATTATAAATTTGTTTTTTAAAATCTTTTGTTTTTATAATACCTGTTTCTTTTTCAATAAAATCTGAATAATATTGATTACCCATAATGTCTTTGACAGCTTTTTTATCAATTTGTATTGGATTATCTGTTTCAAGAGTTGCTAAATAATTAATAGCATTATCTTTAATAACTGGTTTAGCATCAGAAATGGCTTCCGCTTCTAATCTCAATCTATCTTCACCAAGAATATCTGGGTAATTTTTTATATCTTTAATTCTTTGTGCTGCTTCAACAGGATTAAGATTCAAATCTTTTTTAAATTCTAATTTTTGAACTGTGCTTGGTATATTTCTTACTTTTTTAAAATAAGTGTCTTGATCAATAATTAAATCATTTCTTTGTGATTCATAAAGAACACCAAGATCAGAATATAAAGTTTCTTTTTGAAGTTGATTATCAGAATATAATCCATTAGTAATCATTCTTTTTTCTTTTAATTCATCTTGATTAACTCTATCTTGAATTAAATTTTCTCTATTTTTTGTAACAATAGTTGATAAATATTTTTTTTCTTCTGTTAAATAATTATTAATAAATAAATTTTTAACAGATGGACTTGATGCTTCATTTGCATATTTTTCTCTAATTATTTTTGAATATTCTAAAAATAAATTTGAACTACCTATCGGATCTGAGGATTTAGAAAGTCTTGATTTTGTTTCTTCTAATTCAATAGATGCTCTATTTTCTAATTCTAGTGCTTTAGTTTTATCAACTACCGCTTGTTCTTTTGTATAATAATCAGTTAATGATTTTATTACAGGTTCAAATGCTGCAACTGTGCTTCCAACTCCAGAAATAGGAACTTGAAAAGAAGTTTTAATACTAGCAGCTTCAGCAGTCGGCGTTCCTTGAGCTGTAAATGTAGGTATCTTTGGCATTAGAATGATCCTGAATATCCTGTTGGATTAGAATAGTATTGAGTATATGAACTAGCACCATCTAATGTTTTTGCTCCACCAAGTAAACTTGATCCAGCTCCTGACTGTGCAAAAAAAGCTGCACCTTTAAATAAAGTTCCCATTGCTGCCGTTTTTCCAGCTTGTCTAGCAACATTTCCTTGTATTCTGTAAAAGTTAGCTTCTTCAAATTTTCTTGCTTTTGCTACATTACCTTCATATTGAATAACATCTCTTTGTATTTCTGCTTCTTCAGCATTTCTCATTGCAATTCTAAGAGAAGTTCCTGTATCTTGTGATACTCCAGCCTTGGCTGTTGATACTCTAGTTTTTCCTACAAACCTATCATAATCTTTTTCAAATTGACCAAGTTGAAATTCTGTTCTTTTATCTATTGCACCAGCTTCTTGTTCTGCTATTTGTGCATTACGATTTTGTATAGCTTGATTATATTTACCAGCAGCATTTTGTTGTTGTGCTTGTATAATTGAAGTTCCTAAAACAATATATGGTATAGTTTGCATTAGTAAATCCTCGCAAATCTATAATGATCTGTGTCATCAAAACCATAATGCTTCATTAAACCTTCATTAGTAAATCCTAACCACTTAGCAAATCTAATTCCAATTCCAAAGTCAGCTCGTACTGCTGTTTGTAATCTTTTAATTTTATTAGATGTTGCTAGATAATCTATGTTTTGCTTTACAGCTTTTGCAATGGTTATAGGATAATTCCAAACTTCTTGCTTACCAATAAACCAACCCTCTGCAACATTACCCCATATTCTTTTCATACCAGCAGCTGCAATTACTTTATCATTAATTAATCCTGTAAATGCTAATCCTTCTTGTTCTAAATCCATACATTCTTTATTATTATCGTTGATGATAAACTGTGCATCCTTTTGTGTTAGCATGTGATTCATTTGTGATTGCATAATAATTTTCCCATGATCTTGTTTGTATGGAATTATAATAAGTTTATCCATCGTTAGTAACCAATCTTGGATATAACGATAAAACTGTTAAAGGTAAAGGTTGAGTTTGCCTTACAAAAATATGACCATCAGTTTCATAGTTGCCTCTAAATTCTGTTTCCTTATCTCCTGTAAATACTGGTATGGCTGTGTCCATAGCTGCAGCAGAAGATCTAAATGGTATAGATTCCATGTTTGATAAATCTGGACCAACTTCTACACCAACAGATTCAAACAAACGAATTGAAATATCAAATATTCTTTTAGTTTTACCTTGTGATGTTCCATCTTGTGAACCAGCATCAAGTCTCATAGTTTGTAATAACGATGTATAGTTTAATCCAACTTTTACATTTGTGCCAGATCGTGCAAGAGTAATAGATCCGCTTGATACAGTTCTGTCAGGATGTGTTGAGCCATTAACTAACACACCAACAGATTGTCCCTCAAGATGATCTAGTCCAGTAATAGTAGTTGTTGCAGAGCCAGAATAAGATAGCTGCGAGTCTAAAAAATTAAATGTTGTGTTATCTGTATTAGTAAAAGAAAAATTATTTAAGTATTCTACATAGCGTCTTGTAACACCATTTATAGTTCGTTTAATAATAACCCATGTTTGATATTCGTTGCTATCTGTTGGTATGGTTGCAACTGTTTCACATACTGCACTACCTGTACTAAATGAGCCACCAAATATATGTCTGTGCCAAGCAACTACTTGTTGCTCTCGTTGATAGGTTAAACCTATTAACACTCCATCTTCTCTAACAGCCCAGATAATTTGATTAGGTTCTTGTTGATATGACATTTCATTGACACCAGTATTAGTTATATGTTCAGCAAGTATAGTCATGTCAGGTGCTATGTAACCATCCACGTCAAAGTTATATGCTAGTTCTCTAATTTTTCTTTTAGCTCTTTGTAAAAATAATGTGGCATTACCAACTGGTATAGCATCTACGTTTGCACAACCATGGTTAGATTGTTTTTTAATTAATATATTTGTAGGCGTTACAGGATCATCTGTACCACCACCTGATACAGAAAACTCGCCACCTACTGTACCTACAATTAAAGTTCGTGTTGCAGATAAAAAACGAATTGCATTAACTTGGTTAGAAGCGATTGTATAAATAATTGCATCATCATCTGCAATCGTTCCGCCTCTATTTTCATTCATATTTTCATAATCACCTGATTTAGAAAAATATAAAGTTTGGGGTTGATTGGTTGTTCCTGCAAATACTAATCGTTGTTCAAAAAAAGTTACGCAAGAAGGATGACCAGTAGTTTCTGAGAAAGCACCTAAAGCCCAGTCAGTAGATGAGGATGCAGAACCTGTATCTTTTTCTATAGTCCAAGTTACAGAGGTTGTACTAGTAAATGCAGTTATCTCTCCATAACCAGATCTAAATCTTACTAATCTTCCAACATCAGTAGATACAAAGGTTGCAGCAGATGCTGTTAAAGTTCTACCAGATCCAACTGTATGTGCAGAGGTTGATAGTGTTACTGTAGATGTATTGTCATCTAAGTATGGACCATTCTCAAATTCTACTTCAGTTAAAGTCCAAGATGTATGTCCAGTTCTTGATAATTTTCTAACTGCATGACTTGGATGTGTAATGTACATAACATCTGCTGACTGTGCAAATTTTAACTGAAATAAATTTGCTGTTAAATATGGAGAAGATATTTCATATACTCTTGCCACTTTACCACCAGATACATAAGCTGTGTGAGAAGATGTGTTTACATTAACGCCATCTATATTTTGTAATTCAAATGTATTGGTTGCAACGTTTGCAACTTTAAATCTTTTATTATTAACTTGAGTCATACCAACAACGTTAGTGATAACAACTGTATCTCCATTAGAATAACCATGAGATGCAGATGTTACTACACCAGGATTTGCAGTTGTAATATTTGTAATATTTTTTTCTGTTTCTAGTATTGCACCACTATCTTTATAAAATCGTATATATTGATTTCCAAACTCCATCATATACGTTTGTGTTGTTGAGAACTCAAAAGGTATTAATCTTGTTTTGTTAGCTGATGTTTTTACTTCCGCAGCAAAAGTAGTGCCTGGTCTTCTAGCTGCAGAACCATGAGGATAAATCACCATGTTCTGTACTGTTTTGCAACCAGATGAATATTTTGCTAGATCATTTCTACCATCTAGTCTTGGTGATAATTCACCACCAGTAAAGTTTGTAAGTTGTACCGCAACTCTAGCCATTGCTTAAAACCTTGAGTTGATAAATGTACTTGAATCTATAATAGACGATGTTCCTAATTCTGGATCTAAGTTTTGTCCCTCTGTTGCATCTACAAATCTAGCGTCTTTTAATTTCTCTTGATACAAAGCATACATTTGTGTTGCTACAGGATTAGATGATGTAATTGCATAAGCTATATCAGCAGCTAATGCAGATGATATAACTTCTCTAAGTAATTCATCATATTCATTTGGATCTGTAATTCTTGATATATATAGAATTTTCATTGTTGCACTATTGGATAATATTTTTCTACCCTCAACAACATAATCAGAATCAAAATCTAATATTCTAAGTAGTCTTAAGCAATCTGATGGTAGTGTGAATTGTTTTGTAAATCCCCAAGCAGGAGTTGCTGTGTCGGCTGCAATCTGTTGTCGTTTAATTAAACAATTCCAAGGATGATTTCTAAATACTGCATCTCTTACATTTTCGTATCTAGCATTGCAAAGTCTTGCGTTTTTAGAATCTTCTGTAAGAGTTAATATGGTTGAAGCACCAAGTTGATTTAAAGCACTATTACATATTTGTACAACACTAGCCATATTAATCTTTCTTTATAATATATTTGCGTCTTAATTGTCTAGGAGATACTAATGCAAATATCTCTTTATCTGTAAGCTCTAGCTTATCATCAAACCCATGATGATGTGTTGATGTATGTTTAAATCTATCAACTAAAACGTAACGATAGATATAATCTTTATGTTTGAAATGTAAAATAGTTTTTGGTTGATCAATTTTTTTCATGACTAATAGTGGGGATTTTACTCCCCACTATTTAAAACAGTATTATTCTACTGTGTAGTAAACCCAACTAAATATAGTACCAGAAGCAGTTGCACCGCCTGTAGTAATTTTAATATCAGTTGAAGCTGTAGTTCTGTGTCCAATACCAGTAACCGCAGTAGTTGCAGCTCCTGTAGATGAACCACTTGACATAGATTGACTTTGACCAGCTACGTTCCAAGTTCCAACAACAGACAAATATCTGTCATCATCACCTGAATCACCAACTTTCAAAGTAACGCCAGATCCTAAAGCATCACACTTTAAAATTACGTCATGAATAGTTGCGTTAGCAGGAATCCTAGCAATAGTGATGTCATCACCACTTGCAACAGATACTGCTTCGTATGTGTCATAGAATACTCTTATTTTTCCACCTACTTCTTCTGAAGAAGATAGAACTACTGGAGTAGCATCTAGGTTTGTTATGTTTACGCCTTTTACACTTGCCATAGTTTTATTCTCCTATTGTTAGATTATTCGTCACAAGCTATTTGCACAACTTTTTCTTCTTCCATTCTAGTTGCACCAAGGCTCATGCAGTAATAAACTTGAGTGCTGTAAGATTTATCAGCTCTCTCATCTATTCTTGCCATAACATCTTGACCAATAGCTAATTTAATAGCGTCTTGAGTAAATGCGTAAGCTAGTCTGTCGTCTGTGTTAGTTGCATCAAATGCCAGTCTATTGCTAACAATAAATTTAAAACCTAAGAAAGAGTCCACTTGACCCTGTGCTAGAGCTTTAACTGTATTGAAATCACTAGAAGTAACTTGTGTTGTTCCTAATAAATCAGAGATTTGTTTTGGTCCACATACAATGTATCTTTGTATAGATGGATCAACATCTGCTGCATCTAATAGTCTTTTTGCTTCTAAAAGTTTTGTTATGGTTAATCCATCTGTTTGTGATGCACTAAAAGGCTTTTGAGCTGCTGGTAGTACAACAGAAGTAGATCCTGTTTCTCCAGAAAAACTTGTTCCACCCAAAGCTGTAATAATTACATCATCCATAGCTCTTCCCATAGCTGCTGCTGCAGCTTTTGCATAAGAAGAAGTAGGATCAATCAATAATCTTACTTTGTCGGCATTATCAATTAGATCAGCCCATTCGTAGTCTGCAAGACTTACTCTTCGTCTAGAATGTGGCGTATCAATTTGTGGAGTATCAGCATGTCGAGATACTTTTAATTGAGCAGTAGTTTTACCTACTTGATCAAAAAATGCGTTCTTCCCAACAATAGTTTCAACATCCACCGCTTCACGCAATACTGATCCCATTTGCTGAGACAGCATTTGTACGTTTGAACTATACTGCTGTACAAAAGCAGTAGTTATTTGGTTTGACATATTGTCATCTCCTATTGGTTTGTTAGTTAAAAAAAGTCAGAAAGTTCCCTGTAAACAGGCTATCTTGCATTTAACGACTGTTAGTCGGTTGTCTTTTCCAAACTGCCAAGTAAGGTTCTATTGAATTATCTTACTTCTTTTTTGTGATATTATTATCACTAACAACCCACCTATAATATTCTGTAGCGATTGGCAATGGATTATTTTTCTGCTGATCAGAACCAGAATCCATAACAATCCTAAGTATTTCTAACCTTAACTCTTTATCGTTTAGATGACTATTGTTCTCCGCCATATAGCATTTCTCTAAGTTCTAGAACTTGATTTACAACTTTTTTATGATTTGGATGATTTTTATTCCAATATGCACCATCTCTATCAATAGTTAATTCTTCAATTTCTTTTTCTACATCTTTTATATTTATAGAATTTCCACCTTCAGAACTTACAATTTGATCCTCTGATGTAATTTCTGCTATTTTAGAAAATGCTCTAATCATTTTAGGATGATCACCAATTCTTGTGCCATCTCTTAATTGCATATCTAAAAAATCTGCATCAAGATATGCTTTAGCAACAGAACCAGCTCTTCTTAAATTTTCATCAAACGATCTACCCCATTCTTGTCTTAATTCATTTGCTGATTGAGCTTGTGCAGTTTCAGCATTGATTGACATTTCTTTAGCAGATTGTTCTACAGTTGATTTATAAAACTCAAGTATGCCTTGAGCCTGTTTATTATTCAATCCAAGTTTATGTGCATTAGTTGCAAATGACTTGATAGAATTTTCATCTATTGGAATAATATCAGATTTATAATCTAATTTATATTCTGTTGGAGATGGTGGTCTGCCAAGTTTGGCATATACATCATTCCATTGATCTTCTGTTGAGTTTTTATTTGGTATTACCATCTTATCTGCACCAATCATTTTAGTTGCATTGATATAACTTTTTGCAAGTGCATCTATTTCTGTAAATTTAGAAATATTAGGATCGTTTCTAAACTCTTCAGATATTGCTTCTTTCCAAGTTTTTCCTGCAACTGTTGTTTGTGGTTGTGTTGTACTTAGTATTGGAGCTGTAGCCTGTGGTGTACTTTCTGTCTTCACAGGCTGAACATCTTGTTCAGTTGTCTGTACTTCTGACATTTTATTTTCCTTTTATATTATCATTGAGCAGCATGTTTTTAATAAATAGAAGAACGCTGCGTTGTCCCTCCATATATGCACTTTCATGGCTATCACCTCTAACGTTAGTGGTAGCATTATAGTGGCATCTCTTTTCAAGATCAGTCATAACTATTTTACCATGATCTGAATTGAATATTATTTTATAGTTCTCTTTTAACTGCTGTAATTCTTTTTCCATTAAATTTATTCTTCACCTCTAACTAACGCTTGTGCCTCCTCAGGTAAAGCCTTTGCTAAAGGTGCAACTTGTCCACCAGCTTGTGCTATTTGTTGCATCTGTGCTAACTGTTGTTGTTGCATCATTTGTTGTTCTTTTTGTTGTCGTATTGCATTTACTTGATTTTGAGATTTTAATACTTTAGCAGGAACTCCTACAATGTCAGCTAAATGTCTAACTAATTGATCAATATCCACATGATCAAATACTGGTGATACTCTTGATAAAGAACCAAATATCTCAATAGCTCTCATAATAGATTGTAGCTCTGATGACTTTTGTGCTTTAGCAAGAGGAGATACATACTCTATTTGTATATCTTTGCCTTGTAAAAATTCTGGTGGTTGTTTAAACATTTTTTTTCTAAACAATATTGCAAACACTCTATCAATCATTGGTCGTAACAATTCTGACTGCAATCTACCTAATACTGGTCCAAGCAATCTCATCTTCTCTTCGTTTCTTTGTATAACTTCTGTAGCAGTCATTTGTGGACCTTGTTGCATCATTAATTGATTTACATAAAACACATCTCTGATTGCACCACGTCTTTGCTCTTCCATATTTAAACCTAATGGATTGTTTGCACCAATATTCATTGGCTCAATTCTATCTCTTGTTCCAGATCTATAAAAATTTAATCCACCTGGTACTGTTCTAACTGGTAATATAAATCCATCATCAGGAACTAATAATGGTGGATCAACTTGTTTCTGTGCAGCTTTAATAGTTGTCTTAGACATTTCATTTAACATTTTTACATCTGGCAACGCAGTCATTGCTGGTGATCTGCCATAAATTTCAAACGATGCTTTTAAGTATCTTGGCACAACATAAGGAAACTCATTAAATCCAGATTGTGATATTTCATGTTTATTATCTGGTTCTATGTAGCAAGATGCAAATGGCATATTCTTGTTATCACGTTTATTAGGATTATAATTTTCTCTTGGATAGACTACATGCAAGATAGAAACTTCTTCGTATGGATCTTTTATAACTGTAGATTTAATTTGCTTTGAAACATTTTCTTCACCAAATTGCATAATTGCAGCTCTGGCTGAAATTTTAAAATGTCTATATACTGTATCTATTCTACCTTTATTATTTTCTGAGATATAAATTTCATTTATATGTCTAGTTGAAAATCTAACAATGTCATCTGGATCTTCTTCAATATACATTGCTGATGTACCAAATGTAATTAGATCGTGATACAGTTCAAAAATTTCTTGTTGAAAATTAGATCTGTTAAATGCGTCATACATTTTTTCAGTAGCATCTTCTAACCATTCGTTAGCCTCATCTTCATCTACAAAATCTACATTTTTAAATCTTAGAGAAAACCAAGGTACAGATGGATTAGTAAGCATACCATGTAATGATGCTGATAATAATTCTACAGCGTGTAGTGGCGAAGAGTCAAAAATTAATTCTGATCTTTTATCTCCTCTGGATCTTTGCTTGGTTACATCTGCTTTTCTTGGCAACATATAATCTGCAACTTCTTGCCAATGCGACTCCCACGTTTGACGTTGCGTTTTTAATTTATGAAATCTTGCAAGAAGATTTTTTACTAAAGCTGATTCAGCCATATTACCCTCCTAGCAACGTAGCTTTTCCAAGCGTTGCTGGTTGTTCAACCCCTGTTGCTGTTGTAAGTATGGTAGGTGATTTACCTCTTCTTCTTTTTTTTACTGTCATTGTTTCTGTTGCGTCAGCCGCAGAAGATTGAGATACCTCTGCTGTAGTAGGTGCAGAATACATAGGCGTAGGTGCTGGTTTAGGTTGAGCTGCAACACTAACTATTGGTTTTAATACTGATGATACTGCACCACCCATATTAACCTCCTAGTAAAGTTTTCTTCTCAACTTTAGCTTCCTCAATTAGTGGAGAAGTTAGTATGGTTGATTTTCTACCTCTACGTCTTCTTTCAATCGCATCTTGTTCCGCTTTAATTTTTGCTTTTTCTGCCTCAGAAAGCTCTGCCTTTGGCGGCTCTGGTAGAGGCTGTACAGGCGGCAACGATGGCATCTTTGGTGAAAATAATGAACCCATATTTATATAATCTTATAACTATTATCTGCTATACTTTGTGGTGCTGATTGTCTAGTATAAATTTCCTGCAAACCCAAAGCTAGATACCTCATAGCATCACAAGCGTGTGAACTCCAATCGTGTACAGGCTTAGATCTGAATACTCTATTTTTATCTATATATTTTCTATGGTAGTGTCGTAAAGCATCAATTAATTTTTTACAGTTATCTGTATCTATCCAACATCGTGGTAGCAACATTGATACAGCGTGTATGCCATCTTCTAAAGATATTTTTGGTATAACTTTAAATCTAACACCTAGCTGATAAGCAACCTCACGTCTTGTTTTTCCATTACTAAAATCTGTAACCTCAATATCATGCGGTGCATAATGATTATTATAAATATAATCTTTAGATTTTAAAACTTGCACATAGTGCGGTAATCCTTGACCACGTTCTTCGTAGTAATCAATGATGTTTATTGATCTACCTAATTGTTGAAAAAATATAATTGCAGAGTGATCTGATACTCCAAGATCCCAAGCTGTGTTTACTGGTAGCGATGGATCATAAGGAACTCTAGATAACTGTTTAGCATTTTCTATTTTAATTATAACATCGTTGTAGATAGCACCTTCAATATTTGCAATCCAATCACACTCAAACTCTTGTCTAAATTTCTTTTCACCCATTACCTCTTTTGCTTTTGTAAGTTCTTCTGTATCTACAATTTTAGTATCAGATGCTCTTGCTATGTAGTGCATCCAATCTTTATTAGCTTGTGCGTGTTGGTATAGTTCATAGAAGTTATTATTTGTTCCTTGTGGCGTACCTATAAATACGCACCAACCTTTTCTATCGGATAATGCTGGTCTTATAATCTCAGTAAATAACTTGCCATTGATATTGGCGTACTCGTCTATGACACAGCCATCAAGATAGATACCTCGTAATCCATCAGAGTTCTCAGAACCTAGTAAGGTTATTCTAGAACCATTAGGCAAATCACAGCGTAGTTCTGTTTCGTTAAATTTTACATTAGGAATTAAGGCAGTAAATTGTTTCATGTAATCCCAGGCAATAGATTTAGCTTGTTTAAATGTAGGTGCGATGTAGGCAAATCTAGGATTTGTTGATGTTGATTTTAATGCAGACATCAAAAGATGATTAATCATACATACAGTTTTGCCAAATCTTCTATGGCAAACTAATACTGACCATCTGTATTTCTTTAGTTTAAAATGCAGATAGGTTTGTTTATCTCTTGGGTAGTAAGGAATCTTATAATTAATCTTACCATCACTAACTATAGTCTCTTTTATCTGCTGCAACGCCATTAGTGGTAGTATTTAGATTTATCTGTTTCAAATATACTGTTATCAATATTAAGCATCATCATCAACCAAGAACTAAATATGGCAGAATGTTGTTTGTCTTTAAAGCCTGTAAACTTTACTGATACAGAATTATCCTTATCAATATAGACAATAGCTTTTAGGCTAGACGTTTCAAAAAAATCTTCATCATTCTGGTGCATACAATTCATATAACTTTATATTATTTTTTTACAAAACTTATTTACATGTATGTCTTGCAGAGAAAGATGGTGGGTTGTTTTTGGGGTGTGGTATGTTTGTATCTTGGATTTTATGGTTTGTGGTGCGGCTAAGGCTATGGCTAACTGTGTTCTACAGTCCCATCAATATATATAATAAAAAATGCGGTGGCTTTTGGGGGTGTAGGGGGGTGCGATCTTCAAAAATTGCCACGTCTATAGCTATAATGCCTTGTTAATATGTGTATATCTATTGCCGATAATTAATCATTATCGGAAATAATCAGCTATGTTATTTGTTATATACTATTAATAGTGTAGATCCGATTATATACACACTTTTGGTTGTGTGTCGCCTTTGCTTATGAATAGCAAGTTTTTAACAATATA
>Ga0194129_10005076_pt1 | contig 17050 bp, 11 predicted proteins | sample TA2KigCa35mmetaG_FD_150862 | JGI IMG/M metagenome (GOLD analysis project Ga0194129, IMG submission 150862) | Freshwater microbial communities from Lake Tanganyika, Tanzania - TA2015038 Kigoma Deep Cast 35m | ecosystem: Environmental > Aquatic > Freshwater > Lake | place: Tanzania: Lake...
CTTTAGTGGTTTCAGGTTCATCTAAAAGGTATTTACCATTCATATCTATGATTGTGAGTTCACTAGACCTTTGGATGATTTTATCATCTTTTCTGTTTACGATTATCATTTTTGTTTATGCTTTCATTTGTTAAACTGTGGTTATACCAACATTACCGTACATATTAGAAACCCACCAGCTAGAACCATAATAATAGATACTTAAACCTTCCGAATTTGAGTTTAAGGTGATTGTATTATGTGTACCTTCAATACCACTATTTGCAGTAGTGATTGTAGTGGTTTGAGCAGATATAGACCTAAAGGTAAGTTTTGTACCATTAGGTGCAGTCCCTAAAGATAGACCGATACCGGCAGGGGGGTTACAATGGTAAACCATACCATTAAAAATAGGAAGAGCTTGTGATGTAGTTATTTCTCGAATTTGATCTGAATTCGAGATAGCTGTGACATACCAATCTTTAACACCACCTACAATATGTGATATTAATTGAACAGAACTATATCCACTTAAGACAAGAGGATTTCCTAAGGAGTATGTAGTACCACCATGTCTAATATATTGAGAGATAGTGGCAGGATATATCTCAACATAGTTTGCACCTTTTACTGCAATATTAAGAACTCTTCCGCCTATTGTATCACTATCTAAATCAGGAAGATCTGGTTGGAAAACAGCACTACCTAATGCACCATTTTCCATAACTACAAAGGACACATCAGAATCGATGATATTAGTTTGTGTAGAGGATATTCTTTGTACTTTATAGAATAGACTATTATTTAAACTTAAAGGCTTATATGTAAAGATAGAAGAGTCATTTAAAAGTAGAGTTGAATTAGAAGATGAATCTAAAACTTTAAGATCAGAGAATATTTCCCATGTGTCACTAGCCTCACTCCATTTAATATAACTATTTGTTTCAGTCCCTCTTTCAACCTCTATTTGTACACTTTTTGTAGGTGATCCTGTTTCATCACTATTTAATAAGATAGCAGTAGTAGATTGATTGTCTTTTTTAGAGTGTATTCTAAGAGGTATGGTATCAATATCATCTACTGTGGTTGCTCCATCCATCGTACTAATTTCAACTGTACCATTATCTACTCTACGAACAATTTCTGTGTTTGTCCAAGTAGCATCCCTCACAAAAGAATAAACAATATTTGCAGTAGTCGTGGTAAGGTGGTTAAATCCAATAAAGATGTTTCTATATCCATCTGGGGGTTCATCCACTAAAATAGAATCACTTGCATATACTTCAAAATCACCACTAAGTGGGTATTCAGTATCAGTACTGTCCATATTAAAATAATAAGTTTTATTTGGATCTAAATAAGCAATAGCATTTACAGTAGGTGTTGGTGTTGTGTTATTATATGTTGAACCTGCACTTGCTTTATAACGATAATAACCAGCACTTGTGTTTTCGGAAAGATGATCTAAATCAGATAAACGAACAACATCTCTTGTAATACCATTGTCCTCTGTACTAAAGATATAAAAATACTCACTATCACCTAAAGATAAAGAATTATACTTAACATAAATATAAACAGGAATAAGATTGTTTTCAAAGGTAGCTTGACCTGTTGTAGTAAGATTGCCATTTTCTACTTCAATTTTAAAGTTTGGATCATAACCTGCTTTTTTATAAGTGGCTAAAACTTTATTGGTGTATGTTTCTGTACTTGAATATCCAAGACCTTCTAATTTAAAATCACCTTCTGTTAATAAAATGCCACGAATAAATAAAGGTGTCATGCCTTGATCATAATACGAATCGATATTAAGAAAAGCACAACTCATAGTTCTGCCACCAACATTAGCATTAGATGTTGTGATATTAGCTACAGCAGTGATAGTGGATAAGGAAGATAAATTACCTCCTTCAATAGCAGTAGAATAGAAACTTGGCTCTGCTTTCCACCTATCATTTGTTTCATCCCATTGAATATAACTATTTGTTAAAATATCTCTTTCTACTTCTATTGCTTTTACATCTGAACCATCTACATCAGGATTGCCTGTGTAGTCACTATTTAATAAAATTGCATTTTTACCTTTTTGGATTTTTAAAGAAGTCTTAGCTTGAATATCACTCACAGAAGTAGGAATACTTATATCAGAAACATCTATAAATCCAAAACCACCTGAAACACCTGCTTTGTAAACAACATCACTTTCTTTCCAAGTAGCATCTCTGACAAAAGTATATGTTACGATAGCATTTGTAGTATTTACATCATATCCATCAAATACTTTCCAATATGTTGGAGCAGATCCTAAAATAGAATTACTTGCATAAATTTGAAAATCTAAATTAGACAAGTCTATTGCATCACTCACCATATGAAAATAATAAGTTTTATTTGGATTGAGATAGACAATACCATTGATAGTAGGTGGTGTGGTGTTATTATATGTTGATGCTGAATATGCAATATAACGATTATATCCAGCACTTTGATCTAATTTTAGTTTTGGCGAACTAAAATTAACTTTTATCGGAATGACTTCTCTTGTAAGACCATTATCGTCTGTACTAAAGATATAAAAATACTCATTGTCTGTAAAGGATGTAGCATTATACTTAACATAAATATAGACAGGAATGAGATTATTTGAGATAGTGGTTTCAGAAAGAATTGTTAAATCTTTTGTATCATCACTGCCTATTGTCAAATTTTCAGAAAAATAAACATCTGAATTAAAATCCCACCAATCATTTGTTTCATCCCATTTGATTTTAGCATTTGTTAATGCTCCTCTTTCTACCTCAAGAGCAATAATATCTGCTTGTTGTCCATTACCTGTTCTATCTGCATTTAATAAAATAGCAGGTGTTGTAGATAATGTAGGTTTTTTAATTGAAACTTGACCATCTGTTGTTAAAGATAGACCATTTGAAGTAACTACACCTGTAAAGGTAGCAGATGAGCCACTAAAAATACCTGCTTTTAAAGTAGAATATGTTTTTGTAAGACTTGTGAAATTTGTTGTTGCACTCGTTGCACCTGCTACTGTTGCAAGTTCAAATTGATTTAAAGTTTCATTCCAAATAAAAACAGCAGGATTTTCTGTACTTCCTCTTTGTAAAAACAAGCCTGCATCTGTACTAGCAGTAGGATTAAGATTAGCATTTTTAGCTAATGTAATCACAGGATCTTCTATTGTTAAAGTAACACTATCTATTGTTGTAGTTGTACCATTAACAGTCAAATTTCCATCTATTGTTATATACCCATCAAATGTAGTATTGCCTTTATCTTGAACATAAATGACATTATTTATATTCTTATTTGTACCACTACCTGCATTGCCACCTGTAAATGAACTTGTAGGCATTTTCTTTACTCCATCATCAATCTGTTTTTAGTGTTGTAGATACTTGCAATCGTGTAATTACTACCTAATGTGATTTTATTCTCACTATCCAATTCTGCATATCTACTAATCAAAACCAAAAGCACTTCACCTTTTCCAAAATATAAAGTGTTTGATTTCGCTTTACATAATAAAGGCAATACATTTTTATGACTTACTTCACTTGAGAAAGGTGATGAATAAGTGACAGGTAAATATCCTGAACCACCTTCATAAATTGTATTACCTTGTGAATCTGTTGTCTTGCTTGTAAAAGTCAAATCCGTGTTAATATCAATAGGCATAAAGTTATTAAGACTTAACATACCTGCATCAATATTAAAATCACTTATAGATATCTGTGCATTTGCTCTTAAATCCCATTCGTCTAAGTCAAAATCACTATGGATACCTACCATATCACTTGCACTTGGATAAGGATAAGATACACTTAAACTGCCTTTGCTTGTTTGAATAGCATACATAGATTTAGAAATATAAATAGGCTCAACATCAATCGTTAATCCAGATGGAATTGTAGTTTGAGATGCTAGGTATCTATAATAGACCATTGTTCTAGCTTTGTTTGCTAGTAAAGGATAATATTTTAAGCTAACTAAAGTTTGACCTGCATTTGTTAAAGCATTTACCAAAACACTCGCATCGGATTTATTGTAATCAGATGTATTAAGTACATTTGAATATCCTGCACCTACTTCTTGATCTTCATACTGCACAAAATAAGTAATGCCATCACCATAGAATTTAAAAGGTGTTAAGATTTCAGTTGTGGATTTACTTACAAGTTCTATTGTCTGTATTTTCTTAACATACTCTAAAGCAATTTCTCTATTCGTATCATTAAAAGAAGCTATGACACCAGCCTCAAATTCTGAAAAGAAAAGACTAGATTCATTAATAACACTGCCTTGTGGATAAACACTTGAATCAGGATTTAATAAAATAGGTGTTGCACTTAAACCATTGCCTTCAGGATAACATAAAGCAAGTTCAATAAAGATATTTCTAGGACTGCCTACATCACCATCTGTAGTATTGCCTGTCATTTGGTAATTACTTGTAGCAGATAGACCACCATTTACAGTGAAGTCATTTTTATCTAAGATTAAAGAAACCTTTGTAGCAGAAATAAATTCTATTTTCTTAAATTGAATATTTTGACTAACTGCTGTAGTTGTGTGTCCGTCATCATGCCATGCTCTTAAGACATCAATGATTTTTGTGCCTGTTGGGAATGAATCTGTAACAGGATTAAAAAAGCCAGCATTATAATAGTTGTCAAAGTCTAAAATGATCTCATCATTTTCATACCAATTAAAAGTACCTACAACTTTATCTACATAAGCAAAAGCTGTTGGATCATCATCTGAAATTGTTATTGTTGCGATTACCTTCTCTATATTTGGATAACTTGAAAATCTTCGTCTTAAACCATCTACATATCCTATTAAATTGCCATAGGTATTTGATTGAGTAAAGCCATAATATTCAATCGCATCACAAACTAAAGGCTCTGTACTGCGATCACCATCTGTAATTTGATTGCCTATATAAAATCTATCTCTACCATCTCTTTGAACTGTCTTAATGTTATTGTCAAAAAGATAATGTGTTTGCTCTGTTAATAGTTTTTCACTGTCTAAAATATCAATCACTTTCTTTCTCATGTCTGTGATATCCACATCAGCTATTAAATCAGCAAATAAACCATCAGGTCTGTCACTCAATCCTGCAGGAATGACAATAGGATCAAGGTCTAACCAATTTTCTGTAGCACCTGTATGTGTAGACAATAAAGCACCATTAGGATTAATAGGATTAAAGCCACCACTATTTCTACGATTGACAAAACAAATAGGTAAACCATACACATAGCCATCTACAGTACCTAAAGCAGTAGCAGATGCTTGATTACCTGTGCCTGCAATCCATAAGCCATTATCTGTAGAACTTGCACTAAAGGAATAAGATGTAGGTGATCCATTAGTACCTTGTGCTTTAACATTGGTAGTATCTGAAAAACCATCTTGATATGTTCCTACTGCAAAGTTATTCACTGTTCGGAAACGATATTGATATTGGATTCTTTTAGTAGACTCTGCATTTAAAGTAGTATCATAAATATCATCATCTAACCAAGCACCTGTTAAAGATTGCACATTGCCATAAATGTAGATCTTATTATTTGCAGGAATATTTAAACCACTTGATTCACCTGTGGCAGGTGTTACAGTAATAGCAAGTGTTGTTGTACTAATGGAAACAGTAGTATCTAAAGTTAAGAAAATAAAATCTGTGCCTTTGCTATCTGAACTGACTACATTAGATAAGCTACTTAAAGCATTCGCAATATTTAAAGCAGTGATATATTTATTAGCACCTAAGACAAAATCCACACCACAAGTAATTGTATCTGTACCAATGGTAATTGTATCACCATTGGCAACATTATCACCTATTCTTAATCTTGCATTAGGTAAAGTAGCTGGACTAACCAATGCTTTCCAAATTTCTAAAAAGACAAAGGTTGTGGATTTTTGAGTAGCAGGTGGACTAGATAAAGAGATTTTATTTGAGCCTGTGTTGTCATTCGCATAAGCAATTCTAATGACTTTATTTTTAACACGGACATCAAAAGCACTTAAAGTTAAGGTATTTGGAGTAGTGTTAAAAACATAATCGGAAAAGATGTCTTTTTTATTTGAGATGATGCCACTAGGTTTGGAATTGACTAGACTAATATCTTGAACTAAGTTTAATTCGCTATCAAGTAAAGGTTTGCCTGTTTGAAAGACAACACTTTCATAATTCGTTAAACTTGGATCAAGGTTTCTGGATGTAGATGTAATATATTTTGCCATTTTACTTATCTACCTTTTAAAAAGTCAATCGCCAAGTAATTGCTAAAACAGAATTAGATGGCTTATTGATCACAGGGAAAGTCAAATAGTTAATCAGAATGTCATAATTCGTAACATCTAAAGTAGTATCGTAATCAGGAAAACTAACAGGATCATCATTATCATCTAATAAAGGTGTTGTCACTAATGGATCTGAATCATAAGGACTAATCAATCCCATTTCATTTAAAGCACCTACTGCTTCACCTTCATTATAAACAGTTGTGAAATCTACAACATTCGTAGGAATTGTACTGACTGCAAATGTTGTAGGATTTCTAAATAAGACAGATGCAAATTCTTTACGAGCAATTTCAGTATTTAATCTTCTTTGTCTTTGATCTGCAACACTAGGTACTAAACTTGTACCTGTTGCACCTGTACCTACTGCTAACATTGTAATAGATGATCGTGTTGGATATAATCCTGAAAAGAGAATAGATGCAAGCAAGCTACCATCTAAAGTATAAACATTATTTACTTTAATCTCTTGATCATCCAGCTTAATAAACACTTCACCTTTTACACGGTATGTAGTTTCATTAAATCCAAATCCAAAAGCTACTGAACTTTGTGGTCTTTTAATATTTTCACTAATCATTTTTTCTTATCTATCCTTTAAAGCGATATGAGTATTATTTCAACACTTGCAGTACCATCATATATAACTTGAGTGTTATTATTTAATACATATTGCTCAAGATTTAAGATGCCATTATTTAATAAGAATGGTGCATTATTTACACCACTGCTCTTAAACACAGGACAGACATCCTCAAAAACAAAGGTTTGCTCTAAGCCTATCCACTCATCTTTAAAAAAACTAAACTCACTGGCTAAACCACTATTGTCTGTTACTGTATCTTTAATTTTAGTTTGTCTAGGCTTTTCAGGTGGATTTGCATTGCCTAATGGATTTGCCATAAATTCATCTACATTAAAAGCAACCTGCTTAACAATATTCTTAAATGGTATCATGCCTTCATTTAAATCATCTGGTCTAAACCAATCACCACTTTGACTAACTGAACGATTTGTTAAGCATACAACATCTATCACTATGCCATCTGCTATGCCATTAAAAGTAATTGCATTGCCATTTACTTTATATGCAGTGATATTTGTCAATCCTTGCTTAACAGAAATCATTCGTTTCACATGAAATGGTAAAGTGATTTTACCATCTAAGACAGATACACTTGCACTAGCAGGTGCTAATACTCTATGCACAGCATTAATAACATTGTGTCTGTTTAACTTATTCTTAGAATTTAAAAGCAAAGATGAGTTATTAAGAGTATCTGTATTACTATGTGCATAAAATGATCTTACCCATTCTTTTACTAATGGATATTTATTCTTATGATGAAATAAGACCTGTGCATTTCTCTTTTCAATTCTATTCGCAGGCAAAAGATTTGTTGTAGATCTTTGGTTTCTAGGTCTATATGAATTAAGCACAAAGCCAGTATCATTTAAAGCAGTGAAAGATACTTGATCTGTTTCATCATAAGGATAAGTGATTTCAATTTCAGTAGTGGATGTGCTTAAAGAAACCACACGAGTAAATGGATTGTATTCTGTAATTTCTACACTGCTAGTAAAATCACTTGGTAGGATAGGCATATCATAAATCGTATATGGTGTAGAAAAAGGTAAAGTAAATTGATTTGTTAAAACAGGAAAGGTTTGGGAATATGCTTTATATCTCAATGGTCTTGTCTTAAAAGAAGATTGTAGATTTTCTATTAGATATAAATTAGCTGTAGTTGCAGTCAAAGGTCTATCCAAAGTGAAAACCTGTGCAGATAATTTATATGTATAAGGATTTACTTTTAAGATGAAATAAGCAGATGCACCTATTAAGACTAATTCACCTTCTTGCATTTCATAAGTAGTGGTTACAAAGCCATCAGGTTCAGGTACGATTAAGCAATTGTTTACAATATTGCCTAAACCTATTAAATTAAGTCTTGGTACAGAATAAGAAACACTAGGTGCATCATCAGCCAAAACAGTATTAATGGCAACAATCTTTCTCTCTTGATTATTTACACGGATACGATCATTTATCCTAAAACCACTATCATACACTCTTAGGAATTTAGAGTTTGCAGTAGTATATCCATAAACACTAGATAAATAAATGCCTTGATCTGTCTTTCTTAAATCCTCTTGAAACATTAAACCAGCAGTCAAAGAAAAATCAAAGGTAGGCTTATTAATAACTTCTTTAAATAAAGTACTTGGTCTATTTCCTATATTGACATGAGCAGGTTTAGTTTTTAAGAGTAGCTTATATAAATTATCCTGTAGTGTAATCACATCCTGTTGGAAACCATATAAGACTTCATGTGTATGTCCACTAGCAGTTTGAACGATGCCATCTAAAACATCATGTTGGTGTAGATCATCACCCCATTTATATCCTATAGGTGCAGATGTTTTACCTAAACCTAAAATAGGTGCATATACATAATGTTTATGTCCATTGACTTCTGTTGTCAAAGCATAAGATGAGATAAGACAGTCAATTAAAAAATCACCTATTTCTGAAATCTCAACAAGACTATTCGCTTGAACTTTATTAAGAAGATCTAAAATAGCTTTACCTGTGCTACCTTGTAATAATGCTTGGATAAGATTTAAAATCGTATATCTCAATTCTGTTTCATTATTAAAAGAAGGTCTATCTACAGATTTGGGAAAAAGTAGTCCATAAAGTCTATCATTAAAAAACTCTGGTCTAATTTGAGAGTAGTCCACTTCATTTACAAGGTCTAAGCAATCTAATAAAAGACTAGAAAGAGTTTTACTAACACCTTCATATAAAATTCTATTATTGCTACCATATTCGGAAAGGTAGTTAGATGCTAAAGAACCCGAAAGAGCATTAGCATAAGCGACTACAAGAGAATCCTGTAATGCTTTTTTTTCTTCACTTTTACTGCCAATTGGATCTGTATTGGCAATTGGGAAATCAGGATAAAAAGGAATTTTATCACTCATGTTTTTACTCTGCTCTATAAGTGAAGTTTAAGTTGCCAACAGTGAAATAAGAGAATGGATTTAAGGATAAGTTATTAACAAAGCCTGAGCCATCTGCTGTTTGGTAATTTACATGAAAGGTGTAATCACTTGGTGATTTACCAATAGGCAAAGCAACAAGGATTTTATTTTTACTGTTTGTAATAGGATTGCCACCTATTACAAGATCAGTATTGCCTATAATGCAAACACTATTTGGTACATTTCCCAAAGTAGTGATCAGTGATTGGGAAACAAGATTAAATTCTAAACCATTGCCATAAACACGACCTATTTCACCACCATCTGTAGATACAGGTTGTGTTAGGTTTACATCAATAAGCCATGCGACTGCAACACCTGTGGTTAAAGATACAATTTGAGTGTATGAGTTATTAGGTATGATTTCTTCTCTAATGACAAGAGTATTTACTGAAAAAGAAAGCTGTGTTAAAGGCAAATCAATAAAAGCAACACCATCTGCATTATCTAATACTCTTACAATATCACTTACTCTTAAGTTTGCACCTAGATTGAGATAAGAAATATAATTTTGTACATTGTTTCTAATAGCAAGATCGATTTGGCTAACTTGATATCCTTTTCGGATAACAATATTTGCTTTTACATCTATAGGACAGGGGATGCACTCTTTAACAAGTATATCAGCAGTCAAATGTTTTGAGTTATTAATTTGAGATTGAACATTTTGCAGTACTTGATTATATGAATAAGTGACTTCAAGATTTAAGAGATATCTATAATTGACTTTGACTGTGACATTTTCAGGGATGTCAGAATTAGGTGTTCTAGTTAAAGTAGTATATCCATCCTCTGTAGTTTCAATAATGAAATCGGGATTAGCAACATAAGATGAATTATAGAAAGTAAAGTCTGTTTCAATATCACCACTAGAATCAAGTCTAAGCTGGATGCTCAAAGAATCTACACCTTTTTTAGTCAATTGGTAGGGATAAAAACCAATAAAGCTAAACACTTCGCTTGTAGTATAGAAATCAGAAGTAATAGCACCATTATTGATTACAATATTATCTTTAGCTTTGGTGGAATATCCTTCAAGTAAAGGATCTTGTGTTTTCTTAAAAAGATAATCTGTACCTTGTGCATATTCTACATTATTTTCATCTATTAAAGTAGAGATGCTTTCAACAGGCTGTCTAGTGAGATAAATGATTTCACTAATATTTTCTTGCCAATCACCTATGATAACATCTGTGATATTGTAATCAGGCTGTGTTAAGCTAGTGTCTAAAATAACAATATTGTCATTTGTTATCGTATGGTTAGTGAGATCAAACCATTCACCTGTTGTAGCATTTTTTAAACCATAATCTAATGTTTGGTTATCTATCATTTTATATAAAGACGAATTGAGATCACCTAATTTAAATTGGTAGATACCTTCAGCAATAGGAATGAAAAGACTATCTTTATGTGTTTGGAAATTTGGAGCATATAAATCAGTAGCAGTAGCTAAAGATACACCACGAATCCATACATCAACTTTGCCGTCACCTCTAAATTGATAAGGTGATTCAGCACCAGATACAAAAACTTCAGTAACACCAGCAGTTGCACTAGATATTCTTTCAATACCTGATTTAGTACCTGTATCTACACTAGCAAGAGTATTAATTGCTCTTGCACTTAAATCTAAATTTGATTCTACTTCTGATCCACCAAAGGTAGGATTTTCATTATTCACAGAAAGACCATTAATAGAAGAGTTTCTGATTTGGTTGCTAGTAACATTGCCTGCAATACCTATATTTAATGCTTGCACAGGTACATAAACTGCATACCTATCTTTAACAGGATCATAAAAAGAAGATAATGTATCTATTGAAATTCTAGCGAATTGTGTAGTTTGAAAAGAGATACTGCCTGCATAAATCGTAGTGTATGAAGGAATATTAATAGTTCTAGTAGGTGCAGTCTTAACAAAGAAAACTACTTCACCAATTGCACGACTACCTAATCTTCTTTTAATGCCAAAGTTATATGCAAGTTTATCAAAAGCTGAATCAATGACTGCCTGTACTCTATTTTGATCACTAAAAAAAAGAGCTTGTCCAAGAGCAGTTTTATAATTTGAATTATTGACTGCAATACTTTTGCCTGTGTTTCTAGGATCATCAATAGTGAGTAAAGTAGTAAAAGACATAGCACGATAAGTGAAATCTAATAAAAATCTATTTCTTTCCATTTCATTAACAAAAGGATCAATAATGACATCTCTAGTAACAGAGCCCGGGTTCACTAAAGCATCAGGTTGTAATTTATGGATGGTAGTAATCATTTCTGTAGTTAAAGTTTGACGATTGACTACAGGTAAGGAAACATTAGATTGATTAATATTGACAGGTTTGGCGACTACTTCTAAAGAATATGCACTTTCAATTTCAGTACCATCAACAACTTTAACAGCAGTGGCGACATAGTAAAGAACATTTTCATTAGAGAGGGAAGCGAAAGCACCAATTTGAATAGTAGGTGGTGTAGAATTTTGAGTAGCTTGTCTATTATGTTTAAAGACGATTTCAGTTTGGATATCGATAGCAGATAAAGTAGCAGTCAATCTTAATCGTTTAGTAGCTTCATTGACTTCACTATTAAAAATGACATCGCTGGCTAAATTAGTAGAACCATCTGTTTGGATGAAATTTAATTTAGCATATAAAGGATCAGCAGTTTGAGTATTTGCATTAAAGGTTTCATCTGCAATGGTAGTTAAAACTTCTTTACCTATGCCATAGCTAATAGGATCTAAAGGTTCAAAGTTAATTTTTTGATAACCATTGATGCCACCACCTGAAGAAACACTAGCATACAAGTTATAATATTTGATTTCACTGTCTGTATGTTGGAATTTAATAAGAACATCTTGTGCAAGTCTTTCAATATAAATGCCTTGTGGTTGAGCAGGTGGTTGGTATAGATTGACGATAGGTTGGATAACATTAAGATAAAAGGTTTCAGTAGTAGAAAGATTAAGAATAAGATTGTTATTACCATTATAGAGAATAAGACCATCAGGACTAAGAGCAGGATTAGGAAAGGTAAAGTAATTACCATCGAAGAAAATATCCATGCCTGTATAGGTTTGGTTTTCAATAGTGATACTAAGATTGCTTGGATCATCAGTAATACCTTTAATGAAGATAGCTTTTTGAGTAGTAGAATAGTTAGCAGGACTATCTAGTAAAGAGCCACTAGGTGAAATAATTTGGATCATTTTATTTTATCTTTCAATTTGTTAAGTCAATAGAACCGGGGACTGCAAACACAATGTTAATATTAACAGATGTATTTGCTCTGCTAACAAGACCAATATCAACAAGGTAGGCATTATTGGTATTAGCAACTTGTTGCACATCAATTTTCCGAACAGATGCAATTTGTTCTTCTAAAGATAGCTTTTGTATTTTACCAACTTGATTTTGGATATTGATATGCTGGTTGAGTGCCTGCCTAACAGATTCTTGAATGCTAAGTTTAGCTAGGTTGCCTTGTTTAACACCTACAAAATCAAAGACATTAGTACCATACCAAGAGTGTTGAGCATTAGTATTAATTTTAGTTAGGCAAACTTTGGCAACCTGCTGATAAAGTAGATCGTGTTTTTCTACTTGTTTAATTTCACCATACTCATTAAATCTTAAATCATTTTCAATGCCTGTGCTTGCACAGCGATTACAATAATTCTTTTCTGTGGTGTATGAAATAAGATAATTACCTTTTACATTTTCATTAAAGCGAATGAAATAGCCTAAACCATCATCTCTTTTAAAAAGTTTCCAGCCTGTATGCACTTGCTTACCTTGTGCTTTAAATTTCTCATAAGTAAATCCAAACTTATTTAAATCACCTTGTAGTTCTAGTCTTGAAGATAGACCTGTGGATTTATCTTTTATCTGAATAGATTGGTTTACAAGATTGACTTCTACTTTATTCACAGGCAAGTATTTAATAAGAGTGTTTTGGATTTGAGATGCAGATAAAAGACCTGTATCAAATTTCACAGGATAAGATACATTTTGATAAACAAAAGTGTAGTTAGGATTTAGGATTTTATATGGAGCATTAGCAGGGAAGATAATTTCAGCAGGTGAGTAAAGACCTTCTTGGTTTATGGTAATATTATTTTTAGTGATGGTGAAAAGACTAGAACCATTGATAGGTGATCTAGTGACAACATCAGTGATATTATCCAGTGTATAGGATTCAAACCTAATGTAATGTGGACATTGGTGTGAAACATGAATGTCTTTACTCATCTGTATGCCTTTCTATATGTAGCTACTAAAGAATATAAATATTTAAAAAAAATTTTCATAAAGTTGCAATAATACCTAAATGACAAGTGTTTATACTATGTAAGGAAATGATGATGGTTGAAAAACAGAAAGAGAGAAAAAAGATGTTGCATTTTCAAGACATACTAGAAACCTTGAGTTCTAAATACAGCAACCTAGAAATCACATCTGTGTGTGGTTTTGATGGTTATATCTTTACTTGTGAGTACACAGGTAAACAAAAAGACCAAACAAGATTTACTCTTGTTTACAGAACACCTGTAAATAAAGCAATCTGCACCTTTACTTTATCTATCTATGATAAAGATGGGATTCAAATAGAAGGTAGATTTGAATCCTGCAAATCAGAAGATAGTCAAAAAGTCATCAACAAACTTTTACCAAAAAACATCAAATAAGGAGTATTACTATGTTAACTCAAATTTTAAATCAATCCATCATCTCTACTCTTTCACCTGTCTATGCAGATATCAAACCTAAAAGGGTAATAGGAGGTATTGACATTCACTTGGATGACAATACTAAAATCCACATACATGGGATGAAACAAATCCAAAAAGGTAAAACCTATATCCTTGTGCAAGTCATTCAAATAAATGGTGATTTTACAAAATCTAGGACTTTCTATATTAATGAAACTGATCCTGATTCAGTAAAACCAAAACTCAAATTCTTGTTGAGCAAGAAGGGATGGTAGGTATGCAGTCTTTGTTAAATGAAGTATATTCTTTATTATATACTTGTAAAAATTCTCAAATCCGAATGGAAGTTGAGTTAGTTCTAGTTAAAAACAAACTAAACATAAAAACCTTGTATACTTTAAAGACAAAACTTTCAAAACATCAATAAGGAGCATCCTATTATGTACAAGAGTATTAGATTTTATCAAAATGAAAAAAACCTGTGATTATCAAGACAGGTTTAACAGAAGAACAAGCAAAGGCTCACTGTAATGATCCAGAAACAAGCAGTCTAACTGCTACAAATCAAGATGCAGTAAACCATACCAAAAAGTATGGTGCATGGTTTGATGCTTGGGAATCAGAAAAATAATAAAATATTTTTTTTGAAAGTTGCAATGAAAGTGTTTCCACAGGTGTTTATGTTATGGAAGTAAAGAAAACCAAAACAAGGAGATAAAAAATGGATATGCAAGCCTTTTTAAATAATGCCAAAGCAATTTTGATGATCAGCCATGATGAATGGACAAAAAAGTTTGTTCAATCTCTTGTGGATCAGGTCAAGACAGGTAAAGCATTGTCAGAAAAACAATTGAATATTTTCAATGCAAAGTTGGATTTGATTTTCAATCCACCAGCACCTGTGGAAATTGATCAAGATATGGTCAATCAAATAAATGCTTTGAAGACTAAGACTAAATCTGAATGGCTTTTGACTTTCTGTGAATCTATTCTCACTCAAATGAAAGCAGGAAGATCATTGTCAGAAAAACAGAAAGCAGTCTTTAAAGCTAAGTATGACAGATTAGTCTTAAAGATTAAACCTGTGAAAAAAGAAGAAGTTGATCCTGAATGGAATAATTTTATTGATCAAGATAATTTCTAAAAAATGGATAGACAAGCCTTTATCAATAATGCAAAAGCAATTTTAATATGTAGTACTTCTATATGGACTAAAAATAAAGTTGAGCATTTATTAAATCGTGTTCTAGTTGGCAAGTCTTTAGATCAAACTGAAATTCATTTATTTGAATACCTTTTAAATCGTGTCTTTCATCCACCACAGATCACAATAGAGCTTAACTTTTATACAATAACTGATTTGATGCAGTCAAATCTTGATACACCTAGTACATTTCAATCATGGTGTTTTATTTTTCTATCGGAATTAAGAAAAAACTTATTAGAAAAACAAGACATATCACATAACAAGCATTACATCTTTGATGTCTTATATAGACAGCTTGTCTTAAAACAAAAAACCTTAGAAGATGGTCTTGCAGATCAAATCTTATTTGAGATGGCTAACGAATAAAATATTTATATCTAAATCCTTTATATATGCTCTTAAATAAAGGATTTAAATATCATGCCAGCAGGTTGGGAATATTCAAGATCACCTTATCCTATGCCACCTAGAAACACATCAGCTAATTCACCTTTTCTTAAAGGTGCAATTGATTTAAGATGGGACAGTCCTTCTTTCATTCATGAAAATGAAGGTTGGATCATTCGTGGTGTTAATATATATAGATCAAATACATCAGATCGGGGACCTTACCAAAGAATAAATCAACAGCCTATATCTGCTACCTTTTATAGAGATACAAACATCACAGAAATGATCTATGATGAAGTGATTACAAACTGGATAAGTAAAGGCAGTAATGCAGATGGTTCATATCGTTTTAGAACAGCTAGACCAATAGCTAGAATAGGCAGTGCGATTGAGCCTTCTACTTCATATAGAGATGTGATTGTTAAAATAGATGGACAAGTAGCATATCCTGCTAGTGTCTTTGGTCAAACAGGTGATATTGTATTAAGACAAGGTGCAACCACAAATGTTATTACTTTAATGAATGACATCCAGCTTGCTTTTGATCCAAGTACAAGTGTTGTTACTTGTTCTTATTTATCTTATTTACCTGAAGGCAAGATTAGCTCGATCATAGATAAAAAGACATATTATAGAGTAACAACAGTAGCAGAAGATCCATTAACAAGTGCATTGCATGAAAGTCCATTAGATTATACACAGCCATTTAGTGATATTGAGATTGAGAAAGTAGATTGGATGTGGAGAGAAGGTGTGAGAAGAAATCAATGGGCATTAGAGCAAGGTGGTGAACGAGTAAGATTATTCTTAAAGAAAGTAGTTGGACAGCCTTGTGAGTGTGGTGCATTTAATAGGTTTACATTAGAATATGGAAAGCAACCTGATTCAAGATGTATTAGATGCTTTGGCACAGGTTTAATAGGTGGATATGATGGACCGTATGATATTATTGTTGCACCTGATGATGCAGAAAGAAGAATAAGTCAAGCAACACAAGGTAGGAAAAAAGAGCATAGTTATGAAGTATATATAGGACCCTCACCTATTGTATCTCAAAGAGATTTTATAGTTAAGCAAAATAATGACAGGTATTCAATAGGACCGGTAAGAAGACCAAATGCAAGAGGAAATGTATTACAACAGCATTTTAATTTAGGATATTTTGAGCCAGCAGATATTAGATATTCTGTACCAATGGATGGTGTGCCTGTGTTATGGCATAAAACAAAATACACATATCAAACAATTAGAGATACATATTCAGCTAGAAATGATGCACCATATTCAACACAGCCTGATTCAGCGATACCAATGATGAGTGAGAAAGATAGTGTATCTGCAAATCATGAATTAAGAGGCAGGACAGCAGTATGGGAAAA
>Ga0194129_10005078_pt1 | contig 17048 bp, 18 predicted proteins | sample TA2KigCa35mmetaG_FD_150862 | JGI IMG/M metagenome (GOLD analysis project Ga0194129, IMG submission 150862) | Freshwater microbial communities from Lake Tanganyika, Tanzania - TA2015038 Kigoma Deep Cast 35m | ecosystem: Environmental > Aquatic > Freshwater > Lake | place: Tanzania: Lake...
CACCCCTTCGACGATCCGGAGGTGATCGCCGGCCAGGGGACCATCGCCATGGAGATCCTTCGCCAGCTCTCCACGCCTCCGGATGGGATCTATGTCGCCGTTGGCGGTGGCGGGTTGATCGCCGGCATCGCGGCCTACGTCAAAAGTCTGTGGCCCGGCGTGGAAGTGATCGGCGTCGAGCCGGTGGACGCGGATGCCATGAGCCGATCCCTCGCCAAGGGAGAGCGCGTGCGCCTGGACACGGTGGGGCTGTTCGCTGACGGCGTGGCGGTGAAGGAGGTGGGTGTCCACACCTTCGCCCTGGCGCAACGCTACGTCGATCGGATGGTCACCGTCGACACGGATGCCATCTGCGCGGCCATCAAGGACGTTTTTGAGGACACCCGATCGATTCTGGAGCCCGCCGGCGCCCTGGCCATCGCTGGCCTGAAGGCGGACGTGGAGGCGCGCGCCCTGAGGGATCGGGACCTGGTCGCCGTGGCTTGCGGCGCCAACATGAATTTCGGGCGACTGGCTTTCGTGGCGGAGCGGGCTGAGCTGGGGGAAGAGCGCGAGGCGCTTCTGGCCGTGGAAATTCCCGAACATCCGGGCAGTCTGCGGCGGTTCTGCGCCCTCCTCGGTCAACACAGCCTGACGGAGTTCAGCTATCGGTTGGCCGATCCACGGTTGGCTCACATTTTTGTCGGCGTCCAGATCCGCGATCACAGCGATACCGAAGCCCTGATCTGTCGGCTGGAAAGCGCGGGTTTTCCCTGCCTCGATCTCAGCAAAAACGAACTGGCCAAGTTGCATCTCTGCCACATGGTGGGGGGACGCCTTCCCGCCAGCGCCGCACCGGCCTGCCAGCAGGGCAGGGAGCTGCTCTACCGTTTTGAGTTTCCGGAGCGACCGGGTGCCTTGATGGCCTTTGTGAGTGCCTTGCACCCGAATTGGAACATCAGCATCTTTCACTATCGCAACCATGGCGCTGACGTGGGGCGCATCGTCGTCGGCGTTCAGGTGCCGGAGAACGAATTGGCGGAATGGGAGGATTTCCTGTCCTCACTCCCGTATCGCTATTGGCAGGAAACGGACAACCCTGCCTACCGATTGTTTCTTGGCGCGAGCGCAGCCACCTCCCTGGAGACTGTCGAGGCACTGCCTGTTTGATCACCGGCGGAGCGCAGCCGCTTGGATAAGCAAGCCCCAACGGTAGAGTGTGATTTCTTCTCTCAGTTCCGCGTTTTGATCGGCCATGTCCGCCACTGATCCCCCTTTTGATCAGTCTGCTTCCAGGGCTGCCGCCAATGCGGAGATCTCAGCCGATCCGAGCGAACCTGACGCCCTTTCCATTCCAGATTCCGCACCTGATCCCGGGGCGACGACGCTCGAGCGAGAGCCCAAGACCACCGCCACCGAACTGGCCGTGGTGGAAGTGCTCACCGGTCTTTCGGAGGCGGCCCGCCTGGAGGCCATCCTTTATCTGAAAGGACGGCCGATGAGCCTCGGCGAGTTGGCCTCGCTCACCGGCATGGACCGGGATGCTGTGGAGCTGGCCCTGATCAGCCTGATGACCGATTACGCGCACCGCGATACCGCTCTTGAAATCTTCCAGGACGGCCAGACTTACAGCCTGCAATTACGGCAGGGCCTCAGTGATCTGGTGCAGGTCCTGCTGCCCGTGGATCTGTCCACCGCCGCCTTGAGAACCCTGGCAACCATTGCCTTGAAAAAACGAATTCTGCAATCTGAGCTGGTCGACTTACGCGGCTCTGGCGCTTATGATCACATCAAAGAATTGCTGGCTCAGAATTTTATTGAACGCAAACGCCAAAGCGATGGTCGTTCCTACTGGCTCACCCTGAGTGAAAAGTTTCATCGCACTTTTGCCCTCGACCAGCAGGGCGGGCCCTCGCCGCAGGCTCCCGTGTCCGAAGAACCGGACGCCGCCGCCACGGACTACATAGAATGAGGTTTGTGTTTCGCACCCTCCATGGCCGCACTGGCGTTGATCGTTGCAGTACTTGTGAAAACCCTCCAGATTTACTCTCTGGTACTTTTCGTGCGGGTTCTCCTCAGCTGGTTTCCCAATCTCGACTGGAGCAATCCCGCCCTGGCGGCCATCAGTGCGATCAGTGACCCCTTCCTCACCGTGTTCCGCGGCCTGATCCCTCCCATCGGCGGAATTGACCTGTCGGCCATCGTGGCCTTCTTCTCCCTCTCGATCCTGCAGGGTTTGCTGCAGCAAAGCGTGGTCTTGCTGGCCTCCGCCTCTGGCCTTTGAGCCGCCTGATGCCGTGGTTCACGACGCCATGGCTCACGGCCCGATGGTTCACGACGCCATGTCACGCTCCAAAGGCAAACGCTCATCGTCCTCGCCAGCCCGCGTGCGCACGGGGGCGTGAAAGCCTCGCGCTTTCACCTGGCCCACCCGAAAGGGGCCAGGGGTTCCGGCGGGCACGGCCAGGCGCACCGCAAAAGGTGAGCGTCCCGGTGGAACATCCCCCAGGCTGCCCACTCGCGCGCGGTTGGGCAGCACAGGCTCGCCGCTGCTGTCCAGGATCACGGCGAAGAGATCCGCATCGACCACGGGGCGTCCCGTGGCATTCACCACCTCACCCCGCAAGGCCCAGCAGGAGGCCACTGTCCGCCCCTCAGGCTGCCGACCGGCGTCCGCGAGGGGACAGGGACTCAGCTGGACGTCGTCCACCCGAAGTTCCGCCGCCCAGCTGGCCTCAGGCGCTGCCACCAGGCTGATGAGCAGAGTGATCGCGGCCACGACCGTCCCGACCCATCCCCGCCATCCCGTTCTCAACGCTGGTCTCCACTCCCTGCGATCACGTTACGCTCCGCGCGACTGGCGAGCTTGGCCAGGTTGGCCTCCGCGATCGCTTCCAGATCAAGATCGAGCTCACTGGCGAGTCGTGCCAGGTACCACAACACATCCCCCAGCTCCAGGGCGAGCGCCGCGCGGTTCTCGGCACCGAAGTGCCCCCCCTGATCGCGCAGCACCTTCTTCACCTTCTCCGCCACCTCTCCCGCCTCTCCACAGAGACCCAGTGTAGGATAGATGGGATTGGACCCCGCGTCCGGGTATCGCGCCGTGCTGGCGGCCGCTGCCTGGTAGGCCTTGAGGTCCACGACGAGCCCGTGCGGGGAAGGGTGGATGGTAGTTTCCGGCTTAACCGCCTGACCGGGCTCTCCATGCGACGCACCAAGATCGTGGCCACGATCGGCCCCGCCACGGAATCGCCCGAGAGACTCCGTGCCCTCATCCAGGCTGGAGCGACCACCTTTCGCCTGAACTTCTCCCACGGCGACCACGGAGAGCATGCTCACCGCATCGCCACCATCCGCCAGGTCGCCCATGAAATGGGCGTTCACATCGGCATCCTTCAAGATCTGCAAGGGCCGAAGATTCGCCTTGGCCGCTTTGAGATGGGTCCGATCACCCTGGCCATGGGTGACAGCTTCGAGCTCACCTCCAGGGATGTTCCCTGCACCCAGGAGATCGCGACGGTCACGTACGACCGCCTCGTGGAGGAGGTTCCCACAGGCAGCCGCATTCTTCTTGATGACGGTCGTGTGGAAATGCATGTGGAGCACGTCAATCTCGAAGAACAGAAGTTGCAGTGTCGCGTCACCGTTGGCGGGGTGCTCTCCAATAACAAGGGCGTTAACTTTCCAGATGTGCAGCTTTCAATTCGCGCCCTCACATCCAAGGACAGAAAAGACTTGGCCTTTGGATTGCAGCAGGGAGTGGATTGGATTGCGCTGAGCTTCGTTCGCAACCCTTCCGATATTCTGGAGATTCGCGAACTCATTCGTGGTCAGGGTGCTTCCACTCCGGTGGTGGCCAAGATCGAAAAGTTTGAAGCCATTGAAGCCATCGATGCCATCCTGCCCCTTTGCGATGGCGTGATGGTCGCCAGGGGGGATCTGGGGGTTGAGATGCCTGCCGAGGAGGTTCCCCTGTTGCAAAAAGATCTCATTCGCAAGGCCAACAGCCTCGGTATTCCCATCATCACGGCCACCCAGATGTTGGATTCCATGGCCTCTTGTCCCCGCCCCACCCGCGCGGAGGTCAGCGATGTGGCCAATGCCATTCTCGATGGCACGGACGCGGTGATGTTGTCCAACGAAACGGCTGTTGGTGACTACCCGGTGGAAGCGGTTGCCACCATGGCGCGCATCGCCCGCAGGATCGAGCGGGATTACCCGCAACGGATTCTCGATGGCCAGATGGCCACCACCATCCCCAATGCCATCAGCCAGGCCGTCAGCAGCATCGCGCGCCAACTCAATGCCGCCGCCATCCTTCCGTTGACGCAGTCGGGCTCCACGGCCCGCAACGTGAGCAAATTTCGTCCCAGCACCCCGATTCTCGCGATCACCAGTGAGGTGGCGGTCGCCCGTCAATTGCAGCTGGTCTGGGGGGTCAACCCCTTGCTGATCGCCCAGCAGGCCTCCACAGAGAGCACCTTCAGCCTGGCCATGGGCGTGGCCCAGCAGAAAGGGTTGCTCAAAGAGGGGGATCTGGTGGTGCAAACCGCCGGCACTCTGGAGGGGGTCAGCGGGTCCACAGACCTGGTGAAGGTCGGCATTGTCTCCGCCGTTCTCGGTCGCGGGGTGGGAATCGGCAGCGGCTCTGTCAGCGGCAAGGTGCGTCTGGCCCAAACCCCGGAGGAGGCCGCCCGGGTGGAAAATGGTGAGATCCTCGTCGTACGCGAAACCACCGCCGCCTACCTGGAAGCCATCCGCAAGGCCCGCGGCATCATCGCGGAAATGGAAGGTCGTCACAGCCATGCCGCTGTCATCGCGGAGCGTCTGGGCATCCCTGTGATCGTCGGTGTGGCCAACGCCACCCATGATCTGCGGCAGGGAGAAATTGTCACCCTGGAAATCCATCAGGGCGTGGTGCATCGGGGCACCCGCAGTCACAAACTGCACATGACCGCAAATCCGCTATAACGCCAACGGCATTCTCTCCGGGGCATCCATGGCCAGATCCACTGTCCCTTTTCGGGAAACCGCCGCCATGGCTGTGGCCACCCTCAAGAGCAACCGCCTCCGCAGCTTGCTCACGATGCTGGGCATCGTCATCGGCAACGCTTCGGTCATCACCCTCGTCGGTCTGGGGCGAGGCGCTCAGCGACTTGCTGACCAACAGCTCTCGTCCCTGGGACCCAACGTTTTGTTCATTGTTCCCGGTCGCAACGACACCCGTCGCCAGGGGTTGGATTCTCCCAAAACCTTGATCCTTGAAGATGCGGAAGCGATCGCTCAGCACGTTCCTTCCGTGCGGCGTGTGGCGCCACAAATCTCGCTGTTGGAAGTGGTTCAATCCGGGTCCCTCAATGCCTCTGCCACTATTTCCGGGGTGACGCCCGAGTTTCTGCCAGTGCGCAGCTTTGAGATCGCCCAGGGACGTTTCATCAGCGACAATGATATTGAAGCGGCTCGCAACGTTGTTGTCTTGGGGCCTGACCTTCGGGACAAACTCTTCCCAACCACCCAAGCCATCGGCCAGCGATTGCGCATTCGAGATCAATCTTTTGAAGTGATTGGCATCCTGGAACCGAAGGGCGCTGTCTTTGGCAGTAATCAGGACGAGGCCGCCTATCTTCCCCTGAGCACCATGGTCAACCGCTTGAGCGGACGAGATCCAACCTATGGCATCAGCCTCAGTTTCATCAGCGTCGAGGCCAAGAACGATGAAAGTATGGGCGCGGCTTCCTTCCAGATCACGAATCTTCTGCGCCAGCGGCATCGCATCCTCAGGGAGGATGATTTTGTTGTTCGATCCCAGAAGGATGCTCTGTCGATTGTTCAGACCATCACCGGAGGCCTGACCATGCTCCTGGCGGCGATTGGCGCCATCTCGCTGTTGGTTGGAGGAATAGGCATCATGAACATCATGTTGGTGGCGGTGAGTGAGCGGACCGAGGAAATCGGTCTGCGCAAAGCGATCGGTGCCCGCAGCGGTGATGTCCTCAAGCAATTTTTGGTCGAGTCGTTGATTCTTTCCAGCGCGGGTGGGGCAGTGGGCGGCCTCCTCGGCGTCGGCGCCGTCACCCTGGTGGCGACGTTCACCCCCTTGCCCGCCACCATCGGCGCGGGGATGGTTCTGGTGACTGTCGGTTTTTCGGGCATGATCGGCTTGTTTTTCGGTGTTGTGCCCGCCCGGAGAGCCGCAGCGTTGGATCCGATCGTGGCTCTTCGCAGTCTCTGACGCGTTGCGGCCCAGGAAAACGGACAAAACCTTAAGACTGGAGAAGTGTTGTCATCCACACCAAAGGGACCCCAGGGGGACTGGCTATAACGATGGGGCTTCGCTTTAATTCTTCGTTGGACCGTCCGGATGTGAGCGCACTTACCGAAAATGCTCTCGGTGAAACCGAGGATCGGATGTTGCTGGATTGCACCTATCGCAATTCCTCAGATCGGATGGTCATCCTCCGCTGCTGTGGCAACCAATATTTTTTTTTGGAACGAGTGGTCTTCCCATTCGAAATTCTTGCCTTCTCGTGCCCGGCCCTGAGTGAGGTCAAAATCTGGTCCCACGGGTTGTACGGACCAGAGCTGGTTGAGTCGTTCAGCGCGCAACAGCTTTTGTCCGACATCAGCGGCGAGCCTCCCCTGGTCGAGGCGGGAGGTCTGTTTCCCACCACCTCCGCTCCGCTGCGCACCACCCCCTGGTTACAGGCCAGCTGACACCGGTTGACGACCACCGCATTGGGCTCTGGCGATCACGGTTTTCCGCGTCGTCTTTTACAATTGCTCAAGAAGCTCTCCTTTCGATGAATCAGCGCTGGCGCCTCATTGTCCTTTGGGCCCTGCCTCTCCTTGTCGCTGGTTTCCTCGGTTGGCAACTCCTCAGCGGTGGAGGGTCCAATTTGGCCACCAGTCCCTTGAAATCACCAGCCAACACAGCCGTTGGCAAGATGAGTTATGGCAGATTTCTTGATTATGTTGATTCTGGACGAGTCAACTCTGTCGACATTTACAACTCTGGACGTACCGCTGTTGTTGAAATTGTTGATCCAAACCTTGACAATCGCGTGCAGCGTCTTCGTGTTGACCTTCCGGGAATCGCTCCCGATCTCCTGAATCAGCTCAAGACGCAATCCATCAGTTTCGATATTCACCCTCCTCGTCCAACACCTCCACTCGTTGGACTTCTTAGCAATCTTCTCTTCCCCCTCCTTTTAATTGGCTCGCTGATTTTTCTTGCCAGACGTTCCTCTGGGATGCCTGGAGGTCCTGGACAAGCCATGCAATTTGGCAAAACCAAGGCTCGTTTTCTCATGGAGGCTGAAACCGGTGTGAAGTTCGCGGATGTGGCTGGTGTCGAGGAGGCCAAGCAGGATCTCCAAGAAGTCGTCACGTTCCTCAAAACCCCTGAACGCTTCACGTCTGTGGGTGCCCGCATCCCCAAAGGAGTTCTGCTTGTTGGTCCTCCTGGAACAGGCAAAACCCTTTTGGCAAAAGCGATTGCGGGCGAAGCAGGGGTTCCGTTCTTCTCGCTGTCAGGTTCAGAATTCGTTGAAATGTTTGTTGGCGTTGGCGCCAGCCGCGTCCGTGATCTCTTCAAACGCGCCAAGGAGAATAGCCCTTGCTTGATTTTCATTGATGAGATTGATGCGGTCGGGCGTCAGCGTGGAGCTGGAATCGGCGGAGGCAATGACGAGAGGGAGCAAACTCTGAATCAGTTGCTCACGGAAATGGATGGATTTGAAGGGAACAGTGGCATCATCATCATCGCGGCAACCAATCGCCCCGATGTTCTCGACTCCGCCTTGATGCGTCCTGGTCGTTTCGACCGTCAGGTGTCTGTTGACGCCCCTGACATCAAAGGCCGTCTATCCATTCTTGACGTTCACTGCCGCAACAAGAAACTTGCCCCCGAGGTGTCCCTGGAGAGCATTGCCCGACGCACACCTGGTTTCACAGGCGCAGACCTCGCCAATCTTCTTAATGAGGCGGCCATCCTGACGGCCCGTCGCCGTAAAGAGGCCATCACCCTGAGCGAGATCGACGATGCTGTGGATCGGGTGATTGCCGGAATGGAGGGAAAACCTCTCACCGACGGTCGCAGCAAAAGACTGATTGCTTACCACGAAGTCGGCCACGCTCTCGTGGGCACGCTGGTGGCGGAGCACGACCCCGTTCAGAAAGTCACCCTCATTCCCAGGGGCCAAGCCCAGGGATTGACCTGGTTTGCCCCGGACGAAGAGCAAATGCTCGTCAGCCGCGCCCAGATCAAAGCCAGGATCATGGGCACTCTCGGCGGTCGCGCCGCAGAAGAAGCGGTCTTTGGACACGCCGAAGTCACCACCGGGGCCGGTGGAGACATTCAACAAGTCGCCTCTTTGGCGCGTCAAATGGTGACACGCTTTGGCATGAGTGACTTGGGACCTGTCTCCCTGGAGGCTGGAAACCAAGAGGTCTTCCTGGGCCGCGACCTGATGACCAGAAGCGATCTCTCCGATGCGGTTGCCGCCAAGATTGACCTTGCCGTTCGCGAGATCGTGTTCAAGTGTTACCATGAAACAAAGACCTTGGTGGATCAACATCGAGAATGCATGGATCGCCTGGTGGATCTCTTGATTGAAAAGGAAACTCTGGATGGGGATGAATTCCGTGCCATTGTTTCTGAATTCACCGTCATCCCTGCCAAGGATCGTTTCACACCAATTCTTCAGTCTTCCTCGTCTTCTCAGCTCCCTGTTCAGTGAGCTCTGTGCAGGCAACCGGCTGACGCCTGTGCAGGCCTAACCGATACGCGTCTATCCCCTTAATCCGGTCGCCTGCTGATCAAATTTTTCACTTGCGGGGGGGTAATACCCCCTCACTCGTCGGTAAAGAAAATTGCAGGTAACCACCAAGAAGCCCTCAAATGACCTGAAACTTTCAGATCATTTGAGGGCTTTTCTCGCCGCCGATCAGTTCGTGAGCGCGTGCACAGGGGCGATCAGAGCGGTCTGACCGTGCGTTTGTCGATCACCTTGTCGATGAGCCCGTAGTTGACAGCTTCCAGCGGGGACATGAAAAAGTCCCGATCCGTATCTTCCTGGATCCGGGTGAGGGGTTGTCCAGTGCGGTCCGCCAGCTCCTGGTTCAGTTTTTGCTTGAGGAACAGAATTTCATCGGCTTGAATGCGGATGTCGCTCGCCTGTCCGCGAGCCCCGCCTAAGGGTTGATGAATCATGATGCGGGAATGGGTCAAACTGCTGCGCTTGCCTGGAGTGCCAGCACACAACAAGAACGCACCCATGCTGGCCGCCAAACCAACGCAGACCGTTTGCACATCAGGTTTGATGTGTTGCATGGTGTCAAAAATACCCAAGCCATCATAGACGGACCCACCAGGGGAATTAATATACATGAAAACGTCTTTATCTGGATCTTCAGCTTCAAGAAAGAGAAGTTGGGCGACGACGCGATTGGCAGATTCGGCAGTGACAGGTTCGCCGAGGAAGATGATCCGCTCACGGAGGAGACGGGAATAGATGTCAAAAGCTCTTTCACCCCGTCCAGATTCCTCGATGACAATCGGGATCACGGAAAACAACCAGAAACTCTGTCCATCCTACTCATCGGACTCCGCGCCAGGAGGACCCCAGGGTCCCACCATCCCCCCCGGTCGGGGTGTCGCTAAGGTCGCTGAGGTTTGATCCTGTGAGACGCGTGCGCCCCCTTCTCACTGTTGCCGACAGCAAGAGAGCCTTCCATGCTTCCTTCCCCCATGTGATCAGCCCCCTCTACAGGCGGCTGGTCGACGAGCTGCTCGTTGAACTGCACCTTCTCAGCCACCAGCGAGGGTTCCGGACGGATCCTCTCTTTGCCCTCGGCTTGGTGCAGGTCTTTGACAGCGGCACCCGCGGCTACCGACCGGAAGCGCAACGGGAGCCGCTGTTCGTGGCTCTGTGTTCGGCTTGCGGGCTTGAGGCGTTGGCGCTGCGACAGCAGCGCGATCAAGCGCTGGCCTCTGTCGGTCAGCATTCCGTGGACGAGGTGCGCGCGTGGATCGATCACCAGGGCGAGGGGGCGCCGGAGTTGCTGCAGGTCGCCCTGGCCAATGTGCGTCGCCCGGATTTTCACTACTCCCGGTTGACCGCTGTCGGACTGCTCACCCTCCTGGAGGAGGCCAGAGGCAGTGATTCGCTGGATGCCAAGGCCCTGCGGCAGTTCGCCCATGACACAGCCGAGGCCATGGGCCTGCTGCGCGATCGGGTGGACAAAGATCTGGCGCTCTATGCCACCAATCTTGAAAAACTCGCCCAGGCGGTGGAATTGATGGAAGAAACCGTGGCCGCCGAACGGCGCCGCAATGAACGGCGGAAGCTCACGGATTCAGCGTCACCCCCCCCTGAAGCTGGCTGAGAGGAGCATCGACTCCGAACCCGGGGAATGGCTCCCCCTGCCACCAGATCCAGCGGCTCCGGCGCACCACCTCCGGCAATGCCGGAGGCAAAAGGCCTCGCAAGGCCAGCTCCCGAGGCCGCGCCGTCAGTCGAATCCCCCCGCCGGGCGGCAGCGCCGACAACAGAAGGGGGGTCGGTTGAGTGGCTTTCGGTCCCAGAAAGAAGGTGATCAGAGGGCTGCCATCGGCCATCGTCCGCCGTTGCCAACCGCCGACCACAACGCCGTCTGGCCTCGCCCAAAGCGCTGTGGGCCAGGGGATTTGTCGCGATGGCGCCGGACTGCGCTCAGCGACGCTGGCGTTCGTCTTCTCTTGGGACTCCAGTGGCGCCCCCGCTGAGGGAGGGGTCTTGGCTGCTTTCGCTCCGCTCGCCATCGGTTCCGGTGGGGCAGGGGGTGTGGTGTGGAGCCGGAACCCCTCCTTCTCCAGGGTTCGGCTCATGCGCAGCAGACCCTCCCTCCACTCCCGCTCCTTGGACCCCACCGCCACGCTCAATTCCATGGAAGCCAGAAACGGTCCCTTGGCCAAGGGGCGCAGCTCCAAGCGGAACGGGGCGTGATGCAGCACGGCCAGTTGGGCCTTGCCGAAACCCCAGCGTTCAGCCAGGGGTTGTCGGATGAGTTCACGGGCCAGGAGGCCGGCCAGCAATCGCTCCAGCGAGGTTCCTTCCACCAGGAGAAGGGGAGCCTCAATGGAGGGCTTCAGCGGTGGCACCGTGGCTGGATTGTCCCCGGCGGCGGGAGCCTCCAACAGCATCCCCTCCACGGAGGCGGCCTCTCCTGTCCAGGTGAGACCATCCGGCCGGAGCCCCAAGCTCAGGCAGCCCTCCTGGACATCCTGGAGAAAGGGCGCGAGGGGGCCCAGCATCTCTCCCAACGCCGTGGGTCGCCAAAACACGGCCTGGTCCCGTTCCAACCGCGGCAGGCAGCGCTGCCGCAAGCCCGGGGATGGCCGGACCTGGACCCGCAGACGGTCGCTGAGCAGCTGGCGGGAGAGGGGATCGGGGGGGAGGATCAGCAGATCCCCCACCCGCAGAGGCGGCACGGGCAGACTCTGGAGGGAAGAGAGGGCAATCCCTCGGGAGGAGAGCGCCAAAAAAGGCTGCCCCGGAGCGATGCCATCCCAGAACTGCCACCAGGCACGGGTTTGCGCCCGCCAGAGACGAGCGGCCAACACCTCACCCAGCCGTTGACGCCAGAGCTCCGGCACAGGACGCTCCGGTGTGGCTCGAAAGCTTTGCAGCAGGCTGACGCTGGCCATCAGCTTCTCCAGACCGAAGGCCTGGGGACGGGGACGTTGACGCAAAAGCAGCGCCGGCACGGCGAGCAGAAGCAGGGTCGTGCCGAGGGTGAACGGGAGGGCCAGGCGGCGCGCCGGCTGGAAGCGAGGCCTCCTCCAGCCTGGAAGACGCCACAAGGAAGGTAGAGCCTTCATCCGGTCAGGAGCATCCGCAGAGGGCATCGGGGGCACCGTAGAGGGTGGTGCGCTGGCGCACGGGCCGCCGCAGACCGAGAGCGGCGGCACGCAGTGCCTCCGGGGTCTGCTCTGTGCCGCCGGCGGCGCCGGCCATCGTGCTGATGTGTTCCTCCATCAAGGTGCCCCCAAGATCGTCACAGCCCCAGCGCAGCGCCTCCGCCGCGACAGGGAGGGTGAGCTTGACCCAACTGGGTTGGTGGTGGGGGATCCACGGTCCGAGCAGAAGTCGGGCCTGCGCGGTCAACAGGAGCATGGCCCCCGGATCGGGTTGATCCCGTCCCACCCGCGCCCGCAGGGGCGCCGGGGCGGAGGCCCCGACGAAGGGCAGAAGGATGAATTCCGTGAAGCCGACACGACCCTGGCGCCAAGCCTCCTGTTGCATGGCTCCCAGGGTGCAGAGATGACAGAGCCGCTCCAGGGGAGTCTCCAGATGGCCGGCCAGCAGGGTGCTGGTGGAGGGCAGACCGGAGCGGTGCACTTCCCATATCACGGCCACCCAGGCCCTGGCGGAAAGTTTTTCCGGGCAGATCAGACGTCTCACGCGGGGTGCGAGCACTTCCGCCGCGGTCCCCGGCACGGATCCCAGCCCCGCTTCCCGCAGCCTGTGAAGCACCGTGCGCAGAGGAAGCCGATCCCTCTGGGCGATGTGGAGGAGCTCCTGGGGGGAAAAGCCATGGAGGTGGAGCCCGGGGGCGGCGTCCCTGAGGTCGCGGAGGAGGGAGATCGCCCTGTCGAGATGGCCTGTCTCGCCGTTGTCCCGAGGATCCAGGCCAGCTTGGAGACAGAGCTCGGTGGCCCCCCGCGCCCGAGCCTCAGCGGCCCGATCCCGCAATTCCGCGCGGCTCAACACGAACGCGCCCTCTTCGCCCGGCGATCGGCGAAACGCGCAAAATCCGCACCGCAGCGCACAGAGGTTGCTGGCGTTGAGATTGCGATTCACCACGTAGGTGACGGTCTCTCCCACCAGCTCCTGCCGCCAGTCATCCGCCGCCTGACGAAGGCGCTCGCGATCGCCTTCGTCAAGAGGAGTCGACAGCAACGCCGCTCCGAGGTCCAGGAGAGACTCCAAGGGGAAAGGATGTCCCGGGTTCTCGCGAAAGCCCCGATTCAAGAGCAACAGCTCGTCGAGAGCGCGATGCAGCGCCCGCCCGGATCTGACGGGAGAGTCTCGCTCGCCGGGATCCACCAACAGGTCTCCAGCGATGCTCCATGCCTCCTCTTCCAGGCATCCCAAAGGATCCGGGGGAGCGCTGGTGGACGTCATGGCTTGCGTGTGGTTTCCCCGCGTCGCCGGCGTCGGTCTCGCCAATCCACGATGGAGAGATAGATCACCCCGCCGCTGACGAACAGGAGCAGACCTGAGGCCAGGGCCGCGAGCGCGGTGGAGGAGGCGGGGGAGAAGAGATCAGAAATTGAGGGTGTTGTCACCGTTGCGACCCCAGATCACCATCGCGATGGAAAACGTGAAACTGGCAGCCAGGGCAGCCCAACCAAGGGTGATCAGCATGGAGTCTGATTGTGTTCGGGTCTCAGCTTACCTAAACTCCAGCCCTCTCCCGCGACCCGCCATGACGCGCACGCCGCTTGCCGCCCCGAAGGGGCAGGCCACGAAAGAGCGCCTGCGGGCCCCCTATCCCCGGGTGCGCGTCATCGTGCTCGATGACGATGTGAACACGTTTGAGCACGTTGTGCGGGTGCTGGTGCGCACGATTCCCGGAATGCAACCCGATCAGGCCTGGACGTTGGCGTATCAGATCGATGGCGAGGGAGCGGCGGTGGTCTGGAGCGGGCCTTTGGAGCAGGGGGAGCTCTATCACCAGCAACTCGCCGCAGAGGGGCTCACCATGGCCCCCCTGGAACAGGCCTGACTCCCCCCTCCCTTCATCCGCCGGAGAGGCCCATGGGCCGCGTGGTGATCACCCACAGCACCTACATCGAAGGGCTGATTCCCCTGCTGAGGCAACTGGCGCAAGATCCTCTGATCGGCACGGTGACCCCCGCGGTCATCCGCCGCACCCGTGGTCGCGTGGCCCGCTTGTCGCTGAGGGTTTCCACGCCGATCACCGGGGGCCACAAGGTGAACGCGCGCCGGGGGGGAACGGCTCAGGAGGTGTTCGTGCTGACGAATCTGGATCGCGAGCGTCTGCAGCAACGTCTCGATCAGCTGCTGGGCCTGGACGCGTCCTGATCGCGACGCCCTCAACCCGCGAGGATCCCGAAGCCCGAGAGGCGCCAGATGGAACCGATCCGGCGCCGGATAGACGGGTGAAGAAGGGGTGAACCGCTGTGCCGTCTTGCCCCAGTGTTCGACCTGGATGAACCAGAAGGGGTGTCAAAGGCGGGGTTTCGTTTCCAGCTCAAGGCCGGTTTACGTTGCCGTCGCCGCAGACTCCCCATGTCGAAAAGGAGTCAGATCAGAAAACTGTGAAAGGCAGTCACCAACACGGCAGTTCGCAATTATTTTACCCCTGTTTTCGTTCAATTCGCCGCAGTGTCCACCGGCTCAGGCCAGGGCCACACCGCGCGCACCTCCGCCAGCAGCCTGGCCCGCTCCTCCTCCCTCTCCCGCGCGCCCTCGCCCGCCAGCACAAAAGTCACATGGCCGAGCTTGCGACCCCGTCGCGGACGCTTGCCGTACCAGTGCACATGCGCTCCCCGCATCGCCGCCAACGCCTGGCGCTGGGGTTGATGATCCAGGCTGGCGGCCGGACCCTCTTCCGGCTCATAGCCGAGCAGGTTCACCATCAGGGCTCCGTCCACGATCGGCTCGGTCGAGCCCAGGGGCAGACCGGCCAAGATGCGCACGTGTTGGGAGAACTGATTCGTGGCGCAGGCCTCCAGGGTCAGATGGCCGGAATTGTGCACGCGCGGCGCAACCTCATTGACCAGCAGACCGCCAGGACCGAAAAAGAATTCAATCCCCATCACCCCGACATAGTTCAAAGCGGTGACCAAAGACATCGACACATTGCGCGCCCAGGCGGCCACCGCGTGATCCACAGGCGCCGGAAACAGCACCCACTCGCACACCTGCTCCCGTTGATGGGTCTGCACCAGGGGAAAGCAGCGCACCTCCCCCTCCTGATCCCGGCAGACCACCTGAGCCAACTCCATCTCAAAGCGGACGCGCTCCTCCAGGAGCCAGTCCTCAGGCGTGTGAGCGGCCAGATGACGTTCCAGGGCGGCTTGATCCTCCAGGAGCTGGGTGCCCTTGCCGTCGTATCCCCCGTGACTGAGCTTGGCCATCACGGGAAAGGTCAACCCCTCCGGCAAGCGCGGTTCCGCGGGCACGGAAGGCCCGGAAGGGTCGCCATCGCCGCCGCCGCTGGAGAACATCTCCTCCCCCGTCCAGGCCGTGGTGGAGAAGGCGTCGTCGCTTTGCGGCGAGGCTGGGGCGGGAGGGGGTTGGCTGGCCTCCATTCCCGCCCAGCGAGGCGTCGGCAGGTTCAGGTTCGAGAGGAGCTGTCGCTGGCTGCGCTTGTTGAGCAGGGGTTGGAGGGCGGCCAGGTCGGGCAAGAACAGGATCCCCTCCCGTTCCAACGGGCCGAGGACGTCCACGGGGACCCACTCGTTTTCAAAGCTGATCCGCCCCGCCCGCTGAGCCAGCAGGCGCATGGCCGCTTCATCCTCCACGGGGCCCACCACCACGCTGGAGGCGTCTTGGGCGGCCGGATCGGCGGGACTTGGAGTCAGCACGTGCAGCTCCACCCCCAGTTGGCGGGCCTCCCGGGCCAGCATCCAGGCCAGTTGGCCACCGCCCACGATGCCGATGGAAGGAGCGGAGCGAGGCTCGCTCGCGGGGGAAGGATGAATCACTGAGCGCTCTGAAGCGGCGGCCGCTTGCTCGTCTGCCCCAACCCTCGCATGGCTTCAGCCCGGACTTCGCCCCTTCCCCACGGCTTCAGCCTGGACCTCGCTCCCCTCCAGCCACAGCCGAACGCAGCAGGCTCAAGGCGAGGACCATCAAAAAGAGGGCCAGGCCCACCGTGCAGGCGTAGCTGATCTCCAGCTCGCCGAAGGCTTGGTCGTATACGTAATAGACCAAAGTCCGCGTGGAATCCGCCGGACCGCCCTGGGTCATCAGAAACACCTCGTCAAACACCTTCGTGGCGCCGAGGGCGGAGATCACCGCCACCAGAAACACATAAGGCAGCAGCAGCGGCAGGGTGACATGCCAGTGCTTCCGCCAACCCTCGCAGCCGTCCAAAGCGGCGGCCTCGTAGAGCTCGGGAGGGATGCCCTGCAAACCCGCGAGGAAAATCACCATGTAGTAGCCCAACCCCTTCCAAAGGGTCACGACCATCACCGACGGCAGGGCCAGGGCGGGAGAGGTGAGAAAACCGATCGGCTGAAAGGAGGATCCCAGGAGCGTGGCCAACCAACCGTTGATCAAACCGTTTTCGGCGTACAACCAGCGGAAGGCGATGGCGGCCACCACCAGGGAGACCAGCACCGGGGTGTAAAAGGCACCGCGAAAGCCATGAATCCAGGGCAGGCGCCGATTGACCAGCACAGCCAGCGCCAGGGAACCCACCACGATCGGAGGAACCACGCCGATCAGATACAGCAAGGTCGTCAAGGTGACGCGGGCCATCATCGGGTCGCTGACGAGGCGCCGCAGATTGGCCAGACCGATGAAGCGAAGCGGCGCGTCCACATCCAGGCCGCTGCTGGTGAAGCTCAGGACCAGGGCCATGGCCGCGGGTACCAGCACGGTCAGGGTGAGCAGCGCGAGGCCTGGTGTCAGAAACAACCAGGGCACCAGACCCTCCAGCGGGGCGCGGCGCCCGGAGCCGGCGCCATCCGTGTCGGCAGCGGAGAATGGAGGCATCGCCAGAGCTTACGAGCCTTCCTCCATGCCTGCCCCAGCCCCCCCCCTGCCAGGCCCGGAGAGGGTTCTTCAGGTGGCCCTGCCCCACGACCCCTATCCGATCGTGATCGGTGAGGGGGGCTTGGCGCGTCTGGGCCGCTGGGTCACCTCCCACGCCGCGCGTCCCGGCAGCCGGGTGCTGGTGGTGAGCCATCCCGTCGTCCATGACCGATACGGGGAGCGTGCGGAGCGCAGCCTGCGGGAGGCGGGCCTGGAGGTCCGCTCCCTGGTGATCGACGCGGGGGAGGAGCAGAAAACCCCGGCCACGGTGGCCAAGTAACATGACGCCGCCCATCG
>Ga0194129_10005080_pt1 | contig 17044 bp, 19 predicted proteins | sample TA2KigCa35mmetaG_FD_150862 | JGI IMG/M metagenome (GOLD analysis project Ga0194129, IMG submission 150862) | Freshwater microbial communities from Lake Tanganyika, Tanzania - TA2015038 Kigoma Deep Cast 35m | ecosystem: Environmental > Aquatic > Freshwater > Lake | place: Tanzania: Lake...
CTTTTAGGAAGATAAGTATGGTAAAACGTAAAATTCGCCATTACACTTTTGTTTTTTAATTTGCTAAAAACGGCGTTTTAAATGTCCAAAGGTGTAAAACATATGGTTTGTGTAAAAACCCACATAAAAAGAATATAATAAAATATATAAAATGGAAAAAATAGAAAATATCAATATAAATAAACTACTTAATAGAGAAGAAAAGGTAACTGAAATTAAAAATATCCTTAAAGATTTTGAAGCCAATAAAAATAACTTGCTATTTAAAAAAGGCATATATGTATACGGAGATCCTGGCACAGGAAAAACTACATTTGTTGTTAATATTCTAAATGAATTGGGTTATGATATTATTAAATATGATGCTGGGGATATAAGAAATGCTACAGTGATTGAAGACATAACAAAACACAATATGTCAGACACAAATATAATGAGCTTATTTAATAAAAAAGTAAAAAAAATAGCAATAATTATGGATGAAATTGATGGGATGAATAATGGTGATAAAGGAGGCATAAATTCATTAATTAAATTGATTCGTCCAAAAAAAACAAAAAAACAAAAACTTGAGGAAAGTACTATTAATCCTATTATATGTATAGGTAACTATAAGGTTGATAAGAAAATTAAAGAATTAATGAAAGTATGTAACATAGTTGAATTAAAAACACCCAATCAAGTTCAAATGTTAAACATAATAAATGGGTCATTTACAGATATTGACACAACCATTAAAACTAATCTAATTTCATATGTTCAGGGAGATTTAAGAAAATTAAATAAAATGTATAATCTATATAAAAATAAACCTGATATTTTTACTTCTGAAATTATAAATAGCATATTTCAAATTAAGTCTTATAATGATGACACAAAAAAAATCACAAATAAGTTATTGAAAAACCATTATACATTAGAAGAACATAACACAATAATGAATGAAACTGATAGAACAAGTGTAGGGTTATTATGGCACGAAAATGTAGTGGATGTAATCGGTAAAATAGACAAGAAAAAATCTATTCCTTTTTACATTTCGCAATTGGATAATATTTGTTTTGCTGATTATATTGATAGAATAACATTTCAAAAACAAATATGGCAATTTAATGAGATGAGTTCTTTAATTAAAACATTTAAAAATAATAGGTTATATCATAAGGAATTTAACGATAATAGTAATAGCAATAGTAATAGCAATAGTAATAGTAATAGTAATATACAAGAAATTAGGTTTACTAAGGTATTAACAAAATACTCTACTGAATATAACAATTTATTATTTATCCAAAAATTATGTCAAAAATTAGGAATGGACAAAAAAGATTTGATAGGTTTTTTTATTGAATTGAGTAATAAGTATAGCAATTTAGAAGTCGCCAATATTTTAGAGAACTATGAAATAACTAAATTAGATATTAATAGGATTTATAGGTATATAGAAAAATACATTAAAGAAAATGCTACAGGAACAGCTGAGAATGAGATTGATGAAGAGGATAATGACTATAACGATCTTGAAGAATTATAGTAAATTTTATATAATAAATATTAAACTTTATTTGATTTAATATTTAATTAATTTATTTATCTACACCCTTGAAAATTTAGACCTTTTTTATTAAATCAAAAAAAGAAATTCATGGCGTATAGTCTTTTATGTTGTCAATCCACGCATTTTTATATCCTTTCCTAAATTCTTTATTAAATGTATGTGGGTGTTTTTTTGATAAAAAAGATACTATATAATTATATACTTTATTATACATTATTTATAATAACTGTATTTTTTATTTTTAAATTGTTTTAATTATAAAAATGATTTTAAATTTTCAAGGGTGTAAAATTATTTAACGATTAGGGTTATTTGATAACTCATGACGATATTAATATCTGCTCTTTTTCTCTAACCTCATTTCGGCTAATCTAGCATTGTGATTTTTTTCCCATTCAAATATAGTCTCATCGCTAACTGTCGCGTGTAAATGTGACATATAATGGTGGGGGGAAGAATAAAATAATGTATTCGAACCATTCGCACTTCTACACTCTCCGGTTGATAACCCTACCTTAAAAAAAATATACTCGTCATTTGATCCAACTAGGTAAGAATAATATTCTCCGGTTTCAGCGTTTCTAATACGACTACCACCATCACCAGAAGTATAAATATCAATCTTTTTGTTTTTAAATTCCCCATCTTCCCTTTGAACCATTCTATAGACCGAACTATAACCACGATCCAATCTTTTTGATTGTTCAATTATTTGCTCCTTAGTAATTTCATTATCAATGTCGTTTGGATCAATGGGATTGTAATCTTCGTCTTGGTACATATTATTTTATATATTTATAATATACATTATCTTTAAACCATTTTAAATATTATTATTGTTATTATTACTAAGTTGTTTTAGCTTTTCCATATGCATAGTAATCAATTCTTTTATTTTACCATTTAAATAGTTTACCTTTTCTTTTAACTGGTTATTTTCTAGTGATAGCTCTTGAATTGTCATAGTTAGTTCACTAATCTTATTTTGTGTAGCTTGTGGATTTGTAAGCATATTAATTTTATTTAATGTATCCTGATATTCGTGATGTTTTTTCATTTCCTCTTGAGCTTTAGTTTCTCTTTCAATTCTAATTTCTTCCATTTGTTTTGTTACATCAGGCTTATTTGAAGGCTTACCAGGGTCATAGTTATTAAGCAATAAATCTATGTCTTCTGTAAAAAACTTTAAAATTTCGGGTTCTTTTACAAAATCATTTGGAAGTAAAGGTGTTTCATGTATACATGGATTGGGCATCTGTTTCAATAATTCTTTCTTATCAAATGAATTATGATTATGCGAAAAAACTAAGATTGTTTTTTTGGGGTCTAATTGAACAAATGGTATAGTATAATCCTTTAAAAACTTTCTCTCTTCAGCAATAGACGCATCTTCATTAAATTTAGTTTTTGTTAATAATTCTCTTTTAAACGCAAAAGTGGCTGCTGTAGAATGATTAGGACCATAAGGGCCAAATTGTAGCATCTTATTAATATGTTTAAAGTATATAAACATTGTACTTGAACCAGCACATAATGCTTTACTTGTTCTTAACATATCTACAGCATGTCTTATTCTATCTGGTGGATAATAATCATCATCATCCATATAAACAATTATTTCACCAGTAGCTTTTTCATTTGATAAATTTCTCTTTTTACCAATAGTCATTTTTTCATCATATTTAAAATATTTTACGTAAGGAATATGCGATACCAAGTCTTCAATTTTATCTGTACCGTCATCAATAATTATCCATTCAATTTTGTCTTTTGGATAAGTTTGATTTTCAATACATTTAATTATTATTGGAATAAAAGGTCGTCTATTAAAAGTTGGTGTACAAATGCTAACAAAAGGAACCTTTGGAATTTTAGATTTATTTTTGCTATCTTTTCCCATATAATTAATTAAATGACGTTTATTTAAGTAATTATATTTCTTTAATTTCTTTAAATTTTAATAAAACAAAATAAAATTAGACATTGGATAAATTCTTTCCTATTTTCTTAAGTTCTTTTTTTATATTATTTCCACCATTTTGTCCTATCAAGATGTTATATAAAAGTCCATGTGACTGCTTACCAGTTTTAACATTATTACATGTTTTTTTAGCTTGGTCATAACTTACAGATGGTGATAAATTAGTTTCAGATATGGGTTTAAAAATATTTATAGAAATAATTCCCCAGTATATTAAACCAAGTGTAATTATTGAAAATATTCCCGGAATAGTACCTAAATTTGAAAACGCTAATGAAACTACAAATAAACTTATAATACTAACAATTGTTATCTTATAATATTTAAGGACTTCTATAATTAAAGAAAATGATGTTATTGACTTACCGTTTAATGAACCTTTGTAAAATAAACATGAAAAACAAGAATAAAATAATGCTACAAACGGTATAAAAGATATTAGTGGAAACCCTATGAAAAATATAATAATAAACAATATAACTAAACCTATCGCTATCCACCAATCAATAGGAGTTAATATAGTAACATTAGACCATTTTGGTTTTCCATCACCTGACTCATTCGTATTTTTCTTAAAAAACCAATACATATTAGCAAACCATAAATAAATGAAATAAAGTCCATTTATCAATACACCAAAAGCAAATAAAAAGGCAACAATTATAGGTCCCAATCCTATTATTAATGCTTCGGGCATACTATTCAAAAAATTCATTATGGTATTTATGGTTGAGTAGTCAAACTGTAATAGCGATTCTGTTATCGAAATAAAATAATTTGCTAAAGGGTTAGATGATGGTTTATCTTTGTATTCTTTAAACATATCTAACATTATATTTTTCGTGTTTTTGCTGTCATATGGTATTTCTAATTTCATTGACATTTCTGGGTCAGTAAAAGTAGTAAAAATATTTGTTTTTATGGGTTGAATATTAGGCACTGCGTCTTCATAAGGGACACAGTTTGATTCTGTAGGTAAAATATTTGTTTGAGCTAATTTACACACAAATAATATTAAGCTACTACTTGAAAAATATAATAAAATAATTAAAATTATTGTTATTAAAGAGACCAAAAAACTTTGGATACTTGATATTACATTTGTTGTTGTTGAGTTTGAATTATTTGCGTTTTTTTTCTCATCTATAGCACTTGTGTCGGACATTTACTTATATTAAAATGATATAAAAATAATAAATATATTGTTGTTTATTATTTTTAGGTCTTCCTTTCTAAAGCTGGAGAGAAAATAATATATAATTATATATATGAAATTTTCAATAAACCAATTTAAAGTACTATTAATGTTTATATTATGTACATTCCTATTATATTTAATATTTAAAATGACTAACTATTTATCTCATAACGGTTATATTATGGAGTGCTTTACAAATAATGTTATTCAAGAAAATATTAACGGTTCAACTAGTCATACTGTTAATATGCCGTTAACTACCACATATAGTTGTCAAAATTTTTGTGGTCCCACTTCCAGATGTGCTATTACTGGACATCAATGTTTTACTGATGTAGATTGTCCAGGTTGTCAACAACAAAGTAACGGTAAAACTAACGCTAAAGGTTGTATTCCCGGTAACGATGATGCTGGGAAATTAACTACTGGCGTTACGCCATCTTATTCTCCCTTAACAAGTGGTTATGGAACTAATGAATTAATAATAACTAATAATATGAATGAAAAGCCTGCTCAAGCAAATTACGGAGTAGATGTTTGGGGTGAATCATTTAATAAAGGACAAGCTTTATTTAACAAACGGTATAAGCCTAATCAACTTCAATATATGCCAAATTACCCAACCCAATATAGTTTAACTGGTGAATTTGTTGCTGACGGACCGTTACCATCTAATTATTAAATAAATTTGATTTATGATTTATGATTTATGATTTATCTATAAGCACTTCTTTAGCTATTCTTCTTATTATTTTGTCTTCATTATCCGCATCATTATTACCTGTTCCACCCATTGCTTCTATAACTAACTTACTATAGTGGTCCGAATATTTCGACTCACTATAATTACACCCTGGATGCAGTTCTTTATATTTAGGTAAAAGTTTTTCGTTTTTAAAAGCCACTCGTTTTATTGCCTTACGTAGTTTAAGTTTCTGTTCATTTTCCTTTTCCCATTTATCGTCATCTTTTATGTAAATTATTTCGCGTTTTTTGTCAGCACAATGGACGGGACGTTTATGTACATCTAAAGCCTTTAAATTTTTAACAATAATGTTCGAAATACCCTCTACAAAACCCAGCTTGCCAACCTCTTCTAAATCTGATAACTGAAGTTGAAGAGAATCAATAAAATCATTTATATTCATCGCATCTTTACAGGTCTCATTTAAAAACATATTTAGGTTAAATGTCTTATTGTTATTATGGGAGTTATTGTTTATTTGTGTATTATTGGTTACATTTCCACACATCTCAACAAGTTTGTTTGTAAGTTCTTGGTTATGTTTTTGTGCCTCGTTATTTAGTGTTACTAGTTCTTTATTTTGTTTTACTACTTCTAAAACTAAATCTGTTAGCATTTTCATATCGTGATGTGATGATTCTTGATATGTTTTTACTATATTAGATTGATTATTTTGATGCTCACATAATTTTTTATGCTTTGCTAATCCTCTACTATATTTATATTCTCTACCGCAATTACATTTATAACTAAATTCTTTACCATTATTTTGCTCAATTTGCTCAATTTGCTCAATATTCGGCTCCATTGAGTAGGGTTCGGCTCCAAATTGAGCATTTTTTGGCTCCAAATTGAGTTTTAGGTGTTTAGCAGTTAGTTTATGTCTATTATAATTTAATTTTCGTGATGTTAAATAGTCACAAGAATCACAGTAAAAGTATTTTTTATGTTTTTGCTCAATTTGCTCAATGTTTGGCTCCAACAGCTCCATAATTATAAGGAAGAAAAAAATCTTTAAGTTTTTTTTAAAAAAAATATCATAACAAAAATATTAAAACATCGTTTAAATTGACACCATAATTTTTCACTATCAAGCAAAAAATTTTCGTCAGTAAGAAGTGTTTTGGCTTTTAAAAAATGGACAAAAAAAATGTCCTTTTTTCAAAAGTTAAAACACTTTTCAAAAATTAGGTCTTCTACACAACACTTCTTTTTGTAGTGGACGAAAAAATGAAGTTTTTCAAAAAATCTGAAAATCCCCTACATAGTGTAGTGATTCGGTCTTTAAGTAGGAAAATTATATATAATTTATATAATGGCAAAAAAATATAGCAGAAAAAGAAGTAAAAATATATTAAGAAAAAATAGACATAAAAAAACAAGAAGGTATAGAAGAAATAAAATGGGTGGACATCCAAATGAAAATTTACCACATTGGCACTTATATGTTAAATTACCGTCAGGATCAACAGTTGAGTTAAAAGAACTTTTTGAAAGATCAGGAGTAGGAAAAAATTCACATGTTGTGTCAGGAACTGTTGGTGATATTTATAATTTAGTTGAAGATAGAATTGGGAATACTAAATCCTTTATGTTATATTGGAATGGAAAAAAATTAGATAATCGTGAAAGAAAAATAAGACAAATAATGGTAGAGGGACAAAAAATACCGTTATATAATGGTAGTAATTTCACTCCTATTAAAGTTGAATATGATGATTCATTAAATCCTATATATGTAGAATCACACGATTTAGATTTAGCTGATTTAAGAGCACCACAAACGCCACGTTAAACGAATTAAATAATACTATTTTTTATTTTTATTATTATACTGTTTATTCATATAAATTCCGCATGGACCACAGTGATCCTCGTTTGCTAAATCTATTTTATGATTTAGTTTTTTATTACAAGTTTCAATACTCCATCTACCTAGTGGAGGTTTTTCTGTTTCTTTTTTAACAATATTTTTAATAATAGATAAAATTCGTATCATCCTTATAAATCTTTAAGTAAGTTTAATAATACATAAACTTACTTAATCAATTTTTTTTTAAAAAGAATTAATACCAGTTATTCCTCTTCCAATAATTAGACCATGTATATCATGTGTTCCTTCATATGTATTTACTGCTTCAAGATTTAACATATGTCTTATTATATGATATTCATCTGATATTCCATTTCCGCCTAAAATATCACGTGATATTCTAGCTATATTCAGTGCCTTTAAACAGTTATTTCGTTTTATAATAGAAATATTTTCTGGAATTATTGTATCTTCATCCATCATTCTACCAACCCGTAAAACAGATTGTAATCCAAATGTTATTTCTGTCAACATATCTGTTAATTTAAGTTGAATTAATTGATTCGATGCCAATGGTTTATTAAATTGTTTTCTCTCTAAAGCATAATGCCTTGATCTTAGATAACAATCTTCAGCCGCTCCTAGAACTCCCCATGCTATTCCATAACGGGCATTATTTAGACACATAAATGGTGATTTTAATCCACCTGATAATGGCAATAAATTTTCTTCTGGAACTACTACATTATCCATAAAAATCATACCGGTATTTGAGGCTCTTAATGAAAACTTCCCGTCTATTTTTGGAGATGTTAAACCTTCCATTCCTTTTTCCAAAATAAAACCTCTTATGATATTATTTTCATCTTTTGCCCAAACAATAAAAATATCGGCAATAGGTGAATTTGTAATCCAATTTTTACTTCCATTTAAAATATATTTACCGTCTTTAAGAACTGCTTTTGTTTTCATACCAGATGGGTCACTTCCATGATCAGGTTCGGTTAATCCGAAACAACCAATTAAATTACCTTTTGCTAATTCGGGTAGAAATCTATCTTTTTGTTCTTGTGAACCAAATTTGTATATAGGATACATTACTAATGATGATTGAACACTAGCGCAACTTCTATAACCACTATCAACTCTTTCAATTTCGCGCATAATTAATCCATACGATACGTAGTTAACACCAGCACATCCATAACCTTTAATGGTTGGACCTAACAACCCTATTTTACCCATTTCTCTCATTATATTTTTGTCAAACTTTTCATTTCTAAATGAATCAACAATGGTTGGCAATAAATTATCTTTTGAAAATTCATAAGCTAAATTTTTTACTGATTTTTCCTCTTCATTAAGTTGATTTTCCAATAAAAAAGCATCCTTATAATTAAATAAGTTTCTAGAAATGATTCTATAAAAGTTTATATTTTTAAATATATTATTATGTCTTAATAACATTATAATATAATAATGGTCATGTATTTAAATCTATTTTACTTAATATTAAGTAGCATATAATAATCCAGCATTTCCACCAACAAATACGACCATATTTACTCTCTCTTCAATCAAATACATATTAAAATTGTAATCATAAATTCTCCAGGTCGGCTTATTAATGCCAATAATATCACCAGTAGATGGGTCACAAATTGTTAAAACCTGTGCGTAAGGATCAGCTGGTGGTGATATGGTAGTTAGCTCAAATTGAATATTAGTAAATCTACTCATATTCATAGCACCAGACGGTTGAACCTTAAAAGGGTCAGTATCTAAGCAAAAATTATAACAATATAGTCCAGGAGGAGCGAAACCAGCAGTTCTTACATATTTTTCAACAAAATTAAATACACCTGCTGGTAAAATATTCTCTCTATATTGTCCATCCAATAATATCCCAAGAGCAACCAAAATATCTTTCAAGTTTTGAGGGTTATATACACCTGTTACATATAATCCAGACAATGAGCCATCAGGATTTAGACCAGGACCTAATAAAGGTGGACCAGCTGGGTCAGGATTCGGGACATCACCAGCTGTTGGAGCTGCTGTTACATCTTGTGGCATATAATCATAAGGCCAATTAGTGTAATTTGACCACTGATTTCTTAAATTAACATCACTTCTTTGAAAATAAAACATCCAGCTAATAACCATTCCTAAAGAATCTAAATCTATTCTGTTTTGTCCTGTGATATTGTAGAAAGGTTTTTCATATATTTGCTTGATTAAATATTTTTGTTCATTTTTAGCAAATATTGTTGCTTCATCATCAGATAGAAAACAATATGTACAATTTAAATTAATATCAGCAAACCAATTTGTTCTCGTATCTACATAAGATGTAGGACCTAATGTTTCATCAGGTGGAGTTTGTAAAAATCGGTATAACTGCATATAATATTGATTAAAATTTGGAGCAACAACAGGATAATTATTGGTATAATCCATTACATCTCTAATTGTAAACCACTCATTAATTGGTCTAAATGTAACATTAATCGATAATTCGTTATATTGAAGCGCAACTAATGGGAATGCTTGTGTTGATAATAAGTTAAACCATGAACCAAGTGGAATCCATAGTGTTTTACCCATAATTGATGGCTGAGCACCTGCTTGACTTGTAGTATAATAAGCATTTGGATAAGCATTTACTCTCGCACCATAATTAGCTGGATCATTTAAATCTGTTGTGTTACCTATCATTTCGTTAAATAAAGCTAACTTTTGCGCATTAAAGTCCCTTAATGCTGAAGTGAGAATATACTGACCTGAATATTGCTGTAGTTGTTGATTTCCACAATTAATTGTTATTTTGCTGATGATTTGAGCGCCTAAGTTAGCTATCCATTGAAAAGAATATGGCGCCCAATCAGTGTAAACAGTTGTTTCGTCTGGTTGTTCTACAGCTTGTGGAGGAATTATAGGTGACCAAATATTTGGTAATGTGACACATATATAGCAGTCCATAAGCAAATCAGCGTACCTTTTGACCTTAAACGTAAATGTGCTTTCAGCTGTAAGCCCTAATGAAGGTGTTCCTTCATAATCAAGACGAAAATTTTGCTTACCGTAATTTGTATATTTTTTATATGTGCATTTAAAAAATGATTTTGAAGGATTTCCATTTAAAATTACATTAGCTTGCCCTTGACTAACTAGTTGCATAAGACCTCCGGCCATATTAAGTATATAATAGTATTATTTTTTAATTCTTAATTTCATCATAATATAATTTAATTATTATTTCTAAAAATTAAAAATAATACAATATATTAGTAATGTCAACAAATCCAACCGATTATTTAAGCGCAATTAAAAATATGGATGAAAATTTTCAAATGTATATGATAATCGCATTTACACTTATAATCTTAATTATTTTTATTGTTTATCTTGTATATCTTAGTAGATTAGAAGGAAAAGAATGCGACTTTATGAATAGTCTTTATCCGTCAGTTGATGGAAATTTAAGACCAATAACTTCTGGAGACCCAGATTGTAGTGGTAATCTTTATGATTATTATATAAAGACTGCTTATAATGCGTGCTCGGGTGGTTCATATAAAAATGATTTCGTAGATGTATGTAACCTTAAAGCACTCATAAAACAAGGTATAAGATGTTTAGATTTTGAGATTTATTCAATAGATAATCAACCAGTTGTAGCAACTAGCACAAGCGACAGTTATTTTGTTAAGGAAACATTTAATAGCGTTAACTTCGGAACGGTTATGGACACAATTAAGAATTACGCTTTTTCTGGAGGCACTTGCCCAAATCCAACAGATCCCTTGATAATTCATTTGCGATTTATGAGCAATAATCAGCCGATGTATGCCAATTTAGCAAATATATTTAAGTCATATACAAATATAATGCTTGGTCCTAGTTATAGTTATGAAGTCTCTGGTAAAAATTTAGGCAATGTGTCTCTGCTTTCATTACAAAATAAAATAATTTTAATAGTAGACAGAAGCAATACAGCATTTTTAGAGAACCAAGAGTTAGTTGAATATGTAAATATGACAAGTAATTCCATATTTATGAGAGAATATACATATTATAACGTTAAAAACAATCCTGATATTAATGAATTAACAGATTACAATAAACAAGGAATGACAATTGTCTTACCAGATGTAGGTAGTAATCCTGCTAATCCAAGTGGAATTGTAAGTAGAGCAAGTGGGTGCCAAATGGTGGCAATGAGATATCAATTAGTTGATAATAATCTTATGGAAAATACACAGTTTTTCGATAGTGCTGGTTATGCGTTTGCGTTAAAACCTGCTGACCTAAGATATGAACCTGTTACGGTAGCAGCACCTACACCTCAAAATCCACAATACTCATATGCTACAAGAAATGTAGCTACTGATTATTATAACTTTAACTTCTAAAAAGATATATTAAAATAATATAAATATATTATTATTATTTATATTAATTAAGTAGTAAATAATGGGATTAAGTCGCTCACGAAGTATGGTAAAGCCAGTCAATTATAATTGTCCAGTATGTATGGAAGAAGGTAAGATTCCAAATTTAGCAGGCAAGTTTTTTATTATAAACCAAACTCAATGTAAATGTAATGGGTGTAATAATGTTTTTCCAAAGAAACAATTTTTCAAGACAAATAATTTAAATAGTACCATATTTGGATAGATATATCTATAAAAAAATAATATAAAACATTTATAACATATAAATATATTATAAATATATTATAAATGATACCTTACGTAATATCAATAGCATATCCATCCAATAAAATGCCTTATTTACATCAAAATTTTGGTGTTATTCAAAATGAAAACCTAAAAACATTTTTATTAGATGAAGTTTGTAGTTTTCTCGATGAAAAAACTGAAGAAGGTGAATTAACGAGTGAAATATCAATAGTTAATTTTTTTAATGATTACTATAAATATAGCGAATTAATTATGGATAATTTACCTTGGTCAGCAAAGATATTTTATAATAATGAGTGGATTGATGCTACACCAACTTCTGATGAAATTTGGCAACATATACAGTTACCCAAAAATATTAATGAAATTAATGATGTAATTAATGATAAAATTAACGATAAAAATTTAAACGAAATAAATGATGATGACAATGAAATATTATCTGATATGACAAAATATTTTAAAGAACTATTTAATCAAGAATTAGATATAAATATAAATGAGTTAAATAATTTAACTGACACGGAGAGATTAATGTTATTATTAAGTAAAACAATTAAATTTACTACATTAGAAAAATATAATGAAAATAAAGATTTATTCCGGAAATTTTTTAATTTATGTTTTAAATGTATACATAGAGACGTAAATGACATAACTAACAATTTGGAAAATGAATATGATAATACAAGCTCAGAAAAATTACGTGAATTAATGGAATTATATTCAAATATGGTAGAATATAAGAGTTTTTTCGGATTTTAATAAAGCCATTGTATAATATTAATATCATCATTTAAATATTTTCTTTTTATAACATCTATAATAATGCGATAAGAAATTTCCTTTGAAATATTACGAAATTTTTCAACTTCTTTAATTAAAGATAAAATACTTAATTGTGGTCCCCAATTGTATCCACAAGTAATTGTTTCACAACAAAAACATCTTATTTTAGCATATTTTAATAATAAATTCGTGTATGAAGGTTCATTAAAACGAAAATATGTGGAATATGGTTTACAATTTATATTTAATTTAGGTGGACTAATAGGATAACTAGTTGAAATAATATAATCATAGTAATTATTATCGTTAGAATTATAGAAACCAATTTTATAATAACCATTTTCTTCAGTGTCTATATTAATTTGTCCATCATAGTTTACTATTCCATTATCTATTAACTCAATTAATTCAGTTTTTATTTTTCGTTTAATTATGGTAGATGTAATTTCTGATAATATTTCGTCCAAATAATTCATTTGTAGTTCTTATATATTCTTTTCATTAAATATATTTAATATATTTAATGAAATATACAATTTATTTTAGTAAGGTAATATAGGAATGCCAAAAGAAAAAAATGTATGTAAAGATTTATCATTTGCTGATTGTGAATTGGCAATTTTACGTATGGCAGTAGATCAAGCAGAAGAAAAAATGGGTAAACGTGTCGTAAACTCAGAAGATGTTCAAAAAATTATTGATATACTAGAGGATTTTCTTAAGCGTAAAAGCCTAATATGTTATGGAGGAACAGCTATAAATAATATTTTACCGGAGGAAGATAGATTTTACAATAAAAATGTGGAAGTTCCCGATTATGATTTTTTTTCGCAAGACGCATTAAATGACGCAAAGGAATTAGCTGATATTTATTATAAAAAAGGATTTATTGATGTGGAAGCTAAATCTGGACAACATCATGGAACTTACAAAGTATTCGTAAATTATATGGGTGTAGCTGACATAACTTATATACCAAAAGAAATATTTTCAGTTCTAAAACAAGATGCTATTAGGGTTGGTGGAATTTTATACGCACCACCAAATTTTTTAAGAATGTCTATGTATCTTGAATTATCTAGACCCGCCGGTGATATTAGTAGATGGGAAAAGGTGTTAAAACGTTTAGCGCTTCTAAATAAAAATTATCCGATTACAGATATAAATTGTAACGATATAGAATTCCAACGTAAGATGGATAATAAAGAAAATGAAGAAAAAATTTATACAACAATTAAAAATACACTTATAAATCAAGGAGTAGTTTTTTTTGGTGGATTTGCGAACACATTATACTCACAATACATGCCACACAATCTAAGAAAAAAACTGGAAAATATTGCCGATTTTGATGTTTTGTCAAATAATCCGGAAGACACCGCTGAAATCGTAAAAGAAAGATTACACGATAATGGAATTAAAAATGTTAAAATAATAAAACAATCAGGTGTTGGTGAAATAGTCCCAGAACACTATGAATTAAGAATAGGTAATGATTCGGTTCTTTTTATATACAAACCGGTCGGTTGTCATAGTTATAATATTTTAATAATGAACGGTAAGAAAGTAAAGGTAGCATCAATTGACACAATGTTAAGTTTTTACTTGGCTTTCTTATATGCTGATAGACCATATTATAACCAATTTATAGATAGAATACTTTGCATGACAAAATTTTTGTTTGATGTTCAACAAAAAAATAGATTAGCCCAAAAAGGCTTACTTAGAAGATTTAGCATTACTTGTTATGGTCATCAAGAATCTGTTGAAGAAATGAAAGCCGAAAAAGCAAAAAAATACAAAGAGTTAAAAGAAAATGGAGATAAAAAACAATTTGAAGAATGGTTTTTAACTTATAGACCAGACGATAAAAAGCAATCAAAAACTACAGAAAATAAAAAAACGGACAATAATAAATCAGAAAAAAAGAAACAAAAAATAAAAAGAAAAAATAAAACAAATAAAAAAGGTTTTTTTGATTTTTATGGAAAAAAAACTAGAAAAAGCAAAAAAGAGCTATATTAATTCTCTTGTTCTATTGGACATTTTTCCATAGAGCAAAAACCACCAGGGCAATCTAAGTTATTAACATCTTCTTTCCTATTTTCTCTACTAGACTTATTATATTTATAGTAAAATAAACCAGCTAACAGTAAAATTCCAATTCCGATGTAAATAAAATTTGTATAACCAGATGAAAACTCGTCAGGAAGTTTAAGAGTTTTAGGAACTTCTAGGGAAAAAGCTGAATCAGTAATATCAATAGAATCCATTTATTATATTGATATTTTACAAATAAATGTAATTTTAAACTCAGTAAAAATATAAAAATAAATGAAAAATAAATGAAAAATAAATAAAATAATTATAAACAATAAGTTTCTAAAATTAAACTCATAATTTCAAATGATATTTTTTTAAATATTTTTACAGTTAAACTATCCTTAATATTGTTGGGTATATATCTGTTTAAATACTTTATTAAACATATCATAAAAACTATTATTCTTTCTGCTAATAATTTTGCGTTATATTTACACTTATTTATGATTGACCATTCATCTACATAACTACACATATAAGTGCTTGATTTTTTTATATAAAAAGTATGAACATCTAATAAACCAGCTAAAATTCTATGAAAATTCGTTTTTTCATTTTTGACACTTAACGCATACATAAACTTGTCAATGCTAAATAATTCCATATGTAAAATGCGTTTGTTTTTCTCTTTTTTAAATATATAAGCGTTAATTCCATCTATATATTTATTTTTATATAGTAGGTTGTTATCAATAAAAAATGGAACAAAACATGATTTAATTATGGTGTCAATTAGTTCATCTATATTTTTATAATTTGACTTAACAAATTTTTTTTTATTTTTTACATCATTATAACATATAAAAAAATTATTATTTATTTTAGAACAAATATCATCAGGTATTTTATTTTTTAATATATTTTTTATATCTTTAATTGTACTTAATGTTAAACTAGATTTAAATTCAGCATTAATTATTTCATAAAGTTCTGGCATCATATCTAAAGCATCGATATAATACAATAATCCAACAACAGCTCCAACACTACACCCAGATATTCTCTCTATTTTAATATACTTTCTTCTTTCCATTTCTTTTAAAAAATAAACGGCCCCTACAAGATAACTTCCATTAAATACCCCACCATCTAATACTAAATCAATCCTTTGAAATTGAGTTTTTGTATCTTCTGGTAAATTATCGATCAATTTATTTACATAATTTTCAATCATAAAACACTGTTAAATTATATGTATCAAAATGAATTTATATTTTTTACGAAAAAAATATATAAATGAATAATAGTATGGATAGTCTCTCAAATTGTCAGTTTTATTGTTTAACCTTTAATAATGAAGAGAATAAAAATGATATGGTTAACAGATTTAATGGGTTAAGCATAGACTGTAAATTTTATATGGGCGTTGATAAAAATGATAAGAAAATAAATCACGCAAAAAATAAATATTCTAAACGTCAAATTTCAATGTTATATAGTCACCTAGATATATTATATCATTTTTATCATAAAACTAACAAAAAATTTGCTGTCATATGTGAAGATGATATTTCACTTCATATAGATATAAAAAATATATTGCGTAAAGTTATTATAGATTTTAGTTTGCTCGATTTAGACATTTTGTTGCTTGGTTATATGTTACCATATAAATTGCGTTATCATCATTTGTTATCCAATTATAAGTTAAAATGCGATATGCCAGACAATTCTACGTTTAAATATCACAATTATCCTGATTATTTATCTGGAACACAAATGTATTTGATATCAAGGAACCACGCAAAAAAATTATTAGATAATTACTATAATAATCCTAATATTTTAAGTAATAAAATAATCATAGTGGATAAGTTATTTACAATGACAGAAAATAAAGCATTAATATATCCTATGCTTGCCATTGAAAATAATAAACAAACTGATCTATACCATAAATTTTGTAGAAATTTACACGATGATGGTAATTATATTTAGATAATTTATTATTATTTTAATATTATATTTATTATTACACCTTTGGACATTTAAAACGCCGACTTGGGCAAATTAAAAAAACAAAAGGAATATGAATGAAAATTGCTTTTTTATCGTAATTTATGTAAATCATTATTGTATTTATTTGTATTGTTATATTACCTTTTATATTTTTACTTAATAATTTATTATTTTGTCAATAAATAAATATTT
>Ga0194129_10005082_pt1 | contig 17038 bp, 14 predicted proteins | sample TA2KigCa35mmetaG_FD_150862 | JGI IMG/M metagenome (GOLD analysis project Ga0194129, IMG submission 150862) | Freshwater microbial communities from Lake Tanganyika, Tanzania - TA2015038 Kigoma Deep Cast 35m | ecosystem: Environmental > Aquatic > Freshwater > Lake | place: Tanzania: Lake...
CAACCTCGTCGCCTACTACGCGATGAAGGAGCGCGCGAAGGAGTTCGGCATGGGCAAGGACATGCTGGAGAAGAACGACATGGTCATCGATGGCGGCCTCAGGTCGCTCGAGATCTGCAAGCGCGCGGGCGTCAAGGTCGGCTATGGCAGCGACCTGCTGGGCCAGCTGATGGTCGACCAGAGCCGCGAGTTCCTGCTGCGCAGCGAGGTGCTGTCGCCGATCGAGATCATCCGCCAGGCGACGCTGGTCGGAGCCGAGGTCGTGCGGATGGAAGGCAAGCTGGGCTGCGTCGCGCCCGGCGCCTTCGCCGACCTGATCGTCGTCGACGGCAACCCGGCCAAGGACCTCGGCCTGTTCCAGCACCAGGGCGCGCGCATCCCCGCGATCATGAAGGGCGGGCGCTTCTTCAAGAACGCCCTGGCCTGACCCGCGTGGGCGTCGCGGTCGACACGAGGCGCCTCGGGCGCTGGGCTCTGAACGGCGTCGCCGGGCTGGCGATGGCGTACCTGCTCACGCCGCTCGTCTCGATCACCTGGCTTGCCTTCTGGAGCCAGGAGATCCCGACCTTCCCGCCCGAGGGCTATACGCTCGCGTGGTTCGCCGAGGCGCTGGCGCAGCCCAAGTTCGTCGGCGGCTTCCTGGTCAGCCTCCAGGTCGGCGTCGCCGCGACGCTGATCGGCCTCGCCCTCGGCGTGCCGGCCGCGCTCGCGATCGCGCGCCGCGGCTTCCCCGGGCGCGGCGCCGTGAACCAGTTCCTGCTGATGCCGCTGGTCGTGCCGGGCATCGTGCTCGGCACCGCCATCTACGTCTTCCAGGTCGAGGCGGAGATCGCGACCGAATGGCCGATCATGGGCTCGATCCCGGGCCTCGTCGCCGGCCACGTGCTGATCGTCATCCCGTGGGTCGTGCGCCTGATCGCCGCGAGCCTGGCCGGCTTCGACCGCTCGATCGAGGAGGCGGCGCTCAACCTCGGCGCGGGGCCGTGGACGGCGTTCTTCCGCGTCACGCTGCCGGCGATCCGCCCGGGCATCGTGGCGGGCGGGCTGTTCGGCTTCGTCACGTCCTTCGGCAACCTGGAGATGACGCTGTTCCTGATCGCGCCGGGCATGACGACCCTGCCGATCGCGATCCTGCAATACCTGGAATGGCGCCTAGACCCGACGATCGCGGCGGCCTCCGTGATGCAAATCTCCTTCATCGCGGTGGCGATGCTAGTCACCGACCGCTTCGTCAAGCTCGCCCGGGTGGTGTGATGGCGCGCCTCGAACTCGATGCGCTGTCCAAGCGCTACGGCGACTTCCACGCGGTGCGCGAGGTCTCGCTCGACGTCGCCGACGGCGAGTTCCTCGTCCTGCTCGGCCCCTCCGGCTGCGGCAAGACGACGACGCTGCGCATGATCGCGGGCTTCGTCACGCCGAGCGGCGGGGCGATCCGCATCGGCGGCGGGGACGTCACCGCGCTGCCGCCCTGGAAGCGCAACAGCGGCCTCGTTTTCCAGAGCTACGCGCTCTTCCCGCACCTGACCGTCGCGCAGAACGTCGCCTTCGGCCTGGAGATGCGCAAGCTCCGGCGCGACGAAATCGCCGCGCGCGTCGCCGAGGCGCTGCGCCTCGTGCGGCTCGGCCACCTCTCCGAGCGCCTGCCGCGCCAGCTCTCCGGCGGCCAGCAGCAGCGCGTCGCGCTCGCGCGCGCGCTCGCCATCCGCCCGGACGTGCTGCTGCTCGACGAGCCGCTCTCGAACCTCGACGCGAAGCTGCGCGAGGAAGTCCGCGTCGAGATCCGCGAGCTGCAGCGCCAGCTCGGCCTGACCACCGTCATGGTGACCCACGACCAGGAGGAGGCGCTGACCGTCGCCGACCGGCTGGTGGTGATGTCCGAGGGCGAGGTGCGCCAGATCGGCACGCAGCGCGACCTCTACGAGCGCCCCGCCGACCGCTTCGTCGCCGGCTTCGTCGGGCGCAGCACCTTCCTCGAGGGCAGCGTCGACGGCGCCGGCCGCTTCGTCACCTCCGGCGGGCTCGGCCTTCGCTGCGCGCCCGGCGCGCGGCCGGGCAGGGCGGTGATGGCGCTCCGGCCCGAGCGCATGGCGCTCGGCGCCGCGCCGCTCGGGCTCGAGAACGACCTGCCCGGCACGGTCGAGTTCGTCTCCTATCTCGGCGCCGCGCTGGACCTGCGCGTGCGCCTCTCCGACACCGACCGCGTCACCGTCCAGCTGGCGAACCGCCAGGACGGGAAGGTGCCCGAGGTCGGCGAGCGCGTCCATGTCGGCTGGAGCGCCGACGCTGGACGGATCTTCCCCCCGGATGACGCCGCCGCGGCGTGATCCCAAGCAGACCAGCAGACCAGAAGGAGGACTTCATGACCCGTTTCGATCTCTCCCGCCGCCAGGCCCTCGCGGCCGGTACCGCGGCCCTCGGCGTCGCCTCGCTCGGCGGCGTGGCGCAGGCGCAGCAGCAGCGCGTCGTCCTCGGCACCTGGGGCGGCGACTACAGCCGCCTGATCCAGAAGAACATCGACGCGCCGTTCCTGAAGGGCAAGGGCGTCGAGGTCGTCTACGACGAGGCCGGCAGCGCGCCGCGCCGCGCCAAGATGCAGGCCGAGGCACGCCTGCCCCGCGGCACGACCGACATCCAGGCGCTCTCCGCCGCCGAGATGTACGAGATGCAGCAGGCCGGCCTGCTCGCGCCGATCGACTACGCGCAGATCCCGCTCGCCGGGAACCTCATCCCGGCGATGAAGTACCCGCACGGGATCGGCCACATCTATTCGGCCAAGGTGTCCGTCTACAATCCCAAGCTGGTCGCCGCGCCGAAGAGCTTCAAGGATTCCTTCGACCCGAAGCACGGCAACAAGATGGGCATCATCGACATCCAGTACCAGTTCGTGATGCTCGCCGCGGCGCTCTCCAATGGCGGCTCCGTCTCGAACTTCGAGCCGGGCAAGGAAGTGCTGATGGCGGCCAAGAAGGCCGGCGCGCGCATCTACCCGACCAACGAGGCCTTCGCAGCCGCGCTCAAGAGCGAGGAGATCCACTCCGGCATCATGTGGAAGGCCCGCGTGGTGCAGTGGCAGAACGCCGGCATCTCGGTCGAGTCGGCCGCCCCGTCCGAGGGCGTGCCCTACTACATCTCTGGCTTCTGCATCCCGAAGAACGCGCCGAACAAGGCCGGCGCGCATGTCTTCCTGAACGCCATGCTGGAGAAGGGCGCGCAGGAGAACTTCGCCATCGACATGGGCTACAACGGGACCGTGACCAACGCGGTCGTGGCGCCGGACCTGAACAAGCGCATCGGCTTCACGCCCGAGGAGCAGAAGCTGCTGGTCGACCTCGACTACGGCTACATCGCGAAGAACGATGCCGCGATGAAGGAGTGGTGGGACAAGGTGTTCAAGGCCTGATCCCCGGGACGATCGACGAAGGCGGGGGGATCCGGCGCGCCGGATCCCCCTTCCGCTCCCGGCCATCATGTCCGCGACACTCTCCGAGCACGAGCGCCGCGAGGCGCGCGAGGGGCTGATCACGGCGGGTTCGCTCGTCGGGCCCGCGACGATCTTCGTCGCGGCGGGCCTGCTCGTGCCGATCGCGATCCTGTTCCGCTACAGCCTGAACGAGCTCGGCCCCTACAAGCAGATGATCGAGGCGCTCTCGGTCGCCAACTACGTCCGCTTCTTCTCCGACCCCTACTACACGGCCGTCCTGGCGCGCACGCTGCGCGTCGCGCTGACCTGCATGCTGGCCTGCCTGCTGCTCGGCTTCCCGCTCGCCTATGTCCTGGCGCGCACGCAGTCGCGGCGCAAGAACTGGCTGGTCATGCTGGTCGTGCTGCCGCTCTTCGTGGGCAACGCGGTGCGCGCGGCGGGCTGGATGGCGCTTCTCGGCAGCAAGGGCGTCGTCAATTCGAGCCTGATGCGCCTCGGCCTGATCGATGCGCCGATGGAGATCATGTACACCGAGGCCGCGGTGACGATCGGCATCATCGCCGTCAACCTGCCCTTCATGGTCCTGACGCTGCAGAGCGTGATCGAGGGCATCGACCGCGCGGTGGAGGAGGCGGCGTTCAGCCTCGGCGCCAACCCCTACCACATGGCGCGGCGCGTGCTGCTGCCGCTGGCGCTGCCCGGCGTGCTGGCCGGGTCGATCCTCACCTTCATCCTCGCGATGAACGCCTACGCGACGCCGGTCCTGCTCGGCGGGCCGCGATTCATGATGATGGGGCCGCTCGTCTACAACCAGTTCGTCCAGCAGAACAACTGGCCCTTCGGCGCCTCGATCTCCTTCGTGCTGATGGCGGCCACGATCATCCTGACGGCGACCGCGAACATCCTCGTCCAGCGCCGCTACCGGCGCTAGCGCCGGGGCGATGGCGGTGGCGGGCCGGTTCGGCTAGAACCCGCGCCGCCATGAGGCTCTCCGACTTCGACTTCGAGCTCCCGCCCGACAGGATCGCGCAGCACCCCGTGCGCCCGCGCGACGCGGCGCGGATGCTGGAGGTCGCGGCCGGCGCGCTCGCGGACCGCTTCATGCGCGACCTGCCGGCCGCGCTGCGCGCGGGCGACCTGCTGGTGTCGAACGACACGCGCGTCATCCGCGCCCAGCTTTCCGGCCTGCGCGGCGCGGCGCGCATCGGCCTTACGCTGCACAAGGCACGCGGGCCCGCCGAATGGGACGCCTTCGCGCGCCCGGCGAAGAAGCTCGCCCCCGGGGACCGCGTCGCCTTCGCCGCGGACTTTTCCGCCGAGGTCGTGGCGAAGGGCGAGGGCGGCGAGGTCGCGCTGCGCTTCGACCGCGCTGGCGACGAGCTGGTGGCCGCGCTGGCGCGCCACGGGCGCATGCCGCTGCCGCCCTACATCAACCGCCCGGCGGCGGAGCCCGACGACGAGGCCGACTACCAGACGATCTTCGCGCGGCGCGACGGCGCGGTGGCCGCGCCGACCGCGGGGTTGCATTTCACGCCCCGCCTGCTGCAGGCGCTCGACGAGGCGGGCGTGCGCCGCGCGCAGGTCACGCTCCATGTCGGCGCGGGCACGTTCCTGCCGGTGAAGACCGAGGATATCTCCGCCCATGTCATGCATCGCGAATGGGCCGAGCTTCCCGCGGCGACGGCGGCGGCGATCGCCGAGACGCGCGCGCGCGGCGGGCGCGTGGTGGCGGTCGGCACGACGAGCCTGCGCACGCTCGAGGGCGTGGTGGCGCTGCGTGGCGCCGTCGAGCCCTGGTCCGGCGACATCGACCTCTTCGTCAGGCCGGGCTTCCGCTTCCGCGCCGTCGACATGCTGCTGACCAACTTCCACCTGCCGAAGTCGACGCTGTTCATGCTGGTCTCCGCCTTCGCCGGGCTCGAGCGCATGCGCGCGGCCTATGCCCATGCCGTCGCCTCGGGCTACAGGTTCTTCTCCTACGGCGACGCCTGCCTCATCCACCGCGCGGAGGACGCATGACCGCGTTCGGCTTCGACCTGCTCGCCACCGACGGCGCCGCGCGCCGCGGCCGCGTCTCGACGGCGCATGGCACGATCGAGACGCCGGCCTTCATGCCGGTCGGCACGGCCGCGACGGTCAAGGGCATGACGCCCGAGGGCGTGCGCGGCACGGGCGCCGAGATCCTGCTCTGCAACACCTACCACCTGATGCTGCGGCCCGGCGCGGAGCGCGTGGAGCGGCTGGGCGGGCTGCATCGCTTCATGAACTGGCCCGGGCCGATCCTCACGGATTCGGGCGGCTACCAGGTCATGTCGCTCGCGGGGCTGCGCAAGATGGACGAGGAAGGCGTGCGCTTCCGCTCGCATCTCGACGGCAGCGTCCACCTGCTGACGCCGGAGCGCTCGATCGGGATCCAGCGCGCCCTCGACGCCACGATCACCATGGCCTTCGACGAGTGCACGCCCTACCCGGCGACGCAGGCCCAGGCCGAGGCGTCGATGCGGCTCTCGATGCGCTGGGCGCGGCGCTCGCGCGACGCCTTCGTCGCCCGCGACGGCTACGCGATCTTCGGCATCGCGCAGGGCGGGGTGCATCCGTGGCTGCGCGCGGAATCGGCCGCGGCGCTGCGCGCGATCGGCTTCGACGGCTACGCGGTCGGCGGCCTCGCCGTCGGCGAGCCGGCGCACGAGCGCAACGCCACGCTCGAGGCGACGACGCCGCACCTGCCCGCCGGCGCGCCGCGCTACCTGATGGGCGTCGGCAAGCCGGTGGACATCGTCGATGCGGTGGCGCGCGGCATCGACATGTTCGACTGCGTGCTGCCGACGCGCTCGGGTCGCACCTCGCAGGCATGGACCAGCGAGGGGCCGCTCAACATGCGCAACGCGCGCTTCGCGGAGGACGACGGGCCGCTCGACCCGCGCTGCGGCTGCCCGGCTTGCCGCGGCTACAGCCGCGCATACATCCACCATCTCGTGAAGGCGGGCGAGATGCTCGGGCCGATGCTGCTCACGCAGCACAACCTGACCTTCTACCAGGACCTGATGCGCGGCATGCGCGAGGCGATCGCCGATGGCCGCTTCGCGGCATTCCGCGCCGCCTTCATGGACAGCCCCGCCGCGCGGACCGGCGCGGCGCGCGAGGAGGATGGCGATGCCGACGCGACGCACGATCTATGACGGGCTGAAGCAGCTCGGCGAGAAGAGCCGGCTGCCGGCCTCGCCCGAGGAGGCCGAGCTCGAGCGCGTGCCGAACCCGAATCCCGGCGTGCGCTACCTCGTGCGCTTCGCGGCGCCGGAGTTCACCTCGCTCTGCCCGATCACGGGTCAGCCCGACTTCGCGCACCTGGTCATCGACTACGTGCCGCGGCGCTGGCTCGTGGAGTCGAAGTCGCTGAAGCTCTATCTCGGCAGCTTCCGCAACCACGGCGCCTTCCACGAGGCATGCACGATCGGCATCGCGCAGCGCCTGGCCAAGTTCCTGTCGCCGGCCTGGTTGCGCATCGGCGGCTACTGGTACCCGCGCGGCGGCATGCCGATCGACGTGTTCTGGCAGACCGGCGCGCCGCCGCGCGGCGTCTGGATCCCCGAGCAGGGCGTCGATCCCTATCGCGGCCGCGGCTGATCACAACCCGGGACGGAGCCTGGATCATGCAACCCGGGGACGGAGCCCGGATCGCGACCAGTTCCGCCGCGGATCCATGCGGCATGAACCGGGCTCCGTCCCCGGGTTGGCGCGGGGTGGCGTAATCCGGGCTCCGTCCCGGGTTGGTGCGCGTAAGGGCGTCGCGACCTATCGCGGCCGCGGCTGGCGTCCCTCCGCCGCGGCGCGTCGGCGCAGGAGCGGCGAGGGACGGAAGCGGTCGTCGCCGGTCGCGGCCTGGATGTTGTCGAGCACCCGCTCGATGCGCGCGAAGCCGATCCGCGCGCCCCATGCCACCGGCCCGAGCGGGTAGCTCACGCCCTTCGTCATCGCCGCGTCGATGTCCTCCTCGCTCGCCACGCCCTGCAGCGCGGCGTCGAGCGCCTCGTTGGCGAGGCAGGCGACCGTGCGCATCGCGAGCATGCCCGCGATGTCGTCGATCGGGCTCGCCTCCATGCCCAGCGCCTGGAGGAATCCCGCGGCGGCGAGGCGCTCGCGCTCGCCCGCGCCATCGGCCATCGCCACCGCCGCGCGCTTCGCGGTGCCGGCGTCGAGCCAGAGGTCGAGGAGGCCGTCGACGTCGCCGCGCAGCGTCGCGGGGCGCCCGTCGGTGAGGGCGAGATGCGTGCCGTCGACGACGATGCGCCCGTCGCCCGGGCCCGTCTCCACGGCGAGCCCGGCGGCACGCGCGCGCGCCTCGATCGCGGCCGCGGCGCCGAGGTCGCCAAGCAGCTGCACGCGTCGCGGCCGCGGGCCTGGCGGCATCGTCGCGGGCGCGGCGCGCATGGCGCCTTCGCCGTGGACATGGAATCCGCGGCCCGACTTGCGGCCGAGCAGCCCGGCCTCGACCATCTCCTGCTGCAGCGGCGAGCCGCGATAGCGCGGGTCGCCGAAGCTGGCGGAGGAGACGGTCGCGGTGGTCGCGAAGTTGACGTCGTGGCCGATGAGGTCGACGAGCTCGCACGGCCCCATGCGGAAGCCAGCGGCCTCGCGCATCACCGCGTCGATCGTCGCCGCGTCGGCGGCGCGCTCCGCGAGGCTGCGCAGCGCCTCGGCGTAGAAGGCGCGCGCGCAGCGGTTGACGATGAAGCCGGGCGTCGAGCGGCAGCGCACGGGATGCTTGCCCCAGGCGCGCATGGTCGCGAAGGCGGCATCGACCGCGCCGGGCGCGGAGAGCGGCGCCGCGACGACCTCGACCAGGGGCAGGACCTGCGCTGGGTTGAAGAAGTGCAGGCCGCAAAATCGGTCGGGTTGCGCCAGGACGCGCGCCATCGCGGCGAGCGACAGCGCCGACGTGTTCGAGGCGATGATCGCGTCCGGCGCCATCGCCGCCTCGGCCGCGCACAGCACCGCGTGCTTCGTGGCCATGTCCTCCGGGACGGCCTCGATCGCGAGCCGCGCGGGCGCGAGCGCCGCGATGTCGCCGGCGGTCTCGAGCCTGCCGAGGATCTCCTGCTTGCGTGCGGCCTCGATCCGGCCCTTCGACGCGAGCATGTCGAGCGCGGCGGAGATGGCGGTGCGCGCGGCGTCGAGCGTCGCGGGCGGCGTGCCGACAAGCACCACGCGATGCCCCGCGAGCAGCGCCACCTGCGCGATGCCGACGCCCATCGTGCCGGCGCCGATGACGCCGATCGCCGCGTCGCGCGGCAGGGGCTTGTCCGTCATCGCGTTCCCTCCATTGCCTCGCCATGCCGCGCGTGGAGCGGCGGCAGGCGCATGTGCCAGTCGGTGCAGCGCTGGAAGGCATGGCCCACCTGCAGCGCGACGGCGTCGCGCCAGTGGCCGGCCGCGAGCTGCAGCCCGATCGGCATGCCGTCGGCGGAGAAGCCGCAGGGCAGGGCGAGCGCGGGCACGCCGGCCGCGGCCCAGCCCCAGGCGTTCCTCATGATCGCGGCGGAGACCGCGACGATGCCGCGCGCGTCGTCGGCGCGCGGCACGTCCGTGGCGACCATCGGCGACAGCAGGATGTCGACGTCCCGGGCGAGCATCCGTCGCGTGGAATGCGTGAATCGCTCGCGCCAGCGCAGCGCGTCCGCGAGGTCGGCGGCGGCGAGGGAGAGGCCCGGCTGCAGCCGCTCGCGCACCAGCGGGTCGAAGATGTCCGGCGCGCGCGCCAGCCGGTCGCGATGCAGCGCGGCCGCGTCGGCGAAGATGATCTTCTGCACGCAGGCCGGCGCGTCCTCGGCGCCCGCGACCTCGATGTCGACGAGGCGCGCGCCGAGGCGTTCCAGCACGCGCGCGGCGTCCATCGCCGCCGCGGCGATCGCGGCGGGCGCGCCCTCGAAATAGTGGTTGCGCGGGATGCCGACGCGCAGCCCGGCGACGCCGGTGGACAGGCGGCGCATCGCGTCCGGCGGCTCGCGGGCGTCGCTGAAGGGGTCGGCGGGGTCGTGGCCGGCGATCGTGGAGAAGACGCGCGCGACATCCGCCGCGCTACGCGCGATCGGCCCGCATGTGTCTAGCGGCGGGCTCACCGGGAAGATGCCGGTGCATGGCACGGCGCCGACGCTGGGTCGCAGGCCCGTCACGCCGGTGATCGAGCAGGGCCCGCGGATCGAGCCGCCGGTGTCCGTGCCGAGCGCGGCCTCCGCCATGCCCGACGCGACCGCGACCGCCGAGCCGCCGCTCGAGCCGCCGGGGATGCGCGTCGTGTCCCAGGGGTTGCGGCAGGCGCCCCAATGCGCGTTCTGCGTCGTCCCGCCGAAGCAGAATTCATGCAGGTTCGCGGTGCCGACGATCGTGGCGCCGGCCGCGCGTAGCCGCGCGACGACCGTCGCGTCGGCGGGCGCGACGCGGTCGGCGAAGAAGCGCGAGCCCGCGGTGCCACGCGTGCCGGCGACGTCGATGCAGTCCTTGAGCGCCACGACCATGCCGTGGAGCGGGCCGAGGCTGCGCCCCTCGCGCGCCGCCACGTCGGCGGCGTCGGCCTGCGCGCGCGCGGCCTCCGCCGTCGGCGTGATGAAGGCGCGCAGCCTGCCATCGAGCCGCGCGATCGCGGCGAGGCAGGCCTCGGCCCGCGCGCGCGCGTCGTCCATCGTCCCTCGCGCCTCAGCGCCCGAGCGCATAGGCCTGCTGCAGGCGCGGCGTGGCCGCCGCGCGCAGCACGCGCCCATCCGTCGCGGCGGCGCAGTTGCGGCCCAGCGTCCAGTCGCCGACGACCTTCACCTCGTGGCCGCGGCGCGCCAGCTCGTCGATGGTCTCGCGCGGGAAGCGGCCCTCGAGCTGCAGCTTCGCCGGCGCGGCGTGGCGCGGATAGAAGGAGTTCGGCCAGTGGTCGGACTGCAGCTGCGGCGCGTCGATCGCCGCCTGCAGGTTGAGGCCGTGGTCCGCGTGGCGCAGGAAGAACTGCAGGATCCACTGGTCCTGGTTGTCGCCGCCGGGCGAGCCGAAGGCCATCGTCGTGTCGCCGCGCCGCGCGATGGTCGGCGTCAGCGTCGTGCGCGGCCGCGCGCCCGGGCGCAGCGTCGAGGGCAGGCCCTCCTGCATCCAGAACATCTGCGCGCGCGTGCCGAGGCAGAAGCCGAGGCCGGGGATCGCGGGCGAGGATTGCAGCCAGCCGCCGGACGGCGTCGCCGCGACGACGTTGCCCCAGCGGTCGATGACGTCGAGATGGCAGGTGTCGCCCTCGGCCGGCCCGCGCGACGGGCGCGCGGCATTGGCGCGGTCCTGGCTTTCCTGCTCGACGCGCGCGGGCTCGCCGATCCCCGCGCCGCCGCCGCCGCCGGCCAGCGCGTAGCGCGGGAAGTTCGGGTTGCGGCCACCGGGCGCGCCTGGCCGCATCTCGCGCGAGGCCGCGGGCCCCACGAGGCGCCGGCGCTCCGCGGCATAGCCCTCGGAGAGCAGCGCCGCGAGCGGCACGTCGCCATGCTCGGGCTCGCCATACCAGGACTCGCGATCGGCATAGGCGAGCTTCTTCGCCTCGACGAGCACGTGCACGAATTCCGCGCCGAGCGTGTCCATCGACGGGACGTCGAAGCCCTCGAGCAGCTTCAGGGCCTGCAGCATCACCGGCCCCTGGCTCCAGGGCCCGGCCTTGAAGACCTCCCAGCCGCGATAGGAGACGCGCGCGCAGGCCTCGACCGAGGCGCTCCATGACGCCATGTCGGCGGCGCGCAGCACGCCGCGATGGCGCCGGCCGGTGGCGTCCATCGCCTCGGTGCTGCACGCGAAGCCCTCGATCGTCTCCGCGACGAAGCCCTGGTAGAAGGCGCGGCGCGCGGCGTCGATCTGCGCCTCGCGGTCGGCGCCGGCCTGCGCGCCGAGGCGCACGAGCCGCGCCAGCGTCTTGGCGAGGCCGGGGTTGCGATGGATGTCGCCGGCCTTCGGCGGCCTGCCGCCGGGCAGCCAGGTCTCCGCCGAGGCGGGCCATTCGCGCGCGAAGAACTCCGCCACGCCGGCGATCGCGCCGGCCGCGCCGGCGACGAGCGGATGGCCTTCGGCCGCGTAGGAGATCGCGGGCTGCAGCGCCTCGGCGAGGGTCAGCGTGCCGTGGTCGCGCAGCATCAGCATCCAGGCGTCGAAGGCGCCGGGCACCGTCGCCGCCAGCAGGCCGTTGCCCGGGATGGTCTCGATCCCCTCGGCGCGGTAATGCGCGAGCGTCGCCCCCGCCGGCGCCGGGCCTTGGCCGCAGATCGCGACCGGCGCGTCCTGGCCCGCCGGGCGCACGAGGATGACGGCATCGCCGCCGAGCCCGTTCATGTGCGGCTCGACCACCTGCAGCACGAAGCCCGCGGCGACCGCGGCGTCGAAGGCGTTGCCGCCCTTCTCGAGCACCGCCATGCCGACCTGGCTCGCGATCCAGTGCGTCGAGGAGACGACGCCGAACGTGCCGAGGATCTCCGGGCGCGTGGTGAAGCCGGGTGCTGCCATGTCCTGCCTGCCGTCGGATGCGAAGGCCGCGATCCTACGCGCGGGCGGGCGTCGAGGCCATGGCGCGGCTTGTTTCGGCGGCGGGGCGGGCCATGGTAATCGATCGGCCATGGACGATGCGAAGCAAGGCGGCGCGCTCTCGGGCATCACCGTGCTCGCCCTCGAGCAGGCGGTCGCCGCCCCCTATTGCACGAGCAGGCTCGCCGACGCGGGCGCGCGCGTGATCAAGGTCGAGCGCGCGGAAGGCGACTTCGCGCGCGGCTACGACCGCGCCGCGAAGGGGATGTCGAGCTATTTCGCGTGGCTCAACCGCGGCAAGGAATCGCTCGCGGCCGACATCAAGGCGCCGGTCGACGCGGCGCTGCTCCATCGCATCCTCGCCCATGCCGACGTGTTCGTGCAGAACCTCCTGCCGGGCGCCGCCGCGCGCGCAGGATTCGGCAGCGACGAGCTGCGCGCGCGCCATCCGCGTCTCGTCGCGGTCGACATCTCGGGCTATGGCGACGAGGGGCCCTACGCGGCCATGAAGTCCTACGACATGCTGGTCCAGGCGGAGACCGGCCTTGCCAGCATCACCGGCGGGCCGGAGGCGCCGGCGCGCGTCGGCGTCTCGGTCTGCGACATCGCCGCGGGCATGTACGCGCACCAGGCCGTGCTCGAGGCGCTGATCCGGCGCGGCCGCACCGGCGAGGGCGCGTCGATCAAGGTCAGCCTCTTCGACGGCATGGCCGACTGGATGGCGGTGCCGCTGCTCTTCTCCGACTACGGCCCGGGCGCGCCGCGGCGCGTCGGCCTGAGCCATCCCTCGGTCGCGCCCTACGACCCGTTCCCGAGCGCCGACGGCACGCCGGTGCTGGTGTCGATCCAGAACGACCGCGAATGGCAGCGCTTCTGCGCCGAGGTGCTGGAGCAGCCCGGCCTCGCGAGCGATCCCGCCTTCGCGACCAACGTGCAGCGCGTCGCCAACCGCGCGCGCATGGACGCGATCATCCGCGAGGCCTTCGCGCGCCATGGCACCGAGGCGCTCTGCGCGCGCCTGCTCGCCGCTGGCATCGCCTTCGCGCGGGTGAACTCCGTGGCGGAGTTCTCGCGCCACCCGCAGCTGCGCCGCGTGCGCGTCCAGACGCCGGCGGGCGAGGTCGCGCTGCCCGCGCCGCCGCCCGTGGTCGATGGCCGCCGCGAGCCCGCGCTCGGCCCGGTTCCCGCGCTCGACGCGCATGGCGAGGCGATAAGAAGGGAGTTCGGCGCATGAACCCGGACGAGCCGAGGCTGCGCGACTGGATCGGCCGGCGCGAGAGCGCCGAGGATTCCTGCGATGCGCGCCGCGTCGCCGACATGGCGGCCACGCTCGACCTGCCGGCCGCGCCGCGCGAGGGCGAGAGGCTGCCGCCGGGCTGGCACTGGATGTTCTTCAACCCGATGGCGCGCGCGCGCGAGCTCGGCCCCGACGGGCATCCGCGCCGCGGTGGATTCCTGCCGCCGGTGGCGCTGCCGCGGCGCATGTGGGCGGGCGGCAGGCTGTCCTTCCCCGCGCCGCTCGTCGTCGGCGCGCGGCTTCGCCGCTACTCCGAGATCCTGTCCGTCGACCCGAAATCGGGCCGATCCGGCGCGATGGTCTTCGTGGTCGTGCGCCATCGCGTCTTCTCCGGCGACGCGCTGGCCGTGGAGGAGGAGCACGACATCGTCTATCGCGAGGCCCCGGCGCCCGGCGCGGCGCCGGCCGCGCCCGTCGCGCCGCCCGAAGCCGCGTCCGTCGCTTCCTGGACCCGCCGCGTCGTGCCCGACCCGGTCATGCTCTTCCGCTACTCGGCACTGACGGCGAACGGCCACCGCATCCACTACGACCATCCCTACGCGACCGGCATCGAGGGCTATCCGGGGCTCGTGTTCCACGGGCCGCTCACCGCGACGCTGCTGATGGCGCTGGCGGAGGGCGGGCTCGGCAGGCCGCTCGCGCGCTTCGAGTTCCGCAACCGGGCGCCGCTCTTCGACGTCGCGCCCTTCACGCTGGCCGGGGCGCCGGATGGCGGCGGCGGCGCGCTGGCCTGGGCGATCACGCCCTCCGGCGCCCTCGCCACCGAGGCCGCGGCGGCATGAACAGGTCGCGGCCGCGCATCGAGCTCGAGGCCGCGCCCGCCGCGCGCCGCGGCGCGACGCGCGCCTGCGACCACCCGGGCTGCACGCGCGGCGGGGAGTTCCGCGCGCCGCGCTCGCGCCGCGACCTCGGCGAGTTCTACTGGTTCTGCCTCGAGCACGTGCGCGCCTACAACCAGGCCTGGGACTACTACCGCGGCATGTCGCCCGAGGAGATCGAGCGCGAGCGCCGCCGCGACACGGTGGGCCAGCGCCCGACCTGGCCCATGGGGCCGCGCGGCGAGGCCTTCATGCATGCGCGCATGCGCGGGATCGACCCCGACGCGATCGACGCGGCCCTGCGGCGCATGATGGGCGACGACGACCCGCCGCCGCGCCGCGCGCGGCCGGCGACGCCCGAGGACGAGGCGCTGCGCGTCCTCGACCTCGGGCCCGGCGCGTCCTTCGAGGAGGTCAAGGCCCGCTACAAGGCCCTGGCCAAGCTCCACCACCCCGATGCGAACGGGGGCGACAAGGCGGCCGAAGAGCGGCTAAAGTCCATAAACCAGGCATACACGCTCCTGAAATCGCAGGCGTTCGGCGCCCGCCAGGCGCCCAGCCGCTAGCCGCCAGATCGGCGCTTCCGCGGCATCGGCAACTGCGTCCGGAACATGGATGACCGGCCACACCATTCGCGGCCCCGGCCGCGCCACGTCCGAGGATTGCTGTCCATGGCCACCGCCCAAGCCGACGTCTACGTGCCCAACCTGCTCGACGCGAAGATCAAGGTCCGCGACGTCTTCGGGATCGATTCCGACCTCGAGGTCCCGGCCTTCTCGAGGCCAAGCGACCATGTCCCCGCGCGCGACGAGGCCTACCGCTTCGACCGCGAGACCACCCTCGCGATCCTCGCGGGCTTCGCCTACAACCGCCGCGTCCTGATCCAGGGCTACCACGGCACCGGCAAGTCGACGCATATCGAGCAGGTCGCCGCGCGCATCAACTGGCCTTGCATCCGCGTCAACCTCGACAGCCACATCAGCCGCATCGACCTCGTCGGCAAGGACGCGATCGTCCTCAAGGACGGCAAGCAGGTGACGGAGTTCCGCGAGGGCATCCTGCCCTGGGCGCTCCAGCATCCCTGCGCGCTGGTGTTCGACGAGTACGACGCGGGCCGCGCCGACGTGATGTTCGTGATCCAGCGCGTGCTGGAGGTCGAGGGCAAGCTGACGCTGCTCGACCAGAACCGTGTCATCCGCCCGCATGCGGGCTTCCGCCTCTTCGCCACCGCCAACACGGTCGGCCTCGGCGACACGACGGGCCTCTACCACGGCACGCAGCAGATCAACCAGGGCCAGATGGACCGCTGGAACATCGTCGCGACGCTGAACTACCTGCCGCACGACGAGGAGATCCGCATCGTCGCCGCCAAGAGCCCGGCCTGGGACAACGCGGAGGGCCGCAAGGTCCTGGCCAACATGGTCGCGCTCGCGGACCTGACGCGCGCCGGCTTCGTCGCCGGCGACCTTTCGACGGTCATGAGCCCGCGCACGGTCATCACCTGGGCCGAGAACGCGCGCATCTTCAGCGACGTCGGCTTCGCCTTCCGCATCAGCTTCCTCAACAAGTGCGACGAGGTCGAGCGCGCGACCGTGGCCGAGTACTACCAGCGCTGCTTCGGCTCCGAGCTCGACATGGGCTCGGGCAAGGCGCGCCTGGCCTGAGGGCGGCGGCGGGCCGCGCGGCATTGACATGGCAGGCAAGCCCAACGAGGGGCCGGTCGAGGCGTTCCGGCAGGTGACCGGCGCCGCGATGCGAGCGATCGCGCGCGACCCGGAGCTGCAGGTCGCCTTCGCGCCCGAGCCCGCGTCGCTGCGCGGCAAGGAGGCGCGTCTGCCGGCGCCCTCGCGCGAGATCGCGCGCGAGGAGATGGCGATCATCCGCGGCGAGGCCGACGCGATTAGCCTGAAGCTGCGCTTCCACGACGAGGCGCTGCACCGGCGCCGCGCGCCATCGGGCGCGATGGCGCGCCAGGTGTTCAACGCGGTCGAGCAGGCGCGCTGCGAGGCGCGCGGCGCTCTGCGCATGCAGGGCACCGCGCGCAACCTCGCCGCCGCCTCCGAGGAGCGCTGCCGCACCCAGGGCTTCGCGCGCGTCACCGACCGCGACGCGGCGCCGCTGGTCGAGGTCGTCGGCCTGCTCGCGCGCGAGGCCTTCGCCGGCCAGCCCGTGCCGCAGGCCGCGCGCAAGATGGTCGACCTCTGGCGGCCCTGGATCGAGTCCAAGGCCGGCACCGACCTGGAGCGCCTGTCCGGCGTGCTCGACGACCAGTCCGCCTTCGCGGAGCTGGCGCGTAGGCTGATCGAGGACCTCGAGCTGGGCGAGGCCGACGCGGCCGAGCCCGAGCCCGAGGACGACCAGGGCCAGGGCCAGCAGGAGCAGGACCAGTCCCGGCAGGGCACCGAGGGCGAGGCAGAGCAGGATTCCTCCGACGACGGCATGAGCGGCGAGAGCCGCGAGGAGGCCGGCGACGCGGGCGAGGAGGGCGCGGCCGAGGACGCCGAGGGCGAGGAGGGCATGGGCATGGGCGAGGACGGGCCCGAGCGCCCCGGCCGCCGCTGGCGCCCGCAGAACGACTGGTCGGGCCAGAACGCGCTGCCGAGCTACAAGTCCTTCACGACCGAGTTCGACGAGGTCGTCGACGCGGAATCGCTGTGCGACGCCGAGGAACTGGCGCGGCTGCGCCTGCAGCTCGACCAGCAGCTCGGCCACCTGCAGAGCGTGATCGGGCGGCTGGCGAACCGCCTGCAGCGTCGCCTGCTCGCCAAGCAGAACCGCTCCTGGGAATTCGACCTCGAGGAGGGGATGCTCGACGCGGCGCGGCTGTCGCGCGTCGTCACCAACCCAGCCTATCCGCTCTCCTACAAGCGCGAGCGCGACACCGAGTTCCGCGACACCGTCGTCGGCCTGCTGATCGACAATTCCGGATCGATGCGCGGGCGCCCGATCACCGTCGCGGCGATGTCGGCCGAC
>Ga0194129_10005083_pt1 | contig 17038 bp, 8 predicted proteins | sample TA2KigCa35mmetaG_FD_150862 | JGI IMG/M metagenome (GOLD analysis project Ga0194129, IMG submission 150862) | Freshwater microbial communities from Lake Tanganyika, Tanzania - TA2015038 Kigoma Deep Cast 35m | ecosystem: Environmental > Aquatic > Freshwater > Lake | place: Tanzania: Lake...
TGTCGGGCCGATGGGGATGTATCGCTGGGCCGTCTATTTTCTGACTGAGTGGAATATCTCGTGCAGCCACGTTTACGGTTTCAATATGGATGAGTGGTCCGACGCCGCAGGTAACACGTTGCCACCGGAGAATCCCGGTGCGTTTCAGTTCTCGATGGAGAAGGCGTTCTACGGACCGCTGGGAAAGCTGTCGCCACCGAAAAGCCAACGGTATTTCGCCACCAAGAAAATGCTGCCGACCTACGCTGCTCGGATCAAAGAACTCCGCGCGAATGGAGCTAAGCTGACGGTCATCTTCGGCATCGGCCGCGTCTGTCACATCGCCTTCTGGGAACCCCACTTCGCCTCGGAGTTCTCGTCGGAGGCCGAGTGGAAAAAACAGACACATCGCCTGGGAGCAAAGCTGCATCCGCTGACGGTCGAACAAAACGCGCTCACCAGTTTCAAGAGCCGCACGACGCTGGTTCCGGCCTACGCCAACACGATCGGCCCCGGCCTGTTCCTCGGAGCCGACAAGATCATCGGCGGCGCGGATGGCTCGTTCGGGCGCGGAATGATGTGGCAAGGACTCAGCCTGTGGATGACGCTGCGACATGCTCCAACCTCGTGGATTCCATCGACGTACATGCCAACGCAACCTGGCCGACTGTTTTTCCTGAAAGAAATCGCTGGCCCGCTCGTCGCCGACTGCAACTAGCTTTTGGAGTGCGGCGATTCATCGCCGCTTTGGATTCTCTTTACCTCCGACACCTTTTGAGTTGACATCGTCCTTACCGCGACCGTCAGGGAGCGGCCTCAAGCCTCGACGTCGGCCGCACCTTAACGGTCGCGGCACGCAGAACTCAGGAGCCATCATGGCCACATCACGCAACTACTCGCCGTATCAAGAAAAAATCATCAAGCGGTTCTACGACAACCGCGACACGATCGACCAAACGCGGTTGAGCGATCTCGCCGCCGAGCTGTACCTCGCCGAAGGCAAGAAACGCGAGCGTCTGTGGAAGCAAGCGGGCGAAGTCATGGAACGGCTCGGCGTGCCGCAGTCGCGACTCGATCACGTCCTGAAATCCGCCGACCCCGCGATCCTGGCCGAGGTCGTCCAAGACGTGCTCAACGGCCACATTCAGCCGCCGCCGAAGAAGAAGCCGGGAGAACGACCCGGCTCCGAAAAGTAATCAGGCACGCAGAGTCGGGTCGCAAAGAACTCCCACCACCGCCCTGGCCGCCGCCGGTTGTGCGAGCGTTCGGAGGTTCTGGCGAAGACGTTTTCGTGACGAGGAATCTCTTAAGAGTTGGACGAGACCGCCTCGCAAAGAGTCAGCGACGGGCGAGGAGGGTTCGACGATAAGGGCAGCCGAGTGGTCGACAAACAGGCGCGCGTTGAGGCGCTGATGGTCGTGAGCCGAAGCCGGGAGCGGAACCAGGAGGGGCGGCAGACCCGCGCACGCGAGTTCGGCCAGCGTGGTGGCTCCCGCTCGCGAGACGACGCAGGTCGCGCGGCGGTATTGCTCAGCCATGTCGCGAAAGAAGGGTTGCACGTCGGCCGGCAGCGACAACGCGGCATAACGCTGACGAATCGTCTCGAGATCAGCCGCTCCGGTTTGATGCACGATTTGCCAACCAGTGAGTTCGCTTTGCAAAGTCGCCAGCGCATCGAGAACCGCCGCGTTGAGCGACGCCGCCCCCTGGCTGCCGCCAAGAATCAGAAGCGTCGGCGTCTCCAAACCAGCCCGGCACGCAAGCGAGAGGTTCTCGGAATGATCAGTCGCTGGCGTGTCGGACTGGTTTGGTTCTCCCAACTTGGCGATCTCGGAGCGAATCGGGTTGCCGGTCACGACCGTCTTCACTCCGCGAGGCAATCCGTTTGCGGCTTGAGGCCACGGCAGGCAGACGACCTTCGCGAAACGACTCAACCAGCGAGTCGCTTTGCCGGGGACGACGTTTTGTTCCAACAACACAATCGGCACGCCCGCTCGCCATGCGGCGAGGACTGGCGGAACGCTGGCAAAGCCACCGAGTCCCACGACAACAGTTGGACGTTCGCGAGCCATGATCGCACGAGCCTTCCGATACGCTCGCCAATTGTTGAGCACCGATGCAACGATGCGGGTCGGACTCAGCGACGGTGAGACTGATGGCAGCGCGACATGCTCGAACCCTGCACCGCCGACGATGTCGACTTCGATCGGCTTTTGCGACCCAATGAACAGCACGCGCGCATCCGGTTCGCGAGCAAGCAGTTCGCGCGCAACCGCGATGCCGGGAAACAAATGCCCGCCAGTGCCGCCGCCGGCAAAGACCACGCTCCGTCGTGTCGAGGCATTCGTCATGTCGCTAATGTAATTGAGGCCCACCGCCGGTGGCCACGCTCGCCAAGAGCGTGGGGAGCGTGCCCGGTCCCGTCAGACCCACGCTCTTGGCGAGGGTGGTCAAGTGGCGTGTTTTAAAGCGACGACACTGGTCGTTGCAGTTCGAATTTGTTTGAGGTGTCGCATGGCCAACTGCAAGTGGTTCGTGTTCGTTGCGTCGCTGCTGTTGTGGTCGAGCCTGTCGCTTGCGGCCGATGCCGCGCGGCCGAACATTCTTTTCATCGTCGCCGACGATCAGGCCGAGTGGGCGATGAGTTGCTCCGGGCATCCGGAGGCCAAGACGCCGAACATGGACCGCATCGCTCGCGAGGGGGTACGGCTGACGAATTGCTTCACGCCGACGCCGGTCTGCAGCCCGTCGCGTGTCTCGATTCTCACCAGCCGCTACGGCACCGAGGTCGGGATTCTCGATTGGCTCAATCCCAACAAGGAGCCGGAACGAGGACTCGATCCGAAGACTCCCGCCTGGCCGAAGCTGCTCGCGGCGGCCGGATACCGCACGGGCCTGATCGGCAAGTGGCATCTTGGACTGACGGAGGAATTCCATCCGTCCGTCTTCGGCTATCAGCACTTCATGGGCTTTCGCGGCGGAGGCAACAGCCCGCGTAACCCAAGCTTGGAAATTGAGGGCAAGGTCCAGAAGGCTGAGGGGTTTATCGTCGATCTGTTAACGGACGATGCTCTCAAATTCTTGCTGCGCGAGCCGGGTCGCCCGTTCGCACTCTCGTTGCACTTTCGCGAACCGCACGCGCCGTATGCTCCGGTGCCGGAGAGCGAGCAGCAAGCGTTCGCGGGACTCGATCCGAATGTGCCGAATCCGGACTTTCCGAAGCTCGATGTCGCGCGAGTCAAAAAACTGACACGCGAGTATCTCGCCAGTGTCGCGGCGATCGATCGCAACGTTGGTCGAGTGTTGGATGAGTTGGATCGGCTCAAACTGACCGACAATACGCTGGTGATCTTCACCAGCGACCATGGCTACAACATCGGCCATCACGGAATTCTGCACAAAGGGAACGCTGCTTGGATTCTGACCGGAAACCCTCCCGGCACAAAAAACGTCCCAGCCGCTCATCGGCCCAACATGTTCGACACGTCTCTGCGCGTCCCAGCCGTCATCCGCTGGCCAAAGTCGATTCCAGCCGGCCGAGTCGTCAGCCGCACGGTGACGCATCTCGATTGGTTTCCGACGCTGCTGGAGGCGACGGGGATCGCTCTCCCCATCGGAACTACGATTCGTGGACGCAGCGTCCTCAATTTGCTGCGAGGTGAGGGAGCATTCGATCGCTCCGACGATCTCTATACCGAGTTCAGCGTGCAACACACGATGCGGGCCGACATGCGCTGCTACCGCACCTCCGACTGGAAGCTCAAACGGGATTTCTTGAACACCGATCGCAACGAACTCTACGACCTCCGGAACGATCCCGGTGAGACGACAAACCTCGCGACATCTGACCGACCGGAAGCGAAAGCGGCGTTCGCGAAGCTGTCAAAACTCATCCAGCAGCAGATGATTGAACTGGGTGATCCGATCAGACCGTAAGGTGGGATCAGCGCAGCGCCGGTCCGCCAACTTGCTTCAACGATGATGGCCCGGCACCGAAGCCGCTGGTCCCACCTTACAGGCTTGCACCCCTCAAAACCGCAGCCGTTCCCGGTCTTGCAAGTCGGTGGCGGCACAATATACTCCCGCCTCCCAAAGCAAACTGCAGGGCCGATTTTCGTGTCAAAAAAGGTGAGAGCGTCATGACTTTGATGTGCGATATTTGCAAAAGAACCGCAGGCCGAGGCAATTCCAAGGTCGAACGCGGCAAGGCGAAATATCTCGGTGGCAACGGCCGCAAAACGACCGGTATCACTAAGCGACATTACTTCATCAATCTCCAGACCGTCCACATTGAGAGGCCAGGAGGCGGAGCAATGACCGCTCGCGTTTGCACCAAGTGCATTCGCAGCGGACTGATCCGTAAGAGTGTCAAACGGAAGCCGTTCACGCTGGCGGAAAACAACTAATCGACCAAGAGTCGATCTAGATTTACTCAAACCCGGCTTCTCAAGGAGCCGGGTTTTTCTGTTGAAGGATGGGTACTCTGCCCGTCCGCCGAATCGAAGACACGGACGGGCAGGAGTGCCCATCCTACCGGAGCCGCCACATGGCCCAACCGCTCACCAAAGAGATTGTCACAAAAGTCGCGCACCTCGCGCGGCTGAAGCTGACGGACGGAGAACTCGACTTGTTCACGACGCAACTTGGCCAGGTGCTTGGCTACGTTGAGTTGCTCAATGAACTCGACACCTCCGCCGTCGAGCCGATGGCGCACGTCGCTGACATCGCCAACGTCTTCCGTGACGATGAACTGCAGCCGTCACTGCCACGAACCGCCGCACTGTCGAACTCCCCGAAGACAGACGGCAAATATTTCATCGTCCCGCAGATTCTGGAAGAGGGGTAGCACTTAGGGAGTGCGGTGTGTCAGCACCGCTTTGGTTCACTTCGGCCAAATCCTTCAAAGCGGTGCTGACACCCCGCGCTCCAAAGTTTGCATCATGCCCGCACAACTTTCCTCGGCTGTTGACTTGATCGCGCAACTTAATCGCGGCGAGACAAGCTCCGTCGAATTGACCGAAGGCTGCCTGCAAACAATCGCCACGCAGGACCCGAACATCCGCGCATTCCTGTCGACGAATGCCGATGCTGCGATAGCTCAGGCCAAGGCGATCGACGAGAAACGCAAAGCCGGTCAGTCCGTCGGCAAGCTGGCCGGTTTGCCGATCGCGCTCAAAGACAACATGTGCGTCACCGGTGTGAAGACGACCTGCGCCAGCCGCATCCTCGAAAACTTCGTCCCGCCGTATGACGCGGGAGTCGTCGAGAAACTCAAGGCCGCCGACGCGGTGCTGGTCGGCAAGACGAACCTCGATGAGTTCGCGATGGGTTCTTCGACGGAGAACTCCGCTTTCCAAGTCACTCGCAATCCGTGGAACTTGGAGCACACTGTCGGCGGTTCCAGCGGTGGATCGGCAGCGGCCGTCGCGGCCCGGATGGTTCCGCTGTCGCTCGGTTCGGATACGGGCGGCTCGATTCGTCAGCCGGCGGGGTTCTGCGGAGTCGTCGGGATGAAGCCGACCTACGGCCGAGTTTCGCGGTACGGACTCGTGGCCTACGCGAGTTCGCTGGATCAGATTGGTCCGTTCGCGACCGATGTTGCCAGCGCGGCGTTACTGTTCGAAGTCATCTCCGGGCACGACCGCCGCGATTCGACCAGCGTCGATCGGCCGGTGCCGGCGTCTTCGCAAACCGTCGAACAACCGCTGACCGGACTGCGGGTCGGCATCGCTCGCGAACACTTCGCCGAGGGACTTGACCGCGAAGTCGAAGCGGCGATCCAGCATTCGCTCGATGTGTATCGTTCGCTCGGAGCGGAGATTGTCGAGCTGTCGCTGCCGCACTCAAAGTACGCCATCGCAACGTACTACTTGATCGCGGCCTCTGAAGCGTCGAGCAATCTGGCTCGGTTCGACGGCGTGCATTACGGGCATCGGGCGGCGAAGTTCGACAACCTGATCGACATGTACTCGGCCAGCCGCGGCGAGGGTTTTGGTCCGGAAGTGAAACGGCGCATCATGCTCGGCACATACGCCCTCTCGGCCGGCTATTACGACGCCTATTACTTGAAGGCGTTGAGGGTCCGCCGCCTGATCCGCAGCGACTTCGATGCCGCGTTCAAGCGTTGCGACGTCCTCGCCTCCCCCATTGCCTCGACCCCCGCATTCCGGCTGGGCGAGTTAGTCAACGATCCGCTGGCGATGTACCTCTCGGACATCTACACGATCAGCGCGAACCTCGCCGGGATCCCCGGCCTGTCGCTGCCGTGCGGGCTCAGTTCCACTGGCCTCCCCATCGGCCTGCAACTCCTCGCCGCCCCGTTCGAGGAAGAAAAACTCTTTCGCGCTGCACGGATGTTTGAACGAGCGACCGAATGGCATACGAAGAGGCCAAAGTAGCCTCACCCGCGTTGCTTGAGGATCGGACCGGTCAAATCGGCCAGGCGGGTTCTTTGTTGGCCGCTGCCATCGAAGTTGCTGGGTGCGAGCCACGCTTGAAACGCTTTGCGCAGAGCGGGCCATTCGCTGTCGATGGCGGCGTACCAGGCGGTGTCGCGGTTGCGATGCTTGTAGACCGTCGCTTGCCGGAAGATCCCCTCGAACGACAAACCCAATCGTTGAGCGGCAGCTCGCGAGGGGGCGTTGAGCGCGTCGCATTTCCATTCGTAGCGGCGGTAGCCCAGCTCGAACGCACGCTGCATCAGCAAGAACATCGCTTCGGTCGCGGCCGGACGGCGCTGCAAGCGCGGCGAATAGTGAATGTGCCCGACCTCGATGGCCCCGCTGGCCGGAGCGATGCGGAGATAGCTCGCGACGCCGGCCGGAAGACCGTCGGCCAAGTCGATGATCGCGAAGAACTGCGGATCGTCACCGAGGCAGGTCGCGAGCATCCACTCGCGATAATTGGCCAGCGTGGGGAACGGGCCATAGGCCATGTAGGTCCAGCTCCGTCCCTCGACATCGGCGGCATTCGCGGCGAACAACGACTCGGCATGCCGGTCGGGATCGAGCGGTTCCAGCCGGCAGAACCGTCCGCGCAGCGGCTCGCGCGGCGGATGGGGCGGCGCAGTCCAATTCGGCAACGAGACGCCAATCGGCTGGCCGAGGCTGTTGTTAGCTGTTTTCATATTGGGGCCTTTATGGTCCAAGATTTTACCACCAAGGCACGAAGAGGAGTCGCGGGGGGCGACGCGTGCGGGAGGCGCGTCGTGCTGGAAAACAAAAACCGCACCAGCCCCAAAATGGAGGGGGGTGCGGTCGGTGTGGTTTTTCCGAAGTTCGTCGAGCCACACGGCAATCGGCCGAGAGACCTCGTGCGGAGCCGCCACGGTTGTTGGAACCGCGATGCTCCGCACGAAGTGTTTCTCGTCCGGGCAAGTGTGGCAGAACTACGAGCTGACGCTCACTGGATTGCCGATGTACGTGGCTCCGGTGAAACCTGCTCCCGTTCGAGAAGTGGCCGGTTCATCCAGTGTGATTGCAAAGATACCCTTGGCATCGAACACAACTGCGCCTGTTGCGGACATGGTCGTCCCGGTCGCATCGGTGATCGCTCCGCTGGCGGTGATTGTCAGCGTCCCGGCCGCTGCGATGTTTCCGAGGTTCGCCGCCGAATTCGTTGTCACCGCGATGTTGGTACCGGTCAAATTCAGTTGCCCGGTCAAAGTCGAGACCGTCGAATTCAAATTGATGGCGGAAGCACCGGCATTGATCGTAATCGTTGCTCCCGAGAAGGTCAGATCGCCGCTATCCGTCACCGCACCGCCTGAGGTCACAATCAGGACTCCATTGACAACCGACGTACCCAGATCCGTTGCGCTAGCCTCGGTGATTGTCACGGTGGTACCTGTCACCGCGATCGTACCAAAGTTGTTGGTGCCAGTGGTGGTGAGGTTGATGGTTTGCCCCGTCGCGATGATCGTTGCCGTACCGACAACACTGAGAGCGGTGGCGGCAGTTCGCGACACTGTACTGGCTGACGTGATGCTCAAATCTCCCGATGCGGTGACCGTACCGAGTTCCGTTGTGGTGTTGTTCGTCACGGCGATGTCTGAGCCGCTGAGATTGATACGGCCGGACAGTGCCGTAGCCAATTGGTCTAGCGTGATCGTCTCGCCGTTGGCTGCCGTGAGATCAGTGATACCCGACACAGTCAGATCACCGCTGTCGGTGATCGCACCCGTAGAAGTCACTGTCAGAGACGTGGCACCGATCGTCGACAGGATCGTGTCGCTGTTTTCCTTGATGATCACTGCCGCACTGCTGAGGACCGAAATCGAACCGAAGTTATTGGCCGTAGTGTCCAGGGTGACGGCATCGTTCGACGTCGTGATTTGCAGCAGACCACCGACCGTGATCGTGGCGGATCCGGATTGGGTCACAGCGCCGGCCGTCGTGAGAGTGACATCACCTGTCGCGGTCACTGTGGCGAGAACCGTGGCAGCGTCGTTGTCAGTCAAAGTGATGTCCGCACCTTTCAGGGTCAACGCACCGAAGGTGGAAGTCGCCTGGATGAGAGAAATTGAACCGCCGTTTGACGTGAGACTTGTTGCGCCGGTCACCGTCAGAACACCACTGTCTGTGATGGAACCGCTGGACGTCACGTCCAAAGAACCAAGAGTTCCTGACGTTCCCAGGTCTGTTGCTCCCGCTTCGACGATGGTCACAGCCGCACCAGCAGTGAGAATGATCGTCCCGAACGAGTTCCCGACCGAATTCAACGTGATGTTGTCACCAGCCGCATCGATGGTGACTGTGTCGCTAACCACAATTTTTCCGCTGTCGGTAATGTGGTTCGCAGCACCGGCCGTCGTGATCGACAACGCGCCCGTGAGCGTGGTTGTTCCCAGAATGATCGGAGTCGACATCGTCACCGTGGCAAAGTCACCAGTCATGCTGAGCGTGCCGCCAGCTCCCGCCGCAAGCGTTGTTTGTGTGAGCGTGATGTCGCCACCATTGTTGGCCACAAACGTGGCTGAATTGAATCCGGCGGAACCTGTCACCGCGCCGCCAGCGTCCGAGATATTACCCTTGGCGGTGATGCTTAGAGTCCCTGTCAAGACCGAAGTTCCGAGAGTCAATCCGAGGAGGTCGTTGTCTTTCACGGAAACGTTTCGGCTAGTAGTCAGGATCAAGTTGCCTCCGAATGTCGAGGCTCCAGAATCCAGCGCGATGTCGTTAACGCCATTGCTCAGCGTCGTGCTTCCGACAATCGTCAGCGTGCCGCTGTCCGTGATGTTGCCGGTCGAAGTCAGCGAGAAGTTGCCTTTCGCTCGCGACGTGAAGAGATCGGTCGAACCGGTTTCCTGCAAGGTGACGTCCTCGCCATCGAGCGAGAGCGAGCCGAAAGTATTGGCCGCCGTATTCAGCGTGATGTTGTAGTCCGTTGCTGTGACGGTCGCACGACCGCCGATGGTGAGTGTGTCAGCTTGAGTCACAGCCCCGCCAGACGTGACGTTGAGCGTTCCGCTGGTGGAGATGGCTCCCAGCACCGTCGGTAGAACATTAACGATGGTGACATTCTTCGCGACCGTAGTGGCCAGGACCGTAATGGCTCCTGTGTACTCTGATCCGGTCGAGTTCAGCGTGATCGACTTGCCGGCAGCAACAAGCAACGAGGTCGTCGTGCCGACAATCACATCGCCGCGATCGGTAATATTTCCGGCCGATTCCACCGTGAGGGAACCTGTCGTGTTCGAGGCAAAGAAATCGGTATCACTGTTTTCTTTCAGCGACACAGTGGCACCATCAACCGCGACTGAGCCATAGTTGTTGTTGTTTGTGCCAGCGAGCGTGATGTCAAACTTGGTCGTTCCCGTCGAGTCCGTCGCGTTGATTGTCGCGCGACCACCGACTGTTAGCACAGTTGTGTCAGCTAATTCGGTCACAGCTCCATTTGATGTGACGGTCAATGTCCCCGAAGCCGTGGTGTTACCGAGCACTGTTGCACGGTCGTTAGTGACAGCGATGTTCGAGCCGCTCAGGATCAATGCTCCAGTAAACTTCGAGCCAGCCTGATCCAGAGTGATCGCGCCACCCGTTGCAATCGTTGTCGTGGTGGCCACAGTCAAATCACCGCTATCGGTGACACCACCGCCAGAAATCAGATTCAACAGCCCACTCGTCGTCACCCCCGCCAAAACTGAAGAACTGCGTTCCTTCAGGAAGACATCTTTACCAGTCACCGAAACCGAGCCAAAGTTGTTCACGACACCAGCGGTCGAGTTGATTTCATCCAAGTCAATGTCCTTGCCGGTGGCCGTGATTGTCATCAGGCCACCAACGGTGATGCCGGTGCCGCTCTGAGTCACGCTTCCTGCGGCGGCTCCAGAGTTGGTCACGCTCAACGTGCCAGTCGCCTTGATCACACCGAGATCTGTGCCAGCGTCATTGTCGGTCACAGCGATATTCGTCCCCGTAAGCGTCAAAGTGCCGCCAAACGTCGATGTCGCGGTGTTGAGGGTAATCGCGTTCCTGGTCGCAAGGAACGTCGAGGCTCCCGTCACCGCCAGGACACCAAGTCCCGCAGAGTCATCCGCGTCTGTATCCGTGATGGCACCACTGGACGTCACCGAGAACGCACCGAGAACCGTCGACGATCCCAAGGCGGTCGATCCGGCTTCGACGATGGTGACGGTGGTTCCCTTCGCCTTGACAGTGCCAAACGAGTTGCCCGCTGTGGTCAGAATGACGTTGTCGTCATGATTCGTCGTATCCGCATCGAAGGTGGCAATGCCAGACACAGAAACCCTGCCGGACTGAGTGATATCTCCAGATGCGGTATTCACAGTCAAATCGCCGGTCACGGTCGAGACACCCAACGCAACGGTTGCCGTTGTATTCGCACCGGTGAGCGTATTCACGGTTGCACTCTTCGTCGAAGTCAACGAGAGAGTTTCAACGTCCGTCAGATTCACCGTGATGGCCTTGTTGGCGCCGGTGATGGAAAGTGAGTCGGAAGCACCAGCACCATCGAAGTTGATGATCGAGATGGTGTTCGAGGTCGCGGCAGTGATGCGGGCCACGAATGTTCCACCCATCGTCACGTCGGTGTAGGACGCCTTCGCTTTGACGGTGACGGCGTTGGCCGCCGCATCGCCGGTCAGCGTCAGCGTGCCAGCAGCAAAGCTGACGGAGAGGGTCGGCACGAGTCGTTGTTCGAGCGATTCAGCGGCGACACCAGAATTCCAGGCTTTAACCAAAGCTTGGCGTCGGCGGGCGGGGCGGCGCGATCCGGCAAAACGAGAAACGAACGACTCCCAAACCGAGCGACTCAACCGTGACTTCGACATGTCCTGAGTTCCTCAAAAATAAGTCCTGTGATCGACGCGGGAGATGGCTTGCCGCCGAATAACAACATCTCTGACAAAATTTCAAAAACGCAAAAAACACACACCCGAGACTGTCAAAATACGCTAACTGGGGTAAATAAATAACGCCAACGGTCTTTTTCAAGGAAATTCTGACTCCTCAGGTTTTTCAAAACTGAAAATTCTGAGTTTTCCGGTTTTTCAAAGCTTGCCGACAAGCGGCCCTACATGCGTTCTCAATCCTGAACGGGGTTGACGCATTGGGCACGTTGCAAAATCGAGTGGTTGATCGGGGAAAAAACCCGGAAATCCAGTGAGAAATCGAATCGTTCGGCAAACCACTCGCTGGCGCGTCTCACTCGGATTTCATTCGCCACAGTGCTCGACTCGGCGGTTTTCCAGCGTTGGCACGGGGCGAAAGTTCGATCGCGGGTCAGTTTAGGTGGCACGCTCGGAGCATCGCGAACGGGGGCCTAATGGACGATCGAATTCCACCCCATCGAGGACTTAAGGGGCGCGTCTGGCAATTCCGGATTTCGGCAAACTGCCCCAGAATCCAAAACATCCGTGTACTCTCGGGCCGGTCGGCTCGTGCCTCAAACATCGTCCGCAAGGTTGGATCGCTTTCGAATCAAGCGGGCTGACCGAGAGAATCTTGAGGCTCCTTGTTGCATGAAACGACTGCGTCTCCCTCGCTTACCCAAGAGGATCAGAGCGCCGGCGACCAAGGAGGACGCATACGCGAATGCCGAATTATTGCTCGATTCGTGGGGTATCTCCGTTGTCGAATCAAGGAGGTCCGGGCCCCATTGAGGCTCAGCAATAGAGCTGGACTCGAAACCGGGGGATGGAAGTGCCTCGTTCGCCTTCGCGGAATCGTTGTCATCGGACATTTCGTCCGCGGCATCCTCTGCAGGCATCGGCTTGGGTGCAGGAACCGGAACAGGTACGAGGCGGAAGGGTTTCGACAGCTCTTGGGAATCATTGGCGGGTGGGGTCAGTCGTCCACCTTCCAGTCGGAACTGGACTACCGGGCGTTCGATTCTGGCTCCGGTGCCATTTTCGCGGGTGATGAACCAGATTTCATATTCTCCGTCCCCTCGATCGCGGACGAATTTTTCGAAGGCGTCCCGGTCCAGCAGCGCTTCGCCATCCCTCAGCCGCTCGCTCACGATGGTGCCATCTTCGTTGACCAGATGCAGTTCAAAGAACTCGTCGGTGGTCACCGAGGAAGATGCCGTCGCGCCTCGCAGGGACTCGGTCGTGAGTTGCGGAGCGGTGACGAAGACGGGCAATGGAATGCTGGGCTTCGGAAGTTCGGGCGGGGGAATCACCACATCGGGTTTAATGAAAAAGACCGCTGCTGAAGTGGGAATGCTGAATTCCGCAGCTCCGCTGTTTAGCCGGAATATCGCTTCGTCCTGATAGAAGTCCGGCGTGCCATCGATCACATCGGTCGTGTAGGAGGGACCGTGATCGTCGACCGCGTTGTCCTCGAGAATGTCGGTACTGGAGAGAAGCGCCAAGGGGGCAATTGGCGAACTGGCGGGGACAACCGCTAACGGTGCCGCGTCAGCGGGTCCGATCGTGTGCTCGGAAATGGAGCGGCCTTGGATATTGATCGAAGGATGCGTGGAGACGCTAAAGCGAACCTGGAACGGATCCGACGGAGCGAAACGACCCGGTAGGTGCAAGTCATTGGGGCGGTTCAAGGCGAACGACGAATACTCGTGCGGGATGACGTAGGTCAGCCCCCCTTCCGGGATGAAGAACCGAGTCTTGTGCTTATCCACGACGGCATCGAAGACGTAATTGGTGCCTTGCAACGTCGGAGGATTGATGTTGCTGTCCGACAGCACATTGGCACTGTCGGCAACCTGGTCCGATATCTTCGAAGCCCGCACGGTATTGAAGTCATCGATCCCACTTCGCAGTCCGGATGGAACCTTGTCGAGCAAATCCTGTGAGCGAGGAGTGTCCCCCCAATCGACATCGAGGATCAGATTCTTCTCACCCGGTTTACCAATCGTGATGGTCAGGAAACCCAAGTATTTGGAGCCACCACTATCCAGCCCGTTCGCATTCAAATCACTGGTGACGACACTGGTGCTGTCGAAGAATGCGGTCCCCGACTCGTTGGGGGCGGGTCGTCGCGAGATCAACTGTTCGATACCGGCGTCGGTGCTGATCGTGGAGCTGCGACCCAGGAACACATTGCCCGCATCGACATGGTCGGCAAAGTCGACGTCGGCAACGATGCGGATGCGATCGTCGGTCACTCGTGGCTTGGTCGGAAATGTCACCGTGGCCACATCGCCGCCCACTTCCGCTTTGCTGGGATCGCCCTGGAAAAGTGATCCGACGACTCCCGATTTTCCGGCGAAGTTTTCATCCGTGGTAATGACTCGGTTGGCCGCCAGCACGAAGTCACCACGTGCGTGCAGCTCGATGGTCTCGTATGTCGTACCGGCGTCCACGTCGGTGACGGCCAAGATGTCATCGTTAATCGTGATGTTGAAGGCGGTCAGGCGAATGGTGTTCTCGGACTGTACTCCCATTTGATCGCCAGGGATGACCAGCAAGGCCGGATCCCCTTTCAATTCGGCCAACAGACCGTAGGGCAGGCCGGTCTCATCGAAGCCACCCAAGTCGTCGTCGAGCACCGTCAGGCTGCCATCAATCGCGCCCAAGCCGGGTAGGCCTAATTGCGGGTCGCGAATGATTGTCACGTCGATGACGCCGTTGAGTTCGTCGCCGTCGACTTGAGCATTGGCCTGGTTGCGGACGTTGATCAAATTCAAATTGCCACCGCTGGGAACTTCCACAATCTGAATGTTGCCCTGCGCGGCCACTCGCACTCCCCCTCCCGCGTCGAGCGCGTCCATATTCCGGGCTTGCAGCGTATCGACTTCGGTTTCGATCGCGTCGCCGGAACCGATGCCCGTGACTGCTTCCAGCACGACGCCAGCTCCTGGCGTGACCGCGAACACGGTGATGGGCGTGGCGACCGAACCGGCGTGCATCACCGCCGACGTGCCATTCGCTCCTCGCGTGACCGTCAGCGTGTCGCCGGCGATCGCGGTCACGAGCATCTGCTCTTGTTCAACCTGAATCGTGAAGGGAGTGTCAAGACCCACGTTGATGTTGCTGACTACGAACATCGTCTCGCTGTCGGTCAAGCTGACGTCCAACTCGCCGACCGTTGGGAGTGCGTTTGCAGTGATGTTCACAAAATCAGAATCGGTGCCGATATCTGAATTGCTGTCTCTGATGGCCCCCGTGGTCGCAGTGATGTGGACCGCAGGATGCGGGTCGGTTGTGGTGCCGGCATTCGTGGTCGTCAAGTGGCCGAGCAGAATGCTGGCGGCGTTCATGTGGATGTACCCGGACCCCGCGTCGATGAACGTGTCACGTCCCATCGCAATGGCATCCGTGACCGAGTCATCGACGAAGGTCTGATTCGTGTCGCCGAACATCTCGAGATTGTGGTTGGTGGTCGTGATGTCGGCGAAATCGGTCAGCGTGATCCCTTCCGCGGCTCGCAAGATCGTGTCGGACAAACTGGTCACTGGACCATTAATCCGAATGCGATCTTCCAGCGACGTGATCTCCACCAGACGCTCGGCAATTGGAGTGGCATCGATGATGGCCAGCGACGTTTGTGTTGGCCCCGACGGCAAACCGGTGTTGACGTCCATCGACAACAGAGGTGTTGTCATCCCTTCATTTCCGGCCGGATCGCTGACTCGTGCTCGCAACTGGTAGGTTCTCAGGTCCATCAATGCCGGGAGATCGAACGTCGATGTGCCGCCCGTCAACGTCGACGTCGCATAGTTCAATTCACCGGCATCATCGAAGTCATTGTCGCCGGTCAGGTCGACATCCAGTGAGACGTTGGTCCCGTTGGGAATGCCTGTGCCAGTGCTCCCCTCGCCTGGATCGCTGGCCGTCACTGTTACGCTGGGGGTTATGTCGTCCGTTCGCGAGGGGGCGGTCAGCGTCACGGTCGGTTTTCTTTCATCGACGATTCCGGCATTGAGCACGATGCCGCCGAAGACGACATTGCCGTCCTGGCCGAGGTCGATGGAACGGACCGTGGTGACGATCGAGACCGGCCCGGTCGTACCTGGCCCCAGGTCGACGACGCTTTCGCCGAAGGTCATTCCAGCGTCGGCCTGCACGATCGTGAGCGCCCCCAGCGGAACGGTCTCGCCGATGTTGTTGTTGAACAGGACTTGCTGAGCGCCGGCGTCGATCATCAATTCGTTTTGCTCGTTGCTCTGGCTGTCGATGATCGCGGACGAGGTGAACGTGACTGTGCCGCCGAAGCCGCTGTCGTTGGTGTCGATGCTCAAGTCCGAGCCGAGCGTAATCTGGCCGTTGTACCGGACCGGGTCATCGGTTGTCGTCAGCAGCAGCGGATTGGGACCGCCGTTGAACAAGATTCCGCCGTTGATAATGTTGCCGAGCACTCCAATATCAATGGCACCGTCAGTCGCAATCACCGACACCAGCCCGGTCGTGCCGTCGTTATTACTGAGGTTGTCGCTCTCGCCGAAGGTGACACCGCCATCGGCTTGAGTGATGATCAACGCGCCCAGTGGATCGGTTCGGCCCAGGTCGTTGTTGAACAAAACCTGAAAAGTGCCGACGTCGATCGTCAAGTCGTTGTGCTCACCGCTTTCGCTGTCGATGGTCGCGGAGGAGGTGAACGTCACCGTCGCCCCCAACCCTGCGGGATTCGTATTGATGTCCAATCCGCTGGCGAGAGTGACGGCTCCATTGATCCGCACCGTGTCGTCGGTCGTTGTCAGGATCAGCGTGGCGACTCCCGCGTTGAAGATGATGCCGACATTGTCTTCGTCGCTGCGAATCACATTCACACCCACCCCGATGTCGATCAACCCGTTGGTCATGATGCCCGACACGGGTCCGGTCAAGCCGGGGCCTTGATCGAGGTCGGATTCGCCAAAGACCACCCCTGCGTCCGCTCGCGTGATCGTCAACGCTCCGATCGGATTGACCTGGCCGATGTCGTTGTTGAACAGAACTCGCTGAGCTCCGACGTCAATCGTCAGATGATTGGACTCGTCAGATTGGCCATCGATGGTGCTGGCGGACGTGAACGTCGTGGTACCGCCGCCATCAATCGCCCCCGAGGGATTGGTGTTAATGTCCACGTTCGTAAGCAACGAGACCGGGCCATTGAAGCGGACCGTGTCGTCAGTCGTCGTGATCTGCAGAGTTCGGGACACGACCGAAGAGAGGTCGGTTGCCGGAGCTTGCGGCGTCTCGACTGCCAGCGTGGTGTCCACGATCATTGGCAACGCAGGAGTCGTGGCCTCGTTGCCCGCCAGATCGCTGACACGCGCCCGCAATTGATAAGTCTTGAGGTCGGTCAATGCCGGGCTCAACTCGAACGTCGTGGTGCCGCCAGTCAGCGTGGAACTCGCATAGTTCCGTTCGCCGGGACCATCGAAGTCACCGCTGTTATCCAAGTCGACGTCCAACGAAACCACGGTTCCGTCGGGAACGCCAGAGCCCGTGCCTCCCAAATCCGGATCGCTGGCCGTCACGGTGACACTGGGAGTTGTGTCATTGGTGCTGTGAGGCGCAGTCAACGTGACGGTGGGCGAGGTGCGATCCACGTTGCCCGCGTTGAGTACGATGCCACCGGCGATAATATGCTCAACAGCCCCGATGTCGATCGCTTCGTCGGCGGAGATGATCGCCACCGGCCCGGTCGTACCG
>Ga0194129_10005086_pt1 | contig 17033 bp, 13 predicted proteins | sample TA2KigCa35mmetaG_FD_150862 | JGI IMG/M metagenome (GOLD analysis project Ga0194129, IMG submission 150862) | Freshwater microbial communities from Lake Tanganyika, Tanzania - TA2015038 Kigoma Deep Cast 35m | ecosystem: Environmental > Aquatic > Freshwater > Lake | place: Tanzania: Lake...
AAATCTTGGTTTTGGAGATTATTTTAATCAACCAATTGATAATTTACCAAAAGGAATAGAAAAAATTAGTTTTGGAAATCGTTTTAATAAGCCAATTGATAATTTATTAGTTTTTAACCCAGAAAACTGTAAAAGCGAATTAAAACATATTACTTTTAAAAAAGATGGCGAATTTAATCAAATTTTAGATATAAATAAATTACCATCAGGATTAACGGTAGAATATATTTAAAAATTTAATTTTTATAAGTAAAAAAAATATTTTCTTTGAATGTGTTGTGTATTATATAAATGTAGGAAAGATGACTTAACTCAACTGAGAAAGTATTTTCCATATAAAGGCCCTACCTTTACCGGTATCTGTGTCAAAGTAGGTCACATGAGGCACTCGAACTACAGCACCACCTTCAGGTGTGCCCATTTGACTAGTGGCTTGAAAAAGCTGGTTGTATTCTGCTGATGTAAATTCAAGCAAAATTACCTTCTTTCTCCCGAATTGAGCAAGCCCTTTTGCCACAATCTCAAAAGGATGTCTCTTCCAATTGGCAAGATAGTTTTCGAGGTTGGCAATCATCTCCTCAGAAAATTTCTGTTCTACAAAGCACACGGTGCAATGATGATGATCGGGTGAGATCTGCATGGCAAAAGTAACAACACAAGGAATCCCCATATCATAAGCCTTTCGCTGTAGGGCAAGTAAAGCACGCCTAACTTTTCCAGGTTCGACATGTTCTTTACCAGGGCGGCCCACTAGTTTCATGTAGTGGCGGATGTTATTGACTTGAGAACTGTCAAAAACAACAACACGAACAGCAGAAGGGGCAGGAGGGACAGGAGGGATAGACATGATTTTCAGAATGGTTATTTAATATATATAAAATTTCAACTTTTTATAAAAGTTGGCCTACTGGACTCAACTTTTTAACATATTATTATCCATATTCTGTAAATATTTTTTTAAGATTAAGATATTTTTTACAAAATGATTTTTTTATACAATAATATACATTTTATATTATCTATTTGTATTTTATCTGGAAGTTTATTATAGATATAATAATTTCAATCTAATATTGAAACTATTTCTTTATCTTGATATTAGTCTCTTTTAACTTTAATTAAAATAATATCCTTATACCATATATAATTAACGTGCTCTAAATTTTTTTATGATTTAATTGAAGCACCATATGTTCTAGAACTTAATTTATTAGTAAAAGTATTAAAAAGATTGAAGATAATATAAGAGAAATACTTTTGTTCGTTCATTAGATATATTATCATCTACGTTAAAAAATAACCAGAGTGTAATTAGTTTTTATAATAAAATAATAGACATTATTGGTTTATGATCAGTAATATCATGATTTTTTCGTGTAGTTATTCATTCTTATAATTTTTGTTCATTCGTTTTTACGTAATTAAAATTTATTGAACAGTAAATGATATAAAAATAAAATTCAAAAAAAATATATTTAACCAGTATGTATATAATCTACCAAGTAATATAAAAAAAATTACTTTTGGAGATAATTTTAATCAGTCAGTAAATAATCTATAAAGTGGAGTAAAATAAATTACTAAGGTGTAATAAATTACCATCAGGATTATTGGTGGAATATATATAATAAAAATTGAATTTTTATATTTCAAATACCTATAGTTATGGTAATAAATGTTGATTACAAACAATACATCTCAAACCTCCACTGTTCATGGAGAACAACCAAAAAAGTGTAGTTGTGGAAATGTTGTTACCAGTAAAGAAGTGAGACTCTCTCGATATTTCGGAGGAGTTATGTGGGTTACACATTGCGTATACTGTTTGCCAGATCCATCAAAATGAAGGACTGAACAGTTATAGATGTTTTTCAACTTTCTGTAAAAGTTTTTTAAGATTAAGATATTTAATTTTATATTTAAGATATTTTTCATGATATGTTTTTTTAGACTGTAATATTTTTTTTATATTATCTATTTGTGTTTCATCTGGATATTTATTACAGATATAATTGGCACCTGATATTAAAACTGTTTCTTTGTCTTGATATTCATTTTTTTTAACTTTAATTAAAATAATATCCTCATACCATATATAATTAACGTGCTCTAAATTTTCTTGATATATTAATTGAGGCATCATATGTTCTGGAACTTCATCTTTATTACAAATATAATATTTTCCGTCTCTTTTGTATATATCAGAACCAGTATAATGTTCTAATTCTTCAAATGGAACAACTAGGAAAATAAATTTTTTTATATTATGAGTATCAGGATATTTAATATCATACCAAACATATTCAACTGGTTTTATGCCATAACCTGGACATTCTTCGTATTCTTGACAAAAATAAGCTATAGCTTCTTTTGCAACTGTTTCACCTTCATTAAACCATTTCCAATCTATATTTCTACCTGTATATATGTTATAATTTCTAGGCAAACCTTGTATTTCTAATAATCTCTGATGTAAATCATAATTTGGAAAAAATAAAATATTTCTATTTACAGTTGAACGAAATACAGGAAGATTTAAATAACATAATAAATCTCTAAATTCTGAATAAGTAACTGTTTTTGCTGAACGTAATAATGGGGGTAAAATTTTAAAATTTTTATCATCATATAATTCAAAATTATCATTATTTAAATAAATTTTAAATATATATGGACCAAAATTTAAATTACCTATCATTGTACCTTTTATATTTTCAGGTTTAATTTGTGGAAATTTTCTATAAGGCATTATTAATCCATCAATTAATAAAAATCGCATAAATTGTGCTTTTTTATAATACGCAGATAGTGTAGCATATTTATTTAGTATTATAGTCCATTCTACTGTTCTATGACAAGAAGAATAAAATTTTCCTACATTTGCTCCATTAAAAAATTTATTACAAAGATAATATGTTTCATATATTCCTGTAGGCTCACTACCAAGTGTTCTCTGTTTATTATATTGAAAAGTTTTAAGATGTAAATCTATTGAATTAAATATTTTCTCACAACTAGTATTAATATCTTCAAATCCCCAATTTATAGTTTCACATATTTTTTTAACAAATTCTATTTTTTTTTCTTTATTTGATTGAATAACAGGATATTTTTTATATTCATTAATTAAATCTTCTATTTTTTTTAATTCTTTTTTAAAAAAATCTAAATATTTTTCTTCTTCGCATGTATTTATTTCTTTATTATTTTGTAAATAATATTCTTTTTCACAAATACAAATTTGTAATCCATTCAAACGTTCAAATATAAATTTAATATAATTATCATCCAATTTAATTTTATTATCTTTAGAAACTAAATATCCTAAATTATCATCACCTATATAGTAATCTTCAAACTGAAATTGTGAAATAAGTTCATTTTCTTTATTAAAATAATGTTGTTTTTCACCAATTTTATTATAATCAGGATAACTATTTTTATATTTATCTAGAATCTTTTTTAATTTTTCTGATTGTTCAGTTGTTAAAATAATATTATCTAATATTTTAATTTCATCCATTAATATATATTATGGAATATATATTAAAAAATATTTTATCTGAAAATTATTTTATTTACATCAAATATTATTTAAAACTTTTTTATAAATTTGACGATATAAAAGAAAAATATAAAATAATGTCATTATTAGATCCATATTTATATATAAATAAAGAATTTGTAATAAAACTTTATGAAAATTTTAATTTTGTTAAAACAAAATATAAATTATATAGAATAAAAGAATTATTAAATGTTAGTAATATAAATATTTTACAATATCAACCATTCTTATCTTATTTTTTTCAAACATATGAAGAAATTATTAAGTTTAAATTAATTGATAAAAATAAATCAATTTCTATATTAGAAATTACAAATTTACCTAATGTATTTGAAGCTTGTTATTATTATGAAAAGAATAAAAAGAATAATATAAATAGATCAGAATATACTGTTGATTTATTTATAAAATATTGTAATAAAAATTTTTTAGAAGTAAAACAAAAATATTTAGAATATTATAAACAATATATTAAAAATATTGAAATTAATGAAATTGCAACCTATTTTACCGATGAAATGTTTGATAATATAATTTTAAAATTTGATTTAATTTTTGCTAATATAAATTACACTCCAATTGATATATATTATATTATGAATGATTTAGTCAATTTTAATTTATATATTTATCAATTATATTATGCTTTATTAAGATTAAATATAGGCGGACATCTAGTATTTCCTGTTTTAAAAATTAGAAATAAAAAAATATCTGATTTAGTATTGTTAATAAGTTCATATTTTACTAGTTATGAACTATATACACCTGAAATTCATGATAAATCTAAATTTTCAACTGTTTTTGTTATTTATAAATCACTTATTATAAATAAATTTGATAAATTAAAAGAAATTTTTTACAAATTATATAAAGTAGATAATACTGGAATTAAATTAAAATTTGCTAGAAATATTAATGATTTTAATTATGATAAAAAATATTTAATTCCATCAAAATATATTGATGAAAATTATAAATATGTAGATTCACTGCTAGATACTGATATAGATAATCCAATTTATGACAAGATTAAAGCCTATAATAAAAAGATTTATTTTTTAAAAAGTTTATATATGCAAAACATAAATAATTATGTTAATATGAATGAAAATGAGAAAAAAGAATATATAAAAAATCTTAAAAAAGAACAGTTAATTAATGCTCTATTTTATGCTAAAAAATGGGGATTTAAAACCATTCCTTTTGAAAAAGATTTTAATAAAGATTTTGACAATTTAATTTTAAAAGATATTTTTAATTATAATAATGGTTATTCTTATAATTTTATAAAATCAAAAAATAATAAATTTATAGAGATAGACACAAAAAAATTTAATAAATTAAATAAGGAATTAGAAATGTCTGATTACATTATCAATACAACAGATGATTTTGATATTGATAAAAAAACTAATAATTTATTTCTTAATTTAATAAATGTTAATACAAAAAATAAAACTTTTGAAAAATTAATTGAAAAAGAATTTAATCAAAAAAATATTACAACTGATTGGTTAAAAATGTATGAAGTTATTAATTTATTTAATTTAATAAAAATAAATAAAAGTATTAATAGCAATATTTACAAAACTTTTCATTTGTGTGAAGCACCTGGTAATTTTATTTCAGCAATTAATCATTATTTAAAAACAGAAACAAGTATTAAAAATTATGATTGGTACGCCCAAACATTAAATCTAAATAAAGAACTTTATAATTTTACATCTTTTAAGGATGATTTTAATTATATAAAAAAATACAGCGATAGATGGAAATTTGGTTATAATAATTTAGGAGATATTACTGATCCAGAAAACATAAGATGGTATAGAGAATTTACTTTAGATAGAAATGTAGAATTAATAACATCAGATTGTGGTATTAGAGAAGAAGATAATTTAGAATATATTATTAAATTACATTGTGCGCAACTTGTTTTTGTTTTATATAATTTACCTAAAAAAGGTAATTGTTTAATTAAACTAAATTTACCATTTCTATATACATTTCAATATGAATTATTATACAAATATTATATAAGTTTTTACAAATTATATATTTATAAGGGTAATCAAAATCCATTATCAAAGGAATTTTATTTAATTGGTATAGGTTATAATAGAAATATTTTAGAAAAAGAATTAGATTATTTATTAGAACAATATATAAACTATGAAATTGAAAAAGATAAAGAAAGAGAATTTTTAGAAGATTTTATTAAACAATTTTATATTATATATGAAACTCTAATTAATAATTATTTATTTTATTTTGAAAGAAAATTATTTTATATTAATAATAATAAAAATATAAGTAAAGAACATCTTAAATTATTAAAAGAGTCTATTGATAAAAAAAATAATTTATGGATTGAAAAAAATAATATAAAACCGATTAAAGATGAAGATAAATTATAATTTATATTGTATTTTATTTTTTTATTATGAATTTATATAGATTTTATAATTAAAATGAATAATATAATTGGTGGTAAAAATATAGAATTTAATAAAATTAAAGATATAGTTATAAAAGAAAAAATTACTTATAAAGAAAACATAATAAATGCTATAAAAAATAAAAAGAAAAATATTGAATATTTATTATTTTCTATTTTATTTAATAAATATTTCTTAATAGCTAAAAAACATTTAATTGATATTAATATTTTTTTTAATAATAAATTAATAATTAATTCACCTTCTAATAAAGAAGATTTTCAAAAATTTAAAGAAGATATACTTTCAAAATATCCATATTATGAAAATGAAAATTATAAACCCATATTGAATAAATTATATTTAACAAAATATGATATTTTAAGTTATAATAGTATAACTGACAAATTTATTTATCATATATTTCTAATAAATAAATATTATTTATCTAATATTAAAAATATCAAATTATTAGATTTAAGTATAACTACATCATTAATAGAAGCTTTATTATTTAAAAAATTAAATTTTACAGTAGATAAATATTTATTTAATAATAATTATATTCGTATTGATAGAAGATTTATTTTTGAAATAAATAAATTAGAAAAATTGTATAAAAAAAAAATTAATTACAATAATCAATACAAAGATAATTTATTAAATTTAGAAATAATAGATAAAATATTATCTAGAAGTAAAAATAGTTATAATTTATTATTTATAAATTCAACCAGAACTTTACTCAGATATGTAGTTGATGAATTAGATTATAATGATTACGGACATATAGAAGTATTATATAAACTATATTTAGGATTAAATTTATTAGAAGATGGTGGTAGTTGTATTTTAGACATTTATTATTTTGATTATGATAATAGAGAATTAATTAAAAATTTATTATATTTTTTATCATTATTTTTTGATATTGAATATAAAACTATTATTAAATATAATACTGTAGATATATTTTTAACAAATTTTAATAAAGATATTTTTAATAAAAAAAAAGAACATTTAAAAAATATTTTAACAAGTTTAGAAAAAAAAATAATAACAAATAAATTTTATGATATTACAAATATATTTGATTTTAAGTATGATGAAAAATATAATGAATTTTTTACAGAAATTATAGATAAAATTTTTAATATTAAATTACAAAAACTAATTGAAGAAAAAGCAAAAGAAATTTGTCCTAAATTTGAAAAATGTTTTACTGTTGATAAATTATTAGAATTAGCAACTAAAACATTTAATAATAATATTCAAGATAATGTAAATTTATTAGAAGAAAATGGATTACATGTTAATATTGTTTATAAAAATAAAAGTATTGATGATAAATTAAAGGCATATAGTTATAATTTAAATTTTAATCGCACTTATACATTAACTAATAATGATATGGAAGATTTTACATATATAAAATTAACAGAAAAACTTGATAAACAGTTAAAAGATCTTAATAAAATTAATTCAGACATCAATTTAATTAAATTTTATATAGAATGTAGAGATGTTGAAAAATGGTATAAAATATCAACCATAATAAATATACGAAATTATATAACTAAATATATTAAAGAAAAATATAATATATCTGTATCAAAAGCTTTTTGTAAAATGTATGATATATTATCCCAATTCCCTATTATAGATCTAACTAAATCTAAAATAAAAACATTTCATTCGTGTGAAGTACCAGGACATTTTATTAATGCCTTTAATTATTGGATTAAATCTCGTAATAGTAGTATAGAATTTGATTGGACAGGTAATTCATTAAATCCTTTTAATGAAAGCAATAAAAAAAAATATAGTGCCTTATTTAATGATGCTTATGGTTTTATAAAAAGATATAAAAATAGATGGGATTGGGGTGCAGATAATACTGGCGATATATCTAGTAAAAAAAATTTATTATATTATGAAAAAAAGTATAAGGATAAAGGAATAGATGTATTTACATCTGATTGTGGTTTAGGTGCAAATGAAGAATTTGAACAAGAAGGTAGTTTATGTTTTCTAAGTATCAGTCAGCTTTTATTAGGATTACTTGTTTTAAGAATTGGTGGAACTGCTATTTGTAAAATATTTATTCCTTTTACAAAACCGCTAAGTTTAAGCATACTTTACATTTATACAATTTATTTTGAAAAAATCTATGTTATTAAACCAGCAAGTGGATCTTTAGCAAATTCTGAAGTTTATATTATAGGTATAAATAAAAAATATCATTTATCAGAAAATAATAAAAAAGTATTATTTGATGTTTTAGAAAATATTGATATGGATAAATCACTTTTTAATAATTTTCCTGATAAATTTATTGAAGAAATGGCTGAACTTTCAAATATGTTCATTCGTCTACAGGAAGAATATCTTAATAGATCTTATTTTTATTATGATAATCCTAAAATATTTGATAAAGATAAATTTGATTATATGTACGATGCTAAACAAAAATATTCTAAAAAATGGATTGATGACAATAATTTTAAATTGATTGATAAACCATTGTAATGAAAGTAAATTTATGTTATAATATAGATTAAAGCCAACATTTTTATGTTATTACATAACATAAAAAGTTTAATTTTTAAATTCTTAAGAATAACAACAACGTCTTAGGTCCAAGGATCTTGAAGTCAAGCAGACAAATGTGAAAGAAGCTTTTGCTGAGTATATACAATAAAATTTATGCATCACAAAAAGTAAATTTTTTGGTATTTATTTATTTTAACAACAATTTTTTTATAATTATTATTATAGATATGAATAACTATTATTTCTCAGATAATTCAAAAGCAATTATTTCTGGTTCTGTAGCTGGAGCTGTTGGATACTGTTCCACATTACCATTAGACTATATAAAACAACATATGCAGAATAATAAATCTTTTTCTTCAATTATTCAAAATACAAAACCAAGATACTATTTTAATGGTGGTTTAATAGGATTATCAACTATAGCACCACAAATGGCTATAAAATATTTTTGCTTTCATAACTTTAATAAGGTTTTTGATAATAAACAGATTTCTGCATTTTGTGCTGGTATTGTAGATGGTGCTTTTTTAGGTCCTATACTTGCTATTCAATCCTTTAAGCAGATGGAGACTAGTATAAAAAAAAATATAAATTATTTAGATATTATAAAAAAAAAATATGTTTCTCTAATGATACCAATGGCATTGCGCAATGGTGTTTATACTAGTTCTGTATTAGGTGGATATTTTTACATAAAAAATAATTTTATGGATAATAAAAATACAAATTTTTTTCAAAACTTTTGTATAGCAAGTGCGCTAAACATACCAGGAACTATATTATCAAGTCCTTTTGATGTTGTTAGAGCTAGATACACTAATTATTTATTAAATAATTATAATAATAGTAATAATTTATCTCTGTTTAATTTAACAAAATCTATTTATAAAGAAGGTAAATTAAAGGCTTTTTATAGAGGTTATTTTTCATTATATATAAATTTTGCACTAAGATTTCCATTAACTTTTGCCTTACAATTTGAAATATTAAAAGTACTATAGATAATAAAACTCATAAATAGTATATTATAATAAAAAAGTTGAATTTTAATTGTTTTATTACCCTTTAAAAAAAAACAGAATAGAAAGAAGTACTATACCTCTCTTGGCACCAGCCCGGGCCAAATAGGTATTTTAGAACTTCTCTTGTGATTCTGTTTAATATAAATTAGAAAAATAGAATAATAAATAAGAAAAATTAAATAATGAATAAGAAAAATTGGAATTATAAAAAAAGGAAAAAGAAAATATTGAAAACTCTCTGCCTCTATAGGAATGACAATACGTAAAAGTATATTCCTATCATCCTAGATATTGATTATAAAATCAAATCTAGGAATTTTATTTTGTTTTTTATAAAAATTGATTTTTATATAATAAATATTTATTATATAACTAATATATATGAAAATCTTGTTCAATACAATTAATCGCTTTATTTCAACAAAACCAAAACCTATACAACAAATGTATGGTAGATGGCATTTAGATTATGAACATTCTGTTCAAGATAGAAAAGTTTATTTGACTAATATGGACCATTGCGGATGTTGTGGAAATATAATTGAAGAAATTAAATGTAAATTAGACAATACAAATAAAAAAAATGAGCATATATCTTCTAAAGATGATGATTTATTACCATATTTTTTGTAAATAAAAATTGAAAATATAAAAATAATAATTTATTTATTATATATGGCAGAAATAAATAATATAAAAGATTATAAACCTTATGAAAAATATATTATAAAAATTCAGAGTTATTATAGAGGTTATAACTGTAGGAAAAAAAGATTACCAAATATCTTATATCAAGTTAAAAATTTTCTTGAAAAAAAAAATATAAAAATATGCACTACATCAAAAGATGGTAGGATAAATAGTTGCATTGATGAAAATTTAATAATAGAAATTTTGAAAGATAATAAATACAAAATTTATATTCCAGAAGTAAGGAATTGGTATGACATATTATTATATGATAATGTTTATAAATGGATTCCAATAAATATAAAAATAACAACAACAATCACTTCAGATAATACAGGCAATTATGCTATGTGTGTTTATGCCTATACTGATGAAAAATTAGATTTATATAAATCATATTCTAATGGTAAAATGACAAATATTTTATTAGATAAATTTGAAAAAAAAAAATTTAATAAAAATTATATGAAAGATTATTTTTTTCTTGTTATAAATAAAAATAATACAAAAGAAATTATAATCAATAGTGTAAAAGGATTAGATTCTTTAACACCAAACATCAATAATTTACCCTTTCAAGTAAAATGGAATAAAAATAAAGAATATTCTTATAAAAAAATAAAAACTTTTATTGATAAATTCTTGGCAACTCAACAAAATACAAAAGAATCATGGAAGGAAATATATTTATCAAAGATTAGAGATCTTAAAATTTGAATTACTAATTTGTCTATGACCAATTTTAAATCTACCAGAAAATATAAAATTTTTTTTAAAATCATTACTATTTAAAAATTTTACTACACTATCTAAATTTAATTCCTTTTTTGGAATCAACATTATTAAATTTCCTCCAAAATAATTAACTTTACCAAAAAATGCTACTTCATTTTCACGTGTTAAATTATGTATATATATACAATCTTTATTAAGATTTTCTTCTATTGATTTTACATTTCTTAAAGCTCCCCATTGATACCAATTCTTATCATTAAATTTTTTTATTTTTCTATCTAATAATATATCTTTATTTTTTAATAAATAATCATCAATTGCGTTATTTCCAGATGGAAAATTATTTATTAATATATATTTTGAAATAGTGTCTTTTTTTACTAAAACATTTATATTTCCTAAATCATTATTTTTATACACTTCATCTTTTCCACTTACAATACCAACATAAACATTAAAATAATCATTAAATGTTTCTAACGTTTTATTCGGTTTATCATTAAATGTTATTAAACCATGCGAATTATTTATATACATTTTTTTATCATTATAGAGAATTGTTCTATCTGAAATTATTTTATCAATATTTTGATTTTTACAATATCTAAATATAATTACATCAATGGATGCATCAATAAATAATTTCTCATTATGTGGATGATAAATATGTGTAAAATTTCCTTTTTCATACATTTCATTTAGTAAATTTATTGAACTAGTTAATTTAAGAAAGTCTGATGGAACAATAAATATTAGTTCTCCATTATCATCTAATAAATCAAAACATTTTTTTATAAAATCTATGTATAAATTACCTTTTTTTGTTTTAACATATGGTGGATTACCAACAATTGTAATATATTTTTCAGTAATATTTTGTTGCAAGAAATCACCAAATTTTATTTTATTTTTTTTTATGCTGTCTAAAAATAAAATTTTATCATCTATTTCATACATATCAAATTTTATTTTTGGATTTTTTGATATAATATATTCAACTAAATCACCTCTTCCAACTGATGGTTCTAATATCTTTTTGGGTTTATTCAGAATAAATTCATACACTTTTTCCTTTAAAATTTCATTAGTTGTAAAATATTGTCCATGTAAATGAATATGTGATGTATTATCAATTATTGTTACATTCGTATTTTTTTTTATTACCATTAAGTTATTCTATCTTCTTTATTATAAATATTTTTATTATAATTTTTATTCAATTTTTTAATAAATTGGCCTTATGCTCAACATCAGTTAGTTCATAAAACTTAATATTTATTTATATAAAAATTGAAAATAAATAAATAAGTATTAAATATATATATATATATAAATGGATTATTCTAAAAATAAAATAACTGAAGATCAAAATAATAAAATTACAACAGATGATCAAAATAATAAAATAATAAAAGATTATCAGAATAATCAAACTGATAATTATTGGCAAACACAAGCTATACTTGTTATGAATAATCTAAATATAAATGATAAAAATAATAATCTATTTCCAGTTAAATATTCAATTAATGGTAATAAAATAAATAATTATCAAGTTAATAATTTAGAATTGATGGAAGACTTATCAATATAGTTTTTTATAATAAAATAAAAAAAATATATTCTATTAATTTATATGAGTATTCCACAAAAAAAATATAAAATAGTTAAAAATATAGATCAATATGCAGGATATGTTGTGCCTGAAGAATATGTAGGTATGGTTGATATGGTTAAAAATGATATTAGAACAGTTTTAACCATAATTTTTAGTTATGAAAATCTTTTTAATAATATTAAGGAGTATATATTGGAAAAAACAAAAAAAATACCATTATCTAACTCTTTTCTTAATAGTATTAAATATGATAAAGTTAATAAACAAATTAATAATGTTAAAATTTTAATTAAAATTGAAAATTTATTAAAAAAATTAATTAAAATTTATGTAGGAAAAAAAGCAACAAAACCTGATATTAATGATTTAATAAGAATATTAGTTGATTTAGTAGGTTTTATTATTAATGCAGCAGTTACAGCCAGTATAATTAATACAATTATTGTAAAATTTTTGCCAACACAAGAATTTAAAATATCTGATTTTGATTTACAACAAATTTATAATAAAATATATCCAAAAGAAGAAGTTCAAAAGAATGAATTTATAGTATATTTTAAAGATTTTATGACTGAATTAAATAATTATACACCTGAACAAGATTTAATAGAATTTTTTATAAATACTAGTGAAAGTTTTAGCCAAAGAAAAATTCCTCCTTCTTTATCTCAACTATTAAAACACATACAAATACATATAAAAAGTATGCAAAACTTACAAACAAACGATGTATCAAATATTCAGTATCCTTTAAATGAACAAGAACAGCAACTACCTCTTCAACAGCAACTACCTCTTCAACAGCAACTACCTATTCAACAGCAACTACCTCTTCAACAGCAACTACCTCTTCAACAGCAACTACCTCTTCAACAGCAACTACCTATTCAACAGCAACTACCTCTACAAAGTCCATCGCCTCAACAAGTTTTTGTAAAATCAAAGGATGAACGAGATAAAAGAGTTAAAGAATTTAATAATAGTAGTGCTGAAGAAAAAATTAAAAAAATTAATGAAAAAAAATTACAAACATCATCCGAAACAACATCACAATCATCATCAGATACTATATCACAAAAAAATAATAAATGGAATTCTCTAAATCCAGAACAACAAAAAGTAGTATTAGAAAAACAACAACAAAAAAAAGAAAAAAGACAAGCAGAAAAAGTTAATCAAAATAAAGAACCAAAAGTGTCGAGAGAAGAACGTAAAGCAGCAAGAAGAAATGAAATAGAACAAAATACAAGAATAAATCAAAAATTAAAAGGACAACAATCTTTTGATACATCTAAATCAAAATCTACAGAATCCACGTCTAGAACTCCTGAACAACAACAAGAAATAAGACAACAACGTAAGGCAAGAAGAGCTGCTGCTAAAGAAAGAATAAAAGCATTAGATGGAGATATGGAAAAAACAAATTCTCCTAATCCTTCAAGTTCTAAATCTAAACCCTCAAGTTCTAAATCTAATCCTTCAAGTTCTAAATCTAATTCTTCAAGTTCTAAATCTAATTCTTCAAGTTCTAAATCAATTAAAGAAAAAGCAGCTGCATCAGGCAAAGCAATTAAAGAAAAAGCAGCTGCAGCAGGCAAAGCAATTAAAGAAACTTCTAAAAAAGCAGCTACAGCTATAGTTTCAGGAATAAATAAATTATTTGGAAAAAAAAAAAAATATAGAATAGCTAATAAAAAAAAAATAGTTGATAAATATCAAAATAATAATATAGAAGAAAATAATGATAAATATGTAGTTGAAAATGACGGAGCAGTTGATAAATATAAAAAAAAATATAAAATAGTTAATAAAAATAACTAAATTCTATAATTCACACTAAATTCTAGTAAATATTGTGTTTTGAATTTTGATTTTCCAAAAAGAGCAAGCAGTGCTTCTCTATGATGTCCGTTCCAAGTAATTTTTATAGTTTTATCATTAACTATAAATTCAAACTTTTCTGGTAAAGTGCTAATAAGCTTTATTGGAAATATTACAACATATTTTGTTTCATCTAATACAAAATCATATTCATTTACAGAAATAACTATCATAACTTCAGTTCCATTAAGAACTCTGTCGCCAAGTAAATGGCTAATTTGTTCAATTTCTAATTCAACCAAAAATAGATTAGTCTTATTTTTAAATTTTGTTCCTACAAGTTGATTGTAAGATGAAAAAGTCCAGTGTCCAATTTCTCTACATTGCTCATTTCTTAGTTCAATTCTCAATTCTTCCATAATTTCTCTTTTGAGACAATCAATACGACTTTCACCATAATCTGCACCACCTTGAGCATTTTTTATGGTTTTTCCACCATCCATTGTGCACAAGAAATATCTATTTCCTGCTACAATAAATGTTAGAATTGCTGCTGAACCACCCGCATCTTCAATACTAGGAATTACTTTGCTCGCTTCAGTGCTAAGCAAGTATTCATTGTCTCCATATGTTCTAATTTCACATTCTGGATACAAATTTCTTACATCAATAGATGGACTAATTATAGTCCAAATACCTTTGTTGGTAGGAGGTTCGTATTTTCCATCTTCTTTCTCTTGATAAAGAATATCGCGCCATTTGTTCTTGTCTTTGATGATAAATTTAACCATAAGTAAAAAATTGATATATATATATATTTCTATTTATAATTTTTTCATTTTTTTTAGTATATATAAATTTAATTCTAGCTTTTGCTTGGCAACAAACTAATGGTTCCAAGTCTTTGGCTCATTTGTTGGCATCTGCTCTCCATCAAAGTCTAGCTTTCTCATGGCTCCAACACCGAGCTCAGAAATAGCAGCCTCAATATCCAAACCAAGACGCTGCTCTCCGTATTTGCGTTCCAACGACGCATACTTTTTGAGTATGTCAACCCTTCTTGACCTAGCCAAAAGTTTGACAGCTTCTTTCTGATATTTCAGATCAGAGGTTGGCCTGCGTTTGTGTAGCATTTTAAGCCTTTTGTAAACACCATAAATGGCAGAATGTTTTGACGGAACGCCTTTACCGCCATTGCGATTCGTTTTGGCTTTGACATAATAGCCTCTTCTTACTTCATGAAGCAAAGGTGCCGGAACTGTCATTGTGAAAAAACTTGATTTTTCCTGATAGTAATATGTAATATAAAAATTTTCAATTTTTTAAGTGTAGGCAACAGATTACTGACGGGATACTACTGTGCCTTGGAAATGCCTGCCTTGCGAACCTTGTGTTGCAGGCGACGTTTGTTTAGTGCGATCAGAACATCGTCTAGCTTTTCAACGGTGACGTAATCCCAGAAGGCGGCTAGCTGGCTGATCCATCGCGCAATATGCGGATGATTTTTGTCGAAGAGCCATTCGACATGGTCTTCCAATCTTACCCCGTCTTCGAAGGACAGCTGTTTGCCCTGCTTCATTTTACGACGATAGATTCTCACAAGATTTCTAACCTGGCAGATAGAGCTTGGGCCCTTCCCAAAGGGAAGAGGAATGCGAACGGGCTTTGAATTGGTCATCATGTGAATATTTAAATAATAATAAATTTCAATTTTTATTATATAAAGATTAATCCATATATATAATTATTATGATGAAAAAGAAGATTTATATAATAGGTGCTCTAAAAAACGCTGAAATAACAAGTATAGCTGCTGAATTACGGCCAAAATATGATGCTTTTGACCAATGGATTACCCCAGGACCAGATGCAGACCAATATTTATTTGAATATGCTAAAAAAAGAGGTTGGAATTACAAGGAGGCTCTTACATGTGATGCTGCTAGAAATAATTTTGATTTTGATAAGAGACATATAGATTCAGCAGATATAGTGGTAATGGTAATGCCAGCAGGTAAATCAGCACATCTTGAATTAGGATATTCTATAGGTATGGGCAAGGAAGCACATATACTATTTGATAAGGAACCAGAAAGATTTGATTTAATGTATAATTTCGTTCCTGTTGATAATATACATTTTAGCGTAGAATCACTTAAAAATAGGTTATTGTAGTATATATTATTTATTAGCCTAAATACCAAATATAAAGGCCAACTTTATAAAAAAAGTTGAGCCATAAAGGCCAACATATTTTATTACATAAAAAAGTTGAAATTTATATTTTATTTGATAGACCACCGCAAATACCCCTAATGGACCCCGCACACAACCACCCAACTACTCCACGAAACAGGGGTACACCCGAGATCTCCTGTTGGGCACCAGGCCGTAATGGCGGCCCCTCGTATATCGAACTGAATGAAGTTCCTCCAGGTGCCCCGCGCAAACCAAGACGCTCCTAAGTTTGGAACTTGGAAAAGTCTGTTATCACAGTTGATAAAAAGACTGTGATTATTTTATATATACATTTATTATTAGTTATTTTTTCTTAATAATGCAATCTTTTTTTATCAAATAAA
>Ga0194129_10005092_pt1 | contig 17017 bp, 19 predicted proteins | sample TA2KigCa35mmetaG_FD_150862 | JGI IMG/M metagenome (GOLD analysis project Ga0194129, IMG submission 150862) | Freshwater microbial communities from Lake Tanganyika, Tanzania - TA2015038 Kigoma Deep Cast 35m | ecosystem: Environmental > Aquatic > Freshwater > Lake | place: Tanzania: Lake...
ATCTTAATAAGCTTAAATCTTCAGATTTATAAGGATCTTCAAAAGTCTTAGACCTTAAACCTTTTCCTGTAACTATCAAAATACTAGTAAGATTTTTTTTTTTACTTAAATTAAATATTTCATCAACTTTATCAAAGGCTTCTTGCAGTGAATACCCATGAAGATCGTATTTTAAATCAAACTTGAATTTTTTAAAGGTGTGATGAATATCAAAATCCTTATCTTCAAAAAAAATACTATCTTGTTCTTTAAAACTTTCCCAAGAACTAATATCTTCTTTAGTTATTAAATCTTTATCTTTATTTTTTTGAATCTTTCTCATCTAAAGCTTGAGAAATTTCTGTTAGGTACCAAGTTGGATCTTCTGAATTTAAATCTTTTCTAAATATCCACAAATCATTTACGGTCTGAATCTCATTATTATTTCCATCAATTGTTTTTCCGGTTTCATCTTTAGTAGACGATATAATTTCACTTATAAATCTTACTTTAACATTGTATAAAGTACCTTGGTTTTTAACTTCTTCAATTTTTGCTTTTTTAATACCTATAAAAGTAAAGTCATTTTTTATTTTTTTAGATTGTCTTTCATCAATAACAGAAATAAAATTTTTATAAACTTCGGGATCAGTTAAATCTTTAAGATTTTTTTTATCACCATTTGCAAACGCGTTTACTATCATTTCATAAGCTGCTTGGGCGCCTTTTAAAAAGCTTGTTTCATTAAACTGATTAATCTGAGTAGAGGGCGTAAAGTCTTTATCTATTTTTTCTGAAGAATTTACATTTACTGCTTGTAAATTTTTTGCTCGCAAAGCACTATCCTCTGCACCTTTACCCAATGAATTTCTAAGTCTTAAAATTATTAAACCAGCAATAAATGCAAGGAGTATTATGTCAATAAATCCAAAATTTTCATTCATTTTTGTAATTCTAAAATAATAGATATAGTAATAATATAAAGATTTTCAAACATGCATAAAACATTAAATACCTATTGATTACAATTAACTGAATTGTCAATTGAATGAACGAAAAATATAGGATTATAGTGGATTTTGTAAAAGACATCTCCTTTGAAGTTCCATCAGCGGATGCATACATAAGTTCAATTCAAGACCTTGATAAATATGAAACTAAAATAGATATTCAAAGTAAAGTTCTTGCAAACCAAATTAATGAGATAAACTTGAGAGTATTTTTTGAGGCTCCACAATATATTCAAAATAAGATTCATGCAGAAATATGCGTGGCTATACTATTTAAAATATTAGATCAGACAATTACTCAAAATGAAGTTAAAAAGATTATACTTGCTGATATTCCAAATCTTTTTTCAGAAAAGATTACTAATGTTCTAAGCAATATATTTCAACAATCAGGCTTTAAAGAATTTAAATTTAAAAAAAATATTAATTTTATCGAAATGTACGAAAGTCAAAAAAAGACTACTCCTTCAAACTAACTGCATTAACTATATTTTTTTTTAGAAACTTTTTATAATTTTCAACTTCATCTAAAGAAGGCTGTATAACTTTACCTAAAGATTTTTTTTTAGACTGGTCTGTATCTTTGTTAGGTTCATTATATGAAAATTTTAGTTCTTTATCATCTATTAACTCAATGTAAACTTTTGATAAAAGTTTACAGTCTAATAAGGCAGAGTGCTTTTCCCTTGATGAGGTGTCAATCTTAAATTTCTTACACAAAGACGTAAGACTCTTTGCTGTTGCACCAGGAAATTTTTCCCTTGCTAAAGTTAAACTGTCAATGACATTTTGTTTATTTATAATTTGTAAATTTAAATTTCGAAGTTCTTTATTTAAAAAGTTTATATCAAAGTCGGCGTTATGTATTATTATTTTTTTTCCTTCGATAAATTGTAAAAAATCCCTAGCAATATCTTTAAACTTTGGTTTATCATTTAAAAATTCATTGGAATAACCATGAATCTCAAAAGCATCCTCAGAAACTTTAACACCTTCTGGATTTAAAAAAGTATGAAATAAATTCTTCGTAGGCAAATGATCATCAAGTTCAATACAGGCAATCTCAACTATTCTATCCTTTTCAATGGATAAACCAGTGGTTTCTGTATCTAGAACTACTTCTTTAATCATTTAATATTATTTTATTAAGTATAGTCCTTGTTTGAGATTTTAAAAAACTTAAATTTGTATTTTTAATTACAAAATCTGACAAAGCTTTTTTTCTTTCCTTATTAAAATGATATTTTTTAAAAACATTTATTAATTTTATATTAATTTTTCTTTTGTTTCTAAATTTAGATAATATTTTATCTGCTGTATCTACAAAAACTACTATATCTGCAAAATATTTAAAATTGGTTTCTAAAAGTAAAGGAATATCTAAAACTATTAATTTTTCTTTTTTATTTTTTCTAATAAATTCTAATAGTTTTTTTTTAACCTCAGGATGAATAATTTTATTTAGTTTAATGAGTTTGGAAGGGTTTTTTATAATTAAATTAGCAAGATCTTTAAGATTTACCCTTTTACTTTTTAATTCAAAAATTTTGGAAATTTTTTGATTTATGATTATATTTTTCTCGTAAATGTTATGAACTACCTTATCTGCATCAAAAACATTGTAACCGTAATGTTTAAATACTTTACTGACGAAAGTTTTACCGGATCCAATATCTCCAACAATTCCAAGAGCTATCACAAATATCTTCTAAGTAATTGATAAGTACCTTGATTTACTTTAGGCAAAATATTGGTCCATATCTTAAATGATTTTTGTGCCTGGTAAATAAACATTGGGAGACCTGAATAAATATGATTATTGAATTTTTTTGCCATCTTTAAAAGCAATGTTCGCTCCGGGTTGTATATTAAATCAATAAATATTTTCCTCTTAAAATGAGAAAAATTTAGATTAATTTTATCTTTTGGTTTAAGACCTAGGCTTGAAGTATTAATGACTAAATCGACATTATCATTAAAAAGTTCTAGATTTTTTAACTTAACAACTTTAATAACTTTTCCAAATCTACGCTTGAGGATAAAAGATTTTCTTGAATTTCTATTTGCAATATAAATTTTCTTTAATCTCCATTTTTTCTTAAGAGCAACTATTACTGATGATGTAACGCCTCCAGCTCCAATAATTAATGCCTTTTCACATTTTTTTTTAATCTTGCTTAATATCCCATAATAAAACCCAAAAACATCTGTGTTATCCCCGTACAACTTTCCGTTTTTAATATAAATCGTATTTATGGAATTAGTTTTCTTTACTAACGGAGTGATAATATCCACATACGGAATTATACTGGATTTAAGAGGTAAGGTTACATTGGCTCCATAGTAAATTTTTTTTTTTAGGTCTTTAATTATTTTACTTAAATTTTTTGCTTTAACTTTTTTTTTAGAATACAAAGAATTTATCTTGTATCTTGAGAACCAATAATTATGAAGAGTTGGCGATAAAGAGTGCTTTATTGGATCTCCTATGACTAAGAATTTATTTTTTTTCATTCATTTTAAAATAATTAATCAGTGCATTAACTGGCATTCCCATTATAGAGAAGTCATTTCCTTTTATTTCTGCAAAAAGTTTTCTACCTTCATCTTCAATTTGATAGACTCCATATCGTTGCAAAATATCATCAGAAATATTATTAAGATACTCATCTAAATATAGATCATCAAACTTTTTCATTTTTAAAAAAGAGCTTTCTGTATAACTCCATATAGATGAACCGTTTTTGGCAAGACATATTGAGCTGATAAGTTCATGTTCTTTATTACTAAGTTGCTTAAGAATAAATTTTGCTACTTTTTTATCTTTAGGCTTGTTGAATATTCTCCCTTCAAGGCTTAAAACCTGATCCGCACCAAGAACTATTTGATCCTTATATTTTCCGCTAATTTTTACCGCCTTCAATCTTGCAAGCGTTTCTGCAATCTCTTTAGGTGTAGCATTTTCTTGTAATAATGATTTTTTTATTTCTTCTTCGTCCACATTTGAAGCGTGAACTAAAATATTAAAATTATGTTTTTCCAGTATTATTTTTCTAATCCCGCTTGAGGAGGCAAGAATTAGATCTTTCATAAATTATGCTTAATTTCATGAATTTTAATTATTGAAGCAGAGGTCTCCTCAACCGAACGCCTTGTAACATCAATAATTGGTATGTTTTTTAAGCTAAAAATTTTTTTTGAGTCTTCAACTTCTTTTTGAATGCTTTCAATATTAATATAATTTGTGTGTCTATCCTCGGTTATTAAGTTCAATCTAGTCCTTCTAACATCTTCTAGTCTCTGGGGATCAATAACAAAACCAACAACAGTTTTTCTTTTAAAATCAATTAAATACGAATCTATATTCTCTGTTCCGGTTAGTGGAATATTTGCAACCTTATAACCTCTATTTGCTAAATAAATACTTGTCGGTGTTTTACTGGTTCTGCTTACACCAAAAATTATTATATCAGCCTCATTTATAGTTTCTAACTTTTGACCATCATCATGTTCAATTGTAAAGTGCATAGAAGAAATTTTTTCATAATATTCTTTATTAAGCACATATTGACCACTTGGAACATGATTTGCTTTTTTGTTTAAGATGTTTTCAAACTTTGAAACAAGATGGTCAAGAACACCTAGACAAGTAATTTTTTTTATTAAGGCCATATCTTTTAAATAGCCAACCGCCTCTTGCTCTACCAAAGTGTATAAAATAATCGGATTTTCGTCTTTTTTACATCTTTTTATAAGTGTGTTTATTTGGTCCTTGGTTCTTATAAATGAAAAATGATGAACAGATAAGTTTATATCTTCGAATTGAGCTTTTATAGCAACAGCTATTCTATCTAGAGTTTCTCCTGTTGAATCAGAGACTAAATAAAGATCAAATTTATTGTTCATAACTATGTTTGTAAAAACTAGAAATTAACAATTTAAAGAAAAATATTATGATAAACTAAAGTTATTAGATTTTCTTTTAAAAATAATAACATTCTATCAAACTGATTTTTTTGGAAATCATTTAGTATAATATTGTTTATATCTTTTTTTATCTTTAATTTGCTTATATTATAAAAAATATAAAGGTTAATAAGTTTGTTTATAAAAATTTAATATGTTTTTTTAACACAATAAACAAGATCATAATCTACAACAATCTCTAATTAATTATTTTATGTATAGACTGATTCAAACCTTAAACTTTAAAACCAACTTGTTTCCTATATGGTTCATGAGACAGGCCGGAAGGTATTTGCCTGAGTATAGAAAAATAAGATTACGAAAAAAAAGCTTTTTAGATTTATGTTTAGACTCAAAAATTTCAAACGAAATTACACTACAACCAATAAGAAGATTTAATTTAGATGCTGCAATAATATTTTCCGATATCTTAATTATTCCAAATTCGCTTGGTCAAAAAGTATATTACATTGAAAATGTAGGACCAATTCTAGAACCTATCCAAAAACAAAACTTATTAAAAATTAACGAGCACCATAAGTTTTTAAATAAAAACTCTGAAGTATATAGTCAAATCAAAAAAGTAAAAAAAAAAATTAAAGGAAAAAATTTAATTGGATTTGTAGGAGCTCCCTGGACAATAGCGGTTTATATGTTGAATAGAAAATCTCCAAAATACAATTTCAAAATTAAAAACTTAAATTTTACAAACAAACTTATAAATTTACTTACAAACTTTGTAATCCTTCATGTAGAGAAACAAATCGAAAGTGGCGTCGAAGTTATTCAAGTTTTTGATAGTTGGGCAGGGTTGATAAAAGAAAGCCAATTACATAAATTTTGTTACTATCCAACACAGACAATATTAAGTTCAGTAAAAAGAAAATTTCCAAATGTACCAATAATATGTTTCCCAAGAGGAATTGGGAAAAAATACAAAGATTTTGTAAATTTTGTAAAACCAGACTGCATTTCAATTGATCAATTTATTAATCCTTCTTGGGCAGTTACTAATTTTAATGGAATACCAATTCAAGGGGGTATTGACCCGGCCGTACTTTGTGGGGAAAAAAAAAATGTAAAAAAAATTGTTTATAAATACCTAAATATATTTAAGGATTATCCATATATATTTAATTTGGGTCATGGCATTACACCTGATGCAAAAATTGAAAATATTAGGCATATGGTTGAGATAGTTAAAGAAAATAGGTTATGAAAAGAGCAGTTATATTAATGAACTTAGGAGGACCTGATAAGCAAGAGTCTGTAAAGCCATTTTTGTTTAATTTATTTAATGATCCTGCAATCATAAATATTATTCAACCTTTTAGATTTTTTATTGCAAAATTAATTTCATCTTTAAGAGAAAAAAAAGCAAAAGGTATTTATAAGTTGATGGGTGGAGGATCTCCAATTTTAAAGTTGACTGAATTTCAAAAAAAATCTTTAGAAAAAAATCTTAGAAAAAAAGGTGAGTATAAATGTTTTATTATTATGCGGTATTGGAAACCAAGAGCAAGTGAGGTTTATCAAGAAGTATTACAATATAATCCTAATGAAGTTATTTTACTTCCCCTTTATCCTCAGTTTTCAACAACAACAACAGGATCGTCTGTAAATGAATGGAAAAGTATAAACACTAACAAATTTAAAACAAAAACGATTTGTTGTTATTCTGATAATGAAAACTTTATTAACGCTCATGTAAAATCAATTAGAAAATTTCTAAACATCAAACTTCTTCCAAAAACAATACTCCTTTTTTCTGCCCATGGACTACCTCAAAAAGTGATTGACTCAGGTGATCCATATCAATGGCAAGTTGAAAAAACTGTAGAAAAAATAATAGAAAAATTAAAAATAAAAAACCTAAATTTTAATGTTTGTTACCAAAGCAGGGTTGGACCTATGAAATGGATTGGTCCACCAACGGACGATGAAATAATTAGAAATGCAAGGCAGAAACTTGGTATTGTTTTGTGTCCTATAGCTTTTGTATCAGAGCATTCTGAAACTCTTGTAGAGCTTGATATTGAATATAAATATTTGGCAAAAAAAAATGGCGCATTATTTTATAAAAGGGTTCCTGCGCTTGGTGTGAATAAAGATTTTATTAAGGGACTTACAAATTTAGTTATAAATAAAAAGAATTACGGAACAAAAGGTTTAAAACCTTCTTTTTGTAATAGTTCTTTTAGGCGATGTTTTTGTAGAACATAATTATGGATTTGTATTTAACCGTAAAAGTAATTCATATTGTTGCGGTTATATCTTGGATGGTTGGCTTATTTTATCTTCCAAGACTTTTTGTCTATCATGTTGAAAATAAAAGTTATTACTTAGAGAAGACCTTTCTTGTGATGGAAGAAAAACTTTTGAAAATAATAATGAACCCCTCGATGATTGTAACTTGGGTTTCAGGAATTGTTATGATTTGGATTACTGGATTTGAAAGTCTATTTATCTTTTGGGTTTATACTAAAATAATTTTTGTTTTTTTCTTGTCAGCTTTTCATGGTTTTCTAGTAACATCTCTTAAAAGTTTAAAGTTAGGAAAAAATAAAAAAAAAGGAGATTTTTATAGAATGGTAAATGAAATACCTACAGTTTTGCTAATTTTAATAGTTATTTTGGTAGTTTTTAAACCAGCTTGAAGTTTTTATTAAAGTATTATATCAAAGTTTTCCTTAGATAATTCCTAACAATCTTCCTAAAATTAATGAATCTTCAAGAACTTAAAAACAAATCACCAGCGGATCTTATTTCTCAAGCTGAAAAGCTTGGAATTGAAAATCCTAGTACACTTAGAAAACAAGAAATACTTTTTGCAATTTTAAAGAAACTTGCAGAAAACAACGAACAAATTACAGGGTCAGGTGTGCTTGAAACTCTGCAAGATGGATTTGGTTTTTTAAGAGCAACAGAGTCAAACTATCTCCCAGGACCAGATGATATTTATTTAAGCCCAAGTCAAATTAAACGTTTTGGATTAAGAAAGGGAGATACAGTTGAAGGAGAAATTAGAGCGCCAAAAGATCAAGAGAGATATTTTGCGCTTTTAAAAGTAAATAAAATTAATTTTGAAGATCCTGAGAAAATTAAACATAAAATTAACTTTGATAATTTAACACCGCTTTACCCTGATGAAAAAGTTAAATTAGAGGTTGAGAGTAATAAAATTGAAAAGAGTCCAGATTTAACATCAAGAGTTATCGATCTCGTTGCACCAATTGGGAAAGGCCAACGTGCTCTTATTGTGTCCCCACCTAGAGCTGGTAAAACCATAATTCTTCAAAATATTGCACACTCTATAACTGCAAATCATCCAGAGGTTTATCTAATTGTCCTTCTTATAGATGAAAGACCAGAGGAAGTTACTGATATGCAGAGATCGGTTAAAGGAGAGGTTATAAGTTCAACTTTTGATGAACCAGCAATCAGACATGTTCAAGTAGCTGAAATGGTCATCGAAAAAGCAAAACGACTTGCAGAACATAAAAAAGATGTCGTAATTTTATTAGATTCGATCACTAGGCTTGGAAGAGCATACAATGCTGTTGTTCCAAGCTCAGGTAAGGTTTTAACCGGCGGAGTTGATGCAAACGCTCTTCAAAGACCAAAACGTTTTTTTGGTGCAGCTAGAAATATTGAAGAGGGTGGATCTTTAACAATTATTTCAACTGCCTTGATTGAAACTGGATCTAGGATGGATGAGGTTATATTTGAAGAGTTTAAAGGAACTGGTAATTCTGAAGTAATTCTCGATAGAAAAGTTGCAGACAAAAGAATATTCCCAGCAATTGATATAACGAAGTCAGGCACTAGAAAAGAAGAGTTGCTATTTAAAAAAGATGAACTTCAAAAAATGAATGTCTTAAGAAGACTTATTGCTCCAATGGGTAGCATGGAGGCTATAGAGTTCCTAATTTCAAAACTAAAAGAGACAAAAAATAATCCATCCTTTTTTGACTCAATGAATAAAAGTTCTTAATCTATTCTTCTTGCTTGATCTGGAATTAATATGGGAACACCATTTTCTATTTTATAAGCAAGTTTAGATTTTTTAGATATCAACTCTTCCATTTCTTTATTATAAATAAGTTTATCTTTACCGATAGGGCAGATAAGAGTTTCTAATAATCTGGTATTAAATTCCATCAGTGTATCTTTCTATTTTGTTGGTTGTTATTTCCTAATATGTAAAAATTAATTATCTGGTTAATTAAATTATTTCTTTCAATTAAGTTTTTAGCTTCTAACAGAGTTTGTTTTTCACTGATTGAAAATGGACATATCATTGATAAAGAATTTATTAACTGATCTGGGTCGACTTTTTCAACAACTTTCCAATCAGTTGAAAGTTGATGTACTTTAAAAAATTTCCGAGTTTTATCTATTAAATCAATAACATTAATTTTATCTGAAAATTTAATTTTTTCTAAATCATCAAAATAGTCTTCATAGGAAACATTAAATTTCCTATATGGAAGATTAGTTTCTATTTCATTAATTATTTTGAAGCGAATAAGTCCTGTTAAATTTATCAAATATCTTCCATCTACTGTTTTTGAGTAAGTTTCAATTTTGCCAAGGCATCCAACATTAAAAACCTCAGGTTTAACAGTATTATTGTAATTCTTTGTTTGAACCATACCGATTAGTTTGTTATTTGCTAACGCATCTTCAGTCATTTTTTTATATCTTGGCTCAAAAATATTTAAGGGCAAAACTGTATTTGGAAAAAAAATTGCATTTGAGAGTGGAAAAATAGCAATCTCGTCAGGAAAATCTATTTTAATAGTCACTTTTAAATATTATCTCATTAGTTATCATTTGTAATTGATTTTTTATGGACAAAGTAGTTCTCAAACAATATTCTATTTTAATTTTTAAGCGGGTGTAGCTCAGTGGTAGAGCGAATCGTTGCCAACGATTAGGTCGTGGGTTCAATTCCCTTCACCCGCTCCAAATCAGCAAGTAAACATTAATCTTTTTTCAAATTCCCTTATTTTTTGATGGCAGACAACTGGCAGACAACTTTTTAAGGTGTTAAGATAGTATTTTAATAAAGAAATTAAAAATATTTTACACATTAAAAAACCCGTTAATGAATGAGAAAATTAATTATTTTGATTATTGGAGCAATTTTTGTAGCAAATACAATTAAAGCACAAGAACAAATTACTTATAATGCAAGCGGTCCAAATGCTAAAATCTTAGGTTCCGAAACAAATTATTCTGCTTGTGGATTAACGGATCACAGAAAAAAAAAAGAATGTAGAGTTGGCAACTTTTCTAACGTGAAGAATACAGGATTTTTTCACATAAGAAATATATTGCCGTCAACTAATCCTAGTCCAAATTTTAGAATTTATAAAGATCCTCCAAAAACTTTAATACAGTCTGCTGACAAAATAATGTCAAACCATCCAATTATAGGTCTATTGATAATTAAAAATGGCGAAATAGTAGTACAAAAATTTCAATATGGAAGAACGAACGAAAATCTTTTTAGGTCTTTTTCAATTGCTAAAACTTTTACCGCTATGCTAGTGGGTATAGCGATTGAAAAAGGTTTCATATCCTCTGTAGAAGACAAAGTATTTAAATACTGGCCAGAAATTAGTAACTCAGTTTATGGAAATGTGAGTATCAAAAATTTATTAAGAATGTCCTCAGCAATATACGATGATGATAAAAGTATTGATACTGAAGATACTCCGACCACAAAATTGTATGAAATTTTAAATCATAAAGATGCATTTAATAATCCGAAATTTTTTGAGGACTATATAAACAATATAAAAATTGCAGATAAACTTCGTTTAACAAATTTAAAACAAGGTGAAAAACCAATTTATACAAGCGTTGATACAGAAATTCTCACAAGAGTTTTGGTTAAAGTTACAAAAAAAAATATAACAGAACTAACATCGGAATGGTTATGGAAACCAATGGGTGGTAGAGGTTATGCTAAATGGTTATATTCAACTACTGACTTTATTGAAAATGGAGCAGGCGGTTTTAATGCTTCTTTACTTGATTACGGTAGATTTGGAGTGTTATTAGCGAATGACGGAAAAAGAGAGGGCAACCAAATTATTCCAAAAGAATTTTTACTTGATGCCACAAGTAAAGACAGGGTACCAGAAAATTTTAAAAAAAACGTCGGCTTCTATGATTTGGGATATGGATATCAAACGTGGATTTTACAAAATAAAGAAAGAACATTTTGTGCTCTAGGTCATTACGGACAATTTTTGTGTGTTCAACCGGAAACTAAAATTGTATATGTTCAATTTTCAGCAGGTGGTCATTCAGATGAAAATAAACTTTTACTCAAAGATACTTTTGATTTTTTTCAAAAAAGTTTAATTGAACTAAAAAATTAGTAATTATTAGTGGAATAAATCTCAAGCAGACAACTTTCTAAAATAGGCAGACAACTTCTTCTGGAAGCATTGATTTTACTATACTAGTGAGGTATTCAATTCCCTTCACCCGCTCCAAAAGTTTGAGTAAAATAGATCATTATGATGCTTTATAAAAAAAAATGTATTCCATGCAGTGGCGATATCCCTCCTTTTTCTAAGTCCGAGATTAATAGCTATTTAAAAAAATTAAGAAATTGGAAAGTGTACAAGAATGAAAAAAAAGCTTTTTATTTGTCTAAAAATTATAAATTTAAAAATTTTTTACAAAGTTTAGAATTTATAAAAAAAACTTCTGCCATTGCAGAAAGAGAAGGTCATCATCCAGATATTAATTTTGGCTGGGGGTATGCAAAAATAGTAATTTATACCCATGCAATTAATGGCCTTTCAGAAAGTGATTTTATATTAGCCTCTAAGATTGATAGAATTAGTGTTTAAAATTTCTAATATTAGTAAATATCATTGATATTTTAGCTTTATCAGCAGCTTTAATAACCTCATTATCTTTTATTGAGCCTCCTGGTTGAATAATAGATTTGACTCCAACTTTTACTAATTCCTTAAGTCCGTCTGCGAACGGAAAAAAGGCATCAGAAGCAGCTACACTATTTTTAACTTTATTTTTAAAAAATAGTTTTGCATTTTGGCAAGCTATTTTACTTGAGGCCAATCTATTAGTTTGTCCCGCTCCAATTCCAAGGCTTTGTTTGTTTTTTACAATAACAATTGCATTTGATTTTACAAATCTACAAATATTGAATGCAAACCTTAAATCTTCAATTTGTTTTTTTGTTGGTTTTATTTTTGTTACAACTTTTAAATCTTCAGTTCGTAATTCTTTAATGTCTTTATCTTGAATTAGAATTTTTTCACCAATGATATTATATATTAATTTTTCTTCTATATGATTTTTAATGATAATTATTCTAACATTTTTTTTCTTTTTAAAAATATCCATAGCATCATTTGTAAATTTGTTTGAGATTATAATTTCATAGAAAGTATCCGAAAGTTTTTCAGCTAGCTTTTTATCAACCTCATCATTAAAGCAAACAACACCTCCAAATGCACTAATAGTATCTGCATTTAATGCTAGTTTATATGCATTAGATAGGTTCTCGCTTACAGCACATCCACAAGGATTGTTGTGTTTCACAATTACACATGTTTTTTTTGTATTATCTAAATATTTTGAAATAGATACGGCAGCATACATATCCAAATAATTATTATAGCTAAGCTCTTTTCCTTGAAGTTGCTCAATACCACTCAGGAGATCTTTCTTGTAGTTAATGTTGTAAATGGAAGCTTGTTGGTGAGGATTTTCTCCATATCTTAATTCATTTTGAATTAGTCCACCTATTGTAATTTTTTTTGGAAATTTACTTTGTTCTTTGTTCATCCAATTAGAGATTATAGAGTCGTAATATGCAGTTTCTAGGAATGCATTAGTTGACATTTTTTTTCTAAAATTCAAAGAAGTTGATCCTTGATTTTTAGTGAGTTCATTTATGCATTCATCATATTGTTCAGGATCAGAGATAACTGTTGTAAATTTGAAATTCTTTGCAGCTGATCGAAGCATAGAAGGACCTCCAATATCAATGTTTTCAATCAAAGTTTCTTCATTTGCATTTTCAAGTAATTTTTTCTCAAAGGGATAAAGATTAACAATTAGTAGATTTATAAGATCAATATTCTCTCTAGAAATTTGATTTATATGTTCTTCGTTATCTGCTTTCGCAAGTAATCCTCCGTGAATTTTAGGATGCAAAGTTTTAACCCTTCCATCTAATATTTCTTGCGATTTTGTATAATTGGAAACTTCAGTGCACTGATAACCTAAGTTTTTTATGTATTTAAAAGTTCCACCAGTACTTATTATTTCAACGTTATACTCTTGCAGAGTTTTTAGAATTTTATCTAAGTTTTTTTTATCAGATACAGAAATGAGTGCTTTTTTTATCTTTATAAGATCCATTAAGGATTTTTCATATACGATGTTTATTTAGCTTTTTCTAGATACCAAATAATATTGGTAAGTTCACTTTCTATTTGACCTTCAAGTAAGATAAAAAAATTCTCTTTAATGCTATCGGGGTTTCCTAGATACAAATTCTTTTCAAGTTTTGTTGGAACTTGTGGACATCTAAATATCCATCCATTACCTCTATCGGAGCTAAGTAAAATATCATTACCCATAGTTTTTGTTATTCGTATATCCGGATGAATATGAAACCTTATACTGTAACTTAAAAAATTTTTTTTTTTATTTTTTAAAATTAAAGTATCTATCCCTTCAATTGTATTTTTGTTTTTAAACAAGGTTAATTGTCTTTCAAATTTGATACCAAATCTTCTCTCATAACCGTTATGTGCAAAAATACATTGCGTAGTTTCTTTGTCAGATTTGAATTCTCTTTTATAAATATCTAAATCGTTGATTAGTGAATTTCCAAAGTGTTTTGTAATAAGTTTATTTTTTTGAAAAATACATGATGAAGTGTCATTAATATTTAGTGTCGAATGAGCAGCAGTTGTTGAACTTAAAAAGCTTAGGTTACTTCCTAAATATTTTCCAGATCCAGTATTTGTTATAAATTTTTGACCTGAAGAATAAAGCTCAAACGATAAAGCACCCGCCTGATAATTTTTTGCATAGGATGTGTTTGCAGGAGTATTTCCATCCATAAATATTTCTATTTTTTTGTATTTAATCTTTCCAAATCCACAAAAAATATCTTCAACCTTATTAAAGGCGTATCCTCTTGCTCTTATAATTTCATCAAGCTTTTGAATGTTGATCTCATTTGCTCCATTAAAAAGGGGAAGAGTATCATTGTTTGATTTTAGAAAATTAAAACATATTCCAAGCGAATGAATATAGGATGTAATTTGTATTGGGGTTTGTCTTCTTGAGTTTAACAGCCATTCATGAATTATAACTAAAAAATAAAGTGTATAATAAAGATCTTCAGGATTTTTACTTTTAACAAAGCCATCTTTATTTATAAAATTGCTAAGTTCTTTTTCAATTTCCTTCAGACCAACCTCTAAATATTTTTCGTATTCAGTAAAAGAAATACCAACTAATATTAATGCTGAAAGTGCTACAATTTTCTCAAGTCCTTGCTCAGGTAGATTAATATTTTTAAATAAATGCTTTGCTTGTTTTACGATGCTGTTGATTACCTTGCTTTTGTAGATGAGGTCAGTTTCCTTAAAAATAATGTCATGACAGCTAATCCAATAAATTAGTCTAAAGCTTAAGGTCTTAAGTTTCCAATGTGTTGAATGATAATTTTCAAATTGATTGATCCATTCATCGACTAACTGACATCCAATAACTTTTTCAGTTTTAATATTTAATGCAGAAAGAAAGCAAAAGTTATGAAGTTTGTATAATTTATAATCTTCAATATTCGATATTTTCCAAACATTCGTCTTATATTTTCTTATAGTATTTAATAATACTTCTTCAAAACTTGTAATAGGTTGAACTAGATGAATGCTTGAACATTCATAAATTCTATAAGGCTGAATAATGTTTAAAGAGACATCATAGTTCTTGCTGTTAAACTTAATGTCTCTAAGTTTACCTTGGAAATTTTTACGTAATGCCCTTAAATATAGTTGAAATGTTTGAAAATTTGCCACTTAAGCGCAAGTTCTAAGTTTTTTAATGTTATTTTTTAAAGATTTTCCAGAAAATATGGTTGTGCCAGAAACTAAAACATCAGCCCCAGCTTTAATTGCAAGAGCGCCTGTTTCAAAATTTATTCCTCCATCAATTTCAAGATCAGTTTTCAACCCCTTAATATCAATTATTTTTCTAATTTCTTTAACTTTTCTTAAAACTTCTGGCATAAAACTTTGACCTGCAAATCCTGGATGTACACTCATTACAAGAATTAGATCTAGTGTATCGATAATATTTTCCATGGATGAAATAGGCGTTTTTGGATTTAAGGAAACCCCAGCTTTCTTTCCAAGAGACTTTATAGTCTTCACACATCTTTCAATATTATCCGTTGCTTCAGGGTGAATGGTAATAATGTCTGCACCTGCATCTGCAAAATCTTTTATATATTTTTCAACGGGTGATATCATTAAATGAACGTCAAATGGAAGCTTTGTATATTTTCTAATTTTTTTTATAACCATAGGTCCAAAGGTAATGTTTGGAACAAAGTGGCCATCCATAACATCAACGTGAATGTAGTCTGCTCCTGCCATATCAAGGTTTTTAACTTCTTCACCTAGGATACTAAAGTCAGCAGATAAAATAGATGGTGCAATTTTGATTTTTTGACTCACGGAGTCAAAATAGATGTTTTTGAAAAAATTTAAAATGTTTTATTAAAATTTTTTTGTAAAAAGCTGAAGAATGAAGTCTGTAAATTCGCTTTCTAAAGGAAAAGATAACATTCCCATCACTGAATATCCAAGAAACCAGGGCATAAGATAAAATCTGAACATATAGAAAAACCAAGCAACATATAATGGTATAAAAGGTTGGATAATGAAGCTTGGAGTTATAAATCTAAAGGGTCTTATAATTGGATTTGTTAGCATGACGAATGCTTTCATAAAGAAAAAGTTCGAGTCCTCCCTTTGAAAAATATTCATCGCCGATCTTCCAATAAGCGTCCACATAATTGTTCCCATAATATAATCAAGAGCAATTACCCAGGTTGGCATATGAAATACAAATCTGAATTTTTGAAAAGTTCAAGGGGCGAATATATCGCCCCTTGAGAAAAAAGATTTAAGCTGATCGTATGATTGTTTTACCCGATGCAATTCGGATTTCATCAACCATATCTTGAACCGTCTTAGACTCTGGTTTTGTGACCAAACTTACAGCGACCATGGATATCAAGCTAGCTAAAGCGCCAGGTATTCCAAATCGTAAGTTGTCAACAAATATCCAGTGAATGTCCTTCCACGGAGTAGCCGCGTTGAACGTTGGTCCAACCCAAATTAGATAAGCTGTTCCAACAATCGTTCCAATAAGCATTCCAGCTATTGCACCTGATCGTGTTGCTCTCTTCCACCATACACCAAGTACAAGTGGGAAGAACAATCCAGACATCGCAAAGTCAAACGCCCAAGCAACGGCTCCTAAGATACCTGTTAATCGCATTGCTGAGATATATGCAGCAGCAACTCCGATCACAACTAGAAGCACACGTGCAACCATTAGTCTTTTTACAACTGATGCTTTTGAATCGATCATTTTGTAATAGACGTCATGGGATAGTGCGTTTGCCATAGCAAGAATTAGACCATCAGCAGTTGACATCGCAGCTGCCATTCCTCCAGCAGCAACAAGTCCAGAGATCACATATGGAAGACCGGCAACTTCTGGAGTTGCAAGAACAACCACGTCATCTCTCATGAACCATTCGTTCAACTGTAATATTCCATCCTTGTTAAAGTCAGCGATTGCAACCTGTTTAACTGCCATCCAGTTTTTGACCCATTCAATCTGCATTACATCAGAAATTTTCTTTCCAATAATTGCAGTTGGTAAACTTGGATCCAATAGCTGGATTTTAGATAATGTTGCAAGCATAGGTGCTGATAAGTATAGAAGGCCGATAAAGAACAGCGACCAACCCA
>Ga0194129_10005093_pt1 | contig 17016 bp, 15 predicted proteins | sample TA2KigCa35mmetaG_FD_150862 | JGI IMG/M metagenome (GOLD analysis project Ga0194129, IMG submission 150862) | Freshwater microbial communities from Lake Tanganyika, Tanzania - TA2015038 Kigoma Deep Cast 35m | ecosystem: Environmental > Aquatic > Freshwater > Lake | place: Tanzania: Lake...
CATATAATTGCCCACGCAATGATACTATTTCAAACTTGCTTCCTCTCATTATCTCCGAAGCATTTAATTGTGCATTGATAGAATCCAAAAGTGATACAACAGAATATGTTCCGGGTGTTAATGTTATTCGCAGAGAATATTGACTATCGGTTGTCTGTAAGCCGTCTATGGTGGAATATGGCTGCACAGTTAGATAATTGTCGGAACCATCATATAAAGTTATTTGGTTATCGGTTTTGGTCGCATTATTGCGAATCAAAGAATAAACTCCGTCATTCATTGAAAAATCGCGCAAATTATATGTTGGATTCTGCATATTATTGTTGGAAAAATCCAAATTTTGAACCCAACTGTTATTCTGAAGAGAGGATACAAACGACACATTATAGTCATTTTGTGTTAAAATAGTTTGCACAACCATCGTTAAAACGAATCCACTTCCGGCCACATATTCCACTTTTGAATTTGCAAATGGTCGTCTTCCATCCACAGAAGTAAATTGTGTTATTCTGTTATTCAAATAAATTTCCAATTGTGAAGTGGAACTATAACCTGCGCCATCATCAAATTGGATAACGAATTCGCCGCTTGCGTCTATTCCGCTCGGCGGTTGCAGAGGACTTATAACAATCGTATCGGATGAGTCAAAAAATACTCCACTAAATGCATAATTGGGGTTAGAATACACATTTTGAGTTGTCAGTTCTTCATAATCCGCCGGCAAATTAAAAATTCCTCCGTTATTACTTCCGTTATCGATAAATTTTCCGGTTCCCTTTATTCCGTAATACTGGTTTCCGAATGATTTGCGAATATAGGTCTGCAGATATACATAATTATCGGTTCCCAGATACATTCGGGTTGTGGTAGTTCCCGCATTTGTTCCGACTAATTCTGGAACAGTACGAATTGATGTATTTACCTTTGCAATATAATCTTGCAATGTATATCCTGCGGGCGATGCGTCAAGCGGAGCAGTAAAATTATTGTAGGATGAATTATAACCAGGTGCTATACAAATAAATTGTAGTTCATTCGTTCCATTAACGGGATAATTTGACTGCAATATACTTGTATCCGCCAGCACATTATTGATTTCATAGATTGGATTTTGAGAGGAATCCATCAATGCGGTTCCTATTTTAAAACAAGAACTGTCGCTTGTGAAAATGCTGACCCCCGCAGATGGAAATCGTGCAGCCAATTTCAGATTTTGAACAATGGGCGAAGTCTGTTTATTCAATTTGCATTGAATTTCAATATACGAATTTCCGAAATTGTATTGCTCGTATCCGTCTTGGTCAGTTCCCGATATATCTACCCATCTGCAGTAAGACAAATTCGGGTCTAATTGGGTATTTGATTTGAGAGCCGTATCCATTAATACGACTAATTCTGCACGATTATATAGCCGACTCTCGTTTGGATAAGTGCTGTCCCAGAGTGAAATACGGGCTATACTACTCGTATATATGGACGACGGGTCTGCAGATAAATACGCTGAACCCACGTATGGAATAATATCAAAATATGAATTTGCGGCGGTTAATGTGAATTCATCTGTTTTCCCGGGACCGGATGATGGTCCCGTTAAATAATTGGAATAGATGCCCGTTGTTTTATGTATGGGGCCATTGAATCCTAAGTATCCGGAAATTGTTTTAAACCGGTTGGTGTAAAACTGGTTAGCATTGGAAGGGTCCGTAAATATTGCGGGGGATGTCCAATTTGGGAACTGCAGATAATAATTCGCCTCTCCATATACATTCTTTATATCCACCAAAAACTTGGCCTTCCCTGTTCCACCCACTAAACTGGCTATTCCGTCATTAAAAATAATCGATGTCTTTCCGAAATCCACTGTCGTATTCAGTGCCGCCATTGTCTTGATTGCCTCATTTACTTTGGAAACTAATCCATCGGGTGTATAATTTCCGGAAGGAATTTGAATTTTATAGTCGTGGTTTCCGTTGTTAATTCCGGCAGAAAGTCCTTTTATATAGATGAAATTTCCGCCGAAATTCCCGTTTATTGTGTACCACGTATATGGAATTTGCACGGAATATAGACTCAGTGATACCACGTCGCGAAGAGGCTCCGACAAATTAAATGTAAATTGTGTGGAAGAACTGGCTTTGTTGTCGCGATATTGACTATCTATACTGATAACGCGTTTTATACTCTGTTTAAGGAGAGGATTCAATTTATCTTTCGCATAATCAAGCGGTTTCGTCAATTGAATTCCATTTTCAGTGGTTGCCTTCTTTGTGGTAGTTGCAGTTAAACTATTATCTGCGAGTTGTGCAGAAGATTCGGATACTTTTGCAGCAGACGTATTCATTGTTTCTAGGCCTTCCTTTAATCCATCGCTCTCAGTTGGATGGATTTCTTGGTCTTGGTTTTCCTCATCCGGAACTTCAAAAAAATGTGTATAAATATCAATGTAAAATTGCGCGAGTTTTTCCCCAGTTGTATTACCGTATTGACTATATTTGCGTATCATACTGAGTATTTGTGCTTCCAACTCTCGGTCGGAGGGATTTGGCAGAAGATTCAATAATCCGAAGAGTTGTTCATCCGTATATTTACTGACATCAAATTCATCAGACATTCGATTGGTGGGGATAAAATATAAAAGACCGTTATATATTATCATTTTTGCATTGCCTTTATTTTCCTATACGGCGTTTAAACATTTCTGCAATAACGGTGAATAAGTTAATTTCGTCATTTTCCACACAAAGATATACGGGAACATCCGGCAATTGTGTAATTCCATAATTACGCTTGGAGTGATAAACTCCCTTAAAACAGATTGCTTCTAATAGACGCAGAATCTCCATTTCTTGGGGGGTCATATCTTCTCTTGCAATGTATAATTTGCCTATATATACGTGGTCATTGTGCTTGTATTTATCGTCGGCATAAACCGTGTATTTTCCGATAATAGGGCTATTACGTATTAACCCGATTCCCATCAGTTTGTTATCTGGATTATTCATTTCCAGCACAAATACATTTGCATCGGTCGGTATGGAATTAGATAATGCGCGGGTAGATGTGTATATACATTTGACGGAGGGGTTGCGTTTTCTCATTGCTACATTCTCTGCCCAGGTGCTTTCGTTAAATCGTGTGGTGGTTATGAAGTTTGTCTGTTTCTGTTTAAATGCCCGGGCTCGGTATTTTAAAATACGCGCCGCCTCAATTTCTTCGATTGTTTTTACGCGTCGTTTTGGCGGCATTTTCAATATTGAATGTGGGGGGTTAGATGCACTTAGAGTTAGAGCAATAAATAGTAATCAATTTTGCAGGCTTGCAACCCGCGTAGCGGGTGAAAGGCCCCGTAGGGGCCTCCTAATGCCCCTACGGGGCATTTCCGGAAAACCCCGCGCCTAAGGCAGGCGGGCTTGCTTCGCCTGCCCGCCTTGTGTAGCGGGGTTTAGGACCTGCTCGGCGCCTCCCGAAGGGAGGGCGCCTTGGGGCAATACCTTTCGCCAAATGGCTAAGGCCATTTGGCTTGAGGTTTCCCTACTAAACAATATAGGGGCAACCTATCTTATATTATTATTTAACGCAATGGAAGACGAAATCCATACCGAAGACGCAGTTATTCATATTCCAAATGAAGAAGACCACCACCACGCCTATTTGGAAGACGCATATCCAATTCAAGAGATTGATATGCAAGTGAAAGATGCTCCGGGAGAAGACGGAACTGAATTGGTAAATTTGTATATTATGAGTAATAGTCCAATGGGTTCTAATTATGCAAGTGATGCAGAAGAAGACCTAAGTGGAGGAGGTGGAAGTATAGTTAAAAAATATAAGAAACTTAATCCAGTTGAAGCAGAACGATTAATAACCCAATATTATACTCCCGAAACAACCACACATCCTTGCACGGAACGCGATGTATTGTTATCGTATTTGAGAGGGATGGTTGTATTGCACCAATATTCATATTCAATAACCCGCACAAAACAATTTGTGGCAACTACAATATTGGTTTGTATGATGGCCTATTTGGCTATTTTGGCGCCATTCGTCCATTGCGAAGAGTGGGGAAAATATATGATTAGTGCAGGAAATGCATTTGCTGGCGGTTTATTGCTCAATATGGTCTATGTTCGTTTAGATGTTGCAAACTTCCAACATCGGTTGCTCGCTAACTTTTTCAGTCGTATGGAATCCCAATTGGACTTTATGAATGAATATACTGCATCCTCACCCGAAAATATGGTAGAGGTGGAGAAAAAAATCCGCGAAACGATGGAGTTTGTTATGCGTATATCTTGGCCGAGTCAAACCGTCAGAGTATTCCCGATTTTGCATAACACGAATATTTTCCAGGCATTCCGGAAGATTGACAATTATCAAAAACATTTATTATGTCAGTTCTGCGATATAAAGAATGAAATTGCATCCATTCAAAGCCGAAAACCCGGAGATATGAATTCCGCACATAATCAGCGCGAGAAGAATCGTTTATTGTATTTGATGAAATACAAGGAACGTGTTAAGACTGAACTATTATTGCACAAAGATGCTTATAGCCAATTGGATAAATTATTTATGTGCGAAATACAATATACCGATACACATAGATGTATGTTTGCGTGGGGAGGATGGTTTAAACCCCAATATGATGTGGAGAAACTGAGTCCAGTCATAAAGGATTATTTGAGGATTACTCTAAGAGACTAGGTTATTTTACTTGACTGATATTGCAGTGTAATCTGTTTGGAACACATATCCAGAACCACGGAGAAGGCGAATTATATACAATTTTCACGTTTTTATCTTCGCGAAACCTATCTAACATATATTTCGCGCGCGCTGAATCATTCCACTTCAATTTAACTATAATACGTTTGTATCGCGGCATATCTTTGAACGGGATTTCAACTACGCTTTCGATTGTTCCAATTTTCAATTTGCAGAATGTCGCAAATATTTGGTGTTTTGGGATAGAATTGTCAATTCGGGGAATACATAACGCATTTGGAACTACAATGGCCGACATTTTACCTCTCAGATTGATATGATATTTCTTATATATTATACTATCCAACGTTTTATATAGGTTCTCTTTGTATGGATGGATTATGTCTCCGAGTTTGTTTTGCAGTGAAATGAACCCGTTTTGTCTTCTTTCCTGCCGATTTTTTCAGTGCGGATTTTGCAAATGGAACATCCTCTCGCATTAGAATAAACATCTCGTTCAAATCATCTAACAATGGAAGACAACTTGGAATGGAATAAGTACCACGTGGTGTCCAGGTTTGGATTTCATATCTGCTATTCGGAGCGGGAATATTCGCAGGAGTTATAAACCAACTGATTTCCTCCATAATATATTTTGTGTCAGACGACGCCAAATTTGGGTCCGAAGTATATGATTGTGCAAATTCAGATAATGTTTCCCATTTTATAGACAGTAAATTCGCTGCGGAATGAGATGCAAAATTATGTATCGGAATATCTACAGAAAATGTACTGACTACCTCTCGTACCACACTAACATATAAGAATGTGCATTTTATCCTGGAAATGGGAGAATCTTGCATTGGACCTCTTGTTGCCAGGTCGATGATTCGCGTTTCTTCCTGTCTCCACGTATAATTCTTATGTGGGATGACTTCCATTTTATCATATGATACAAATATACAAATCCATAAGTATGTTTGTATCCATATCAGTGAAAAAGTGGGCTGTAAGCCTAGGGCCGAATGAGAGGAATCGTATCTTTTGCCGACGCTCTTTCATCCGGCATCGCATATATGATGTCGCCCAATACAGACATATATTGTTCATATTTTCCTGCATATATGCGTCGCATAGTATCATATTTTGTCGGATGGACTTTGTGCATATGGTCTATTGCAAATAAATAAATCATTGCAACAGAATAATTGTCCCAAGTATCCGAAAATTGTACCAAGTGTTCATATAAGTGCCACCAGGTCATTCCTACATAAGGCCGGAAATAATCCCAGTATCTCTGTTCAAATTGCGCAATATTGCTCGTTATTGCAGAAACTGTAAATGACCCGTGTTTCTGGTCGCCCTTTTTTCCATAAATAAAGGTATTTATTATGGTGTGCAACTCTGGTTCCGTTATTTTTTGTGTTCTTGCACGTCCATATTCGATAACGGAAAATATATAACTGCAGACCGTTATATCTATACACCAATAATCGTATGAATCAAACACAAAGAATGCGCGTCTATATGTGGTTGCATTCAATTTGTTTAATGCAATTGAGAGGCCAAAATCAATAATAATGGGATTGTCTATCTTTTCGTCATACATAATGTTGTTTTCTTTGAGGTCATAATGGATGATACTATTTGCAGATAATAATGCGAGTCCTTTGAGAATATGTTTATGTGTTCTCCAATATTCATTAATGCTTGTATTTCTGTTTTTCAGGTATTTCCCTAAAGTCAAGTCGCCCACATATCTCATCTTATTGGATACATATGTATCGTTCGGAGTGTGGTCTTTCAACACTCGGCATTTTTGAACTTCCTCTCGTTCTCTCTCTTTCGTTATATGGACACGGCATTGTTTAATAATTGGTGCAAAAAATTGTTTATATCCTGCGAGTTTGGTTATGCGCTGCGAAATGGCCCATTCATTTTTTATGGAGTTGGCGTTCTTCTGTAGTTTGGTTACATAATTTGGCGTATCAATTGTTCCTTTGCAGTTAATTCCGGGGTAAAATACACATCCATATGTTCCCTCTCCTATTAACTTGAGTTCTTTGTGCTTTTTTATTTTTGGGGCACCTCCTTCTTTTGGTTGTTCTGGGTCCATATCTCCCTTTGCAAAAAAGTGAGAATAAAAAACTAGGTATATTTTGGTGTTGTTGTTGTTACTAACACGCATCTTAGAGGCATGTGTCAGCGTAGTCGGCCGTCCGTTTCCACAGGCTCGGGCGTGTCCAGAGACCCTTGGGGGCGGACGACCTAGTTACTTTAGTTCGAACAGTAAAGAACCGGTTCTTATAAATTTTCTTGCATTTTTCTTTATCATATTCTGTCGGTAAAGTGGATTTATATTCCGCATAATAATGTTCAAATGCCTTTGCTGGCTTAATACCTGGAGTCTTTAATTGCACAATAATATGTGCATTCATTTCTTCAAGAATAGTCTGAGGAGTAAATGTGTATGTGCGCGACGGTTTCTGTTCTTCTTGGTCTTCGGGAGATTCTTCCTTATTTGCGGTTTTCATCCGTTTGCAGTAATAATAGCGAACACTGAAATACATTTTATCCAACATTTCTGCGTGGGTCATTTCGGGGTTGGGGGAATGGCCATTCAATCGTTTAAATTCTGCAGATAATACTTTGAATACTGATTTAGTCCGTATCCAAATATTCCATTTTAGTTTGACTTCTTTCTTATCCATTTCCTTCGAAAGGGACGCGAACTCTTTTAATTTTTCAACGCATTCAGATGAATACTGTATGCGATGAGACTTGATAATAATAGGCTCATCCAATTCAGGGACGAATGCCGGTTTTCTTCCGCGTCTGTTCTTGTTCTTTTCTTCCATTTTATTTATTTGTGGGTCTTTTAAGTTTAGTTATTTTTCCTTAGTTTTTTAAAAAAATCATTTCAATTTTAGTAGGTTCCCCTCCTTATAATATAATCAAAAAAATGGTTATAACATCCAGAAGTTTTGCCAGTAAATCGCTATTCAGCAACGCGATGATGGGATATGAAGGTCGCAGTATGATTAATCCCGTTAGTGGTTCCTATGGAGTAGGGGGTGGTGGAGGCGGTGGAGGCGGCGGTGGTGGAATAACAATAACCGCCGCAGAACTAGAAACCCTCTATGAAATCCAACGGCTTTATACCGCACATTTAGCAGATAAAACATATGAGCAAATTCCGGTAGATTATTCGCAATATTTAAAATTACGTTTGGCTGCAGAAAATGCCCGTATCAAATACCAGAGTCAAGTTGGCCTCTCACTTCTCTTTCAAATTACCGTGGATGGAATAACCGGCGCAATTAACACATATGGGTTGAATACACTATATATTGATACACAAGTACAGAATACTTATTTGCAAGGCGTCCTAGAAGAAATTATTAACGGAATCAACGTCAATAAAGCATTTGACCAAAATACCGGAACAATGGCAATGTCTCGGTCATTTGAATTGGCTCCGCTTTTCCGCTATTATATTGGTCTGTATGGCGTTCCGGAACCCGGAGTGGGATTTGATCCCACCAAATTGGCGCTTGTTCTCGCCGCACTAGAAAATAGCGGGATTGACCCCTATGACGGTTAGAAACAGGAACAGAAACAAAATAAACAAACAAAATAAGTTTATATATCTGCAAATTATGCGATTATTCTTCCACCAAATTCGTTTGACTGCATATTGGTTTTCCCCAGTTAGTAGTACTGCATTATTCGGATTGAATATTGCAAATAGTTCGTCATTGCAACAGCAATTATCCCAGGCAATTCTTTTATTCATTGCACAAAATTATGTTCCCAAATGTCGTAAATTACCCGTTTCCCAAAAACTGGCCGATGTTGTTTATGATGCGGCCATAAATCGCAAATATATAACAGATTATCCTGCATTGCAAGACCTTAATTGTGAGAGGAATGTCAAAGGAGGAGAAGGAGGAGGAGGGGGATTATGGAATACTGTTTGGGGATTTTTCACTCGGAATCCCCAAACAGTAGTAGAGTCTAACAAGCCACCCTCTCAAGAATACACAGAGTGGCTGAATGTATATGTCTAGTAGGGGAACCAATGGTCCAAGGCGTGTAAGGCCCCGTAGGGGCCTATCGCCGAGGAGCGGCCCAGGCGCGTAGCGCCGTGGGCTACGCCCCCTACTCGAATAAACAACAAATACGATATAAACGATTCAATCGCGTTTCATTATAAATATGACACTGCATATTTTGTATCGCATAAGCGACAAAGGTCGTAAAAAAGATGTTCCTATACTCGACAATAAAAAATTAATGTTTAAACATTTCATAGACACGTTTGGAACCCACGATATTTATGTGTTTGCAGATAATGTATGCGATGATACTTATCAATATTTGATTTCACAGTATGATTCTTCTCATATTCACCGAATTTCAATGGGGAATTCTAAATCATTCATACATACATTGAACTTTGCATTAAGCAAATTTTCTCCCGAAGACAGCGTTTATTTTGCAGAAGATGATTATATTTATCGTCCAAATGCACCGGCCATATTGGAAGAAGGTCTCCAGATATCACATTATGTAAGTGGATATGACCATCCCGATAAATATATGAATCACTCATCAGGAGGCCCTAATCCATTTGTGGAACACGGAGGAGAAATATCGCGGGTAGTTATTACGAAATCTACTCACTGGAAAACCACAAATAGTTGTTGTATGACATTTGCAACTAAAATAAAATACATACGAGAGGATTATGACATTTTTGTGCGTTATTGCCAGCATACAACTCCGGCAGATTTCCCCCTATTTTGCGACCTTCGCAATAAAGGCAGATGTTTGATTTCCAGTATTCCAGGTGTATCTACTCACGCAGAACCACGATTATTATCCCCCTTCATAGATTGGCTCGCAATTTTGGATACATAATCCGTTATTACCCACGTTTCTATACTCGACTCGCCCATAAATATTGTTCCTGCATCCAAAAAATCGCAGTTCGCCCATAATATACAAATACGTAATGACTCTTCGGCCACGTATTCTTCCAGCACATATTTATTTGAACCTCCCGTCTCATTGGTAGGTGTTGCAAATATAGTACGCACCGGAAATATATAAATACCATCGTGTCCGACGGTATGTATAGAAAACCTACCGTGGAACTCCCGGGTTTCTTCCAGAATCACATCCTTATTTACACTCCATATATTCGCATCCAAACACGGATGTATATAGAGAGACAATTTCGGGGCAGGCGACGCCATCATTTCGTTCCATCGTCCCACACACCTCTCATAATAAGCCCGGTCCTCTTCTGACAGAATATTATGATGATTCATCATCAATTTATGTGCGTATGCATCACGTTCCGGACTTAAGTGTGGTGGGATACTACACAACATCTGTGTAGGCAGAGTATATTCTGCTTCATAGTGTCTGTTATAACAAATATTTTCATCGCATATTTTGGGTGAAACGAGAGGATGACGATAATCATAGGTTGCGCTTTCTTTCTGCACATAATTCTCCGGATTCAAAAAATGGACAAACTTGGTATCTATACAATCGGCAATGATTGGCAGACGGGAAACCATCCAATCAAACGGATAACTCGCGTGTTTTATTCCCAGACTTTTTAAAACGCCCGCACTGGAACATCTATATCCCAGTGAGAAAATATATTTATAGGATGCAGACATAATGTATATAAACTTTCCGGGATTCTATTTTATATTGTGCAAATATTATTATGTTGATTGTTTCTGGATTAGTGGCGAATATTAACCAGAGGCCCGACCGAGACTTGACCAAATACATAGAATTGGGGAAAGAATTAATTGCAGCACAAATACCTGTTATATTATTTGTATCCTCTCGTTTTATTCCTATTATTTCCGGAAAAGAACGAGAGGATTATCAGAAAGATGAACGTGTATTCCAACACCGGTGTGTCGGTGGCGTTATGGACGGGATGGTACGCACATATAAATACGTCAAAATCGCCCACGTTTGGTATGTGCATTTTGAGAAGACTGACTTATTTTTATGGCCGTATCGAGATTTGGGACGCAAATTTGAAGTTCATACAGGGAATCCGCAGAAAGATACATTGGAATATATGTTCGTTCAATGCCAGAAATCGGAATGGATGAGTATTTCTGCCTCTCTTTTTCGGGGAACAACAAAGGTCTGGATGGATTTCGGGATTTTCCATATGTTCCGCGGAAATGTAAAATTATTTCATTCTGCATTGAACAAAATGCGAGAGGTATTGTATTCTTCTGCGTCTGCTTCGGATTCTACAGCGTCGAAAATAGTATTTGCACGTTGCTGGGACCCCGACCGGTATTATGACGGCGATATTTACAAAGATATTAATTGGTCTTTTGCTGGTTCGGTGTTTTATGCACGAGAGGATAAACTCATTGTGGAGTTTGCGTGTAAGATGCGCGAGAAATGTTTGCAGATATTACGTGAGAGAAATACACTTATGTGGGAAATCAATGTATGGTTAATACTTTATCGTGAAAATCCCGGATTATTTGCGTTTTATTTGGGAGACCATAATGAGAATATATTACTAACAGCGTAATCGGACATCCTCCCTTGAACTAGTTTCTGAGCAAATGGTATATTGTTGGAAAATATGAATAATATTCAAAAAAGGTTCGCATTGTTTCTGCTCGGTTGTATTCCGGCACGAATTGGATTGGCATATATTGCAAAAATTGCGTCTAGTCAGGTCCTCTTTTATTTGGGTATTTTGGGGGGTTTGATTGCAACCGGGTTTATGTATTTGTACTTGAGCGGAACACGTAAAACTGGTGCCGAAGTGTTTGGAGATAAAATCTGGTGGAACAATATTCGGCCCATACATTCCCTATTATATTTTGCATTTGCATATCGGGCTATTAACGGACATCGCGATGCATGGATTATTCTTCTTGCAGATGCATTGATTGGTTTAGGGTCCTTTCTCTGGTTTCATTACAAAAACCACAGTTTTGATTCTCTGTAAATGAGAGGCTTACAGCGCGTATGAATGTATGTATGAGGATATTATATATGCAGTTGTATGTCTACTAAAAAACGAATTATTCGGAAGAAAAGAACAGTAAAAAGGAGAGGGAGCAAATGCAATGTTGCCAAGATGGTTGCTTATTTGATGGAAATGTTGAATGCAATTAAAATTTACCACTGGAACACACATTCTTACGCACAACATAAGGCAACAGATGAATTACACGAACGTCTTGGTGGAAATATTGACCGATTTGTAGAAGTGTTATTGGGAAAACGAGAGCCTGAACGGATTCGTCTGGCAAATGCACAGAAAATTCCTCTGCACAATTATAAATCTACCTCTCAATTAAAACAATCCATTTCTAAATTCCGTGGGTTTTTAGTGCGTTTAGATGGGTGTTTCTCGGATGAAGATAGCGACCTTTTAAATATTCGCGATGAAATATTGGCGGATTTGAACCAATTTATTTATCTTCTCAGTTTAGACTAACCCTTATAGGAACCTCTTATAGGAACCTCTTATAGGAACCCTTATAAAAAGGAGGGGGTTGTAGGGGGCGTAGCCCAAGGCGCGAAGCGCCTGGGCCGCTCCTCGGCAGGCTACGCCTGCCTTGGACCTTCGGTTCCCCAAGGCCACCGAAGGTGGCCGAGTTGGTACAACCCGCTATGCGGGTTGTAAGCCTACTTAAATATAACTTTTCTTATACCCACAGAGAGAGTATACGAAATAATGATTTCACCACGTAATATATTTCAAGCATATTCTGAATATGTACATTACAATGTTAGTATAACAAGTACTCAGCAGCGTCTTCTCATAATGAGTGTTATGGCAGAAAGATATGTATTTGATTCTCTGCGGCACATAACCTCGCCAAATTATGGAGGAATTGAATTTACTGACCAAAAAATCCGGCAAATCGTAAATGTGTTAAAGAATCCCGCCCTCTCGTCATTAACCATCAGCATATTTACAACCCACTATTCCAAATACAAACGTATCTATAATGCATTCGTTCGTCTCTCGCGTATTTGGAAAACGAAAAAATACCCGATTCAAGTCAGCAACGATTTATTTCTGTCGCCCCTTTCCGTATCCGACACCGGAACGTATATTTTATTGCAGAATAAATGTCAATATTATTTTTCACTGCGTGATTTGGCGCGAACTGTAGTCGAGTCCATAACCCATAGTCAAGGACTGTTTTCGTTGCCTCTCGTCATAAAGAATCCATATACCAATATTCCTTTTTCAAAAACCGAGTTGTTCAATATTTTTTTAACTATGAAAGAACGCTGTCTACCCATTCCCCTTGCCTTCTGGCGATTTTTCCAATATGAATTCAATATATTTGAATTTCGCCGCAGAATGGAACCCGAACTGAGGAGTATGGCAATCAACAATTATGTATCTACTGCTCCACATATGGAATTATATCCGGACTTGTGCGATATGTTATTTCATCATAATGTACATACAGCAATACGACCGGGACGAGAGTTTTCTGTCCGTCAGTGGATAGATGATATGCGCCCATTTTTGAAATTATTCTTCAATGAACTCTATTCCCACAATATGAACGAGAGGATTAATGCACATAATGAATTGCAGTATAAATTACAATTATTTGCTATTAAAAATCGGAATTATGGGCGACAGACCGATGTTTCCACAAATCGGGGTTCTGAACCAATAACCATTACGAATTATCTGCAGAATCATATTTATAATGATTTACAATATAATACATATATAAACCCCAGTATTCCGGTATTTGCAGAACAAAAAACGGAGGATTTTTCCGATGTGGAGGAAGAAGGCGATGAGAATAGCGAAGATGCAGGCGGGAATAATGAAGGTGGTAATAACGAAGATGAGAATAGCGAAGATGAGGAGGATGATTATGAAGATGGACGATGGGAATCGCCTTTATGAGAGGATAAAGGACCAAATGGTTTTGCAGAATAAACTGTATAAATAGCGGAATCGGTTAATTATATTCTATTTGCATTTAAACCTCTGGATTTGTATGAATGGCCAGTTCCAAAAAATATGTAAAACAATCTGCACAAATATCCACCATTGATGAAAAGCATACTGAAATGTTGGCTCAGTTTCAAATGACTGATACTGCAACAATCCCCGCATTGAAGGAAGAATATCGGAAACTCCGAAGAAAATTGGACCACACATCCGAGTCCAAGATTGATTTGCGTATGGAGATACTGGACCGTTTGAAATGTATTAAGACTCAAGTGCGTGATTTGAAAAAACAGGAGAAAGATTATTATTTGGACAATTCCAAGTATATTTTCAGTTATTTTGAGGATAAAAAGAAGATTTCATCCGGCGATAATAGTAAGAACTCCAATGCAGTGAATCAGTTTTTCCGTATCCAAGCAAATACCGAAGATGCGTCCGATTTGCAGAATGAAAAATACGGGTTGTCTCGCCTGTATTATCAGAGATATTGGAAAAATGTCGGCAATGAATCCATTAATATGCGGGAATTTGTGGTTGCATCGGACGTTTGTTCCGTATGTGGAAAAGGCGAATTAATTCCCCAAGACGAAGAGGGTATTTTGATTTGCAATAATATCAATTGCGGTAATTTCCTGACACATATTGTGGATAATTCAAAACCATCAAATAAGGAACCACCGAATGAAGTATCTTATACTGCTTACGTTAAATTGAACCATTTCAAAGAAATTCTGTCGCAATTCCAGGCGAAAGAAACCACACAAATCCCGGATGAAGTTATTGAACAGATTAAAGCACGAATTAAAAAGGAGAGGATTCACGATATTTCCACGATTAATTACGAGAAGATGCGCGAAATTTTGAAAACGATTGATTTGAATAAGTATTTTGAGCACATCCAATATATCAATTCCATTTTGGGCATTAATCCGCCATTAATGAGCGAGGAATTGCACGAAACATTATGTGTGTTATTTATTGAAATTCAGAAACCTTGGGCGATTCATTGTCCGCCGGATAGAAACAATTTTTTCAATTATACTTATACTTTGTATCAATTATGTGTTCTGCTGGACCAACAACAATATTTGCCGTATATTCCGATGATGAAAGACCGCGATAAACAATATGTGCAAGATATGATATGGAAAAAAGTATGTGATGATTTGGATTGGGTATTTTATCCCACCGTGTAGCAGGGGGGCGCAGCCCCCCTCGCGCACCCCTGCCGGCTTCGCCGCATTAAGGGGATTTTATTGAATTATAGCGACGACACAAGGTGAGGCACGCAGTGCCTGCCTTTGGAGTCGCAGGGGTGTAAGAGGGGGCGGAGCCCCCTCTAAAATTGAATCCCCCTCCATTTGGGTTCTTCATTTAGTTTATTTAATTCTTTGGTGTATTAAATAATCTTGGCTCTTATGGATTATTGTCTTGATTGCTGTTGCTGCACAAAAAAATCTGCTTCCTATATAAAATTCAACAGCGACAATATGTTTGACGAACCTTTTCGTGTATTGGTGGTTGGCGAGCGCGGTGTCGGTAAAACGCGGTGGATTCATTCATTTCGCCAATCTTTGGGTTTGGGTGTGGGAGTTGATGGCGCGAAGAATATATATATTCCCTATCCTGACCCCGATAAGTTGCACGAAACTAGTATGTTGGAAGACCTGAAAACGCTGTCCAAAACTTGTAAGTATTTTATTCTGAATCCGGATATGCGCAAAAAAACGGTTTCGTGTCATCCGAATTTATTGCATAATTCAATAGACAAGTCGCAGAAATATGGCGATATTATATTGTGCGAATATCCTTCTAAGCAAATACTATTTCCAATTGAGGATAAAGCCCTTCGCAAAGAAACATTGGCGTGGAGGAAGCAATTTAATTGTGTGGTTATTATGGCGGAGTATTCGGATATAACAACACTTCGCAGTATCCATCATTGGTGTCTTGTCTGTGGGTTTTCACCGAAAAAAACCATCGTGTGCGTAAATAAATGCGATATTGAACCGGCGTGTTTAAAGAATGATTTTCAGAGTAGGAAAGCGCGCATTATGAATCATTTTGTGTCGCAATGTCCAGTTGAATACATTTCTGCCAAGACAGGTACGAATGTCCAGTTTCTGTATAAATATATGAATCGCAGGGATTTCCGGGAAGCAATGCGCGAACCACATATTCCCGCACATATTGGTCCTCCGGATTTATTGAACACTATGTATCGCAGTTCAGTAGATTCATTAACCTATATCCAACCAAGTCGGGAGGTTTCTAAGAAAAGGTATGATTCGGAAGATATTGACCAGTGGTTGATAAATACATAGATTTGTTTACGATACTTTTTACTGGGAGACTAATGGTGCGGACTAATGGTGCGAACTAATGGTGGAGACTAATGGTGCGGACTAATGGTGCGGACTAATGGTGGAGACTAATGGTGCGGACTAATGGTGGAGACTAATGGTGCGGACTAATGGTGGAGACTAATGGTGCGGCGAAACACTAGAGAACCGAGAGCGACCAGAGAAACATAACCCTAACCCTGACACCCCTAGCCACATAACCCTAACCCTGACTGCATATAATCCAGGAACCCAGGACCTAGGAACTCAGGAATATAGGATATCGGTAAATGAGTGGGATATCGGTAAATGAGTGGGATATCGGTAAATGAGTGGGATATCGGTAAATGAGGCAGGCTTACAGCCCGCTTAGCGGGTGAAAGGCCCCGTAGGGGCCTCCTAATGCCCCGTAGGGGCCTTTTACCCGCTTCACAAGGCAGTCTCGGCAGAGACTGCCGAGCCTTAGGCGCGGGCTATAAGCCTGCTAAAATTGAAATACTTTTTATTTAAACAAAATGAAAGCACATAATGTCTAATCAAGTATTTCTGAATTCAAACTCTCTGAACTCTCTCTAAGAAGATGAACGCAACCACTCAACAATTCGCATTTGCATTTGCCCGCTGGGTTGAGGAGAACGGCTTGGACCGCTATGACTTGAATGATGCTGTATGGCAAGAATTCTTGGCAACTCCTGCAGCAATGGCTTTGGCTCCTGCTAAGAAACCTCGAGCTTCTCGTGCTAAGAAAGTTGTTGCCGAGGGTGAGCAACCCGAAGAGAAGCCCAAGCGTAAATATACTCGCAAGCCCAAGGAAACTCCTGTGGAAGCAACTGGCGAAGAAAGAGAAGCAGCAACTGCAGAGAAGCCCCAGCGTAAATATACTCGCAAGCCCAAGGAAACTCCTGTGGAAGCAACTAGCGAAGCAAGCGAAGCAAGCGAAGTGGAGAAGCCCAAGCGTAAATA
>Ga0194129_10005096_pt1 | contig 17008 bp, 15 predicted proteins | sample TA2KigCa35mmetaG_FD_150862 | JGI IMG/M metagenome (GOLD analysis project Ga0194129, IMG submission 150862) | Freshwater microbial communities from Lake Tanganyika, Tanzania - TA2015038 Kigoma Deep Cast 35m | ecosystem: Environmental > Aquatic > Freshwater > Lake | place: Tanzania: Lake...
TGCATTCAAATCAGATCTAAAGGCTAAACTTTGTCCTAAAAAAGCAATTAAATCTATCAAAGCAATATATTCAGAACTTTCTGTATAATCGTTGAAATCCTCTGGATAATATGTTCGTAGATATTCTATCATTGACTTTCTTAAAGTTTCGTAGTCAAAACTTTGAAAATCGGCTTCTCTAAAAGTTTGATAGATTTTAGTCCAATCTTGTTGGACTAATAAACTAGTTTGTCTTGTAGTAATGGCCATGTCTATACCCGTGTTTTAGTATTTATCGAAATAAAAATATGGTATTTTTAAGATGTAAGGACTGCGTTGAGTTCTCTATCAAATCTAATAGACAGAACGTCGCTGTAATTATCTGGAAGAAAAACTAATTCAACTTGAATTTGTAACCCTTTTTCAAATTGATCTACTAGCACATTATCTACACGTACTCTTGGGTCATAACTGACCACACGCTGTATATCCTCGACTATTAAAGCCTTAATATCTTCAGTCAATGGTTCAAACAGAATATTCCAAATAATACTGCCAAAATTTGGATTCATGAGTTTTTCGCCTTTCCTGATAGCAAAATGATTTAATAAATCTCTTTTTATTAACTCTAAATCAGTTAAACGGAATTTTTTCGCTTGGTTTATAGTGCTGAAACCTTTGTATCTAGTAGCCATATTATTATTTATAATTACGTATCTGCGCCTAAATTGCCAATGGCGTATTTTCCGCCATTGAAATAAATGTGTCCTGGGCGCCCTTGACTGTCTAGTGTTTGACCAGTGTTTCGCCATAGATTTGCTTTGGTAGCAATCGAATAATTTTCTAAATTAATAGTGCCATTGGCATTGTATATTGATTGATTAAGTTGTGGATTTCCTAAATCTTGATACTGGTATGACAAGGCCAACATACCACTAATTACTTCTTTGCTGTCACCTATTCTTATGGCACCAACTCTGACGAGTTCTACGTATTGCGTTTGAATAAAATCGCGCATGATACTGTCTTGAATTCCAGCCGCTGATAAAAATATTTCATTACTATCTACACCGTTTTTGTTACTCCACGATCCATCTGAATTCAAATATTCCAACATAGTGAGTAACCATTGAGAATTTTGATATCTTCCCAATTTCAGTGGGGACACTGTAAAATTTATGTGGCCGCTGATAGAGTTATTGCTGCCTAAAATTATTTGATTATTACTACCCAATGCTGTGCCTGTGCCTGTGCCTACAGAATTTGCTGTGAATACAGTATTAATGCTTGAAGAATTTGCTCCAATTAATGTAAAATTTGTGGTTCCTGTGCTTGTAATAGTATAAGTACATCCAGCAACAAAATTACCTGCTGTAATGTTACCAGCCACAGATTTGGCTATTACCATGGTGTTACTACCCAGCGCACCAGTGCTGGAATTCTGAATATTAGCAACCATGCCTAATTTGATACTGCTATGATCTGCGTTTGTTATGGTCAATGTTGCCACATTGGCAAAATAGGTATTGGCACTGATGTTGGCGCTAAAGATTCCAATGATTGGATTTCCCACCGATACTAGATTTGCAATAGAGTTGCTTTCTAAATTGCCAAGCTGAATTAGCAGACACTTGGTTTCAAATTTGCTAAGAGTGGAAATTCCTTCTTTGCTCGATTCTAAATTTATACCAACAGGTACATCATTGCGAATCAACAATTCTCTACCTGCGGGGTTTACAATAGCATTAAACGAAGCAGTGACTATTCCTTGATTAGACATTTAGGTTTTTCCTGGGGTTTGTGCTGCCGGCAATATTGTTTGCCCTGAATTCATTTTTAATTCTCCAGATTTTCTCATCCATGGCTCGTGTGTGGGAGCAAACACTGCTAGGCTGTCAAAAGTGTCTGAGGATAACTTCCATAGCTTTTCGTTATTATCGTATAATACATTTGCTTGTTTATAAAATTCTAATGACTGATTAGTCAAAGGCGAGTTTGGAGTTGAAGTGTTTAAAAATATTTTTCTACCTTTGAGTATAATATCAGCTGATGTCTTCATTCCGGCTGTGACAGATTCAAATAGCAAACTAGTTCCACTTTTAATACCAATATTCCCTGCGTTCAGTGAATAATTGTTTAAAGCAGTGACCTGATAGCTTTCAGTTTGATTTAGAAAATATTTTTCCGCATGTATCCTTATGGTATTACCGCTGTGTATGTTGATATCTCTATCGGCATGAAAATTAATATCTTTCTGTGCTCTTACACTTACATTACTATTACTAAAAATGTTTATACTTCCATCAGGAGTCAATTCAATCCAAGCTGTACCGTGACTATTACTAATATACATCAGGTCTTCTGTGTCATGCATCAAGATTTGATGCCCACTACTACTGCGCAATCTTAATAACCTGTTTTGACCATAGACATCGCCGTCATCCATTACAAACGAATGTCCACCTTTTCTATTAGGAAAATTCTGTAGTAGACTTACCGGCAACGAACCTTCTTGTAAAATTGTATCTAAGTTAGGAAAGTCGGCAACATCTGGTATTGTTCTTCCTGGTGTGCTGATTCCTACTACTTGACTAGGAGTTTCTCTCTGACTACTACTAGAAATAGTTCCTCTCACTGGGTCTTTATCTAGCCCTTGTTCAATTACAATGTTTGCCTGATAGGTATGAACAACCTTAGGCAAATTATAAAATTCTGGATTTTGCTCAACTGAAGAATTTTCTGATTTTAGTTCAGACGTCGGCAAAAAACTTTCACTGGTTATTCTTCCTGAACCAAACGAAGGGTCTTGATTAATCTTATCTGTGCCAACCACATTTCCCGAAGGCCTAGCCAGACCAGGAATCATATGTGTAGTAGGGGTATTAGGTACACAAGCGAACCAAAATCCCTGGTTGGGATCGCCCATGATAAACGTAATTAAAACTAAATTGCCTATATCAGGTGGTACGGCCCAAAAACCATAGGTTTGCTGAGAGGCCGAAAAATTTTTAGAATCATCGCTAGTAGATCCTATAGTGCTACCTAAAAAAGGACTAGCATATCTTACCACATACCATTTATCAGCGTCGTCTTCGTCACCGCCAATGGCTGGCACCCATACCGCTAAACGTCCTGCCCTGGCAGGGTCTGCATTATTTTTTATTATACCAAGATAAGGTCCGGGGTCAAGTTTTACCCCAGAAGCAGCAAAATAACTGGAAGACCCGGCCCAGTCTGGAAGTTTGCCTTGACTTGATTTGTTTTGTGCCATTAGATTGTTACCGTACCTTGATTTATTATACCCGGCAATCCACCTGGAGAAGTTTGTGTAGGTACAATTGGATTAGCAAATATGTTGCGCTTTGCCTCAGCGTCTTTGTCAACGGTATCATTGGTAACTGATTTTGTAGCTGTTCCTTGATTTTGCGCTGATTTTTTTGGGGAATCTATTGCATCTGGAATTCTTATTAGATCTAGTGTTTGTGTGAACTGTCCGCGATTAAATTCGCTTTGAACTGTTAAAACTTTATATATACCGCTGAAAGTACCATCAGTTGTTCTGCCATTACTCAACGTGTCTTGTTTGTTTACAATGCCTAAATTGTTATCTATGTCAACAGCATTTTTTACATTTACTTGGACATAAACTTGTTCAGCATCAAATAATATTTGACCATCTTCAGCAATTGGTTTCATTGAATTATTTGCCAATCTACTTGTTATAAATTTATTATACTCTTCGGGGCTGCCTGCATTGACAAAAATGTCATCTTGTTTTATAAAAGCAGGATCCCCAACTATGTTTAATTTAATGTTAAGCCCGTCCCCGCGCTGTCTAGAATATAAGCTGCCTTTCATGTCGCTAACAATTTGTTCGTCAGGACTAGTGGCTTTAGTTGTTCCTACTGCACTTTTATCTGATCCTGCAAACGCCTTTACTACAGGAGGAATAGTTGCTGTTGAAGTAGTGTTCGAATATTTTTGTTCGTTTTTATCTACGTCACTTTCATCACTGCCTGCGTCACTTGCTATGCGTTTTACCTGTTCTCCTTTGGTGGTGACTAAAGTATAAAAAGATGTATCAAAATCAACATCAAATTTAATAATGTCTTGATTTAAGCCAGTATACAAATAATCGTAAGTTCGTACTACAGCATCGGCTACGTTTGACGAATCAATTTTTGGAAAATTTGGATGATAGGCGTTGGCTGCATTGTAGGGTAAAATATTGTAGAGCACTGTTTTACTATAGGTGTTTGTTGAAGGATCAAAATCTTTTAGTGATACGGTTGGTAAAATTTTATACCATTTTAATTTTTTAGGTTCTTGTGTATCGCCTGACCGTTCTGATCCATTAGTATATTCATCACTTGCATTTGATTCATTCTGCTTTGACTTTTGTGTTTCTATTTGCTTTTTAACGTAATCACTTCTTGACATAATCATATCTATTACATCAATAATACTAGTACCTGCATTAAGAGTTATAGGTTGTTGTCTTTTAAAATTTGGATTTGATTTATTATACCCAGTTGCAGGATTTTGCATGCTAACATTGTCATTTGAACTTTCTATAGGATTTACAATTAATGATTTACGCATTTCATCGTTAGGTATACTAAAGGCAATTTTTGTTGGCGGCTGCAGAGCCAACTTTTTATCTTTTATACTATCCATATAATTGTTGTATGCTGCTGCTAAACTTTTATTATTAAAAATTATACCTTGCTTTAAAGCTTCTTTTTGTCTTTCAATTTCTTCAGCAGTAGGTTTTCTACCTCCGGTACTATAATTTTCATTGATCCATCGATCTATTTCGCCTTCTAATCGCTCTTCGTCCGCCTCGCTTATACCTGAAAAATCTTTTACTATATCATCTGTGCTACTAAAAAATTCGCCAACTGTGCCTGATTCAACTGTCATTGTCACTGGCAAAGAAGCAGTAGTAGTATCAAATGCAGAATGATTGTAAGGCATAGCCCTCACTGCATAAGTTGTTCCGCTGCCGCTAGGTTTAATTTTCATTTCTATTAATTTGATTGCTATTCGTTTTCTATCAATTACGTTATTACTAGTTAATTTTGAAGTATTTTCTTCGGTAGCATTTGCTAATATATCAAGTTGTAGTAGATAAGGTTGTGACATATAATTTACGGAAGCATCATCTGATGTTTCACATGCGCTTAACAATCTGTCTAATAGACTTAAACCATAAGGTTCCGTAATTGTAAAAGTGATATCAACTGCGTTAGATGCTTTGGTTTTTGCATTTAACCCCACAATAGTTTGTAAGGATAAGTTATCAATGAAAAAATCAGTTTGAAAATCAGGATGCCTTAAAGTCTGATCGTAGTTAGCACTACCCGTCTGAGTTTCTTGTGCTACCAAAGTACTCATTGACGTAGCATATCCTCCTGCACTACTTATTAAAGAATACTTTGGCTGAAATGAACTAGGATTACTGGACAAACTGTTATAATCTTTGGAGGTTAGGAAAAATAAAGTTATTCTATATGTGTAACTTGCATATTGATGCAGTTTATTTTCTAATCGTGTGCCCAAAACTTCAACACTGTAATCCGATGCTTTTCCGGTAACTCCTGAGCCCAATAATGAATTAGCAGAATTAATTGCGTTAGACACATCAAAATTTGCTTCAGAGATAATTGGCATAAATTTAAACTCCTAGATCTTTTTTTAAAGTATCTAACTTTGGAATATAAATTCTAGTTCCTGCTGCAAAATCTTGTATTGGATTTACTAAAACATTTGGATTTCGTTGTGCAAATACCCACCATAAATAACTTGTGCCATAAAGATCTGACGCTAACAAATCTGGTCTATACTCATACACACTATCTATCTCGTATAGTACATCATCTGCAAACTTTGTAATAGGTCTGTTAACCATAGTATCTAAGAAATTTCCAAAAGTTTTGGTATTAAAATAAGGGCTAGAGGTAGAATATTGAACTTTGGCCATTATAAATAACCTCCAGGAAATGGATTACCTTTACCAACAATTAAACCACCTTCGGCAAATTTTTTATAATCAAATTGTATTCCTTGACTTCTACTCATAATTGGTTGTAATGTAATGCTAAAAGTGCTCACAGTTGGTACTCTATTAAATGCACTGTTGACACTTTGAGTGCTAATCTGATTACCAGCGTTTGTACCTGGAACCGAAGGCAATGTAATTGATCCAAATGCGCCGGTTAAAGTGCTACTTGTAGTTGTTGTACTTATTGATTGAGTTGTTGCAACTTCTAAATAGTCAACATCATCGGGCATAGTATGCGAAAAGCTTGTAACAACACAAGGCACATGTGGTAAATAATGTTGACCAAACCCATCAAGGTATACTACTGGCGGAGGGCTGCCTTGGTAATCTGCAGATATTCCGTAGAACATTTTTGTGCAGGCCCTGAAAAAATATAAAGCGGCAAGAAAATACTTTGCTTCTGCTTCATTCTGCACTGTAAATGGTCCAGAAACATTAATTGAGCCTACTGAACTTGATTCATAGAAATACTGTGCATAGTTAGAATGTGTTAGTGGTTGAGTCTGGTAGTTTGCAGAGTGAGTAACTGAGACAGATGGTACATATGGAAAAAGGAATCCATTAGTAGATTTTAACGGCGCTAATAATCCAGTGCCCTCCGATCCCCAATATAAAATTTTTGAATTAGGGCTAATGCTAACACGTACTCTCCAATCGTTTCCCGAACTTTCTGCAGTTTTAAACTGTACATTAGGACTTTGCTGTGAAGATTTTGCAACCACCTTTCCACCTTGGTTTAAACCTGAGGCTACACGTCTAGCATCTGCAGGATCAGCACTTGCCGCCAAGGTTACTTGGTTACCATTATTGGGATTAAAATTGGAAAATATTCCGCCATCTTTTGTTTTTCCAGCTTCGGCTATATTTTCAAAACTATTACTTGGTACGAATCTGCCATAACCGCCATTTGGACTGCCACCTGTAATTACCGCCATATAAGGAATTCCTCTTGCATTTTTACTATTTATTTGTTAAATTAACTACGTATTTTAAGGAACATTATGAAATCTAACTATTTAAACAACCGAGATATTTTAAAAGAAATTCACAAGAGTAAAAACACTTATTGCTCTTTTTTAACTCCAGAAGATGGTTTTTATGATATAATTTTACCTAGCGTAGACAAAATTAACAAAAAAAATATAAGCGAAGGTAAAAAATTAAGAGCAGAAAGACTTACTAGAGCAGCATTTGATGATGCACAGGCACTCAGTGCCACAAAATTAAAAATAGATGACTTTTCTGTAAAACCTAGTAAAATTGCACCCACAGATATAGTTTTCCGAATAATGACATGGGAACATGTACCGACAGATGTACAGAAATCAAAAAAAAATAAATCAAAGGTAATTGAGGATGAAGATAATCCTGTCACCGAGTACGACGACCAAGGTGATGAAATTGTTCCTGGTAAGTTTGTTAAAGTAAATTTTCCTCCGTTTCAACATTACAAAGTAGACAAAAACGGAGTTCCTTATTGTGTAGGTAAGAGTCACTGGCAAGGCGATTTAGTTAAAGGAAATTTTAATCGCGAGCACGGAACAATGACTCGCACTTTGGCACATATGTTTATGAAATTATGTGAGCGTTACGCTACCCGTTCAAACTGGCGAGGTTATACATACAATGATGAAATGCGTTCGCAAGCACTGTTACAATTATCACAGATAGGACTGCAATTTGATGAGAGTAAGTCACAAAATCCTTTTGCCTATTATACTGCCGCTATCACTAATAGTTTTACTAGGGTTCTTAATATCGAGAAGCGTAATCAGAATTTAAGAGATGATATTCTTGAAATGAATGGGCTTACTCCTTCTTACACTAGACAGGGTATGGGAGCTTGGGGCGGCGGACAACAATCAACAGATTATAGTGATGATTAACATTGACTTCTGTGATGATAAAATTGTAAACTACGTTGATGTCTAACTTATTTAAACGAGCAGCAGTTTGTACTGACATACATTTTGGATTAAAAAGTAACAGTCAGCCACACAATGAAGATTGTTTAAACTTTATTAAATGGTTTGCTACAACAGCAAAGGAGGAAGGATGTGAAACAGCGTTTTTTCTTGGAGATTGGCATAACAATCGTGCTAGTATCAATATTGTCACTCTTAACTATAGTCTCCGTGCTCTAGAACATCTCAACGACAACTTTGATCGTGTTTACTTCATTCCTGGCAATCACGACTTATATTATCGCGACAAACGTGATGTCCAAAGTGTTGAGTGGGCTCGACATTTACCGAATGTTGTCATTTGTAATGATTGGCTACACAATGGTGATGTTATTGTGGCCCCTTGGTTAGTAGGCGAAGACTACAAACGCATACCAAAACTCAGTGCCAAATACATGTTTGGGCATTTTGAATTACCAACATTCTATATGAATGCTATGGTACAGATGCCTGATCATGGCGATGTTCGACGCGAAGACTTTACCGGCATTGAACATGTGTTTACCGGACACTTTCATAAACGTCAAACACAACGGAACATTACTTATATTGGAAATTGCTTTCCGCACAATTATGCGGACAATCACGACGATGAGCGTGGTATGATGATATTAGAGTGGGGTCAAGAACCTGTATATCATGCCTGGCCTGATCAACCTAGATATCGAGTATATCAATTAAGTGATATTCTTACTAACACCGATCAACTGCTACATCAAGGTATGCATGTACGTGTTAATTTAGACGTAGACATTAGTTACGAAGAAGCAACATTTATCAAAGAAACATTTGTTAATACGTATAATCTGAGAGAAATTACACTTATTCCACAAAAGGTAGTAAATGAAGATATTAACTACGATATCACCGGTAACATTATGTTCGAAAGTGTAGATACTATTGTTACCAATCAACTTACAAATATTCAAAGTGAACAGTATAATAAAACATTGTTGTTGGATATCTATAGAAATTTATGAAATTTAGACAAACTAAATTTTGGCAGAATTATGAAAAATTTGACAAAATAGTTGGGAACTCCTCAATGAGATGTACAATAGATGCTATAATGTACTGGAAAATATTTCAACATTTTAAGTTTAATGAGATTTTAGAAATTGGTGTTTATCAAGGATTAACGTCTGGTCTAATGCTTGAAAATAGTAATGCAAATCTAATAGGAGTTGACCCTAATTTAAAATTAGATGTATTTAATTCTGTGTTTACGAATGTTTTTAATCGAGCCACGTTTATAAGCAGTACAAGTCAAGACTTTAGCACATCTAAAACGTTTGATTTTATATTGATTGATGGCGATCATACAGTTGATGTGGTCTATAAAGATTTAGAAAAATTTACACCGCTTTTATCTAAAACAGGAATTCTAGCCATTGACGATTACGACGAAGTACTCGTACCTAAAACTGTACACAAACTTCGCATGCGAGGATTAGTCCCATTTATTCAAGCCGAACAAACAGAATTTTGGCATTATGCAGATCAAGATCGATCTGCATTTTTAGATAATTTATTACTTGATAAAATTAATCAATTTATTTTATTATACAATGTTGAGTTATATAATTGTACAGTGCTTAAAGCTAAAACAATTAAAGCATTCACAGACAATATAGAGTTATTTGACAGAGTTTTGGCACTATACGATGTTTAAAATTAGAACACTATCAGTTAAAAATTTTATGAGTGTAGGTAACGCTACGCAGGCCGTGCATTTTGATCGTCAAGATCTTACACTTGTTCTAGGACAAAATTTAGATCTAGGTGGCGACGACACTGGCGCACGTAATGGCACTGGTAAAACAACTATTATCAATGCACTAAGTTATGCTCTCTACGGATCGGCTCTTACAAATATTAAAAAAGATAATCTTATTAATAAGACTAACAGTAAAAATATGTTAGTCACAATTGAATTTGAAAAAGATAACATTGATTACAGGATTGAACGTGGTCGTAAACCTAACACAATGGCTTTCTATGTAGGCGAGCAAGAGCAACAGATAACTGATGAAAGCCAAGGCGATAGTAGAGAAACGCAAGCAGAAATTGAACGCATGCTAGGTATGAGCCATGACATGTTCAAACATATTGTGGCACTTAATACCTATACTGAACCATTTTTAGCATTAAAGTCCAACGATCAACGAGCAATTATTGAACAGTTACTTGGTATAACTGTGTTAAGTGACAAAGCAGATGCACTAAAAGAACAATTAAAAGCGACCCGAGACGCTATTACACAGGAAGAGTTTCGTATTAAAGCAGTTACAGACGCCAATGCTAGAATACAAGAACAAATTGAAGCAACACGCCGTAGACAAACAATGTGGAGAAACAAACAAGTAAATGAACTAGTTGAACTGGAGCAAGCATTAAATGTTGTTGGTGATTTGGATATTGATCAAGAATTATTTAATCATGAACTGCTAGATGAGTACAATACTAAAACAAACAAACTTGCCGAAATTGTAAAATGGAAAGTAGCATGCGAAACAGAGCAGGTACGTATATCAAAAGAATTAGATAAACTTAAACGGGAAATAGAAACTTTAGAAAAACACGAGTGCTATGCCTGCGGGCAACAAATACATGATATCAAACATGAAGAAGTTCTTGAAGAAAAACGAAATGCACTAAAAGAAACCTCACTACAATATCTAGCAAACGACAGTCAATTGTCTACACACAGTGAGGAGATAGCACTATTAGGCGATATAGGCAAGATACCTAAAGTTTTTTATGATCATAAAGAAGACGCTATTAATCATCGAAACACTGTATCTAATCTAAAGCAACAATTAATAAAAAAACAGGCAGAAACAGACCCATACGAAGAACAAATCCAAGAAATGGAAACCAAGGCCGTCGAAGAAATCAACTATGACCTAATAAATGAACTAGTCAATATCAGAGAACACCAAGAGTTTTTACTTAAATTGTTAACTAATAAAGATAGTTTTATTCGTAAACGTATAATTGATCAAAATTTAAGTTATTTAAATGCTAGACTCAGTCAGTATTTAGATCGTATTGGCTTACCGCATACTGTTAAGTTTCAAAACGATCTTACTGTTAGCATCGAAGAACTCGGCAGAGAACTAGATTTTGATAATTTAAGTAGAGGTGAGCGTAATAGATTAATACTAAGTCTAAGTTGGGCTTTCAGAGATGTATGGGAAAGTTTATATCAGCCAATTAACTTGTTGTTTATAGATGAGGTTATTGATACTGGTATGGACAGTTCGGGCGTAGAAAATAGTTTAGCAATATTAAAGAAAATGGCCCGCGAAGGCAATCGTAGTATTTGGTTAGTCAGTCACAAAGACGAATTAGCCGGTCGTGTTAATAATGTTTTAACTGTAGTAAAAGAAAATGGATTCACTAGTTATAATACGGACATTGAAATAAAATGAAAATTGGCATAACTGGACATAGTCGCGGGCTAGGATCGGCCTTGGCAAAAAAATTATTCACTGATAATCAAATAGTTGGTTTTAGTAGATCTAACGGCTATAACATCGCACATGTACATGACATAATAAAAGACGCACTAGACTGCGATATGTTTATTAATAACGCCTATAACAACTATTGTCAAAGCGATTTACTATTATATCTTTTTAGATTATGGCAGGATGATCCAAATAAAACAATTATATCTATCGGCAGCACTGCTACTGCCTATCCAAGAATTGAAACGGAAATAGATAATTTACCATGGCCATATCGTGATCATAAAATTGCATTAGAACGATTATTTAGACACTTGGTAAAACAAACACACAGATGTAGGATGTTACTAGTAACGCCAGGTGCCATGGATACAGATATGATAGCACATCATTCTGGTATTAAAATGCCTGCAGACCAAGTGGCTGATATTATTGTTGACGCAATAAGTAAACCTTTAATTAAAGAAATTACTATCTATGAACAATAGATATGGGTTTCAGTTTTATCATTGGCACTTAGAACCTAGCTCGCGTTGTACATTGAGATGTCCTAGATGCCCAAGAGAGGAAATGTCAAAAAACATTCCTTGGCTGCAACAGGAGATATCTATAGATTTGTTTAAAAAAATCTTCACTGAAGATATGCTAGCACAGCACGTGAAGAGAATAACAATGTGCGGAGATGTAGGGGATCCTATTTACTGTAAAGACTTTTTACAAATTTGTGGCTATATCAAATCAATTAATCCTGACATTCATATCTATACAATTACTAACGGCAGTTATAAAACACAAGAATGGTGGCAAGAATTAGGCGAAATACTAAATGATCGTGATACCGTATCATTTAGTATTGATGGTTATGATAATGCTAGCAATAATCTATATAGAGTGAACAGTGATTGGACAAGTATAATCAGAGGATTAACTACGCTTACCGCAATTGGTCGCGCTCATGTGACCTGGGCTACAATTGTTTTTGCATTTAATCAAGACTATCTAGATGTTATAAAAAACTTAGCCAGAGTTTATGGTTGCGATAGTTTACAAATAACAAAAAGTATTAAATTTGGTTCAAGATTCTCTGCTTATAACACAGATGCAGATTATGACAGTTTAGAACCAAGACCAGAATATGTAAGTCAAACTGGTAGATATGATAGATCTAGTATTCAACTGAGCGATCGTAAACTTAACAATGTTGATTACTTATACACCAATAAAATATCATGGCAAAATAAAGTCAATGAATATAATAATCAATATGTAATACCTTTATGTCTAGTAGGTAACAGAGGTTTGTACTTAAATGCAGCCGGTCAGATATATCCTTGCAGTTGGGTAGCAGCACCACATACAGGTAGACAAAGCCCAATTACAGGTAAACAGATTACATTAGAGGATAGTTTATTTAGAAAATATGAACACTTATTTGATGCTCACACAAGAACGTTTGAAGAAATAATTAATGATCCAATTTGGGAAAAATTATTTGCTAGTTGGACATCCAAACATGGAGCATTTATTGAGTGCGAAGAAAAATGTATAAATTCTATGGTACAACAAGAAAGTTATAGTGTAGGATATTTAACAAACTGAATATTTTCCTTACCTAAAAATAATCATAAATTAATACGTAATGCCAAGTCCCAGCAAAAATAAAGGAAGCAGTTTTGAACGTATAGTAGCTCAGTTCTTAACAGAACTCTACGGCGAAACCTTTATAAGAGCACCAGGATCTGGAGCATATGTGGGTGGTACTAATACCAAAAGAAAAGAATTCTTGCACGAAGGTCAAATAAGAAACTTTAAAGGAGACATTGTTCCTGGTCAAAGTTTTCCTAAACTAAATGCAGAATGTAAAAGTTATAAAGATTTTCCGTTTCATCAATTATTTCATGGCTCAGTTAAAATATTAGACTTATGGATACAACAATGTATCGACGCCGGCGATGCCGGAGACTTTAATATTATTTTTATGAAATTTAACCGCAAAGGTACATACGTAGCAGTCGAGGCACAACCTAATCACACAGATTTACTCTTCACTAGGCACTTCAATTATGGCTCTGGTCTTAATGGACATTGGTACATCATGGATCTAGAACTTTTCTTCGAATTAAATTCCGACACAGTAAAAAAACTATGTCAGTAGTATAAGGCTAGCGTAGGCTAATTTCGTGCGCTCGGTGACCTGGTAGAAATACGCAGGGAGGAAAGACTTGCCGCTACAGCAAGCACTCAACTACTACCCATATGGATGAAGATCGCAAACGCCGCGATTTAGTTGTTTGAACAGGATTAATAAGGCTAAAAAGACGCAGTAGTGATACTGCACGGTTACTTACATGCTGATATATGTAAACTAGCCTGCCGTTGTATAAAGACTGAGCTCGAGGTACCGGACAACCGCCTCTGTAACGCTCTAATATCAGTGACTATCCGAACTCGGATGAAGAAATTTTGCCCGCCCTGGGCAAAGTGTGACTATTGAATCTGGATGAAGCCTAAAAAAACGTTGATGAGCAAAGCGAAATCAACAGACTAACGAAGTTAGTCTTAGAAGAATGGCATGCCAGATTTTTTAGCAGTTTCTAAATTGTCTTTGACTATTTCGCTGATAATCTTGCGATCTTCAAACCCAAGTAGCATAGCTTCACTGTAAGTGATGCCGCCACGCATGTACCAGCAAAATCTTAATATTTCATCCTTAATTTTTCTTACTTGAATTTCGTAGCTCTTAACTAAACCTAAAATGCCTTCGGTGTCAAGTGTTAAGAGCTGCTGGCGAAAAAACTTGCATAATCAAATGTAAGCGCCACATCAAAGGATTTTTTGCAGTTTATACATTCGCCCGATTGTGGCTTTAAAGCACCTTCTCTATTTACTTGGATTATCTTGGCTTGAAGTTCTTTACAAAGATCTGAATCACAGTTGAAATAAAATTCTTTGATAAATTCTGGTTCATCTACTATAGTACCAGTGTTGGTTATTTCAATATACTCGGTGTTATCTACCAATAATTTTGCATTTAATTCAACCAAGCGGGCAATATGTTTTTTGTATTCTTCTATACGGCTAGTATCTTCTATACCGTCCACTGTAATATTTTCTAACACTCTTTGTTGTTCGTACTGTATTTTATTTGTTTCATTTATACTTGCATATGACTGAGGTCTGATTTTTATTCTAATTTGGTCGTGTTGGATTTTTTGATTGTAGTCGGGTATTTTTATATTGTCTAAAAATCCATTTAAATCCACATCAAAACTGTTATCTGTGTCGCAGTGCGGACATTTTGTATCAATACTCATGGTGTTACCGTATGATGCTATTCGAATTGCAATCAACACACTATCAACATCTACAGAAGGCATTTGCCATGCGTCGCTGATGTGCGGGCAGCAACTTTCGATTACATCTACTACTCCTTGCCCATTTAGCAATGCATCTGGTGTTTTTAATAAAATTTCATCTCTGGCAGTCATTGGATATACAGGTATTTCTCCAGATTCTGGAAGATCTAATCCGGTGCTCCAAAAGTGCCCTTGACTGGGTAAACGTAAGTAGATAGCAGGTTGTCTAAAGTGTGCTCGTAAAGGATTTACGGGTTTTTGATCCATTTTTTGATTCCTATAAATAATTGATAACACTATATTTATAGGTTAAAATAATGGATGCAACAGAACAAATTCAGAATGCTGCTGCGGCGCTTGCTCAGTTAGGTGGTACCTTGCGATCAAATGCCGGCAGTGTTGGTCAAAGCATGGCTAGACTGCGTGTAGAAATGCAGCGTGGTACAGGAACAATACAGTCTAATTCTGCAGCATTACAAAGATTGATTTCAGATTTTGAAAGTTTAGATGAAGTTACTAGAAAATCACAGGCCGGTCAACAAATGTTGTCTGAACAAACTCGCATGGCCAGTCAGATTATGCGGGATTCAGTTGGTCAATTATCTGCTGGATTGGCCAAAGGCGGTCTAGTAGAAGCCGTCGATTATGTAGCAAAACAATTATTTACTACCATTGGTAATTATCAAGACGGTGCTACAGGAATGCAGTCGGCATTCAATAATCAAAATGCTGCACTAGAAAGCCAGATTAGAGTATTAGAAAGATTAACTTCAGGCGCCACAATGACTGCCGAAGCCTTGATGTTGATACCAAACCCAATGGCAAGATTTGGAGCAGCTATAGCAGCCGGTGTTGCTAGTGTGGCATCATTTGCTAAAGAAGCCACGGAAAAACAAAAACAAGCTTTCCAGGTATTTCAAAAAGAAATGACAATTACAAGTCAGAGTTTTGATGTAATGCAAAAAAGTGGGGTGTTATTTCAAAGCGGTTTCGCAGATGTTAGAGCCACCGCTGGTTCGTTGCAACTTAATATGGAAGAACTGGCAAGAACAGTTTCTCAGAACAAGGCAGAACTTATTAATTTTGGTGGTAGTGTAACCGGCGGCGTGCGTAAACTGAAATTGGTTGGCGATGCATTTACTAGATTATCTGCACAAGGTAAAGATTTAAGGAAAGATTTAGAATACGCAGGATACAGTCAACAGGAACAGACAGAAGGTATGGTTGACTACATGGAAATGTTGAATCGTACCGGAAGATTGCGTGGCATGAGCGACGAGCAAATCGCCACACAAGGTACAGAATATCTTAAAAATTTAAAAGCTATTTCTGCGTATACAGGTGAAGATGCAAAAGCAGCACAAAAACGAGCACAGGAAGCCAGTGAACAATTAGCTGTGCAAGCTAAACTTAGAAAATCACAAGATCCGCAGGCCATGGAAAAATTCCAGACCATGATCAAAATGATGCCAGCCGACATGCAGAAAGGCATGCAGCAAATGGTGGCATTTGACGGAACAGTGCTTGATAAAAGTCTTAACATATTGTTTTCACAAAGTCCTACAAGAAAACGCATGATGGACGAAGCATATGCAGACTTGTCCAGTGGTCTTTATTCACAAGAAGAATTGCAAAAAAGACAAGAACAACGCATGAAAGCCAATGCCAAGGCCCTAGAGGACGAGGCACTGGCAATGGGTCCTAGCATAGGTGCAGCCAATTTAGCAACTGGACAATTTGGCGATGTAGTGGGCTTGGCTCAGAATCAAGTCAAAGAATCGCAAAAAGGACAAGCTTCTTTACTTGATCAATTAGGCACAACCACTGATCAAATGAAACTGTTTACACAACAAGTTGATGCAACAGGTAAAGCCATTGATCCGCTCAGACAAGCAACTATTAACGCTAGTCGCGCAATGCGTGAAGACCTTCCTGGTTTTATTAAACAAATGGGAGAGACTGTCAATGAGTACATTCAAAGCTCTTTTGGTAAATCTGGAATAACAGGTATGGCAGACTCGGTGCGTGCAGCGAACGCAGCTAGTATTAGATTAATTGAGGAAGTATTGGGTAAAGTTGCAGCCAGCAAAGAAGCCAAGCCAATATTACAGCCTGGTGGCACTGCTGCGGAAATGATGAACAAAGCCGTAGAATATCTGATTGGCGCTTCAA
>Ga0194129_10005099_pt1 | contig 16996 bp, 15 predicted proteins | sample TA2KigCa35mmetaG_FD_150862 | JGI IMG/M metagenome (GOLD analysis project Ga0194129, IMG submission 150862) | Freshwater microbial communities from Lake Tanganyika, Tanzania - TA2015038 Kigoma Deep Cast 35m | ecosystem: Environmental > Aquatic > Freshwater > Lake | place: Tanzania: Lake...
GAAATGAGGAGGGAGGGGCTGTTCATAATTTGCATTCAAGTCAGAGTGTTGGAAATTTATTTGAGAAAATCGATCAAGAAGAATTAATAAAAGAAAAATTAAAGAAAATTGGCGAGAATAAATGTAATTTAAGAAATTGGTTAAATTATATACCTATATTTAAGAGTAAAAATGACTGATTTTTTTTATAATTCAGAATATGAATGATAAATATAATAAAATTGTGAATAATTATGAGTATTTTGTGAAGGGTATGATAATATATAATGAATTTAATAATGGTTTTTTATTTAATACCCTAACAGAAGATAAGATAATGTTAAATATAAATGAAACATATAAAAATATATGCAATTATGGATATGAAGATAGTGAATTTATTGAAATTATGCATAAATATTTAACAAAAATCATAAAATTATTTAATGAATTTGATGTAAGTTATAAATTGGATGAAATAAAAGCAAGATATAATTTGAGAAAATCATTTTATGATGGTTTTTGTTTCTTAGCGGAGGGTATAGCTTTACTCAAGGATACAGGAAATATGTTATATAATTTTTTTGATAGGATTTGTGAGGTTGATTTTAGGAATTTGATAAAAGATGATATGATATTTATGGAGAGTTGTTTATTTGTGCAGAGATTAGTAAAATTGTTTAGAGAAATATTTTTTATTCATTGGAAACGAATAAAAATTGAGAAAAAAAGATTACTTACTTGATTTTTTTACTTTTACAATTTTTTTATATTGAGAACGTCTTACATCTTTCTCATTATCTTCCTCAATAGTTAAATTAAAAGTATTTTCTTCCAATTTATTCTCATAACACGTGATTGATTTATTAATAATATTCCATGCCTCATCTTTTCCAGCAAAACCATCAACTCTTGTCACCTTATTTTCATTATTCTTATAATTTGAGAAAAAATCCTTTAAAATCATCTTGTCCAAATCAGGAATATCATCAATATCACTCATATATTTGTATCTTTTATCAACAGATTGAGCTGGACAAGAAATAATTTTTGGGTCATTTTCAAGATTATCCTCAGATACACCGTCTCTCATTAATAAAACTCCAATAGGTCTTACTTTTATAACAGAAGTTGGATAGATTGGTTGGTCATTAATAATAATAATATCTAAAGCATCACCATCTTCAGCCAATGTATTTTCAATATATCCATAATTAAATGGGTAATTATAGGCTGAGGGAAGGATACGATCTACTCGAATTTTTGATGTTTCCTTGCAGAATTCGTATTTAACTTTGGAGTCTTTTGGTATTTCAATGATAGCATCGATTTCCTTTGACATGTGGTTATTAAAGAAATTATTTTTAAGACGAATACTCACAAACTATTTTACTAAAATTATTTTCCTTAATTATTCCAATTTTTTCCACAATATTTTCCTTAACTGAATCTATATGTGTAATTAATATCGTCTTCGAGAAATATCTTTTAATAAAATTAAATAAAGTATCAATATTAGATAGTCTTTCGTTATCAAAAGCACTGATACCTTCATCCAGAAACAAAATATCACATTTTGGTAATTTTGCAAAATTAGATAAAGTTATTTTAAAAGCAATATCTAATATAAAACTCTCCATACCTCCATGAATATAAACAGACTTCTCACCACTATCCGGAAATGAGTCCAATATTAAATCATCATCATCAATATATAGATTAATTTTTCTTGATATGAATGGAGCAATAATATTGTTAATAGAATCAGTAATAGGAACTAAATAATTTTCAAGAATAGTAAGAGGAAGTCCATCTTTACCCAAACTTTGTTCCAATGTTTGCATTAATTTATACTCATTTCTCTTAGATTTCAATTCATCAATTTGTTTTAGAAATATTTTTTGTTCATTTACTATATCTTGATATTGCTGATAAAAAACACCAAGTTTTTCATTTAATTTTGACATCAAACTTTCATTTTTATTAATTTTTAATTGCAAAATATCAATATTATTTCGTATTTCTTGATTAAATTGGATACTTTCTTTTGAATTGGATATTTCTTGAAGTATAGTTTCATATTCTTGAATGTTATTGTTGATATTAATTTGATTAAATTGAAGTTCTTGAAGTTTATTTTGATTTTGAGCTATATCTAATTTAACTTGCATTTGATTATTTAATTTATTTTGAAGGATTTGGTAAGTAATATAGGTTTTTGAAGAGTTAAATTGGTTGTTTAATTGGGATATTTCTTCATTAATATTAGATATTTTTTGATTTTCTTCGTTGATAATAGAATTTTTTTCATCAATTTCAATGATTTCGAGGGTTATTTGAAGTTGATTTTCTAATTTTTGTTTATTTGATATATTTTGTGTGATAATAGATTGGAGGTTTTCATTTTCTTTTAGTAATTTTTTAAGATTTTTTTCTTCAGGAGTTAGTTGTGAGGAAATTAATAGTATTTTTTCAGAAATATTTGAGATTTTTGATAGTATTTCTTCATTTTCTTGTTTTTTTCTGTTAATTTCTTCAATTTTTTCTTGAATATTAGAATTTTTTTCATATTCTAATTCTAATTTTATAACAGTTGTTTCTAATATTGTTAATTTTGATTCTTTTTCTTGTAATTTTTGGATTATTTCATCCAATTTTTGGTTTATTTCTTCATGATTTTCTATGGTAATTGATTTTTTGATTAAATTTATATTATTTTTGATTTCTTTTAGTAAAATTGTTTTTTCTTCTTTTTGTTTTATGATTGGATGTTTTATGCAGAACTTGCATTTTGGGTCATATTCATGATTTTCAAGATTTTTTAGTAAAGATTGGATTTCATTTTCTTCTTTTTTAAGTTTTTTTAGATCTTCTCTTAGATGTTCTTCTTCTTTTAATCTTTTATAGATATCCAATTCCAATTCATTTTTAAAATTTTCTATTTTAGTTTTCACCAATTCCCTCTCCTTTTGTTTAACCTTTAATTTATACTTCAAATCCTTCAAATCTACATCCAATTTCAACTTTTCATCCCTTATTATATGCATCATATTTTGACTAATAATCCTTTCATTCTCCAATTTTTGAATATTTAATTGGATGAATTGGATATTATTTTTAGAATTATTGATTTTTTCATTATTTTCATCAAATTCTTGTTGAATTTCGTTAGAGTTTATTGATTCAATATTTTCTTTTATGGTTTTGAGAAGAAATTGGGTATTTTTTTCTTTAAAAGTTATTTTATTCCAGAGGTTATTTGTTGGGATTAATGCTTGAAGTTTAAGATTAGATAAAGATTTTTCAAGATTTTTAATATTATTATCGTTTATTTTTTTAAATTCATTATATTCGTTTATAATTTTTTCTTTATCATTTATTTCAGTTTGATTTTGTAGAGATTCTATGGTTAATTGGATGGAATTTATTTGTTTTTGTAGAGATTGGGATGTTTTTTTAGATTGGGATAGTTTTGTTTGTATATCATTTTCGTCATATTTTTCGCATGAGATATTTGGGATTAATTTTTGTCTTTCATTTTCCAATTCTCCCATATTAAATGTTTTTTCATAAGATTGTTGATTAATATTGTCTTGTGTTAATTCAATATCAATTTCAATATCTTGTAGTTTATCAATCATTTCATCGATTGATTTATTTTCGATTGTTTTTTCAAGATAGGTTATTGAATTTTTAAGAGGTTTTGTGGATTCAGATATTTTTTTAGCAACATCGTTCCATATGTTTAATTTTAGAACTTTATATAGATATTCTTTTCTTTCTTTATCAGTCATTTCTTTAAAAGAGTTAGTTCTATTTTGTAATTGGACATTTGTGAATATAAAATCATCATATGTTCCAATTAATTCTGATATTATTTTATCAGTTTTCTTTCTGTCTTCATCAGTTAGTAGTGTGAGAATATCGTTAGTTTGTTTATAGAATTCATTTTTGAATATTTTAATTTTATCTGATTGTTCTCTTTTACCTTCTTTTATAATGACGTATAGGTCAGAACCGATTTTGAATCTTAATTTTGAGGAGAAATTGTTGCAGTTGATGTTAATAATATCTTTTGAGATACCTGTTCCGCGGCTTCTGCTGAATTTGGTGAAGAGGGTGAGAAGGATGATATCGATTAGGCTTGATTTTCCGTGGCTGTTGGGGGCTATAATGCCGATTGGGTTGTCAGAGGAGAATTTATGGAATTCGATGAGGTTGTTGGGGCCGTATCCGAAGAGGTTGGAGAATTCGAGGTCGATGAGTTCCCATCTTGAGAGGCTAAGTTCGTTATTAATTTCAGTTTCTTTGGAGAATTCTTGATATTTTTGGAGGATAAAGTCTATATCGTTTTGTTGGATGTTTGGGTTGGATTTTTGGATTTGTTGTTTGAGTAGTGTTGTTGAGTCGAGGTTAATTTCAGGTTGGGTTTCTTTAGTTTTTGTTCCAAGATAGTTATGAATTATTTTTACGTCAGGGCAAGATTGTTTTACAATATAATTTATTTTTGATACAAATTCCGTAGAGCAATTTTGGATGTTAAGTTTAATGTTCATAGATGATTTTTGAAGGTAGGAGGGGATATCTGATGTTGAGATTGGGTTATTTTCGATAAATATTTCGTTATTGTTGAGGTTGAATATAAAAAATCCGTAATCATTTTCGATTGGGAAGTATTGGTGATTTTGGTTGAATAAGTCCCAGTGAAGTGCGCCGTGTGGACTGTTCCATTCGGTAAAATTTTGAGCGATAAGAGATGATGCGTATGCTATACGTTTATCTTCAATAAATTGGAATTTGTGAATATCACCGAGTAGGGCGTAATCGAAACCGTCAAAATCTTCTACTAATTTTTCTCCGCGGAGTCTGTGTCCGACACCTGTATCGCATAGTCCGACTCCGCCGTGGTATAGGGAGATTTTGTGGGTGATGTTAGGTGGTGTGGTGAATGAGTTGGCGAAAATCCATTTGTTATCGAGTAGAGAGTTGACGGCGATTGCGAGGTTAGAGATTAGATATACAGCTGAATTTTTTAGGTAGTAAAAGTTGGGTATTTTTACGTTATTAATGATGGCGGTAATGCTATCTTCTCGTTGGTTGTTGGTAAGTAGAGCATCGTGATTGCCGGCGATGAGGAGGGTTGTGGTGAATGAGGATAGTTTGAGGAGGAATTCTTGAGTGGTGATGATGCATTCGGGTGAGAGGGTATTTTTGGAGTGAAGAAGGTCTCCGGTGATGATAATAATTTGGTTAGGGTTAGATTGGATGAGATTATCGATTAGGTTATAAAGTTTGTTGAATACATCTTGATATTCTTTGTTGCGATTGTAAAGGCGGATATGAATATCGGAGATGTGGATGATGTGAGTGATTTTGAGTGGGAATTGGATGGATTGGGTGGGTGGAATCCAGAATGGGTGGGATTGGGTGAGGGTTGTGGTTGGTGTTATTGTGGTGGAGAGGAAGTTTGGTTCGAAGTGTTGGAAGAAGTAGTTGAGGAATTCTTGAATTTCATTTTTTTTGTCAGTTGGTGTTTTTGGGGTGTTAATTGTTTTTGTTAGGATTGTAAGATATTTTTTGTCGTTATTGATAATTTCGGTTGCAAGTTCTTCGAATGTTTTGCATTTATATTTGTTGGTGGTTATTTTTTTAGTAGCATAGTGGGATAGGTTAGGCATATTTTTTATAAATAGTGAATAAGATTTTAAGTGTTTTTTTCTTGATTGTTAATTATATTACAATGGAAAAATTTGAGATGGATAGGAGGGTGATTGGTGGAAGTTATGTGGATGAGGAGAATAAGTATCCTTTTATGGCTACAATATGGCATTTAGAGGGTATTCATAGATTTAAGTGTGGTGCTGTTTTTATAGGTAAGAGATATTTTTTGACTGCTGCTCATTGTTTGCGAAATAAGATAGCAAGGAATATTACTATAAAGATGGGAAGTAATTCTTTATTGGAGTTTAATTTAGTATTGCAGGTAGTTAGGATAATGGTGTATGAGGGTTATGTTGATAAGACTTTGGAGAATGATATAGCTATACTGGAGGTTGAGCGTGATGTGACGGAGTATGATCCGGTGAGGTTACCTTGTGATCATTTGAGGAATTTTTGTTATAATTTTGGGCATTTTGTGAAGGTGTTAGGTTTTGGTAAGGATAGTGAGAGGAGTTCAGTATTACATTTATGGGATTTAAAAGAGGTTGAGTTAAAAATAGTTCCTTTAGAAGAATCAAGGTATCATATGAATACAATAACAAAAGATATGTTTTTAGCGGTTAATAGAATTAATGGTAAATTTGTAGATGCTTGTACTGGGGATAGTGGTGGTCCATGTTTGAAGTTGATAGGTGGAAGTTGGGTTTTGGTGGGGATAGTTAGTTGGGGTCATGGATGTGGTAGGGATGGTTATCCGGGAGTTTATACGAAGGTGTTATTATTTCATGATTGGATAAGGCGAGTGTGTGGTTTTGGGGTGTGTAGGAATCATTAAAAATTGTTTTATATTTTATGGGTGCAGGTTGTTCGGTGAGTAGTGTAGATGTGATAGAAAATAGAGAGAGGATGGATTTATATTATGGGGTTAAGGGTTTGAGGCGTTTGAGGGATGAGAGGTTAAAATTGGAAAAAAAGGTGTGTGATAATGTATGTCTTTGATAAATCCGTTTGAATTGTTGGGGGTAGATTGTAAGTCAAGTAGAGATGATGTTAAAAAGAGGTTTAAGGATTTGGCGTTGATATGTCATCCGGATAAGGGAGGTGATGCGGAGCAGATGAAGATGTTGTATAGTGGTTATCGATATGTTATGGGTCAGATAGAGTTTCAGGAGCATGGGAGGACGATGGAGGAGGAGTTGGAGGGTTTTAAGAAGTTTTTGGGTGAGCAGGAGGATGGTGGATTGCCGAGTATATTTGAGATAATGACTGATTGTGCGAATAGGAAGTTTAATGAGTTATGGGAGAAGAAGGATGTGGAGGTGATAGATATGTGTTATCCTTCAAATTATGGGGAGAAAATGGAGAAGGAGCCGGAGAAGTTTTCGACGGAGGTGATAGAGTATAAGGAGCCGAAAACTATTGCAGAAATAAGTTTTAGTAAGATATTGGATTTTACTGTTAATCCGGTTAAGGATTTTACGGATTATAGTTGTGGGGCAGGTTTTGATTATGTATTGGCTCATTCGGGGATGATGATGGAGGGTAAGTTGGAGGAGAAAGATGTGATGAATGAGTATGAGAGGTTATTGATGGAGAGAAAGCAAGAAGAAAAAACTGAGAATAATAATAAAAAAGAATTTCAAGTTATTTTTGATTAGGTCTTTAAGTGGTGAATTTTCAGCAGATTGTTGAAAATGTTTTTTAAGTGGTATATTTTTAGGTTGAAAAATCAGGGTTTAAGATGTTAATTTGGATGTTTGTTAGGAAAGGTTTTGTGATGGTAATTATGGATTTAATGTGCCATGTTGGGTTGATGATGTTTATTTTGACGAGGGTATCTTTATATTGGGAGATAAGTTTGGCTAAGTCGATAGCTAATGAGATATTTAAGGCGTGTTTGGTGGAGAATCCTTCGGAGTCGAATATCCAGATCCATTTTTGGTTGGGGAAGTTGTTGAGGGTTCCTTTATAGTGTTCGAGTATGCCTTGATTGTCGTCATATTTAGATGCTTTGGCTGGGCATGTGTAGAAGTAGTTGATATTATTTTTTTCGCCTATTTTTTTGAAGGAGTGGCTGTTAGGTTCTTCAAGGCAGGTTTGGCAGATATAATTCATATAATAAGTTTTAATTTTTATTTTTATATAAAAACCTAATTATGGAAAAGGTTGATATTCTTTACGATTTATTTAAGGCAAGAATACCATTTAGTTTTATTAAGATGAATGATGGTGAATGTGGTGCTATGGTTCATATAGGTGGTGTGATATCAAGAGGAGATGATGTTTCTACAGAGGGGATGAGTCGTAAATTGAAGGAATGTATAAATTATCAGGCAGAAAATTATTATGTAGGATTACCTTGTCAGCATTGTCGTAATGGAGATTATTTGAATGGATTAAAGTGTATTGAGGACCAGAGTAATATGGAGCGATTTTTGAATGCGAATATATTAATTAATTCTAATACTTGGACTACTTTTCAGTTATTTAGGGATTATATTGGAGATAGAAGAATTGTTGTAGTATCTAATGAGAGAAACTTGAGTAATATTGGAAAATTAGCGAGATTTAATATAGTTCCTTATAAAACAATTATGGTATCAGAGAAGAATGCATTTGAGAATGATTTTGAGAGGATAAAAGATGAGTATCAGAATTTTGGAGATGGAGATATTGTGATGTGTTTATGTGGTCCATTGGGAAGAGTATTATGTTATGAGTGGTTTAAGGCTCGTCCTACTTTAACTTGTTTGGAGTTAGGAAGTTTATTTGATCCATTTTTAAAGAATAGGAGTTATGCTTATCATACATTGAATCATGCACCGTGTGGTGGGTGTTTTCCGATGAAGGATTTGACAGATGATAATAAGAAGTTTATAGATAGTTTGATAGCGGATCCGGAGATAGAGAATGAGTGTTTTTATTCTTGGAATAATGAGAATATACCGTTTTATTCGGGAATGTTTTATTATAATTTGGATAGGATGCGTTCTAATACATTAATAAGATTGAAGAAAAATCCAGATGATGAGTTTATGCAATTTCTTTTAACACACATTGAATGCACACTTTTAACAGAACACGTAAATAAAATTCATAATATTACAGAAGGCTATTGTTTTCAAATAGAGAAGGCTACAAAATTATTGATTAATTTATGTAAGAAACATAATCCAAAAAGAATAATGGAGATTGGATTCAATGCAGGGCATAGTAGTTTAATATTTTTAGAAAATACAAAAGCAAGTGTTTTAAGTTTTGATATAGGAACTCATGCTTATACTGATGTTGGTGTTGATTATATTTCTAAGAAATATGGAGATAGATTTAAGTATGTAAAGGGAAATAGTATGGAGACTGTTGGTAAATATATAAAGGAGGAGGGAGGACAGTTTGATATGATATTGGTTGATGGAGGACATGATTATGAGACTGTTTATAGGGATTTGATGAATTGTCAGAAGTTATCGGGAAGTGATACTTTGATAATATTGAATGATACGATAAGAAATAGGATGGATTATATGATGGTATGGAATAATGGGCCAAGTGATGTTTGGAGTGAGATGATAGAGAATGGGTATGTAATTGAGATAGGTAGTGAGGATTTTGAGAGGGGTAGGGGTATGAGTTGGGGAAGATTTAAAGAAAGTATAAATTTACCGTCAGTAGATATGTTAGTTTATAAGAAGAAGACTAAGTCTGAGTTATATGATGCTATAGAGAATTTATATTATAGTGGTGATGTTGATAATTTATCAATTGTTTGTGAATTTTATTTGAGTTTATTTGGTAAGAGGAGAGAGGATGAGGTTGATAGGGTAAAGTATATATATGGGTCGAGGGGTAATAATAAGGATAGGTGTATAGAAGTATTGGAGGGATTATATGGGGATGAGAAGTTGGATGAGGGTTTGAGGAGATGGGCTGGATATACTTTAAAGAGAAGATATCCGAGGGATGAGAGTCAGATACCTAAGATAATACATTTTATATATTTGAAGCAGAGAGATTTTCAGAAGTATCATTTGAGATGTATAAGTTCAGCATCACATTTTTGTCCAGATTATAAGATAATAGTTCATAATGATATTGAGCCGGAGGGTAATGTGTATTGGGATAAGATGAAGCAGTTGCCTAATTTGGAGGTTAGAAAGACAAAGAGGAGAAGAAATTTTGATGATTTTCCGTTAAGATTTGTGCAGTATGAGGCGGATGTGATAAGATTAGAGTTATTGTATGAGCATGGAGGTGTATATTTGGATACGGATATATTTGTGGCTAAGAATTTTGATGCGGTATTTAGGACTGGTAATTCGGTATATATATCGGAGGAGACGAGGGATGGTGGTTTAATAAATTCATTTTTGGCGAGTAAGCCGGGGAATGAGTTTTTGAGGATATGGTTAAATTGTTTTAAGAGTGGATTGAGGATGGATAATTGGGCGTATCATATTAGAGATTCTAATAGGATTTTGTTGAATGAGAATCCACATTATAGGTTGAAGTATGGGGTTGAGATTTTAAGTTATATTAATTTTTTTCCGTTTCCGTGGATGGATAGGGGGGCGTTTGATGGTTCAAGAAAAATAGTGTTGGATGAGAAGACTTATGGAGTGCATTTATTTGATACTATATTGCATGATGCTTTGATAACAAATAAATTTTTTGAGAATTATTATAATATTTAGTATTCGATGTGGCATTTGTTGGGTTTGAAGAAGAATTTCCATAGTGTAAAATTTTTACCGTGGTCGTGGTATTGTTTGAACATATAGTGGGCTGAGCCGACAAATATCAGGATAAAAATAAGAATTTGTAGGATTCCAGTAATTTTATCTTCAGCTAATTCAATTTTTTTGGTATCTTGATTATTTTTATTTTTAATTTCAATATCTTTTTTGATAGATTGTGTAATAACAAGTAGGATTAGAACAGGAACAGCGAAGAACCATCTTGCTTTTGTCATAAAGATGAAGAGGATATAGACAAGAATGGTTTTAAGCCAGACATTTCCGATGCTGGTTGAGTTAGTATCTACTAAAGCGAATAGGAAGAAGAATGCGACTATACCGAAGAAGTGAATCCAGTAGGGGTTGGTAAGAAGGAAGCGTTGAAGGTCGCAGTTGATGAGGTGGGATAGAAATCCGAAGATAAGCCAGAGAAACATTCCGGCGAGGGCGTTGGTAGTATCAAAAGTTCCAGAAAATATAGCCATATTTTTTATAAGAATTAAAAAATATGTAATAAAAGATAATAAAATGGAAAATCCGTATAAAAATATGATATCAGCAAGTATAGCAACTTCTATTGCAGAATTTGCTACACTTCCAATTTGTACAATTAAAACAAATTTTCAGAATGTTAAAGATATGCGAGTAAAGCCGTCATTGGTAGATATATCTAAAAATATATATAAGAGGGGAGGTGTAAAAGCATTTTATGCGGCGAGTTATCCAGCTATAGCAGGGCAGGTATTTTCGACGACAAGTAAATATACTTTGTATAGATATTTTGATACAAATCCGGATTATCCGGTTAAAAATAAGTTTTTGAATGGATTGACGGCTGGGGTTTTGAGTAGTATATTTACTCATCCGATGGATGTGGTAAAGGTGCATATGCAGATGGATAAGAAATTGGATGGATTATTTGGTATATATCGGGGGTATAGTAAGACTTTTGTGAAGATTGGGATAAGTAGTAGTATATTTTTTCCGATGTATGATATAATAAATGGGAGGGTGGATAATAAGTATTTATCATCAACTTGTTCTGGGGTATTGGCGTGTATGTTGATGCATCCGGTTGATTATTTGAAGACGAGGCATATGGCGGGGTTAAGTTTGTATGAGGGTTGGAATCCGATGTTATATTATAGGGGGTTGAGTGTGAATATGATGAGGATTGTGCCGCATTTTGTGATAACGATAGGGGTTATAGAGTTTGTGAGGTGTAGTACGTTTTTTTGATTATTTTTTAGTAGAAGTAAGATATAGATGGGTATTTATGACCGTTATGTATCGGTTATTAATGATATGTTGTTGAAGAATGATATAAGTAATTTTAAGAGTAATCCTGGGTATAATTATATATTGGAGCATGTGTCATATGAGCAGGGTTTGGAGTATTTGAGGGTAATTAAGAGTAATTATAAGTTGACAATTGCTGAGGTTTTTGAATATACTATGAAGAATGATAGGGTGGGAAATCCTGTTAAGTATTTATATGAAGGTGTAGATATTGCGCCGACTTCTTTGAGGTATGTTTTGCATGCTTTGATAATATTGGAGCATATAAAGGGGTTGGGAAAGGAGAGTGTAAGATTTGTGGAGATTGGGAGTGGATATGGTGGTTTATGTTTGGCGTTGGATCATTTTTGTGGGAGGTTTGGGGTGAGGGTGGAGGGGTATAATATTGTGGAGAAGGATGAGGTGGTTCCATTTAATAGGAAGTATTTGGAGAATTTTGGTTTATCATTTCCGGTGAGATATCATTTTGGTAGTTTGTTTGGTAAGACAGTTGAGGATAGTGATTTATATTTGATAAGTAATTGGGCTTTGAGTGGATTTTCATTTGAGGAGAAGGTGGGTTATATGGATAATTTGTTTGGGAGGGTAAGTCATGGGTTTATGGTGTGGAATACTTTTCCGATGTTACCATTGGAGGGTGAGTATAGTGCGGTGAGGGAGTTTCCACAGACTGGAAAGGATAATCGTTACATTAGATTTTAGAATTATTTTTCGTAATAGGATAAATATTTAAATAAAGATATTATTATGAAAAAAAACATAGCATTTTTTGTTGCACATTTTACTGAGAGGGGAACAGAAGTTGCAATTTATGATTATGCACGTTATAATGAGGAGGTATTGCAGAATAGGTCATATATAATATGTTTTTCGGAGGGTTTAAAGAATCGGTTAAATTTTGGGAGTTGGGTGGCAAATGCTAAGGATACTTATGATAAGTTTAGTAGTAGATTTAAGATAATAGAGATTGATGATATACATGATATGACTGGGTTGATAGAGAGGTATGATTTTAATTTTTTTTATTTTTTGACGCATGGAGGATATTATGAGACTTATTTTGAGTTGAATAATAGATTAATTTGGGGAAAATGTAAAACAATAAAGCATTGTGTGTTTATGTTATCAGTAAGAGAAGCAGATTTTATGATATGTATTTCAGATTATTTGATTGGTAAATATCAGGTAAATGTTCCGGTGATACCTCATATAGTTAATATGCCTGATTATGAGGGTGATTTGAGGGAGAGTTTGGGTGTACCGAGAGATGCGATAGTATTGGGGCGATATGGTGGTATAAGTGAGTTTAATGTGCAGTGTGCGAAGGATGCGATAGTAGAGTTTATGGGTGGGGAGGGTAGTGAGGGTGTTTATTTTTTGTTTATGAATACATATAAGTTTATGGATCATCCTCGTGTGATACATTTGGATAGGAGTGTGGATATGAGGTATAAGGTTAAGTTTATAAATACTTGTGATGCGATGATACACGCGAGGGATATGGGAGAGACGTTTGGTTTATCGATAGCTGAGTTTTCAAGTAAGAATAAGCCGGTGATAACATGTCCTTTTGGAGATTTGGAGCATGTGAAGATATTGGGTAGTAAGGGGATAATATATAGGGATAAGGGGGAGTTGTTGGGTATTTTGGGGGATATAAGGGGGAAGATTGGTGCGAGAAGTGATTGGAATGCTTATAGGTATTATAGTCCGGGGAATGTGATGAGGTTATTTAATATGTTGATATTTGAGGCATAAAAAATGTATGGTAGATTATGACTGTACCTATATTTAAGCATTTTCAGGCGACATCATTTTTTAAGGCATTTGTGATAAATGGTATAGTAGCAGCTTTGATTGCTACTTTAACAATCGAGGTGAGAATAAAATTGGAGAAAGAGGATAGTAATTATTCAATATTTACGAGGAAGTTATTTAATAGTGAGAAGTTAAATGAGTATCATAAGATGTTTGTAGTTTTTGGTACATCATTTTTGATATCATTAGTAGTTTATCATTTAATGTTATTATTTTTTTCATATGGAGGTGGAATGTTGGCTCCGAGGGTTTTTAATAAGATGAGTTTATTTTCATATTTTGATGAGTTAGTTTAGATTTTGAAGGCTCTTTCGTAGCAGAGTTGTTGGCATTGTTTGACGTCATTTGTAAGTTGAATGCCACCGTTGTAGATTGTATCTAAGAAGTTGTTGCAGTCTCCGAATGTTTTCATATATTTATCGCAGTTGAGGGAGGCGAAGTTTTCTTGTTTTGGGGTGATGTAGAGGAGGATGATAATTGTGGTGAGGAGGATGAGGAAGGTGAGAATTAAATTTATGTGTTTCATAAATTTAGGTAGATTTTTAATTTTTGTTAATTAGAGGGATATCCATGATTCTGGTATTAAATCTTTTGTATTTTTTTTATTACTTTCACCAAACCAATCTTTCATTGTTATAACAATTTTGTTGGGATTATCATTTATATAGGCAGCCCACCAGCTAAATGTAGAGTTGCAAGTTATATTATGTTTGGTGAGACTCATAAGAAGAAATTGTTCGTAGTCTGGCATTTGTTTATCGATGAATATGATTGAGTTTATTTCTGGAAGTTTATTTTTTAGTGAATTCATTATTTTTTTGACTAATTCGAGGTCGTCAGGTTCGTAGAAGATGAGGAAGTCTTTGGTTCCTTTATAGAGTATAATTTTAATTGCGCTGTATAGATAATCATCATAATTAGTTTTATATAATCCTTTATATTTATCGAGGTAGTCGCCTAATCGGAAGTGAATGGAGCAGGAGTTGAGGTTGTATGTATTTTTGTATTGGTATAGGACATTTTGTCTAAATTGTTGTATGTTGGTGATATCAAGTATTTTTTGGAAGTTATTTTTGAAGAATTTGTGGCTTTGGAAGTATCCTTGAAATTCTGTATTTCCTGGGTAGGATGGGATGGGAACATAGTTGAATTGGGTTTCAAAGTAAATTTGGTCTATATGTATTTGGTGGTCTTTATTGACGTATTGTTGAAGGTTATTGAGGAAGTTATTCCAGTAGGTAGGTCTCCATGTGTCGGGCGGGAAGTGATTTTCGAAGTAGTATTTGTCGGTGATAATAAATTCTTGGTTATTTTCTATAGCGTAGTTTATTCCGTTGAAGATTTGGAATAGTTGATTTCCGAGTCCTCCCATAACTTTTATGATAATCATAATTGGGTGATTATATTTTTTATTTTTATATTACGAGTATGATTTAGGTAAAAATATAGTAAATAAAATATTTAAGATTGTAATGATATTTATACCTAAAATCATTCATCAATTATGGATTGGTCCGAGAGCTTGTCCTGCCATGCAGATGAATACGTGGAGGGAGAAGCATCCAGAGTTTTTATATATATTTTGGAATGAGAATGAGATTGCTAAGAGAAATTTTAAGTTTGAGTGTCAAGATAAGATAGATGAGATTGAGGAATGGTGTGGTAAAGCCGATATTATACGTTATGAGATTTTATATAAATATGGAGGTGTATTTATAGATGCAGATTCAATTTGTTTGGAGCCGATAGATAATTTGATGGAGGATATATTTGCTTTTGCAGGTTATGAGAATGAGTATGCTCAGAAAGGTTTGATAGCTAATGGAACAATGGGTTTTGTTCCTAATCATCCTTTATGTAGGGCAGCCATAGATTGGATAAAGGCTAATGATGTGACGAGGGCTAAGACAGGTAAGATGCCATGGCAGTTGACTGGGCCGACATTATTGACAAATTTGATAAATAAGGGGATATATGATATAAAGGTATATCCGAGTCATTATTTTTATCCGGTTCATCATACTGGTAGAGTTTATTATGGTCATGACAGGGTATATTCGCATCAGGAGTGGGGGTCGACATTTCATAAGTATGATGATAGGATAAGTTTGCCGGATCATTTGTTGGAGCCGAAGTTTTGGGTGTCGATATTGGTATGTAGTTATAATACGAGGGGTGAGTATTTGAGGGAGTGTTTGGATTCGATAAGGGCGCAGGTTGGGCATTTTGGTATGGAGTTGATATGGGTGGATGATGGTTCTGGGGAGGAGTATAGGGAGGTTTTGGGGAGGGAGTTGGAGAATTTTGTGAGGAATGCGAGGTTTGTGAGGTTATTTTGTCATAGAAATTTGGAGAATAGGAATGTTGGTTATAGTTTAAATTTGGGAGTAAAGTTATGTTCGAATGAGTTGATAATGAGAATGGATTCAGATGATATAATGGTAGTGGATAGGGTGGAGAAGCAGATAGATTTTATGAGAAATAATTCGGATTGTGTTATGTGTGGGGGTGGGATAAGATTTTTTGGGGAGATGAGTCAGGACATATTGCATAGGTATGAGATAACATTGGATGATTATAGGGAGAGTAGGAGTTTATGGATAATGAATCATCCGACGTTATGTTTTAGGAGGGGAGCAATATTGGAGGTGGGAAATTACAATGTGTATAATGAGGGAAATTTTGAGGATTTGGAGTTAGAGTTGAGAGTGTTAAGGAGATATGGTAAGTTATATAACTTGCAGGATATATTATTAAATTATAGGATACATAAGGGGCAGGTGACAAATGGGGGAAAATTTAATACTGTTTATTGGCAGGATAAGAAGTATGAGATGATAGATAGTATAATAAATTCGTAGATATTTTTGTTGATTATAATTATGATTACTTGTGAGTTGAGGGGTGGATTGGGTAATCAGTTATTTCAGATTTTTTTTGTTATATCTGTTAGTTTGAGATATAATGTTAGTTTTTGTTTTGTGAGGAAGAATTTTTTGTGTGCAGATAAACAGACAACAAAGAGGAGGACATATTGGGATAGTTTATTTAGTAATTTGGGTAAATATTTGGTGGATAATTTTAGGGTGGATAGGAGGATAATGGAGGGTGGGTATAGGTATAGGGATATGAATTTGTTGGGTGGATTGGGTGGAAATGTATGTTTTGATGGTTATTTTCAGAGTTATAAGTATTTTGGGGGTTATTTTAGGGAGGTTTGTGAGATGATTGGGTTGGAGAGTAAGAGGGGGGAGTTGTTGGGTAGTTTAAGTTATGGGAAGGATTTTTTGGAGAATTCGGTGAGTATGCATTTTAGGATTGGGGATTATAAGAGGTATGGTGATTTTTTTAGGATATTGGCTTATGAGTATTATTTGGGTGCGTTGGGTTATATAAGGGATATGGATGTTGGGAGGAGTTGGAATGTAATATTTTTTTGTGAGGATGAGGATTTTATGGAGGTGATGGGTAAGGTTGGGAGGTTGATGGATGAGTTTAAAGGATAT
>Ga0194129_10005100_pt1 | contig 16993 bp, 13 predicted proteins | sample TA2KigCa35mmetaG_FD_150862 | JGI IMG/M metagenome (GOLD analysis project Ga0194129, IMG submission 150862) | Freshwater microbial communities from Lake Tanganyika, Tanzania - TA2015038 Kigoma Deep Cast 35m | ecosystem: Environmental > Aquatic > Freshwater > Lake | place: Tanzania: Lake...
CCGGTGGCGGCGGTGGCAGCGAAGAGGGCGACGGCGAGGGGATGGGCAAGGGCCTGCGGCTCGGCAAGGGCGGGCGCTCGATCCCGATCGAGGTCGGCGGCGGTAAGAGCGGGGGGGCCGGCGCGGACGGAGACGGCGCCAGCGGCAGCGATGCGGGGCGCGGAAGCGCCGAGAAGCTCGGCAAAGCGTCGGACATCGAAGGGCGCACGCGCGACGTCGAAGCTGAGGGGCTCGATTCGGGCCGCGGCGCCTCGAACGCCGAGGTGATCCTGGGCGCAGCCGAGCGAGGCTTTACCGGCAAGGGGTACCGCAAGGTGTTCAAGCAGTACGAGACCGTGGCGGAGGACCAGGTGGCGAAGGAGACGATCCCTGATGGGATGCGGTTTTACGTGCGCCGGTATTTTCAGCTGATTCGACCGAGAGAATAGCGAGACGAGAGGCGAGATGAGCGACGCGAAGGACGACGTGAAGGAGCGGGTGGCAGAGTTTCGCCGCTCGGTGAGCGAGCTTCGAGATGAGGTGGCGAAGGTCGTCGTGGGCAACGACGACATCGTCGAGGGCGTGCTCACCTGCATGCTCGCAGGCTCGCACGCGCTGCTCGAGGGCGTGCCCGGGCTCGGCAAGACGCTGCTCGTCCGCACGATGGCCGAGGCCCTGCGCCTCGACTTCTCGCGCATCCAGTTCACCCCGGACATGATGCCCGCCGACATCCTCGGCACGACCATGATCGAGGAAGACGATGACGGGCGACGGCACTTCACGTTTCGTAAGGGCCCGGTGTTCGCGAACATCGTGCTCGCCGACGAGATCAACCGCGCGACGCCGAAGACGCAGAGCGCGCTGCTCGAGGCGATGCAGGAGCACCGCGTCACGATCGGCACGGTGACCCACTCGATCGGCTCGCCGTTCTTCGTGCTCGCGACGCAAAATCCGCTCGAGAGCGAGGGGACCTACCCGCTTCCGGAGGCGCAGCTCGATCGCTTTTTCTTCAAGCTGCGCGTCGCGTTCCCCGGGCGCAGCGAGCTCCACGCCATCCTCGATCGCACCACGACGAGCGAGCCGCCGTGCGCGCGCCCGGTGCTCGACGCCGAGCGAATCCAGTCCATGCAGCGGCTCGTCCGCGAGGTGCCCGTCGCGCGACCGGTGCAGGACTACGCCGTCAGGCTCATCGAGGCGACCCACCCGGACCACGCCGACGCGAGCGACGACGTTCGGCGGTTCGTCAGCTATGGCGCCTCGCCGCGCGGCGCACAGGCCGTGCTGCTCGCGGCCAAGTGCAGGGCGCTCTTCGAGGGGCGCTTCGCACCCTCGATCGACGACGTGAAGCGGGCGGCGCTGCCGGCCCTGCGCCACCGCGTGCTCCTCAACTTCGAGGGCGAGGCCGAAGGCGTGAAGACCGATGCGCTCCTCGAGGCGCTCCTCGCGCGGCTCCCCGAGTCGGTCGCGGACGGCGGCTCGAAGGGCGCCCGGAGGTAGGTCGGCTCGATGGGTCTCCTCTCGTTCCTTCGACGGGCGGCCGCGCCGCTCGCGCGACGGACCTCGCCGCAGGCGGCCGAGGATGCCGAGCTCTTCGACGAGGCGTTCCAGCGCAAGCTCGAGTACCTCGCGATGGCCTCGAAGCGGGTGTTCGCCGGCGTGATGAAGGCCGAGCGACGCACCAAGAAGACGGGGAGCGGCGTCGAGTTCGCGGACCACCGGGACTACGCGCCCGGCGACGATTTTCGTTCGCTCGACTGGCACGCGTACCAGCGCTTCGATCGGTTGCTCGTGCGCCTCTTTGAAGAGGAGGAGGATCTGTCGATCTACCTCGTGGTCGACAGCTCCGAGTCGATGGGCTTTCACCACGCACGCAAGCTCCGGCACGCGAAGCGCCTCGCCGCCGCGCTCGCCTACGTCGGCCTCGCGAACCTCGATCGCGTGTCGATCGTGACGGCAGACTCGACCCTCGGGCTGCGGCTCGAGCCGACCCGCAACAAGAAGCGAATCTTTCGCGTGTTCGAGTTCTTGCGGCGCGTCGAGGCAGGAGGCTCGACCGATCTCGGGAGCGCGCTGCGCTCGTTCGTCGCGCAGCACAAACGCCGCGGGCTCGCCGTCCTCCTCAGCGACCTCTACGACCCGGCTGGCTTCGAGCGTGGCATCAACGTGCTTCGCTTCAACCGCTTCGAGCCGTTCGTGCTGCACGTCGTCGACCGCGCCGATGCCACACCGGAGCTGCGCGGTGACGTCGTGCTGTATGACGTCGAGACGGGCGACGAGCGCGAGGTCACCGTGACCCCGGCGGTGCTCGAGCGCTACCGCAGCGAGTACGACGAGTACCTCGCGCGCATCGAGCGCTTCTGCGTGTCTCACCAGGTCAGTTACTTCCGGGCGGACGTAGACGTGCCCTTCGACGAGCTCGTCCTCCGCGTGTTTCGGCGAGGCGGGTTCCTTCGATGAGCGGCCTCCACCTTGCCGGCATCGACGCGGCCACCCTTGCCCGTGCGGGCCTCGGGCTCGCGGCCGCGGTCGTGGTGCTCTACGTCCTGAAGCTCCGTCGACGGCCCATCGCCGTCCCCTTTGCGGCGCTCTGGCAGCGGGTGCTTCGCGACCGAGACGCGACGACGCTGTTCTCGCAGCTGAAGCGCTTGCTCTCGCTGCTCTTGCAGCTCGCCCTCGTCGCTCTGATGCTCGGCGCGCTCGGCGATCCACGCTCCGCCGCGGTGTCGGTGACAGGGAGGCACCTCGTCGTCCTCGTCGACGCGAGCGCGAGCATGAAGGCTACGGACGTCTCGCAGCCGCGCGGCGAGGAGGGGCCTCGACGGACGCGCCTCGACGTCGCGAAGGAGCGGCTGCGGCAGACGATCCGCGGACTCTCCGGAAACGACCGGATGTTGATTGCAGCCCTCGACTCGACGGTCACGCCGCTCTCGACGATGACGGGCGACGTGGGCGAGCTCGAGCGAGCGCTCGACGCGGTGCGCGCGGTCGATGTCCGAGCGAGCTACGCGGCAGGCCTCCGCTATGCCCTCGACTCGCTGCGCGGGCTCCCGAACCCCGAGGTCGTCGTCGCGAGCGACGGCGCGCTCGGCGAGGCGACCGATGGGCGCGGCCCCGTCGACCTCGGCAGCGCCAAGCTCTCGTACGTGAAGGTCGGCGACTCGAGCTCGAGCCGCAACGTGGCCGTCACCGGCCTCTCGGTGCGCCGCTACCCCCTCGACAAGAGCCGCTACGAAGTGCTTGTCGAGATCACGAACACGATGGACGACGCCGCGACAGTCGAGCTCGAGCTCGTGGGCGACGGGCGGATCACCGACATCGTGAAGCTCTCGCTCGGCGCCCGTGAGACGACGACGCGGTTCTACCCGAATCTCTCCGGTGCCGACCGTACGCTCGAGGCGCGCGTCCGCCTCGCTGACGGCGCGTTCGACGACCTCCCCGCGGATGATCGAGCCTTCGCGCTCTTGCCGGAGCGACGTCGCGCACGCGTGCAAGTCGTCACGCGCGGCAACATGTACCTCGATGCTGCGCTGCTGCTCGATGAGTACCTCGAGGTGGTGCCGGTCGAGCCCGACGCCTACCCAGCGGAGGGAGCGTTCGACGTCACGATCTTCGACGGCGTCGCGCCGCCTGTCGCCGCGGGGAGCGGTGGGGTGCTCTACCTCGCGCCGCCATCGGACGAGCACACGCCGTTCAAGCTGGGGGCTCGGCTCACCTCTGACGTGGCGACACCGCTCGGCTTCGACGAGCTCGACGACCGTCACCCGCTCGTCCGCTACCTGTCGCTCGGGGAGGTGAACGTCGGGCGCGCGCGCGAGCTCGAGGCGGTCGAGAAGAAGGACGCGACCGTCGGGCGCAGCTTGAAGGGGACGCTGCTCCTCGCAGGGCGACGCAAGGGCAAGCCCTTCGTGGCGCTCGGCTTCGACGTACGGGACAGCGACCTTCCGCTACGGGTGGCGTGGCCGCTCTTCGTGATGAACGTGATCGCGCACTTCCTCGACGAGGACACCGGCTACATCTCATCGTTCCGCACCGGCGAGGTGTGGAGCATTCCTGCCGCGGCGTCCGAGAAGACCGCGACCTTGACGCTCCCTGATGGGGCAGAGTGCTTGATCCCCGTCAAGGATGGGCGCGCGGTGTACCTCGGGCAGGAGGCTGGGCTCTACGGCCTCTCGCTCGGCGGCGAGCGCTCGGGCTTCGCCGCAAATCTCTCGGATCCCGCAGAGAGCGCGATCACTCCCGAGCCTGAGCTAAAAGTCGGAGAGACTCGCGCTGGAGAGCTCGAGGGGTTCACCGTCGGGGCGCGTCGAGAGCTGTGGGTCTACTTCCTCGTCGCCGTGCTCGTGGTCAGCGCGCTCGAGTGGCTCACGTATCACCGGAGAGTCACGGTATGAGCGCCGCGGAGGAGTCATGACGACCCGAACTCTGCGCGGCCTCTGGGTCGCCGTCTGCGCCGTCGCGTTCGCGGTCCTCGCCTACCTCTACTGGCGACGGGTCTGGCTGGCGCCGCCCGGGGCGTTCGTCTGGATCCGTGAGGGGGTTCGCCACGAGCTGCTCGCGCCGCGCATGCTCGGCACCGCGCTCCTCGCGCCCTGGTTCGTCGGCGTGCTGGCCTGGTCGCTCGCGGATCTGCCCTGGCAGCAGCGGTTGTTGTCGGTTCTGTTGCGAAGTGGCTTCGCGCTGCTCCTCGGGCTCGGGCTCGCTCGCCCCGTTCGTGCGACCGAGAGCGATCGAGTCGCGCTGGTGGTCCTCGTCGACGTGTCGGACTCGGTCGCCGACGAGGCCATCGCCGACGCGCAGCGCGTGGTGAACGACGCCTTCGCTGCGGGGCGGCCGGACGATCTCGTCAAGGTGGTGACCTTCGCAGAGCGCCCGCGACTCGTCGAGGCGACCTCGCCCGACGGGCGCGCGGCGCCCCCGACGCTCGTCCGTCATGCGCGGAGCGAGGCTGCGGCGCGCGACGACGTCGGCGCCGGTACCAACTTGCAAGCCGCGCTGCAGCTCGCGTACGGCCTGTTCCCACCTGGCTACCTGCGGCGCGCGCTCGTCGTATCGGATGGACTCGAGACCGACGGCGACGTGCTCGCCGAGGCGAACCGAGCGCGCCAGTACGGCGTGAGCATCCACGCGATCCCGTACCGCCGTGAGCCGCCCGCGGAGGTCGCCGTGCGGGAGCTCGTGCTCCCCGAGCGTGTCAAGGTCGGAGAGACCTTCGAGGTACGAGCGGACGTCTTCGCGACGCGCGCGGCACGCGCGAAGATGCGGCTCTACCAGGGCGAGGCGCTGAACGGCCTCGACGGCGTGAGAGACGTCGAGCTCGAGCCGGGCGCGAACAGCGTCGTCTGGAAGAGCGTCGTGCGGCTCCCGGGCGAGGTGACGTACGCGCTCGAGCTCGCCGAGGTGTCCGCGGATCGCTTCACCGAGAACAATCGCATCGCCACGACAATCGACGTCCCGGGGCGTCCGCAGATCCTCTACGTCGAGGACGCACCCGAGTACGGTGGCCCGCTTGCCCGCGCGCTGACCGCCCAGCAATACGAGGTCGACCTGCGGCCTCCGTCGGGGTTCCCGACCTCGCTGAAGGAGCTCGAGCGCTATGACCTCGTCATCCTCAGCGACGTTCCGAGAGAGCGCTTTCCCGCCTCGGCGCAGACGCTGGTCGAGTCGTACGTGCGCGATCTCGGGGGGGGGTTCCTCTTCGCGGGCGGCGAGAATGGCTACGGGCTCGGGGGCTGGCAGGACACACCGCTCGCGAGGGTGTTGCCGGTGCGCATGGACGCCGAGCGGATGAACCGGACGCCGTCCGTCGCGATGGCGCTGGTGCTCGACCACTCGGGCTCGATGACCGGGCTCCCGATGGAGATGGCGAAGAAGGCGGCCAAGGCGACGCTCGACGTCCTCGCCGGCGACGATCTCGTCAGCGTCGTCGTCTTCGACGCCACGCCCGAGACCGTCGTGAAGATGCAGCCGGTACGGAACCGAACGCGGATCCGCAGCCTCATCTCGCAGGTGCAGCCCGCCGGTGGAACCGAGATCTTCCCGGCGCTCGACCGAGCGTACGGGCTCCTCAACGTCACCGAGGCGCGCAAGAAACACGTGATCCTCTTGACCGATGGCAAGGCGCCGTCGGGAGGGATCCGTGAGCTTGTCTCGCAGATGATCGCCGAGTCGATCACCGTGACGAGCGTGGGGCTCGGCAGCGAGGTCGACGAGCAGCTCCTCCGGACGATCGCGGAGGTCGGTGGCGGTCGCTATCACCACGCGCCAGACCCGAACAGCCTGCCGCGGATCTTCACGAAGGAGACGGAGCGCATCGCGCGTGCGGCAGCGGTGGAGGAGTGGTTCCCGGTCGTGCAGACCGACCACGCGTCGTTCCTGAAGCGCCTCGACGTTCGGAGCGCGCCGCTGCTCCACGGCTACGTGACGACGAGGCTCAAGCCGCCGCCGGCGGTTCAGCTCCTCGCCAACGCCGACACCGACGAGCCGATCCTCGCGCGTTGGCGAGTGGGGACCGGATGGGTGCTCGCCTGGACGACGGACGTCAAGACGCGCTGGGCCACCGAGTGGGTCGGCTGGTCCGGCTGGGAGAAGTTCTGGGGGCAGCTCGTCCGCGAGCACATGCGCACGAAGGACCGGCATGAGCTCGAGCTCCGCGCCGAGCTCCGCAGCGGCATCCTCCACGCCTCGGTCGACGCGTTCACGGCCGACGAGCGGTTCGACAACCAGCTCGACTCGCGGCTCACGATCACAGGCCCGCTCCCCGGCAGCGACAAGCGCGTCGTGCCGATGCGGCAGACTGCGCCGGGGCGCTACGAAGTCGAGGTCCCGCTCGAGAAGCACGGCTCGTTCTTGCTGCGCGCCGAGCACGTTCGCGAGCTCGAGGACGGGACGCTCCGCCCGGTCGCCGTGAGCCGAGGTCACGTATCGAACCCGTACCCTCGCGAGTACGCGTCCTTCAAGACCGACGAGGCGACCCTCGAGCGGCTCTCCCTCGTCGGTGGAGGGAGCTTCGCGCCGGATGGCCTCGCGCGCGTCGTCGATCCGGCTGGCGAGCGCATCCCCTCGCACGGGGAGCTGTGGTCGCGCGCAGTGATGGCGGCGATCGCTGTGTTCCTCATGGATCTCCTGCTGCGCCGCGTGCGCCTTTTTGATCGCTCGTTCCGCGTCGCCCGCGCGCGAGCATCAGCTCGTGGCGGCTCGAAGCGGCTCGCCCGCGGTTGATGTGCTAGTTTCCCCGGTCCTCATGGACCGACCGATCCGAAGCGAAGACGACCTGCTCGCCATCTTCTTCGAGGCGTGCTCGAGCGAGCAGCTGCTCGGCGTCGAGTCCGAGAAGTTCGGCGTCGTGCGAGGAACGCTCGCGCCGCTCCGCTACCATGGCCCCGGTGCGAGCGTGGAGACGCTGTTCGAGCGCCTCTCCAAGGCGCACGGCTGGCGACCCGTCGTCGAGAAGCCGGGGGCGCCTGTCGTTGCTCTCGAGCGCATCGGGCGACACGGGCGGACGGCGAGCATCACGCTCGAGCCCGGCGCGCAGTTCGAGCTGTCGGGCGAGGCTCTCTCGGACGTGCATCAGGTCGACGCCGAGCTCGAGGAGCACCTCGGCGAACTCGAGGCGGTGTCCGAGGGCCTCGATCTCGCGTGGCTCGCGACCGGCTTCCACCCGCTCGCGCGGCAGGACGAGCTCCCGTGGGTCCCGAAGGACCGCTACGCCATCATGCGCGAGTACTTCCCGACGCGCGGCTCACGCGGCCTCGACATGATGCGCCGCACGGCGACGGTTCAGGTGAACCTCGACTTCTCGAGCGAAGCGGACGCGATGCGAAAGCTCTCGATCGCGCTTCGCCTCTCGCCCATCGCCACGGCGATCTTCGCGAACTCGCCCCTCCTCGAGGGGCGACCGACCGGCCGGCTCTCGGAGCGCGCGTGCGTGTGGCTCGACGCCGATCCCGATCGAACCGGGCTCCTGCCCAAGCTGTGGCGACCGGGCGCCACGTTCCGCGACTACGCGGCGTTCGCCCTCGATGCGCCGATGTACCTCTTCAAGCGCGAGGGCACGGTGTTCGCGAACACTGGCCAGTCTTTCCGCAGCTTCTGGCAGGACGGCTTCGAGGGTGAGCGGCCGACGACCGGCGATTGGAAGATGCATCTCGCGACGATGTTCCCCGAGGTGCGGCTGAAGACGACGCTCGAGATGCGGAGCGCCGACTCCCAGCCGCGCAGCACCTACGCTGCGCTCGCCGCCCTGTGGGCCGGCCTGCTCTACGACGAGCGAGCGCTCGGTGAGGCGGAGGAGCTCGTCGCGCCGCTCCGTCATGAGGAGCTGGCGCTCGCACGTCGAGGCATCGCGGAGCGTGGTCTCGAGGTCCGCGAAGGGAGCGTCGACGTCCGTGAACTCGCCGAGCGCATGCTCGGCATCGCACGCGGAGGGCTGTCGCGCCGTGCACGACTCGACGCGAGTGGTCGTGACGAAGGCCGACACCTCGACGCGCTCGAGGCGCTCGTATCGACTGGGCGCTCGCCCGCGCATCGCCTGCTCGAGGCCGTCGGGCACAGCCCCGATCCGGCGTCGATCCTCGCCGCCGCGCGGATCGGGGACTGAGCGTCGGTTTGCGGCGGAGCCGTCGTCGCGGGGCGTGCACGCTCGTTTCGCGTCGCTCTTCCGCCTAGCGGGTGCCTATTCGGCGCTCGGGGTGCAGCCGATCTGCGCGCCAAGCTCGATCGCGGACCGCTCGACCTTCGCGAGCTCCTTCGCGAATCGACGGCGCGACTCCTCGGGCACATCCGGTTGCCACCCGTCGAGCTCGATCCGCCGCCTGAGCTCAAGGGCCACGTCGTACGCTCGCTGCAGCGAACGGGCCATCGAGTCGGGCTCTTGCTTCGTCGACGCCAGCTTCGTCTGCGCGTCTTCGAGCTCGCGGTAGAGGTCGGCGATGGCCCGCGGCGGCGTGTAGCCATAAAGCCCCTGGCAGCGATCGGCGCGTGGCCCGACGAGGACCGGCGAACGGTCGGCGCTCGAGTCCTTGCGTGCTGCCGAGGAGCCGTCGCGGAACGAGAAGTGGAGCCCTCGCACCGTGAGACGACTCGACGGGGCCTCGCCGCGCGGGCGGAGCTCGCTCGCTTCGAGCGCCTTCACGAGGCAACCCTCGAAGGTCTGCGGTACCTTGCCTCCGCGTCCCTCGAGCGCCGCGACTCGGGCATTCCGGATCGCGCCGGTGGCTGCCTCGGCTTCGAGCTCGACGGTCGCGTCGTACTCGCCCACGAACCCCGCCGATTCGAAGGCCTCTTCGTAGCAGCCGAGCACCTTGGGGAGTCGCGCGGGCGAGGCGGACTCGCGCACGTCGGCGGCGAGCCCTGCGCCGCCGCAACCGGTAAGCGAGAGGGCCGTGACCAGCAAGGCGGCCCTCATCGCGGCCTCGCCAGGATCGACCGATCGACGGAGCCGTAGTCGGGGAAGCGTCGGGCGCCTGAGCGAACCCCGTTGTAGTTCATGAGGACCGAGGGCGATTGCGCGCTGCCGCCGAGGTCGACGGAGCGGGCGCACGCGACGGTCGGAAGCGTGAGCGCGAGCAAGGCGACGAGGTGACGGCGCTGCATTGGAAGGTCGCGAGACTACACCGAAAAGTGTGCGCCAACGCTCCTCAATTCCGTGTACCGTACGACACTGTGGAGTCGCTCGCCGCCGTCGTGTCGCGAATGGGCCCGCTGCTCGAGTCGGAGGCGGTCGGTTGGGTGATCCGCCTCGCGCGGTGCGTCGAGGCTCTGCACCAGTCCGGAGCTGCGCACGGCTCGATCGCGGCCGACGCCATCCTCGTGGACGGGCACACGCCGACCTCGAGTGGGCGGCTCCTCGCGCCCCACGAGACCGCGCGCGTCCCGGGTTACCAGTGCCCCGAGCGAGACGTGTTCGGTCGCCCGACGGCCGCGGACGACGCGTGGGCTGTCGGGGTCACCCTGTACGTGCTCCTGACCGGCTCGCTTCCCCACGGCGGCGGCTCGGACGTCGAGGTGCGGCAGCGCATGGCGCAAGGCGCCTGTGCTCCGCTTTCCGTCTTTGGGGTCGACGACGAAGAGCTGCAGGGCCTCGTCGATCGATGCCTCGCGCGCGCTCAGCCCCAGCGGATCGCTCGGGTCGCTGAGCTACGGTCCCTCCTCGAAGGGTGGGGCGCCGCTCACGGGGTCGCGTCTCTCCCTCCGCTCGACGGCGGCGCCGCGCACGCCGCGCCCGCGCCGGACGAGGATGACGACGACGACAACGCCGCGACGCAGATGCGCGACGTCGGCGACATCCAGGCCTTGCTCGCGGCCGCGACCGCCGCGCCCAGCCCTCCGCCGCTCTCAGCCACGCCGCTGAGTCCGGTAGCGCCCGCGTTCCCTGCGCGCCCGGCGAGTCCCGCAGCTCCGGCCTTTCCTGCTGTCTCGCCTGCACCGGTGCTCCCGCCCGGACCCGCTCGCGAGCAGCAGTCGACGATGCGAAGCCTCGGCGTTCCGCCCGAGCTCGCGAGCCGGCCTCGACCTCGACCCGCCGTGGAGGAGGCCGACTACGACGACGATGAAGATGACGGCGACGGTGCGACCCTGATGCTCGACGTCGGACCGCTCGACGTCAACGCCGCCATCGCCGAGTCGTTGAACCGCGCGCCCAGGGCCCCAAGTCCCGCGCGGACCGAGCCCATGCCCGGCAGCGGCAGCGCGGTCGACGAGCTGCTCGATCGCCCCTGGCGATCAAGCGCTCCTGGCCCGGAGCCGCTCGCCGGCCTCTCGGGGCAGCGAGCGTCTGCGGCGCCTCTCCACGCTCCACCGGCTGGGGTGCTCGCCGCCCTGCCTGGTGCCGCGTCGTCGGGCAATTTCGCAGGATATTCGCTCCCGACGCCGCCGACCGGACCGGTCCCACCGATGGCCCCCGCGCAGGGGTCGGAGGGACGTGGCCTGAAGATCGCCCTCGCGATCGGCGTCGTCTTGCTCGTCGTGGTCGTCTCGCTCGTTGTCGTCCTTTACCTGAAAAAGCAGGGATGAGGCGCGCGTCGACGTGGGCCGCTCGCACACCCTCGAAGGCCTACCTCGGCGCATTGGCTTGCGCCGGTGGCTCCTGAGTCGCTAGGAAGACTTCACCATGATCAGCTCCGACCTCGCGAACCGCCTCGACGCGGTCATCGACTCCCGGCGCGTCGAGCTCCACGAACTCGCGCGCTCGATCCACGGAAGCCCCGAGCTCGCCTTCGCCGAACATCGCGCGAGCGCCTGGATCGTCGAGCTTTGCAGCCGACACGGTCGCCCGACCGAGCGGCCCTTCGGCGGCCTCGACACCGCGCTCGCTGCGCGCGCCGGCAAGAGCGGGCCGCACGTCGCGGTGCTCGCCGAGTACGATGCGCTCCCCGAGATCGGCCACGCCTGCGGGCACAACCTGATCGCTGCCGGGGCCGTCGGCGCGTTCCTCGCGCTCGCGACCGTCGCTGACGAGCTCGGTGGTCGCGTGACGCTCGTCGGGACGCCGGCAGAAGAGGGGGGAGGCGGCAAGATCAAGCTCCTCGAGGCGGGGGCCTTCCGTGACGTCGACGCCGCGATGATGTTCCACCCGTTCGATCGGGATCTCGTCGCGCACCCGACGCTCGCGACCTATTGGCTCGAGATGACGTTCAAGGGGCGCCCGGCTCACGCGGCGGTCGCGCCGCACGACGGGGCGAGCGCGCTCACCGCGTGCATGGACACCTTCCGCCTCGTCGATGGACAGCGCGTCCACTTTCGCGACGGCGTGCGCGTCCACGGTTTCATCAAGGACGGCGGCGAGGCCGTCAACATCATCCCCGAGCGCGCGGTCTGCCAGTTCAGCGTGCGCTCCTTCGACCTCGGCGAGCTCGAGCGCGTGCGGGCGATCGTCGAGCGCTGCGCGCGGGCCGCGGCGATGGCCTCCGACGTCGAGGTCTCGATAGAGTCGAGGCAGGGCTACCGCAACATGCGGAACAACCTGCCGATGGCCGAGCGATTCGCGGCGCACCTCGAGTCACTCGGGCGAAGCGCGGTGCTCACTGACCCCGACGTCGGCACTGGCAGCACGGACATGGGTGATGTGTCGTACGCCGTGCCCGCGATTCACCCGTGGCTCGCGATCTGCGACCGCGGCGAGGCGCTCTGCCACCAGCGGCGTTTCGCCGAGTGTGCGGTGAGCGAGCGCGGGCTAGACAGCATGATCCTGGCCGCGAAAGCGATGGCGCGGACGGCGGCCGAGTTGCTCGTCGACCCCGAGCTTCGACGCTCCGCCAAGAGCTTCTTCGACGCGAGCACCGCGGGTTGACCCGAGGATGACCTTCTCCGCCGAGATCATGGTGAGCCTCGTGGCCCTCGCGGGACTCGAGATCGTGCTCGGGATCGACAACATCGTGTTCCTCGCGATCATGGTCGAGCGCCTCCCCGCGGCGGAGCGAAGGCTCGCCTATCGCCTCGGCCTCGGCGCTGCGCTCATCTCGAGGCTCGCGTTGCTCTTCACGCTTTCTTGGATGATGAAGCTGACGCGCCCGCTCTTCGAGGTGCTCGGCCACGCGCTCTCGGGGCGCGACCTCATCCTCCTTTTCGGCGGGGCCTTCCTCGTGTTCAAGGCGAGTCGCGAGATCTTCGAGAAGGTGGAGCTCTCTGCGGAGGAGGCGCACGAGGCGTCGGGGCGCTCGCGTGGGCTCCTCGGGACGGTCGTGCAGATCATGTTCGTCGACATCGTCTTCTCGCTCGACTCGGTGATCACCGCGGTCGGGATTGCGAAGCAGCTCTGGGTGATGTCGACGGCGATGGTGCTCGCCGTGATCGTCATGATGCTCTTCGCGGGTGCGGTCGGTGAGTTCGTTTCGAAGAACCCCTCGATGCAGATCCTCGCCTTGTCGTTCCTCCTGCTCATCGGCGTGCTGCTCGTCGCCGAGGGCTTCGGTCAACACGTGAGCAAGGGCTACGTGTACTCGGCGATGGGCTTCTCGCTCACGGTCGAGCTCGCGCAGCTCCGCCGTCGCAAGAGGGCCCTCGCCCGCCTCGCGCGTCCGGCGCAAGACTGAGCCTCGGCGTCCTGCCGCGTGCCGCTCGAGCGTGATGCTGCGACGGGTCGGCCTCGACGCGCTGCGTCGCGCTTGGGCCCGCTCGCCGTCCTTGCAATTCTCGGAGAACCGTTCAAAGTCTTCGGCCGAAGCGAGGTAGCCACGTGACCGAGTTCAGCCTGAAAGAGCACGGAATCAACGTCACCAACATCATCCGCAACGCGGCACCTGCCGTCCTCTATGAGCTCGCGCTCCGGCACGAGAAGGGCAGCGCGATCAGCTCGAACGGCGCCCTCGTCGCGCTCTCGGGCGCGAAGACCGGTCGAAGCCCGAAGGACAAGCGCGTCGTCGACGAGCCCACGTCGTCCGGCAACATTTGGTGGGGCAACGTCAACATCAAGCTTGACGAGCACACCTTCCAGATCAACCGCGAGCGCGCGATCGACTACCTCAACACGCGCGACTTCCTCTACTGCGTCGACGGCTTCGCCGGCTGGGACCCGCAGTACCGGATCAAGGTCCGCATCATCTGCGCGCGCGCCTACCACGCGCTCTTCATGCAGAACATGCTCATCCGCCCGACGGTCGAGCAGCTGAAGGACTTCGGCTCGCCCGACTACGTCATCTTCAACGGCGGCGCGTTCCCGGCGAACCGTTACACGACCGGCATGACCAGCACGACGACGATCGACCTTAACTTCGCCGCGCGCGAGTTCGTCATCCTCGGCACGCAGTACGCGGGCGAGATGAAGAAGGGCGTCTTCACGATCATGCACTACCTGATGCCGAAGCAGGGCGTGCTCTCGATGCACTGCTCGGCGACGGAGGGAGAGAAGGGCGACACATCGATCCTGTTCGGCCTCTCGGGTACGGGCAAGACCACGCTCTCGGCCGATCCCAAGCGCAAGCTCATCGGCGACGACGAGCACTGCTGGACCGACAACGGCATCTTCAATGTCGAGGGCGGCTGCTACGCCAAGATGATCAACCTGACCGAGGAGGCGGAGCCCGACATCTTCCGCGCCATTCGGTTCGGCTCGGTCCTCGAGAACGTCGTCTACGACGAGCACTCGCGCGTGGTCGACTACACGAATACGTCGATCACCGACAACACGCGCGGCTCCTACCCGATCGAGTACATCCCCAACGCGAAGCTCCCGTGCGTCGGCACGCACCCCGACAACATCATCTTCCTCACCTGTGACGCTTTCGGCGTGCTTCCGCCGGTGAGCAAGCTGACGCCCGAGCAGGCGATGTACCACTTCATCAGCGGCTACACCGCGAAGGTCGCCGGCACCGAGATGGGAGTGAAGGACCCCGAGGCGACGTTCTCGCCGTGCTTCAGCGGCCCGTTCCTCGTTTGGCATCCGACGAAGTACGCCGAGCTCCTCGCAGAGAAGATGAAGGAGCACAAGGCGAATGCGTGGCTCGTCAACACCGGTTGGTCCGGCGGAGGCTACGGCGTCGGCTCGCGCATGAAGCTCAAGTACACGCGCGCGATCATCGACGCGATCCACAACGGCGAGCTCGCGGGCGCTGCGACGACCGAGGACCCGATGTTCGGGCTCCAGATCCCGAACGCGGTGACGGGGGTCCCGAGCGAGCTCCTCATCGCGCGGAGCACCTGGGCCGACAAGGCCGCCTACGACGCTGCGGCGCTCCGACTCGCGAATCTCTTCAAGACGAACTTCAAGAAGTACGAAGAGGGCGCGGCGCCGGGCGTCGTCGCCGCGGGTCCTCGGCTCTGACCCAAGTCGAGGAGGCTACGCACGCATGACGACGGACCGCCCCTTCAAGGTGCTCGGCGTCCAGCAGATCGCGATCGGGGCTCGGGACAACGCGAGCCTCGTCGCGCTCTGGGTCGGCCTCCTTGGGCTCGAGGTGACGGGCTCGTACCGCAGCGAGCGTGAGAACGTCGACGAGCAGATCGCGGTGTGCGGCACCGGTGACGCGGCGGTCGAGATCGACCTCATGCAGCCCATCGATCCCGAGGCGCGCCCTCGGGTCCATGAGCCCGCGCTGAACCACATCGGACTGTGGGTCGACGATCTTCGGGCGGCCGTCGACTGGCTCACGGCTCGAGGCGTGCGCTTCACTCCTGGCGGGATCCGTCGGGGAGCGGCCGGTCACGACGTGTGCTTCATCCACCCGAAGGGGGACGCGACCGCGCCGCGCGGTGGCGAGGGTGTCCTCCTCGAGCTGGTGCAGGCGCCCGTCGACCGGGGCGGCAGGCCTCGCCCGTAACGTCGTCGCGTCAGCCGCGCGCTTCGAGGCGTCGTTCGACCGCGAGGCCCGCGAGGAGCAGCCGCATCGCGACGGACACCTGCTCTATGATGCGCGGTACGCCGTGGAGCTTCGCGGACCAGCCGACGAGCGCCGCGAACCAGACTTGTTGGAGCAGCAGGGCGACCGCGAGCTCATCCGCCGTGGGCTCTCCCTCCGGTTCCGGATGGTCGGGCCCGCGCATGGCGGAGACCAGCATGCGGTAGATGTGCGACTGGTACGCGACGATGTTGCTCGCGACCTCGGGCTCGCCCGACGCCATCGCCTTGATGATCGCCCGCGCGTAGTTTGGCTTCTTGCACATCGTCCGCGTCAGCGCGTCGAAGAACTCGGTGACCCGCGCGAGGGCCGTGGAGCCGCTCGGTGGCCGCCTGTCGAGGCGCTTCTCGAGGACCTCGGTCTCGCGCTCGAGCGCCGCCGAGAGCAAGTCCTCCTTGCCGCGAAAGCTCTTGTAGAGGGTGCCGAGGGCCACCCCCGCCTGCTGCGCCACGTCGCGTTGGCGCACGTTCTCGAAGCCGCCCTCCTCGGCGAGGCGGATGGCGACGTCGAGGATCCGGTCGCGGCGGTCTTTGTCGGCGTCGACAGGGCTGGATTGGGCGGACTTCGCTCGGCTACGGCGCGCCATGCGACAAGACTAGAACAAGTTTCTCTGCGCGGCAGCAGACCTTGAAACGTATTTCATTTGTCCGCCCGCTCAGTACTTGCCGGCGATGGTGATGGAGAAGGCCGGTCCGCTCGTCGGGGCGGTGGGGCCGGGGCTTGCGAGGTTCGCGACGTCCTGGTGGTCGAGGCTCCAGGGCGTGTGCGAGACGGCGGCGGTCAGGCCGACCCGCGCACCGACGTAGAGGCCGCGCGCCTCAGAGCCGCGCCCGACGACGCGGTACGACGCGTCCATCGCCGCCTCGACGACCACCGTGACGCTCTCGAGCGTGGCCGGGCCGGTCGCGGACGCGAGCTTGTCGAAGGTGAGGGGGCCTGAGGCGACGCGGCTCGAGCCTAGCCGGAGCTCGTTTCGGAGGACACCGACGGACGCGCTCGGGTAGAGCAGCACGTCGGGGCGCGAGAGCACGACGTATCCGGCGCCGGCCATGCCGCCGAGCGTCGTGAGCGCGATCTCGCCGTCGCTCGTCGTCGTGGCGTATCGGAGCCGGAGCGGCAGGACGAAGCGCTCGAGATGGATCGCGGCGCGCGGCTCGAGGAGGACGGCAAACCGGCCGAGCTCACCGAGCGCGAGGCGGCGCGCCGCGTCCGCGAGGCCCGCCCGATCGGTGAGCCACATCGAGCCGATGCCGACCCCGACGACCACGCTGGGCGGCACGGAGGGCGGGGGCGGTCGGTCATCGTCGTCGTCGCCGATGGACGCTTCCTCGTCGACCTGGTTGGCCTGGGCGCTCGCGTCACGGGGCGCGTAGAGCGCCAGCACGAACGCGAGCGTGCAGAGGAGGCGAGGGCGTCGGGCAGGCATGCGAGCAGTGTAGTCGCGGTCGGGGTCGAGGGCGATCTTCGGACGTCTCGAACGCGCTTGATTTCGACGGCGAAAGAGCATCGCATGGGGATGCGAGCGTAACCGAGGAGGACGACGATGGCGTGTGCAGGCTGCGGTGGGTTGACGATCGTGTTCAAGTGGCGATGCACGAATCAGGCGTGCGGCTTCGTCTGGTGCAACAACTGCGCGGCGGGGTGGCTCTTCCGGTCGTGTCCGAGTTGTGGGAATCGCTGCGAGT
>Ga0194129_10005110_pt1 | contig 16962 bp, 15 predicted proteins | sample TA2KigCa35mmetaG_FD_150862 | JGI IMG/M metagenome (GOLD analysis project Ga0194129, IMG submission 150862) | Freshwater microbial communities from Lake Tanganyika, Tanzania - TA2015038 Kigoma Deep Cast 35m | ecosystem: Environmental > Aquatic > Freshwater > Lake | place: Tanzania: Lake...
TGCTTTCATTGCCGGCGTACGTTAATGAATCAACGATTGTTATCTCATCGTCAGTGGTCGCCAATAGATGTCGAACAAAGTTGGAACCGATGAATCCCGCGGCTCCAGTCACAAGGGTTCTCGTCATCGATTCACCTCGACGATGCTGTCATCTCCGATTACCACACTTCCATTCGAGTCACTTGACAAGACCACAGTGCTCCGTTGCCCCACGATTGAATGGCGCAGGCAACCGGACCCCCGAACTGTTCCGCCACGGAATATCACCGAATCGCTCACGGTCGATCCGTCAATAGTCACATCAGGTCCAATAGTTACGAACGGGCCAATTGAACAATCTGTAAGTCTGGCTGTTGGATCGATAACAACCGGAGGTATGAGAGTGACACCGGGAGGGGCGCTGTATTCACTCGTTGCGTCGAGAAGGAGCGTCGCGGAATTGCACTCGAGAAATGAATGCGGATTACCAGTGTCGTACCACCACCCATCAATTGAACTGACACCTACGACATGTCCAGTGGAGACGAGGGTCTGTATCGCGTCGGTGATCTCCAACTCTCCTCGGGTCGAAGGCGAGATTGCATCAATTGCGTCGTGGATGACCGGCGTGAAGAGGTACGTCCCGACGAGCGCCAGATTTGATGGCGGTTCTTCGGGTTTTTCGACCACATCCACAAGTTGATTTGAACCATTTACCGTAGCCACACCGAACAAGGAAGGATTCGGGACCGGCTTTACGGCGACTTGTGCGACGCGGCCGTCCCGCGCGTGACCCATTGAGAAATCAGTTAGGAGAAAACTGAGTCCACTCTCAAACATATTGTCACCGAGATACATCACAAATGCGTCCTGACCAAGCTTTGCGCCGGCAATCTTCACGCAGTGTGCCAATCCCAGTGGGGATTGCTGTCGGACATATGAGATGTCGGCACTGAAGTCACTTCCATCTCCGACTGAACCAACAACCTGGTCTGCCGTATCCCCAACGACAATGACTATGTCTTCGATTCCTGCCTCCACCATCTTGGCGATGGCGCGATGGAGAATCGGTTGATTGCCAACCGGCAATAACTGTTTCGCGATCGTGTGGGTGAAAGGTCTCATTCGAGTGCCGGCTCCACCGGAAAGAATCAAACCCCTCACAATCTGAATGTTAACGCCACGGTGCCGATCCAAGATCGACGAAGTATCACATTGGCCCAACGACACTTCTCAGGCTCTTGTGGCTTAACGGCTGAAGAGCGAACCAGGGTGACCTTGGTCAGAGGAAGATCTTTGCTGGAAGGACCATTGATCTAGGGCCATCAGTACCGGATCATGTCCTGTTCGCTCTCGAAGTGTCTCAAATAGCCGTCTTAGGCGAATGAAAGTCAATCCTTCATGTCGACGGCACGTCTATGATGAGAACGCGTGAGAGTCAGAAGACCTGAAGCGCTGACTTCACGTTTTACGGCGACTATTGCTTCACTGATTCTCTTGATGGTCATTCCCCTCTACATGATGTGGGAAGTTCTGTTCCTTGACCCTCATGTACATCTGGCAAACCCGGGGCGACTGCCGGAGGGCAGTGCAGTGACCGATCTGGATGGAGCGGCACGACTCTCCTACATCCTCTCGGGTATGCGATTTCCTTGGTCAGAGTCTCCCTTCATCTCAAGTCCCAAGGGAGCCGGTATTTGGCGCCTAGAGACCACAACGCAGTCGATCCAGGTCATTTTCTTGTGGTGCATGTCGCGCATCTTCGCTCCAATGATGAGCGGAAATCTCCTCATCTTCATCGGGTGGTTCATGACGGGAGTCGCGGTCTATTGGCTCGGCCGAACGATTGGTGGCAGTCGAATCGCCTCCCTTGCGGCAGCCCTATTTGTTCAATTACTTCCCAATCTTCGGTTCATGGCTGCCAACTTCACCAGTTATGTGTTCATTTGCATCCCGGTACTCGTACTCATTCTCACGCTGAGATTTCGACAGGAACCTTCCCGTCGCAATGTCTTTGTACTCGGGTGCGGACTGTTGTTCGTCTTCCTCTTTGACCCGTACTTCTCACTCTTCTCTCTGTTAATCGTGGTCATCCTGCTTGTGCCCGAGGTCGTGGGACTAGCCAACAAGAAGTGCTTCGGGATTCCATGTTCCATCCCAGTCAAGGTTGCTCTTGTCTGGCTTGCAAGCACACTCGTTCTGATTCTCGCATCAGTCCTGCCACACTTCATGAGCAATGTCGGTTCCGATCGAAGCATCTCAGTGGCATCCCGACTTGATGCACGAAATTCTTCGCTGAACTTCGACGCGTGGCTATTCTCCCCGACTACTGGGGTCGGAACAGTACTACCTCTTCTATCGTTCATCACCCTCCTCTCAACGCTGCGAACATCAGAAATTCAACGACGAAGACTCGCAGTTGTTTGCGGTCTGTTCTTCTTGATCTCAACTCGCTTTTCTATTCCGGGAACTGAATTGATTTTTGCTCCTGCAGAGATTCTCCGATTCCTCATGCCCGGTGTTCGATTCTTTGATCGAGCTTCGCTAGTTGCCATTCCGATCGCGGTCGTCATCGGATTTGTTCAGTCGGAGAGATTGTCATTCAATTTCTCGTCAACCATCAGATCGGTAGCGCCACCTCTTCTTCTCTTGTGTCTCTTGGTAACGAGCCTTCCCAATATCTCAAGACCAGGTACAACGCGGAGCTTCAATGATTGGGGAGAGATTCGAAGAGAGTTGGCAATTGCCGAAAATCCGCGCGTTCTTGCGCTCCCCCTTTCTCGGCGAGGAAGAGATTGGATTGAGCAAGCGAGCTTTCAGACCCCACTAATGAACGACTATGTCGAATCGGTGTTTGACCGGGAAGTCATGCTCCAGGCAAGTCATGGTCCGGGTGCGCTCGCGGCGTTTCTTCGAGAGAACGGCATTACTCATCTCATAATCATTCCGAGCGAGCTCTCTGAAGTATTGACCTACAAATTTGAGAGTCCTAGGTTCTCAAGAGTTGCCTCAATCCGGCTCGATGGATTCGGCGAAGGACCGGACTTTGATGCTGGCCTCTATTCGTATTCGACTCTTCCCGGGGATATGTCGTGCAACGGATGTGGATTTGGAAGGTTCCTGATACCGAAATTCATCGTGTCCGGGGATCTGGTGTATCCACCGGACATCATCCAACCCGGCAAGAAGTGGTGGTGGACTGGATCTGGGAACGTCATGATCAGTTCGTCACTTGGTGGCGTTAGAGAGCATCAAGCGGAATTGGGCGTGAAGTTGTCATTGGCACCATGCGCCACGCAAGCTCAAGTGACAATCTCAAGTGGTGGGAGGAGAACAAGTATGAGTCTTACGAGTGACGCTCGAGAGAAGAACTTCTTATTGCAGTCCAATCAGACTGGGGAAGGTTCCGTAGCGTTGCAGATCAGAGGAGAATCTTGCATTCCAGTAGGCGACTTTCGCACGATGCTCGTTCAAGTGGAGCCCTATGTGGTAGTCGATAGACCAAAGTGAACCTACTCACTTCTCCAACAGATCAAAGATGACGACATCAAGGGGTCTAAGAATCTCAGAGTTGAGATCTGAAACTTCAGTCACAAACTCTGTCCGCACGAATCTCTTCTTTGTTAGAAAATGCGTAGCTGAATAGAAGTCACCTGGAACCATGAGGTTTCGATGAAGGTAGACCCGGTTGACGCCTCTCTTCAGAAGCACACTTAGAGTCTGGTCGTCTACCGGAGTAGGCAGGGCCAGTTCTGCGTCGTAACGAGAGACGAAATCACGACCGTTTGCGAGCGTGTCTCCAGTGAACATTTGTGCCAACTGGATGTATCGAATCGGGAATCCCCACTCCCTGTCATATGTAAAATCCGGATAATGTGCAGAAATTGTTGTCTCGCCCGACCCAGGAATCTGTTCATAGAAATCTTCTACTGGGGCAAGTGAGTTTCGTTCGTAGAAGGTACGTGAGCGCGGCACACTGTCGAGCACAGCAACTGAGACAACCAAGACGATCACGGCCAACCGACCTGCGCGATTCGTCCGTTGTGCCAATTGTGCCAGAGCTACTTGAAACGCCGCAACTGCAACAAAAGACAGAAGTAGGGGGATTGTCTTTACATAATTCCCGACGCCGCGAAGAGGGAAGAAGATGGCGAAATAGGCATCGCTCAACATGCTGAAATTCGGGAAGCGATAGACAACGAGCGTGATGAGGACGGTCATCGCCAGGGAGAGAGAGATCCAGCGCTTGGGCACTAGAAGGCGGTTGCCTCGCAGAATCATGACAACGGCAGCGAAAGATCCAATGACAACTGGGAGCGAGACCCATCCCGCCTCTGGTCTTGGAATTGCATCAGGTAGCAGAATCGACACCCAATGGTATGGACGGGAGATCAAACCAAGTGGATCAAGCAGCTGATCCGATGCTTGAACCGGCCGAATCTGCTCTCCAGTCAGGCGATCGGTGAACAGATAGATCTGTGAACCAATGAGAGGCAATGACCCTCCGAACGTCCCCACAACAAGTGGCCAACTTTGAATCAGCGCTCGAGACGGACGACTATTGGTGCCCCAGAGGATGCCGATGGCGAATCCAGCGGCCAAGATGGAAAAGACGAATCCGTTATAGGCATTGCTCAGCATCTGGAGCCCCAGAAACATTCCAGCCCATTGGAAATTTGCGGATGAGGGTACACGATATTGGCGAAAGATGCACCCAAGCGCGAGCAGACCAGGTACCAGGATGTTGTTCGCAAGCGGTGTTCGAGTCGTCAGCAGAACCTCAGAGGACGCAATGGCCAATATGGTGAACAAGAACGCACATGCACGTGATCTGAAGAACTGCCAACCCAGAAAATAGCCAGCAATCAAGTTCGAGAAAAAGCTGATCACAGGGAGCAGAGAGAACAGGATGATGGTGGATTCGAAGGAGCAACTCCGAGACTTGGCGAGAAAGATTCGCCATTGATCAATCAAGTTATAGGTTGCAAACCGTGACACATCGAACCCTTCTGGATACGCAATGTGATGGGCGCGGCCGGATCCAATGAGACCCTCGCATTGACTCCAAACCCACCAGAGAGTGCCTTCCGTATCCGTGTTCGCCATCCCGATCGTTTCGGTTGGTGACAGGATGGTGTGAGAGAGAAGGAGAACTGTGACGAGGCAGAGCCCGGCTAATGGAACCGTATGGCGAGCTCCTCTGAAGTCTTTACTTGACATGAGCCTGGACATTTAACTCTAGGCCCTCGCTGACCCAGACTAACTACGTACTTGAGAAGAAGATGCAGACTGAAAGGGACCTCGGATTCGGTGGACGCGTTCAATTGAGGTCTCTTGTTCGGCGCAGGACACATTTGACGCGTCCGCGACCTCGACAACTCAATGCTGACCAACTGTCTTGAACCCATGTAGCCCTGTCTTGCCTAATGTGGAGAGGTGATCCGGTTGAAGACATCGCCGATGCAAGAGAGAGTCTCCTTGGTCGCTCTTGCAGCCTTGGTTGTGGCTCGTTACTTCAATCTGACAGGGCCTTTTCCCGGCCAACTCGTTCTGGTCATTGTCCTGGTCTTAGGTTTCGGTGTCATGTTGCCGACTTCAGATGGCGTAGGCCCGTCGGATCAACCTCACCGTGCAACCATCCTGACGTCGCCGGTATTTCCAGTTTTTCTTTCTTTGATGGGAGTGCTGGCATGCATCGTTTATGCAAAGTATCAATTTTCCGATTTTTTGAAGGTCGGGTATGACGACTCTTTCATCACTTTCAGATATGCCAAGAACCTTGCGGATTTCGGGGGTCTTCGATTCAACCCGGGCGACAACAGCAACAGTGCCAGTTCTCTGACGTTCACAGTTCTGCTCGCGTTTCTCGATCGACTCACACCGTTATCTTCTCTCTGGAATGCCAACGTTCTGAATCTCGTTGGTATGTATTCTCTTCTGTATTGGCCGATCCGCGCGATTTTTGTCCGCACAAGGCCGATGCGGGCGTTGTTGATCTCACTGCCGCTAGCGGGAATAGTTGGGGTGTATCCACCGCTGGTCTACTGGACATTCAGTGGTATGGAGACGACATTCTTTCTTGGTCTCATGATGGCGGCAGTCACATGGACGGCAGATCAGACAGCGGCGCAGGAGACTGACGTTCCAAGAAGTGATTGGAAGTTGGCACTTGTTCTTTCCATCTTGACTCTCACGCGGGTTGAGGGCGCATTGGCCGCGGGAGCTCTCGGGGCGTTACTCGCGTTCGATTATTGGCGGAAGACCGGTAGACGGTCGGTATTTTCAGCCAAGACAATCGGGCTTCTTCTCGTTTCACCACTGACGTTCATGTCACAACTCGTTTTCTATTGGTTGTACTACTCGTCCCCAGTCTCGGATCCGATTCACTTCAAAGATCTTGTTATGTACTATCAGCGAACTATCTCAGAGGCTGCCGACTCCCTAGAAGCCTTTCTCTTCCGAGTGAATGGTCCACTGCTCTTTCTCCTTGGATTGGCATCTGTGTGGCTTGTGCGGGTGAGGTTGACCGAGCGTCGAAGGTTTCGAGGAGTTCTACCGTCAGCGTTGACTTTTGTAGTTCTGTACATTTTCGGTTTGAGGAGTCCGTATAGCGACGAACAACGCTACGAATTGATGCTCATAGTCCCTCTGATCGCATTGTTGAGCTATGTTGTGGTGGAGGTAGTGAACCGACTGGATCTCAGGACAATTGTCGGAAAGACGACCGCCAGTCTCGTGATCTTCGGCCTGTGTCTTACTGGATTTCAGAATCTCTCACTCGGAGCACAGATCCATAGCCGCACTCAGACGTACTTGTATGTGCAGCAAGCGAGAATTGACGCTGGGAATTGGCTTGAGGCAAATACGTCCAGAGGTACAAGAGTTGTGTCATCGGATATCGGAGCGCTCAGTTTCTTTAACAACAGCAACGTTTATCTCGACGCAGCAGGACTCGTAAATCGAACTCAATTGTCCGCAGTTCGGAATGGTCGTGACATCTACAAGGCAATGAAGGATCAACGACCCGAATTTCTCGTTGATACGGTCGATGCGAGCGGAATGTCTGGGGTTGAACAGATCCTCTCCGACCCGCTGTCGTACTACATCGCAGGTTCAGGAGCTCGTACGACCTGCGGGTCGAGACCGATTTTCGTGAAAGAAGTACTCAAGACGTTTCCAGAATTTGCGATGGCTGGTCTCCAAGTCCGTATCTCCCGCATCATCGGGTTTACGTGTTAGCGAAACGCCTTCTGAACGAACAGACTTCCGAGCAACTGTTACCATTCCAAGGGTGACGAACATTCGGTTATCTCAAGTTCTTCAACAAGTGCAGGCTGACGTCGCGGAAAAGAGGCGTGCTGGCACCTATCCTCCCGGACTAGAGGAGGAGTTAGAGATTGAGTTCGCTGAGATCATCACAAGGGCAGCGGCTCAAGCTGAATGGCATCCCGCGGAACTGAAGAATCTCTTGATGAATTACCTTGCAGTTATTGATCATCTTGCAATGACGATCGTTGATCTTGAGTCGCGAGTCTCTCGCCTTGAGACGGAACGCTCGGGGAGGTGAGGTTGGCGCATACGCCAGTGGTGAGACAAGTGCTTGTAGGGGCGGCTGCGCACGATGCGATTACCAATATTGCCCTAGAAGTTGCCGCAAATCTTGAAAGCGAATTGAGGGGTTCGATCCACAGTTGGTTCGAACCAGATACGTCGGTCGCAGACCAGATCACCCACATCTCCAAAGCGAGTGGTGGATCGGATCAAGATGTCCTCGTCTATCACTTGAGTTATGGAATTCCGAAACTCACCGAATGGCTGTCAAGGCGAGTTGAGCGCATCGTAGTTTGGTATCACAACGTCACGCCTGCACATTACTTCGAGAAACTGTCTCCCGAGTTCGCTGCTGGTTTGATCCACGGTCGTGAAGAAATCAATCATCTTCGACCTCGTGCAGTACTTGCAATCGCCGACTCAAGCTTCAATGCTTCCGAGTTGAAGCAGAGTGGATACTCAGATGTTGTGGTTGCATCTCCACGTATGGCGATTGACCGTCTCGACGATGCGGGTCCTGACTACGGAATACTTGCAAGATTGTGGGAACAATTCCCTCGGGGGTTCATCCTTGCCGTCTCCCAGTTGTTGCCTCACAAGAGGGCAGATCACGCAGTCGAACTTGCTCACTTGTTACGGAAGTATCACGGAGTAGACGTGGGAGTCGTGTGGGCCGGCCCGGCGAGACAGCAGGTCTACCGACAAGCCATAGAGAAACTTCAAGAGCGCCTAAATGAACCTGGTTTCGTGATGCTCGACGTGGTCTCGGACAGCGAGCTTGCAGCTCTCTATCGAGGTTGCATCTGCTTTGTCGGCTTCAGTGAGCATGAGGGATTGTCTTTGCCGCCTCTGGAGGCGATGGCTAATCGTGCTCCCGTCGTCGTTCGCGCCGCGGGAGCCATTCCGGAGACTGTTGGAGATGGAGCGCTCCTGGTGTCAGCCGATATCGGTCTCTTGGAGTTCTCAGAGATAGTTGCTCATGTGGTGCAGAGCGAGGAAACGAGATCACTTCTGCGTAGACGGGGTGCAACCCATCTCAGGAAATTCGGACAAGATTCGTCAATTGCTCACGTCACGAGACTCATTGAAGCGTGCACAAGTTGAAGATTCTTTATGTGGTCCAACGTTATGGAGAACGAATAGTTGGCGGATCCGAGTCCGCATGTCGGGGCTTTGCGGAGAAACTCGTTGGCAGAGGACATCATGTTGAGGTCCTCACAAGTTGTGCGCACAGTTATGTTGATTGGGCTGATGAGTATCCTGCTGGTGAGACAAGTCTGAACGATGTGAAGATACATCGGCTTCCGGTCGTCCGTCGTCGAAGTGATTCTGAATTCGGTCCGGTGCACGACCACCTCATGAGGAATCCCTATTCGTCGCCTAGATCAGAGCAATTGCGTTGGGCACGCCTGATGGGACCCGAATTACGCGGACAAAGGGAGTGGTTGATGCGAAATGAGGCGCGTTTTGACGTCGCGATCTTCATGACCTATTTGTATGCGACCACGACCTTTGGTCTTCCAGTCCTAGCGGGCAGAATTCCCACTGTCCTTCAACCAACTGCCCACGACGAACCTCCGGCGTATGTGCCCCTTTACCAGAGCCTTTTCAGACTCCCAGATGGCTTTCTCTTCTTCACGGAAGAGGAAAGGGAGATCGTAAAGGCCATCTACGGAATCAATCCACTCGGAAGAGTGGTCGGCATCGGGCTTGATCAGATTGAAAGCCCGGGCCAACCGGAGAATGTCCGCGCGGACTTCGGGCTCGGAGGAAGTCCGTACGTGGTCTACGTCGGACGACTTGATGCGAGCAAGGGCGTCGGCGAATTGCTTCGATTCTTTAGGTCATACAGGGAGAGACACGACGGTTTGCTCAAGTTGGTGCTCGTCGGGGATGGCGAACTTGAAATTCCTGATGACGTGGACATCGTTAAGACTGGATTTGTTGATGAACAGACGAAGAGGGATGTGATCGCCGGGGCAACAGCGCTGATCCAGCCGTCGTACTTCGAGAGCTTCTCGATTGTCGTGTGTGAAGCCTGGCTACAGGGCCGTCCGGCCCTTGTTCAAGGGCGTTGTTCGGTCCTACGCGGACAGGCGTTGCGTAGTGGTGGCGCCATCCCCTACGAGGGCTTTGCCGAATTTGAGGCGAGTCTTCAATTGCTCCTCAGTGATCCCGAGCTCGCGACCAATCTGGGACAGAGCGGACGGGACTACGTACGGGGTCTGTACACCTGGGACTCTGTGATCGACGGAGTCGAACAGACCATCTCTGAATCGGTAGAGAGGTTCGGACAGCGTCGCTATGTCCAAGCAACGAGTGCAAAGTCTGCGTGGCCATAGATCCTCTGGTGGAGATCTAGAAGGATCCTCTCAAGCTCTCCTCTGTTGTCAGAAAACTCGGGAGGTTCCTGCAGTGGCGTCGAATACATGCCCTCGACGCGAGCAAATCCAGTCTCTTGAGCCAAGAACTTCAGAAGTCCAGGAAACAGCGGGCGGTTGTGCGTTGGGTCGATCCAGAACGTCGTTGCCGCAACGAGGAGGGTCTCTGAGTTGGGTACTTCACCAATGAGAACACCACCGGGGACTAGGACCCGAGTTGCTTCACGAAACACCTCAAGCAGGATCGGAAACGGCAGATGTTCAAGCACCTGGAAGAGAGTGATGGCTCGGCAAGTCTCGTCGGGGAGACTCTTCAGATATTCAACGAGATCGCCATGATGCACTGGGAGATCCTTGGAACGGCATTCTTCAACAGCAGCACGATTTGAATCGAGACCTTCTGCCTGGATTCCTTCAGTTCTGAGAAGTTCGAGCCATTCACCGCGACCACAACCAAGGTCCAGCACATATCCCTGTTCCGCTGGAGTGTCCCTGATGATCGGAACGTACATTCGTTGCCGCTCGGTGATCGTCTCTTGACTTCCCCTGAAGAAGTCTTCGAGAGCGACATATGAGGCGTCATCAATCATTGGTGATTCAACCCGGTGAGAGAGCTGATCATTCACTTTCTCGGTTGATCCAGCCGTTGTGGAGATCTTGAGGTTGTCGACATATCGGCGGTGTCTTGCCGCTTGCGATCTAAGTTCTGAGATCTGCAGTTCAAGAGTCTCTGATTTGTCGTTGAGCTGCAGTTCAAGAGTCTCTGATTTGTCGTTGATTTCCTTGCGTACTTGGTTTGACACCAGTTCGACATGTTGCAGCATTGAACTTGTCTGAGCCTTCTGAACTTCGTCCAGGTGATCATTCCATTCGGACTTCAGATCGGTGACCGTCTCTGAGATCTGTTTGTTGATGAGCCGTTCGTGCGCCTGCTGTCGGCTCTTCAGCGCCAAGGCCTCACGCTCAAGGCGTTCCAAGGAGAGCGTCAGAGTGTCGAGCCTTGTCTGGATCTCGGGAACACCCACTAGAGAGGCCAAACGGTTGAAGATCCGCCTGAGGAGCCGCCTGAACACAGTTTTGATGCTAGTCCTGCGCACTGCTCCTGATGTTTGTCCGTTGCCTACACTCGGGTTGTGGCGTCTATCGCGGTTGTCGGCACCGGTTACGTGGGCTTGGCAACTGGGGCTTGCCTTGCCGATCTGGGCCATGAAGTCCGTTGCTTAGATGTTGATGCAACAAAGGTAGATGCGCTGCAGAGTGGCGTGGTTCCCATCGTTGAGCACGGCCTCGACGTCCTCGTCGAGGCGAATCTAGAGGCTGGTCGCTTGTCATTCTCGGTGGAGATTGGTGCGGGCATCAGTGACGCCGATTTCGTGTTCCTCTGCCTTCCGACTCCTCAGGGCGATGACGGTTCGGCCGATCTGTCGTACATCATGGGCACCGCGCCGGTCCTTTCGGAGGCACTCCCTCGGAACGCGGTCATCGTCAATAAGTCAACTGTACCTGTGGGGACAGCACAGGAGCTGAGACGCCGTGTCGGGAGAGATGACATCTCAATCGTGTCGAACCCGGAGTTCCTCCGTCAGGGCTCGGCCGTGAACGACTTTCTACACCCCACACGAATCGTCATCGGTGGGGAAAACCAAAGTGCGGTTGATGCAGTTGGAGATCTCTACCACGGAGTGGATGCACCGATTCTCAAGATGAGCTCTGAGTCAGCCGAGACCCTGAAATATGCAGCCAATTCACTCCTGGCGACAAAGCTGACATTCATCAATGCGATTGCCGACATTTGTGAACTGGTTGGAGCAGACATTCGTGATGTCGCGGAGGGAATTGGTCTTGACCCGAGAATCGGGCGCGACATGTTGAACGCCGGACCAGGTTGGGGAGGAAGTTGCTTTCCGAAAGACACCCGAGCATTGGTTTCGATTGCTCGCGAAGCCGGATACGACTTCGCATTGCTTCGGGGTGTGATCGAGACCAATGATTCCCACTACGTCCGAATCGTCGACAAGGTGTCGTCGATGTGCGGGAATGACCTGAGAGGCAAAGCCATCGCAGCGTGGGGGTTGACCTTCAAGGCAGGAACCGATGATCTGCGGGATTCGCCAGCAATCAAGATTCTTTCCATGCTCCGTGATCGAGGAGCGACAATTCGAGCCTCGGATCCGACGTCCAAGGGAACCTATTCGAGTCATCCATGGATCGAGGTGATCGAGGATCCGACTGAGGTATGTCGTGGTGCAGAGTGTCTCGCCCTGCTTACCGAGTGGCCAGAGTTCACCCGGGTCGATCCGCAACGGGTGGGAGAGTTGCTGACGCAGCGCAAAGTTGTCGATGCGCGCAATGTGCTTGACCGTGACCGGTGGATCTCTGCTGGATTCCACTTCTCGGGTGTGGGTCGTTGAGCCAAGTCAAGATCGTGGAGATCGTTCCCGGCGTTCCCCTCGATGGTGCTCTGCGCGGCCTCTTGTCAGAGCAGGGAATTGACGTCATCAGTGATGACTTCCACGTCGTGCACCGAGATGGCCGGGACATGTCGAGGATGGATGTGGTCGAGTGGCTCGTCTCAGTCCCCGAGAACTCACGAACCGGTCTTCCGATCTATCTAGAAGCCGTGTACAGGGAGAGACCCGATCTGCAGAAGGCCTTCCCAGAGGTTGCATACGGCGAGCTCGGGAACTTCGGGACGTGGCTTTCCTACTGGGGCCGTGCTGAATGTTCCTCGGTGCGCCTTCTCGGTCATGTTCTTCCTCCGACACACCGACGCAGGGATGGTGCACGGCGATCACCGGGTGTCGACCTCGTGGGATTCCTCAATTCAGAGCACGGAGTCGGTGAAGCCGGTCGCCTTCTGGGGAATGCACTCGGATCAGTTGACGTGGAGGTTGCAGCACTCTCGTACCGAAATTCGCGTAGCCGACAGACGGTCGAGTACCCCCTCGCCAACGTCGGCACGAACGATGTTGTAATCACGGCGGTGAATGCAGAGTTGAACGAACCGCTTCGAGAGAGCTTCGGCCATGAGTTCTTTGCTGGCAGGTATCTCATCGGGCAGTGGTTTTGGGAGCTTGAAGATGCACCATCGTGGTACCGACCCAATTACAAGTACGTCAATGAGCTGTGGGCGCCGACCCGGTTCATCGAGGAGATGTTGCGCCGCGATGCTCCGAAATCGTTGCCAGTGGTGCACATGCCACTTCCCCTGCGCGCACCTGAAGTTCCACCCGATCTCGACAGGTCGACTCTTGGGCTCCCCGAAGGCTTACTCTTTCTGTTCTCATTCGACTTCTTGAGTGTGTTCAAGCGCAAGAACCCCCTTGGTGTCGTGGACGCATTCTGTCGGGCCTTTGCGCATGGCGAAGGACCAACATTGGTGTTGAAATCCATCAACTCCTCGGATCGACCCGCTGACGCAACCGCGCTCAGAGAGCGGATCGCAGACCGCGATGACATCGTCTGGATTGATGAGTACCTAGATCGCGATCAGACTGTCGCGCTGACGAGTCTGTGCGACTGCTACGTGTCGCTGCACAGGTCTGAGGGATTGGGTCTGACGATCGCTGAAGCAATGATGATGGGCAAGCCGGTCATTGCGACGGCATATTCAGGGAACATGGATTTCATGTCCGACACGAATTCCTTCCCTGTTCCGTGGAAGAAGGTGCGGGTGGGACGCGATGCCGAGGCCTATTCTCCGCGGGCCAAGTGGGCAGAGCCCGACATCGCAGAGGCTGCACGATTGATGAGGCATGTCTGGGAACACCCGGAGGAAGCACGAAGAATCGGTGAAGTTGCCCGGGCCGACCTCAGCGAGCGATTTACACTCGAGGCGACCGGCGCACGGATGAAGCACCGGCTCGAAGAGATCTGGGAACAACGAAGTGGCCGGTAACCCTGTGGGTTGGTTGAAGTCGAGGCTCGCCGCGGCGATCGATTGGCGTTTCCGCGATCGACTCGAAGCGGAGCGGGAAGCGACTGTGGAACTGGGCAAGACATTCATTCGCCAGGCCGCTGTCGTGGCCGATGAAAACGAACAGATTCGCCGACAACTGGCTGATGTTGAGGCTCGCCTCGCCCGGCTCGAGGAGCGCAATAAGTGACCCCATTGGCTCCCGTGCGCAGAGTGGCGGCCAGCCATGAACTGCTGTGGAACCTCACTCTGCGCGAGCTGCGCACCAAGTACCGGCGATCGGTGCTCGGGTGGACATGGTCGATGCTGAACCCGCTCGCCACGGTGGCGATCTATTCATTCGTGTTTGGCCATCTGTTCGGGGCCGATGCCCCACAGGGCACCAACAGCAGCGTGAAGGCCTTCGCCCTGTACCTGCTGTGTGCGCTGCTGCCGTGGAACTTCCTGATGCTGGTGACGAACACGGGAATGAATTCCCTGGTGGCGAATGCTGCGTTGGTGCGCAAGGTGGCCTTCCCACGTGAGGTGCTGGTGTTCGCCAATTCCCTGCACGGCATCGTGCAGTTCGGGATCGAGGCGGGACTCCTCGCCGTGGCACTGGTGATCGCGGGGAGTTATTTCTTCGTGTGGATCCCGGTGGTGCTGGTGCAGATGTTGTTGTTGATGCTGTTCGCGAGTGGTCTCGCGTTGGCACTTGCTGCCGGCAATGTCTATTTCCGTGACTTGGGATATCTGTGGCAAATCTTCTCGCAGGTGTGGTTCTTCGCGACCCCGATCGTCTACATGCCCTCGATGATCGAGGGGAAGGTGCCCGACTGGGTGCAGCGAGTGCTGGATCTGAATCCGATGGCCGTGTTCGGCCAGGGATTTCGGCGCAGCATGTACGACAACGCCTTCCCCGGGTGGGACAATCTTGCTGCGTGCGCATTGGTCGCCACGGTCGCGATGGTGTTCGGCTGGGCACTCTTCACCCGGCTCTCGCGACGTTTCGCAGAGGAGCTCTAGTCAGAGCCTCTTGAGTCGGCGCAGCTGGCTCTCGATGTAGGGGCGGGCCCGGCGCTGGCCGCCTCGTTCTGCGATGGCGGCGCGCAACCGCTCGAAGGCGGCGATGACGACGTCCGTGCGGGGGGAGCGTCCGAGGCCGATGCAGTCGACCATCCACCCGGCTGCTGATTGGTGACCGCGTTCTGAGTTGCACCGGCGACACGCCGCGAGTTCGTTCTCGATCCAACTCGGGCCACCCTTGATGCGCGGGACGAGATGCTCGGTGGTGGGGACGTTCAGGCGCGCATCGAGCGGGGCGGAACACCACACGCAGAAGGGCCCGTCACGCTCGAGGATCACCAGCATCCGCTCGCGCCGGTTCAACTGGTGCATGGGGCGGACTCTCTCGTCACGGCACAATTGTGCTGTGGTCATCGGTCGATTCGCGCCTTCGCCCACGGGTGACCTGCATCTTGGGAACCTGCGCACCGCTCTTGCGGCGTGGGTCTCGGTGCGTGGCCGGGGAGGCCGGTTCCTCGTGCGCTTCGAGGATCTCGACAGGGTGACCTCGAGCCGCGACTGGGCGGCCGCACAGGTGCGCGAACTTGCTGCGGTGGGGATCGATTGGGACGAAGACCCCGTGTTCCAGAGTGACCGATTCGCCCTCTACGACGAGGCCATTGCCCGACTCGAGGTGGCCGGGGTGGTGTACGAGTGCTTCTGCAGCCGCCGGGAGATCCGCGAGGCGGCGGTCGCCCCGCACGGGGCCCACACCGTCTATCCGGGGACCTGCCGGGATCTGAGCAACGCCGAACGTGAGGCGCGCAAAGCACAGCGCCCCGGGGCACTGCGACTCGATGTGCGAGCGGCGGGATTCGGGCCGGCCCTCGGCTTCGTGGACCGTCTGGCGGGGCCACAGGAGCACCTGCTCGATGACGTGGTGCTCCGGCGCAACGACGGGGTGCCGTCGTACAACGTGGCGGTGGTGGTCGACGATGCCGCCCAGGGCGTGACCGAGGTGGTGAGGGGGGAGGACCTGCTCGGGATCACCCCGACCCAGATCGTGCTCCAGCGTCTGCTCGGCTATGCCACGCCTGAATATGTTCACGTGCCGTTGATGCTCGGCCCCGACGGAGAACGCCTCGCCAAGCGCCATGGGGCAGTGACACTGGCTGATCTCGCAGCAAACGGTGTGGGGCCAACCGAGATCCGCGACCGGTTGATGGCCGAGGTGCGAGCATGGGGGCTCGATGGGAAATCTTGAGGCGATCCTCGGCTACCAGGGGGCCCGCGCAGACGGTGACGCGGTGGAAGTGGCTCCCGAGATCATCGCGATGCCCTTCTGGACCCCGGAGTTCTGCGCCACGGTGCTGCGCGCCGCCGAGGCAGCCGGGGGATTCGCACCCCAAGACGACGACCCGGTGGGTTCGTATGACTTGTCGCTCGCGGCGATCTCGCCGCGGTTGTTCGAGGCGTTCGAGAACGACATCGGTGTGCGCATGTGGCCCAAGATCAGGAACTGGTGGCCGATCGTGGATTACCACGGTCTGCGGGATGCCTTCGTGATCAGGTACGCACTCGGTGAGCAGGAGGAACTGCGTCTGCACCACGACGTGGCGCAGGTGTCGGCGAGCATCAAGTTGAACGACGACTACGAGGGTGCCGAACTCGAGTTCCCCCGGCAGGGGTGGACCAATGCCGACATGCCCGTGGGCACATTGGTGACCTGGCCGAGTTTGGTGACGCACCCGCACGCGACGAGACCGCTGCGATCCGGGGTGAAGTACTCGCTCACGATCTGGTGCGAGTTGCCGTTGGTAGTCGACTGAGCCGGTGACGGCAAACGGGGCAGTGCTGCTGCGCCGCCCAGTTCGTCCACGAAATCGGTCGGGCATCAGGCCCGGTGGATGCGCAGTGACTTCTCCGCGGCGTTGCGACACTGCCCGGTCTCGAGGTCGAACCTCCAGCCGTGCAGGTTGCAGACCAGATCGTTGCCGTCGATCTCACCGAACACCGAAAGGTCCGCGTTGCGGTGCGGGCACCGACGCTGGCAGATGTAGTCGCCGATGGTGATGTCGGCCTCGTCTCCCGGCACCCCGGCGAGCTTGGCCTTGGCCTCTGACTCGGTGCGATTCATCCGCTCGACCGACA